>Ga0335071_10000878_pt1 | contig 32416 bp, 26 predicted proteins | sample Lox_Sample_15_FD_206724 | JGI IMG/M metagenome (GOLD analysis project Ga0335071, IMG submission 206724) | Soil microbial communities from Loxahatchee National Wildlife Refuge, Florida, United States - Lox_Sample_1.5 | ecosystem: Environmental > Terrestrial > Soil > Wetlands | place: USA...
GCCGGATGGACAACCTAATGAAAGCTCACAGCTAGAGCCCCAGGACACGCTCCGCGTTCTTGTGGAAGAATTTTTCGAGGAAGGCGTCGGTGTATCCGAGCTCGCCCCACTCCTTGAAGAGGCGCGGGTAGGGGATGCTGGGATAGTCGCTCCCGAACATGACCTTGTCCTGGAGACGCGAGCGGATGTCCACCTTCAGCTGGGCCGGCAGATATTTCGGCGCCCAGCCCGACATTTCCCAGTAGACGTTCCCCTTGTGCAGGGCCACGGCCGTGGTCTCGTCCACCCACGGCCATCCCGGATGCGCCATGATGATCTTGAGATCCGGGAAGTCGGCGGCCAGGTCGTCGATCGCGGACGGATGAGCGTGGCGGATGCGCGCCCCCATGCCGCCCGGCATCCCCGCACCCATGCCGGTGGTGCCAACGTCGATCATCACCGGCGCTTTGAGCTCGTTGATGACCTCGAACAGCGGGTAGAACTGGCGGTCATTGACCGCGAAGTGACCCATGATCGGGTGGAAGTGGAAGCCGAGCATCTTGAGCTCGGTGATGGCCTTCTTCGCCTGTTGGATGGCGATCTCCCCCTTGAAGGGGTCCACCGCCGCCCAGGACTGGATGATGCGGCCCGGATGGCGGCCCTGCATCGCCTTCACGTATTCGTTGCTGCAGGGCGGCGTGCCGGTCGTCGTCTCGAGATCGAGTGCGACGAGAACCGCCTCGACGCCGGCATCGGTGAACTCCTTCACCACCTCGTCTTCCTGCTTCCAGGTCCATTGACGGTTCCAATATTTCGCCAATGCCTCGACGTAGGGGCCCTGGCATTTGATCCAGGGTTCCGTGTTGGGATAGCAGTGAAGGTCGATGATCCGCATATCAGGACTAGGCCCTCGCCTTGGGTTTTTGCGCGCTCTCCGCATCGAGCTTTTTGCCGATCATTTCGACCAGCGCCTTCTTCGAGACTTTTCCGAACGTGGAGAGCGGGAAGTCCGCGACCGCTTCGAGGCGCTCCGGCAGCTTGAACTTGGCGATTTCCTTGGTCTTGAGGAACGCGACCAGTGCGTCGAGCGTGAGGGCCTGCCCGGGCTTGAGGATCACGCAGGCGCACATGCGCTCGCCCATGTCGGGGTCGGGCATGGCGACGCAGGCGATATTCTGGACCGCCGGATGCTGAAGGATCAGGTTCTCGATCTCCTCGGCGCTGATCTTCTCGCCGCCGCGGTTGATCAGGTCCTTCTTCCGCCCCTCGACCATGTAATTACCTGACGGGTGCTGGCGCATGAGATCGCCCGAGCAGTAGAAGCCGTCCGGCGTGAAGACCTTGGCGTTGTGCTCGGGTGCCCCGTAATAGCCGCGCAAGGTGTAGGGCCCGCGCGCGCACATCTCGCCGACCTCGCCGAACGGCACTTCGTTGCCGTCGTCGTCGATGAGCCGCACCTCGTCGTCGGGCGAGATCGGACGGCCCACGGTTTCGAGGCGGACGTCCTCCGGGTCGTCGATGCGGACGAAGTACAGCATGCCCTCCGACATGCCGAAATTTTCCTGCACGAAGCAGCTGGGGATGAGCTCCTTCGTGCGCAGCCGCACCTCGGGCTGCAGGCGCTGGCCGCCGCTCTGGATGTAGCGGACCGAGGACGTGTCGTGCTGCGTCACAGCGGGGCTGTTGATCAGGCGGATCAGAAGCGCGGGGACCACCTTGATGTGCGTCACCCGGTGCTTGGCGACGAGCGGAAAGACGTCTTCGGGCCGGGTCGACGCGCTGAGCACGACCTTGCCGCCGTTGAACATGAAGCCCTGGATACCCGGACACGCCAACGGGAGGTTGTGCGCGATCGGCAGCATCAGAAGGAGCGCCGATTCCCCGGTGACGCCGCACACCTTGGCGGCCGTCTTCGAGTTATAAGCGTAGTCGTTGTGGGTGCGCGGGATGAGCTTGGGGATGCCCGTGGTGCCGCCCGACAGCTGGAAGATGCACGGGTCGGTGGGATCGATCCTGATCTTGGCGAGGTCGCTCTTCGGGCGTTTGGCCGGACGTTCGATCAGCTCCTGGAGCGACAGCTCGCCCGGCCCCGGCGTCCCCAGCGTGATCGCCAGGCGCAGGCAGGGATTCTCCTGGGCGACCCGCCGAATCATCGGCGCAAATTCAAAATCGCTGTTGCGCGCGGGGTAGACACAGGCGACGGCCTGCGAAAGCCGTACGAACTGGCTGATTTCGCTGTAGCGGTGCGTGACCAGGGCCGCGATGGGGATGCAGCCGAGCTTTTGCAGCGCGAAATAGAGAAGGACGAACTCCGCCACGTTCGGCAGCGTGGGGACGAAGCGGTCCAACGGCTTGACGCCAAGATCGAGCAGGTTGAGCGCCAGGTTGTCCGAGAGCCGATCCACATCGGCATAGGTGAACCGGCGTTCGCCGTCGATCAGCGCGATACGATCGGCAAAGTCGCGGAAGACCGCCGCAAACTCCTCGGCGAGGGATTTGTCGAGCCAGTAGCCTTTTTCGCGATAACGCTTGGCGAATTCGGGCGGAAAAGGGACGACGCCGTCGAGCATGGAATTATCAGGTCGAGCTCGTAAAGCCGCCGTCGATCACGATGATCTCGCCGGTCACGAAACGATTGCTCTGGATCAGCGACATCATGGTCTCCGCGACGTCATCGGCGGTGACGCAGCGCCTGAGCGGCGTCAGCTTGGCCCGGCGGCCCATGAGGTCGTCATATTTGTCCTTGAGCATGCGCTTCATCCAATCCCCCTCCATCCAGCCGGGTGCGACCGCGTTGACCCGGATCTCGGGGCCGAGATTGTAAGCGAGGGTCTTGGTGAGGTTCACCACGGCGGCTTTGCTCGCCGCGTAGGGAAGCGGCTGCGGGCCCGGCCGCAAGCCGACGATGCTGGCCGTATTCACGATGCAGGGCTCCTTCGACTTGCGAAGAAGCGGCAGCGAAGCACGGGTGACCTGGAACAGTCCGCGCACGTTGACCGCGAAGACGCGGTCCCATTCGTCGGCCGTCATGCCCTCGAAATCCTTCGGCTTGACGTCGCTCGTGGTGCCGGCGTTGTTTATGAGCACATCCAGACTGCCGAAGGCGTCCTCGACGCTTTTCAGCATCGCTCTCACGGCTTTGTCGTCCGCGACATCGCACTTGCACAGAATGGTGCGGGCCCCGGCTTTGCGGGCCTCGGCTTCGACCTCGCGGGCGGGGCCGTCGCTGCGACTGTAATTGATGGCCACGTCGTAGCCGGCGCGGGCCAGCGCCAGAACGGCGCTGCGGCCGATGCCGCTCGCAGCGCCCGTGACGAGGGCGGCCTTCCGTGCAGCAGACATGGGGAACTCCGTAAATCTCGTGCGGCCAGCCTTGCTGCAAGACCGGGCGGCGTTTGGTGGGCGTTTCCGAACATGTTCATTTTTAAGCCCCGCACCCGCGATGTCAAGGCGGCGCTCGCAGCGGCGGCGACGCTGTCATGTTGTGTCACAACCTAGACACTGTCCCGCGAAAAAAACCGGCGTAATGATTCGACGCCACATATGCGATCTGCCGCAGCTTCGGCAGCACAGGTCGAACGGACGAGGTTGAGGCATGGCAGCGCTGGCGACGGAAGATCTGGTGCGGGAAGGCAAACGACACCTGCGCGCGATCTGCCCGCAACCGCTCTTGAACTGGCGTGAGGCTCGTTTCTACGCCAGGTACGGCGAGGTCGAACTCCACGTGCTGCGCGATCTATGCCGACCCGACATGGATGCGATCGACGTCGGAGCCAATGACGGGTGCTATATCCATTTCCTCAAGAAATACGCGCGTCGCGTCTACGCCTTCGAGCCCGTCTCGTGGCTGGCTGATGACCTGCGCCGGAAGTTTCAGAACGACATACGCAGCCAGACGGTGGTCATCAGCGATGTAGCCCTGTCCCGGAACTCGGGATCGAGCGTGCTTCGCGTTCCGATCATCGACGGCGTTCTCGTGCATGGCTGTTCGAGCATGACGCAGGCTGTCGCCGAGAAATTCCCCGAAGCGAGGGAAATCCAGATCCGCACGGAGCCGCTGGACCGCATTTATTCGGGCGAGTTGGGCTTCATGAAGATCGACGTCGAAGGCCACGAGGAAGCAGTGCTTGAGGGCGCCCGCGACACGATCGGCCGCTGGCAGCCGCGTCTTCAAGTCGAGCTCGAGGAGAGCATTGCGCCCGGGTCGATCGCGCGGGTCGCGGCGTTCCTGCGCGGTCTCGGGTATCGCGGCTATTTCATCTTTCAGCGTCAGCTGAATCCAATCGAGCAGTTCGACCGCGACATCATGCAGAACCCGGCGAATTACCCGGACCTGAAGGCGAGCCTCGATCAACGCGAGAGGTTCGGCCGCTATATCTACAACTTCCTGTTCTTCCCGCGCGGCGAGCGCGAGGACACGTTGCGGCGTATCAGAGAGCGGATCGCGGCCCTTTAAAGGAGCGGAAGAGGGCCTGCCGCCTAGGCTGGCTTGTCCACGGAGCCGATCTTCGACCACGCTGCCGCCGCGGCCGGGCGAGGGCGCGGCACTTCCTCCGGCGAGATGAGGCGCGCGAGCCGCCGGCCGATCACGTCGCCGTCGAACTGAACCCCGCATGCCGCGTAAGCCTGATTCTGTACGTGGTTCAGGAAGGCGAAATCGTCGATGACGGCGATGACTCCTTCAGCGAGTGCCCGATGGCTTTGGAACAGGAGAATGCTGTCGTTCGGAACGAGCGGCATGCCGGGCACGGCTCCGGCCATGGCCAGCATCGGCAGGCGATTGAACGCGTAGTCGAGCGCCTTCAGCTTGAACCCGCCCAGCAAGTCAGGCACGAGGGCGAGGCGCGCCTGATCCATGTAGCGGCCGATGTCGTCGACCCGGCCGGTCAGGCGAGTGGCGGTCACCTCGCTCCGAATACGGTTGAGAAAGCCCTCTTCGGCGCTCCCGACGACGAACAATTGGATGCCTGCTCGTGCGAACAGGGGGTCCGCCGCGCTCAAGAACCGCTCGAGACTGACGCGCTTTGCGATCCAGTCGAAGCTGCCCACGATGATGGCGCGGCGCGGAATGGCGGCGGTGATCTCGCGTGCAGCGACCCGGCGCCCGGTATAAGCCGGCGGCAGGAATTCAACCCGTCTGTCGGGGCGATGGGGCCGGAATTTCTCGCAGTCGTCGGGCGAATTGGACGTGACCACGTCGGCTGTACGCACGAGCCAGCGTTCGAGTCGCGCGACCTTCAGCGCGTCTACCTCCCTGACCCACCGTTTCGGGCCGAGCCGCGTGGTCTTGGCGATTGCGCGCGCCACGGTCTCTTCATGATTATGCGCCAGATAGAGCACCTTGGGGCGGATCGCTGCGTGCGCATAGTGGGATAGCACCATCGACAGCGCCCAGCCGGCGCAGATGCTGTCGAAGACGATGGCGTCCCACGGGCCATCCTTCAGGCGTTCCGCGATCAAGCGCCGCATTGGCGGCGTATAGGTCTGCGCCGAAATCTGCGGCAGCCCCGAAAAGAGGCTGACCCACCGCGAACTTGCCTGGTGGTCGGCCGACCACTGGTGCTTGGCGAGCCACCAATGAACTCCTTCCGCGTACTCGCCGCTCTTGTGAATGCCGCGTGGGCGCGTCAGCCCGACCACGTGCAGTTCGACGCCCGCCGACCTGATGCCGTCGATCAGCACCCGCGAATAGAGGAACTGCCCGTTTCGAGGAGGATCGGGATCGGCCAACGTGATCCACAGGCACTTCATGGCGCCGCCGCGAGGTTCAATCTGCCATTCCCCGTCGTATTCGTATTTGGGTTTCCTTGGCCGCGGTCCGTCCCCCTGCTACCGCGCATACGGGAGTCGGATCGATGCAGTAGATGCGAAGCGGCGGCGTGGCGACCAGTGATCAAACTGTGTCACCACTCGGCGCCCGGCCGTGTGAGCGTAAATGCGTGTGGGCACCCATCCGCGGCCAAAGGCTACGCGCGTTCAGGCGGGACACCGCATAGTCACTGGCGCGGAGCCGGCGCCAGCTATTTCATCAGCGTCACCGAAATACCGATTTTGACAGCACCCATGCGCCTGGCGATCCCCGAAACGCCTGTCTTTGCAACCGACGCCCGGCTGACGGAATTCACGTGCGCGGCGACGGACAGTCTGATGGACGTGGCCGAGAAGTGTCTCGACAACCGGCTCGGTGTTTGCTTCGTTGTCGATGCCCGGCAAAGGCTGCTCGGCGGAATCACGTTGCAGAACATCCGGAAGGCCGTCGTCGAGGGGCGTGCGTTTTCCGGTCTCGGCGCCGGGTATTTCGTGGAAGAGCCGCCGGCAGTCGGATCTCAAAAATATGGCCCGGCCATCCCGGTCGTGGCGGACGATGGGCGCCTCGTCGACGTGGTGGTCGATCGGAGCAGCCAGCCGGTCCAGATCGCCCAACCCGATCTGTCGCACCACGAATTGCGCGCGATCATCGATGCCTTTCTGTCCACCTGGATTTCGAGCAAGGGCAGCTATATCGAATCGTTCGAGCGGGAATTTGCGTCTTTCAACGGCCTCCGGCACGGCATCTCTGTATCAAACGGAACGGTGGCGCTCCACCTGGCGCTCGTAGCGCTCGGCATCGGGCCCGGCGACGAGGTGATCGTCCCCGATCTGACGTTCGCCGCAACCATCAACGCGGTCCTTTATTGCGGCGCCACTCCCGTGCTCGTCGACGTCGACGACGCCACGTGGACGATGTCGCTGGCGCAGCTTGAGCTCGCCTGCACGGCGCGCACAAAGGCGATCATTCCGGTTCACCTTTATGGCCGGCCGGCCGAGATTGGGCCGATCGCCGAGTTCGCGAAGTCCCGAGGCATCTTCGTCGTGGAGGACTGCGCGGAGGCCCATGGCGCGAGATACGACGGCCGCCTGGTCGGCCAGTTCAGCGACATCGCTTGCTTCTCGTTCTACGGAAACAAGATCGTGACGACCGGCGAAGGCGGCATGTGCCTGACCGACTCCGACCGGCTCGCGGCCACGCTCCTGGAGTTGCGGAGCCACGGAATGAAGCCGGGCGGCGGCTATTGGCACGAGGTGGTCGGCTTCAATTACCGCATGACCAATCTCCAGGCTGCGCTGGGCGTCATGCAGCTGCGCAAGATCGGCCAGACCTTGCGGCGCAATCTGGACCTGCAGCGGCTCTACTGCGACCACCTCCGCGACATACCCGGGGTGACGTTCGCACCCGGCCTATCCGCCACCTATGAGCCGGTGGTTTGGCTCTGTTGCGCGCTGGTGCCGGACAACAGGCGCGGCCATCTGATCGAGACGGCCAGGCGCGCGGACATCGAGCTGCGGCCGTTTTTCCACTGCCTGTCGGAGATGCCGCCGTATCGCCGCTATGCGCGGCCATGTCCCGCGGCGCAGCGCCTCGCGCGGACCGGGGTCAATCTGCCGACATCGAGCGCTGTCGATTCCTCGGTCTTGTCGAAGGTGGACGCCGTCTTCAGGCAAGCGCTCGCAGGTTGATCGAGGGCAAAAATATGAGAGGGGGGACCACGGACTGTCACAGAGCTCGATCGCGGCCGGGCCACAGATTGGTCACTTCCGAAGGCTCGCCAAGTCCAGTCTACTTCGGCGCTTTTCCTTCGGCGAGGCGAACCCTAAGGGGGCTCTCCTCGTTATGAGACTAATGAACGACTACGACCGGGTACCGCGCCGGACATGCGCGGATGGAATAGCCCGCCACGGCGGGCGCTCCTGTCTCCTGAAAACTGATGCCGCCAAACTTGGCGCGGGTGCGTCCACCAAGGACTGCAGCCGTTACGCTGGACGGAGTTTAGTATGCGCGGAACGCTGATCGTCGGAGCCGGGCCCGGGGGTACGGGGCCACTTATCTGGGCGGCCCAGAGCGGTGCGCTCGGCGCGTGGCTCAAATCCGGCGTGACGGTGATCGACCGCAGCAGCGCCATGGGCGGCACGATCGGGCGCTACGTCATCAATTCCGATTCCCTGGGCACCGCCTATCTCGAATGTCTCGACGCGCCGCCGGCGCGTGAGCTGTTCGCGCCCCTCAAGGAAGACCCGGTAACGCGCGAACTCGAGACGATGCGGTATGGATATCCGCCGCTGCACCTGGTCGGTGCCTACCTCAGACGGCTCGGCAATATTCTGGAGCAAGCGATCGCAGAGGCGCCCGAGAGCGAATTCGTCACGCGGGCGGACGTTCGGGCGCTGCATTTGCGCGAGGGCGGGACCGTAGCAGCCGAGGTTGTCACGTCCGAAGGGGACGTCCTGTTCACCGAATCGCAATGCGCCGTCATGGCGCTTGGCGGACGTCAGAACCTGAACGCGTATCTGCGCACGCCGGTGTTGCGGGACGTGCGGCTGGCGGACGCGGATCTCGGGAAGATCATCGCCAGCGACGCTCTGTTGACGAGCGGCGGTCTGAAGCGGGCGGCCGGATTGCTGTCGAAGGCGCGTTCACCCCGCGTCGTGGTCCTGGGTGGCGCGCATAGCGCGTTCTCGGTCCTGTGGGTGCTCACCCAACTCATGCCCGAAGTCCCGTTCGGGCCCGGAGACATTACCCTTCTCTATCGCCGCCCGGCGCGCATCCTGTACTGGACGCGCGACGATGCGCGGGCCGACGGCTATTCGTTCACGGAGCGCGATGTCTGTCCGAGGACACAACGGGTCAACAGACTTGGCGGCCTGCGCGGGGACGGGCGCGAAACCTGGCGGCGCCTGACCGGCCGTCCGGGGACCGACCCCGAACGCCGGGTCACCATGGTTCCGCTCACGGACGCGCAGATGTCATCAGCCCAGCTGCGGCGGCTCCTGGACGACGCGGCCCTGATCGTACCGGCGTTTGGCTACCAGGCTTCGACCATCCCGGTGTTCGATGCAGACGGCCGCCAGTTGCGCCTGAAGGCCGATCATGGCGGCCCGGCGGTCGGGCGCGATGCCCGGCTTCTGTTGGCGGACGGCGGTCAGATCCCGAACATCTTCGGCATCGGCCTGGGAGCCGACTACCGGCCGTGGGGCCATATGGGCGGCGAGCCGAGCTTCGAAGGGCAGACCAACGGGCTGTGGCTGTATCAGAACGACATCGGGGCGGTCGTTCACCGGGGAGTCCGCGGGTGTTTGGAGGAGGGCGAGCGGGTCCGCGTCTCCCCGCAACCCGGGCCGGTCGTTGAGCCGCTGGCCGCCCCGAGGCTCAGTACGGTGCTCGAGGATGCCCTGATGCTGCGGGGTGCCACGGTAGAGGCTCCGGCCGGCGGCGCCTGACGGTGGCGCGCCGGCGACAAGCGGGCGCATGAGCCGTATGCCCGAGCTTCGTCCATGGACGGTCCGAGAGGAGCGGACGCTGCTGTCGCGTCCGCCCTTCATCGAAATCAGCAGTCAGTCGGTAGAGTTGCCGGACGGCCGGCGGATCGACGATTTCTATCAGATCGCGATGCCGGACTACGTCAGCGTCTTTGCCGAAGCGGCGGACGGCCGCCTGGTGTTGCTGCGGCAGTATCGGCATGGCGTGCGGCGGGTCTGTCTGAATTTTCCGGGCGGCCGGGTCGATCCTGGGGAGACGCCGCTGGCGGCCGCGCAGCGCGAATTGCTGGAGGAGACGGGCTACGCGGGAGCGGTGTGGACCGCACTTGGAAGTTTCGTCACGCAGGCCAATCAGCGATGCCAGACCGCTCATTTTTTCCGGGCTTCCGGATGCTACGCGCAGCAGAGGCCCGAGTCCGGCGATCTCGAAGAGCAGGAAATCGTGCTGACGGAGCCAGATGACGCGATGCAGGCGGCACGCGACGGCCAATTTCCCGTCATGGAGCACATGATGCTGCTGGCTCTCGCCACGCATCCGGTTCTGGGCACGAAGTAGGCGGCGGCGTGCCCGGCGCCGCCGCCTGCGGCGGATCAGGAGACCCGGACGTCCATCGAGCCAATCTTCTCGATTTCGCAGTGCATGACGTCGCCCGGCCGGACCTGGCTCACACCGGCGCAAGTCCCGGTCATGATGATGTCGCCCGGCCAGAGCGTATAGAACGACGACGCCCAGGCGATCTGGCGGCGGATGCTCATGACCATGTCGCGCGTGTTCGACTTCTGCTTCACGGCGCCATTCACCGCCAGGGAAAAGTCGAGTTGCGTCGGGTCGGGAATCTCGTCCGCCGTGACGAGCCACGGCCCCAACACGGCGTAGGTATCGATCGACTTCCGGAAGCTGCGGTCCTCGCTGCCGCGGACGACCATGTCGAGGGCGATCGCATAGCCCGCCACGTAGTCGAGAGCGTCGGCATCGGCGATGTTGGCGGCCTTGCGGCCGATGACGATCCCGAGCTCCATCTCATGATCGGTCCGCCGTTCCGGGAAACGGACCGTCACGCCTTCGCTCGGGCCGACCAAGGCGCTCGTGGCCTTGAGAAACAGTCCCTGTTCCTCGATCGAGCCCTGATGACGGCCGGTGAACACCGCGCGCTGGGCCTGGGCCTCGGCCACATGGTCCTTGTAGTTGACCGGCGTGCCGATGATTTTCGTCGGGTTGGCGACCGGGCTGAGGAACCTGACCTCGGAGGCGGGGCGGCTCTTGGCACCCTCGGCGGCGGCGGCGATATCGCGGCGCATCGTTTCCAGATTGGCAACCAGAAGATCGCCCTTCGGGTAGGGGTAGCTCGGCCGCGGCAGCTTGGCCAACGCGGCGCTTACGTCATAGACGCGCCCGTCCTTCACGAGCCCCAGGCGATTGTCGTCGAACCAGCAAATCCGCATTTACGTCTCCGCTTTCAATGGTGTGGCGCCAGACCGGCCTTGCGGCGGCGCCTTGCTTCTCTCGTTCGTATCCTTGCCGCACGCGGGCGGTCCGATCCGCCCATGATTGATACGCTACAGCGGGACGCTTTGACAATGCGCGGCGATCCGTGGGCCGCGCGACATTTTGACACCTGGGCAGGTTTCGCTATCCTGCCCCTGGCGTCGAGACGAAATCAAAAAAGATGCGGGAGGGACGATTATGACGGCGAACGATATGGCTGGCGCGACGCGCCGAGATTTTCTGGCCTCGCTCGGTGCTGCGGGTGCCGTGGCCATGCTGCCCCCGGGGGCGGCGCTGGCACAGCCGGCCGCGAAGCCCTCCATCATCGACACGCATCATCATTTCTTTGCGCCCGAGTACCAGAAGGCGTGGCTCGACTGGGAAGACAAGCGCAAGCTTCCGCACTTTCCGACGCAGGTGAGCTGGTCGACAGCCAAATCGCTCGAGGAGATGGACAAGAACGGCGTGCGGACGTCCGTCCTTTCGGTCCCCTCCACGCCTGGCGTGTGGTTCGACCAGGGGGCGGAGGCGGCCACGAAGATGGCTCGCATCTGCAACGAATACGGCGCCGGCATGGTGCGCGATCACAAGGGCCGCTTCGGCCTGTTCGCCACGTTGCCCATGCTCGATATCGACGCAAGCCTGAAGGAGATCGAATACGCGCTCGACGTCCTCAAGGCGGACGGGATCGGCCTGCAGACGAACTACGGCGACAAGTGGCCGGGCGACCCCGCCTACAAGCCGGTATTCGAGGAGCTGAACCGGCGTAAGGCGGTCGTGTACTTCCATCCGCTGGTCGCGAGCTGCTGCGGCAATCTGAGCGTCGGCACGTTTCCCGCCGTGCTGGAGGTGCCCCACGACACCACGCGCGCGGTCGCGAGCCTGCTTCTGAGCGGCTCCTTCGCCCGTTATCGCGAAATCAAATGGCTGTTCTCGCACGCGGGCGGCACCGTGCCGATGCTGGCCGGTCGCATGGAGTATTTCTTCGGGTTCCGCCCGGACAAGGACAAGTTCGCGCCGAACGGCATCGAAGCGGAGTTCCGGCGGCTCTATTATGATACCGCCAATGCCACGGCTCCGGCGTCCATGGCGGCCCTGCTGGCGCTGGTCCCCATCTCGCAGGTCGTCTTTGGCACCGATTATCCCTACGTTCCGACCAAGCCGCAGGAAACCGGGCTCGAAAAGATCCGGCTCAAGGGACCCAACCTTCAGGCAATTGAGAGCGGCAATGCCGTGCGTCTCCTGCCGCGTCTGAAGGCCTAGCGGCCGAGACGCGGCATCAGCCGGAGCGCGTTGTCACGTTCGATCGCGCGCATATCGGCCGGGTCGAGCCCGAGATCGGTGGTCACGCTCTTGACCGTCACCTCTGCGGCCCAATAGGGGAAATCGGTGCCGAACAGGAGCTGCGCGATCCCGGCCATGTGCTTGACCGCGGCGAACGAGCCGGCATTGGCGACACCGACCACGTCGTAGTGGAGCTTGCGCAGCTCGGCGGCGACGCCGTTCGGCATGCGCTCGGCGAGGTCCTTGCGGACGCGCAACAGGCCCTGAAGGCGGTGCGCAAGCATCGGCAAGGTGCCGCCGCCATGCGAGAAGATCCACTTGATGTCGGGGCAGCGCAGGAACGTGCCGCTGTAGAGAAGCGACGTGATCGCCCGCGTCGTGTCATGCGGGAACTCGATCGTGGGCGGCGGCACGCCGGGCAGGAGATTGAGGCAGGCCCCGCACACGGTCGGATGGAAGTAGACGACCGCCTTGCGGCGGTTCAGCTCGTCGAACACGGGGGCAAAGGCGGCCTCGCCCGGGTACTTGTCGTTGTAATTGGTCATCAGGCCGATCCCATCGGCCTTGAGAGTGTCGAGCGCGTATTCGATTTCCTTCAGGGACCCCTCGACGTCGGGCAGCGGCAGGGCGGCGAACACCCCGAAGCGGCCTTTATGGTCGCGCCCCATCTGCGTGGCGTATTCGTTGCACTCGCGCGCGATCTCGCGCGACTTCTTCACCTCGTCGAACCACACCCCGGGGGCGGAGATCGAGGTCACCGCCGTCGCGATCCCGTTGCGGTCCATTTCCTCGACGGCGACCGCCGGGGTCCAGCGCAGGAGCTGCTCCCTCAAGTTATGCGCCGGAGCCAGGACCCGGTCGCGCTCCTTGGCCAGGTAGCTCGGCGGGATGATGTGGTGGTGCGTGTCGATCCGGTGTGGGGCGGCCATTGCTCTCCTCCGATGAATTCAAAGCTCGACGATCTCCGGCGGCGTCTTGTGCAGGCGCTCGACGGAGCCGTCCGGATGCGTGAGAAAATTGTCGCAGATCGTGGCAAACACCCGCGCGGTTCCGATGCTCGGATGGATGCCGATATTCATGTTCGGGCCGATCGTCATCGTCTCGTCATGACGGATCAACGGCCGCTCGACCGCGTCGTAGCCCTGGCTGTGGCAATGCAGCCGCGTCTCGGGCGGGAACCCGCGGCCGCGCATGTAGCCGTTGTAATCCTCGAACAGGGCTTGGCACGACACGCCGGGCTTGAGGCGCTCGACCGTGAAGGCCTGGGCGTCGCGTACGGCGGCAAAGGCGTCCGTGAGCTCCTGCGGAGCGCGGCCGAGCACGAAGAAGCGTGCGAGATGCACGAAATAGCCGCCCGGCCCGGTGTTCTCGGCCTGCCAGAACAGCACGTCGCCCTTCTTGATCTCGCGGCCCTGCTGCGGCCGCAGCCGCACCCCGGCCGGCTGGCCGGCGGGCGCCGACGACCCGATGAAATAGCCCGTCTCGCTGCCGAGCGTCTGGCCGACGTACTGCGCGTAGGCCATCACCTCGAAATCCTTGAGGCCCGGCCGGATGTGGTCGCGCACTTTCCGGAAAATCTCGTCCTGCATCTCGGCCGCCCGGCGGATCAGCTCGATCTCCTCGGGACTCTTCACGGCGCGGATCGGGTCGATGAGATCGGTGGAATCGACGAGCCGGATGCCCGCGAGGCCATCCTTCAGCCGCTGGGCAAAGCCGTGATAGGCGCTGGTCGAGCCGACCAGGCCCACCGCGCGATACCCCGCCTTCTTGATCTCCTGGACCGCGATGTCCGGCTCGTAGGCCGCCGTGTAGCCGACGGCCGGGAACGCCGAGGTGGACAGCCGCCGCCCGATGCCGGGCAGGGCGGGGTCGGTGCCATCATGCGTGCTCTCGCCCGAAAACGGGCCGTGGGCAACCAAGGTTGAGAGACCCTCGCGCGGGAAGATCAGCGTCTGCGAATACGAGCTTGGCGCGGAGATGCCGGTGAACCAGCGGAAATAGCCGCCCGTGCCGGACATGTTGTTCGCACCCTGGACGACCAGCGCATCGAGCCCGGCCGCCCCCATTGCAGAGCGTACCGCCATCCAGCGGCGTTCCAGCTCCGCGATCGGCAGGGGGTTGCAAAGACGTTCGTCGACGATAGCCATGCGCGACATTAGACGGCCTCTGGACCGTCGCGCAACGTGCGGCCATGATCCTCTGGACCAGGAGACCAGGATGAGCAACAGGCCAGACGTTCCGCCGATCCGTCGCGTCGTGACCGGGCACGACGCCGACCATACCGCCAAAGTCATCATGGACGCTCCGGCGACGAACACGAAGTACTCGCCGTCGGGCAACGTGTCGACCATGATCTGGTGCACGGACGGGGCACCCGCGGATATCGCGATCGGCGAGCAGGTCGAGGACCTGGGCGCCCGCATTCTCGGCACGGCCCCGCCTGCGAATGGGACACGGTTTGCGGTGATCGATTTTCCGCCCGGCAACAAGGCGGTCATGCACCGGACCGAGACGGTCGATTACGTGATCTGCCTTGCGGGCGAGATCGAGATGGACATGGACCGGTCCACGGTGAAGCTGCGCGCCGGCGACGTCATGGTCCAGCGCGGCACCAACCATGCGTGGGCGAACCGCGGCAGCGCCCCGGCGCGGCTGGCGTTCGTTCTGATCGACGCAAAGCCCCTCGGCATCGGCCATCCCGTGACCGGGACGGCCAATGCCGCGTCCTCGCATTGACCACCCTCAGGCGGATTGGGCCGCGACCGACCGAAAGCGCAGCAAGGCAAACCCGAAAAACACGCCGCCCGCGAGTGCCACAAACAGGAAATTCGGCCACACCACGTCAAATCCGGCGCCGCGATAGAGAATGGCCTGAGCGAAGGACACGAAATGGGTTGAGGGCGAGGCCCGCATGGCCGTGGCAAGCCAGTGCGGCATGCTCTCCAGCGGCGTGTTGCTGCCCGACAGGATCACCATGGGTGCGTAGATCAGCATGAAGATCAGCCCCAGCTGCGGCATCGAGCGGCAGATGGTGCCGATGAAGATCCCGATGGCCGTCGCAAAGAACAGGTAGATCGCCGCGCCGACGAGGAACAGCGGGATCGAGCCGGCGATCGGAACGCCGAGCAGCGTCTGCACGACGACATACAGCGAGATCCCGGTCGCCACCGTGATCACGAGACCGTTGGCCCAGACCTTCGCCATGGCGATCTCGAAGGGTGTGAGCGGCATCACCAGCAGGTGATCCATCGTCCCATGCTCGCGCTCGCGGATCACCGCCGCCCCGGCGAGGATGATCGCCAGCATGGTGACGTTGTTGATGATGCCCATCACGCTGGCGAACCACGATGTTTCGACATTCGGATTGAATTCGATATGCGTCTCGAGGTTCACCGGCGATGGCCGCGCAGCGCTGTCCCGGGACAGGAAGTCATTGATTTCGGTCGTGATGATCTGTTGCGCGTAGCCCGCGCCGATTCCCGCGTGGACCATGGCCGTCGCGTCGACGTTGAGCTGGAGAGCGGGCCCGCGCCCGCCCAGCACGTCGCGCTGAAAATTCGGCGGAATGTCGAGGACGAAGGTATAGGTGCCGTCGTTCATCCGCGGAATGATTTCGCGCTCGGCGATCATCCGCGGGTTGAGAAAATAGGGCGGCAAAAAGGCATGCGCGATGCGGCGCGACAGCTCCGATTGATCCTCATCGGCGATGGCGATCGAGCCGTTGTGCAGCTCCTGCGAATAGCTCCGCGCCTGGCTGGTCACCGCGATCGTGAAGGAATAGATCACCAGCCCGATGAGCACGACGTCGTGCAAGAAGCTGCGCAGTTCCTTGGTGCCGAGCCAGAAGATATTCGACAGCTTGCGCATCGGTAACTCTCAGCGCGCCTGCTTGGGAAGCAGCAGCAGGCTCAGGAGGACGAGACCGGGGATGAACAGGGCGAGGCGCGCCATGTCGCCCGCCACGTCCGCGAACACGAGCCCCTTGGTGAAGGTCCCGACGCTCACCGGGACGAAATAGGTCATCGGGAAAAGCTGCCCGATCACGCGGCCCGCGCCGGCGATCGAGGATGCCGGCGTGCGCATGCCGGAGAACTGCGTCGCCGGCAGAAACGTCAGGATCGCCGTGCCGAACACGGCCGCGATCTGGCTACGGCTGAAGGCGGAGACGAGCATGCCATAGGCGGTCGTCGCCCCCACGTAGATCGCGACGCCGACGAGCAGGGCCGGAAAGCTTCCTTTGAGCGGCACCTGGAAGACGAACAATGCCATCAGGTAGAGAAGGGCGAAATTGAGCATTGCGATGGCAATATAGGGAAGCTGCTTGCCGAGCAGGAATTCGAGCCGGGTCACCGGGGTGACATACAGATTCGTGATCGAGCCGAGCTCCTTTTCCCGCACCACGGCGAGCGCCATCAAGATCGCGGGGAACACCGCCAACAGGAGGCAGATCGTCGTCGGCACCATGGCGTAGATGCTGTCGAAGTCCTGGTTGTACTTGAACCTTGTCTCGATCGCGGCCGCTGGTGGCCGGGAGGGCAGGGTCGTCTTTACGATGGGGTCCGCGAGATAGAGCTGATGCATTCCCTGCACATATCCGCGGATTGTCTCCGCGCGGAACGGCATCGCGCCGTCGATCCATGCTCCGACCCAGGTGGGCCGTCCGCGCTTGATGTCCCTGCCGAAGCCGGGCGGGATTTCGACCGCAAGCGAGACGTCACCGCTCTGAAGGCGGCGATTCATCTCGGCATGATCGGCGATCGGCGCCTTCTCGACGAAGTAGGCAGACCCGCGAAGCTCCTCGAGATAGGCGCGGCTTTCGGGCGAATGGTCATAGTCGAGGACGGCGAAGGTCAGGTCATTGACGTCGGTTGAAATCCCGAATCCGAAGACCAGCATCAGGAGGCAGGTGCCGAGAAGCGCAAAGCCCAGCCGGACCGGATCGCGGAGGAGCTCGAGCGTTTCGCGGATCGAGTAGGCGCGGAGGCGCTGCAAGCTGAACCAGGAATTGATGGCGGCACGCTCCGCCGGCCTGCGTGCCCCTGGATCCAGTGGCAGTGGGGCGGGGCCGGTGCCGGCCGCCGTGGCCGCCGCGTCTTCCAGAAACCCGATGAACGCATCCTCGAGTGTGGCAGCGCCGCGCGCGGCGATGAGACCGGACGGCGTATCGGTCGCCAACACCCGTCCCGAATCCATCAGCGACAACCGGTCGCATCGGGCGGCTTCGTTCATGAAATGTGTCGAGACGAAGATCGTCACCCCTTGCTTGCGCGAGAGGTCGATGAGCAGTTCCCAGAACCGGTCGCGGGCGAGCGGATCGACCCCCGACGTCGGCTCGTCGAGGATCAGCATCTCCGGCTCGTGAACGACCGCCACGGCCAGTGACAGCCGCTGCCGGATGCCGAGCGGCAGATTCTCGGTCAGATCGTCGACGTAGTCCGCAAGCCCGAAACGCTCGATCAGATCCGCAATCCGAGCGGTGGCCCTGGGGGCCGGCAGATGGAACAGCCGGGCGTGGAGATCGAGATTCTGCCGGACCGTAAGCTCCGTATAGAGCGAAAATGACTGCGACATGTAGCCGACCCGATAGCGCGCGCTGACATCGGCCGCATCGAGGCGCCTGCCGAACAGTAGCGTCTCGCCTTCACTCGGCTGCAGGAGGCCGGTCAGCATCTTCATGGTGGTCGTCTTGCCGCAGCCGTTCGAGCCGACGAAGCCGAAGATCTCGCCGCGCTCGATGGTGAAGCTCACCCGGTCGACAGCGGTGAAGTCGCCGAAGCGGCAGGTCAGGTCGCGCGCCACGATGACGGGCTCGGTGCCATGGAGCTGTCGCGGCGGAATGCCCAGCGCTTGGTGGCCCCGCCGCATCTCCTTCGGGAGCAGAGCGATGAACGCCTCTTCGAGGGTCTGCGTGCCGGTATCTCTTTTGAGGTCCGCAGGCGTGCCGGTTGCCAGTACCTTGCCGGCGTTCATGGCCACCAGCCAGTCGAAACGCTCCGCCTCCTCCATGTAGGCCGTGGCGACGATCACGCTCATGCCGGTGCTGCGGGCGCGCATGCGGTCGATCAGCTCCCAAAACTGCCGGCGCGACAGCGGATCGACGCCGGTGGTCGGCTCATCGAGCACGAGCAGGTCGGGATCGTGGATCAAGGAGCAGCACAGGCCGAGCTTCTGTCGCATGCCGCCCGAAAGCTTCTTGGCGGCGCGGTCGGCAAACGGCGCCAGGCCCGTCGCGGCGAGCAGTTCGCGGATCCGCCAGTCCCGTTCAGCGCGCGACTGGCCGAACAGCCGGCCGAAGAACTCCACGTTCTCGCGTACGCTCAGGTCCGGGTAGAGGTTCTTGCCCAATCCCTGGGGCATATAGGCGATGCGCGGGCACACGGCGCCGCGATGCGCCGCATCTCCCATGTCGCCGCCCAGCACCTGAACGCGTCCCGACTGCAGCCGTCTGGCCCCGGACACGAGGCCGAGCAAGGCGGATTTCCCGACCCCGTCCGGCCCGATCAGGCCGACCATGCAGTCGGCCGGAACGTCGAGCGTCACACGGTCGAGGGCGAGGACCTTGCCGTAGCGCTGTGTAACCTGCTCGAGCCGGGCGACGGACTCGCTGTTCCGGCTCATTGCGGCGCCGGACCCTGCAGCCGCGCCGGCCACGCCACCGCCGGATCGAGCCTGACATACGCTTCGCCGGGCAGGCCGCTCCGGACCTCCTGGGCATGCGCCTTGAGCAGTTCGGGATCGATGCGCACCCGCACCCGGAACATGAGCTTGTCGCGTTCGGTTTTGGTCTCGACGGTTTTCGGCGTGAACTGTGCCTGGTCAGCCACAAACACGACCTTGGCCGGGATCGGCCTATTGGGATAGGCGTCGAGCAGGATGCGGGCATCTGCGCCGACCTTGACCCGGCCGGCCTCCGCAGTCGGCAGATAGATGTCCATGTAGACATACGCAACATCGAGCATCGTGAATACCTTGCCGCCCGCTGCCAGCACCTCGCCGACATTAGCCACTCGGTATTGGATGCGTCCGAGGCGTGGCGCGACCAACGTGTTGTCGGCAATGTTGACCTGATAGAGCTCGACGTCGTGCCTGGCGGCTTCCAGCGCATGCTCTGCGGCACCGACGTTGTCGTTGGCCGCCTTGAACGCCGCCACGGCCCCGTCCACCTGCTGCTGCCGTTGATCGAGCAATTCCTTCGAGGCGAAGCCCTTGGGCGCGAGGAATTTAACTCGTTCCAGCTCCTGCTGTGTGAACACGAGTTGCGCCTTCTGCTGGTCGACATTGGCCCGTGCGGCGTCGAGAGTCCGTTGCGCCTGACGCACCACGGCCTCGCGATTGCGCAGCGTTGCTTCGAGATCCTGCGTGTCCATCACCGCCACCACTTGTCCGGGGCTGACCATGTCGCCTTCGTCGACGAGCAGCTTGGCGATGCGCCCGGCGAATTTGGTGTCGATGTCGATTTCGTCGGCTTCCGCCCGGCCATTGCCCGACGCGATGCCGGCCGGCAGCGCCGCATCTGACCGCAGCCACCACGTGCCGATGCCGCCGGCCGCGATCAGGAGGAGTGCCACGGCGATCAGGCTGCCCCGCAGCTTGCGCCGGCCGGCCCGCCTGGGTGCGACGACGGCGGGCAGCGTCGCGGGGGAGGCTGGGATGACCTCCGACGGCGTGGCTGCTTTGTCGGGGCGAATGTCGAGCGGCATGTTCGTCGGCATGAGAAGGCGTCCGCGGGCGCGATGATGCGGGTAAACCTACGAAAGCGGGCCGCCAACCACATTGATCTGGCTCAATCTCGCGGCTGCAGCATGCGCCGAATTTGATCTGTATCAAAGACGGGGGGCCCCTCGGGATCGTAGGGTGGCGTTGTCGTGCTTCTTCTCCCCCCGAAGCACGGCAAATTGGCTCCGCCCGGCGCCATCGCGCCGGGCGGGGTCTACTCTTTTCTCTCTTTCCCGCCCCGTTTCCTCAGATCGCGCGACTGGCTGCGGCCGGCAGGCTGGGTGGCTGGGTATGCCTGAGGCCGGCGGCAACCCGGCGGAGCTTGTCTTCGTCCAGCGTTTCCTGCGCCAGGAGATCCTTGGCGCCGGTTTCGAGTGCTGCGCGGTTCGCCTGCAGGATCGCGAGCGCGCGGCCGAAGGCCCGGTCGACGATGTCGCGCACCGCCTGGTCGATCCGTGCTGCGGTCTCTTCGCTGTACCGGCGAGGCTGCCAGGCGGCGGATCCGGGCGTGGGCAGGAACGTCGAGGGTTCGGCCTCGTAGGCGATCTGGCCCAATTCCGCGGTCATGCCGAAGCGGGTGACCATGTTGTGCGCTATATCCGTAGCCTTGTTGAGGTCGTCGGCCGCTCCGGTGGAGACTTGCGGAAAGATGAGGCTCTCCGCGGCCCGGCCGCCGAGCAGCACCGCGATCTTGTTCTCGAGCTCGTCCTTCGACATGAGGAAGCGGTCTTCGGTCGGCCGCTGGATGGTGTAGCCGAGGGCGCTGACGCCGCGCGGAATGATCGACACTTTGTGCACGGGATCGGTTCCCGGCAGGGCCATGGCGACGATAGCGTGGCCCATCTCGTGATGGGCAATGACCTGGCGCTCCTGTGGATTTAAGATCCGGTTGCGCTTCTCGAGCCCGGCAACGATCCGTTCGATCGCCTGGGTAAAGTCGTCGAGCGTGATCGCCGTGGCGGCACGGCGGGTGGCTAGCAAGGCGGCTTCGTTGACGAGATTGGCGAGGTCGGCGCCGGTGAAGCCCGGGGTGAGGGCCGCGACTTCGCCGACGTTCAGATCGGGCGCCAATTGCACCTTGCGGAGATGCACATTCAAAATCTCGACTCGGCCTTTCTTGTCCGGCCGGTCGACAAGCACCTGGCGATCGAACCGTCCGGCGCGCAACAGCGCCGGGTCCAGGATCTCCGGGCGGTTCGTCGCGGCCAGAAGCACGATCCCGCTGCTGGCGTCGAACCCGTCGAGCTCTGCCAGGAGCTGGTTCAATGTCTGCTCCTTCTCGTCGTGGCCGCCCAGCATGAACGTGCCGCGGGCGCGGCCAAGCGCATCGAGCTCGTCGATGAAGATGATGCAGGGCGCGTGGCCGCGCGCCTGGTCGAAGAGGTCGCGCACCCGCGCGGCGCCGACGCCGACGAACATCTCGACGAATTCCGAGCCGCTGATCGAGAAGAACGGCACGCCGGCCTCGCCGGCCACGGCGCGGGCGAGCAACGTCTTGCCCGTGCCGGGCGGACCGACCAGCAGAATGCCCTTCGGGAGGCGCGCGCCGAGGCGCCCGTATTTGTCGGGCGCTTTCAGGAAGCCGATGACCTCCTTCAGCTCGTCCTTGGCCTCGTCGACCCCGGCCACGTCGGCGAAGGTCACCTTCGTATTCTTTTCGACATAAACCTTGGCGCGGCTCTTGCCGATCGACATGAGCCCGCCGGCCTGGCGCTCGAGCATCGGCCGCAGCAGGAATAGCCAGATCAGGACGAACCCCGCGGTGGGCAGGATCCAGCCCATCAGGCTCTTGAAGAGGCCGGAGGAGGGAAGGCCGTAGAACTTGACGTTGTGCTTGGCCAGGTCCTCCGCCATTCCGGGCTCGACCCGCTCGGTCACGAACTGCGTCTTGTTCGCTTCGGTCGGCTCCTTAAGGGTGCCGACGATCTGGTCCTGGCCGACGCCGACCTCGGCGATCTTGCCGCTTTCGAGGAGGGACTGGAATTCGTTATAGGTGATGGTTTCCGTGCGCTGCATCTCGGTCATCCAGTCGCGCAGCAGGATGACGCCCAACATGGCGAGCAGGAAATACCAGAAGTGGATCTGCGCCTTGCGGTCCATTCGGGACTGGGCCGGGCGTTAATGCAGCGGGTCCGTGAGCTGGAGCAATGCAACCTGGGCCGGCCCCGACACCGAACCCGGGAAACCGCTCGCAAGCGCCGTCAGGACGAACGGCGAGGCACACAGAAGCTTGAGATTGCCCATCACAGGTGCTCACGCTCGAAATCGCTCGCGGACCAGCCGAACTTGGCCAGACCCTCGGCGAGGTAATCGGCCAGGAGCGGGGTGCCCAGGAGATACTCGGCCGTTCGCTCGTTGTGTTCCTGGCGCGCGATCTTGAGCGCTTCCGGCCAATCGGAGCGATCGAAATCGCCGCGCCCCGACCACATCAGGGCAACGAGCTCGCATTGCTCGTCGATGTCGAGCTCGCGGACGTAGCTCCGCAGCTCGTTGTACACCGGGTCGTCGCGCGTTTCGGAGAGTACTTCGCGAAATCCGTCGTCGATCGCGTCGGAGCCGGAGGCGCCATCCACCGAGCCCTCCTTGGCGTCGAACTGCCGGGCCTTGACGATGATGCGGCTGACTTTCGTCAAATCAATGGACGGACGCGAGTTCTTGGTCATGGCGGGGGCTCCTCGGCTGGCGAATGCTGGCAGTATCGGCCCCGTACGGGGGGCCGGCATTGACCTAAGTCAAACAGACGATTGATGGAAATCAATGCGGTGGCGGATCCGGCGACGTCCAATCGCACATGCTCAAGCTCCGCCGCATGGCAATCGACACCTATCGCGAGAACGTCGCGTTTCTCGCGCGCGACTGCCCGCTCTATCGGGCGGAGGCCTTCCAGGCGCTGGCGAAGATCGAGATCTCCCATGCCGGCCGCAGCATCCTCGCGACATTGAACATCGTCGACGACCAGCGGCTGTTGGGCCGGGACGAGCTTGGTCTGTCGGAGCAGAGCTTCGCTCAACTGGGCCTCCCCGAGGGGGAAGGCGTGACCGTGGCACAAGCCAGTCCGCCGGCGAGCCACGAGGCGATCCGCGCCAAGGTTCTCGGCCAAACCCTCGGCCAGAGCGACTTCGATGCCATCATCCGCGATATCGCCGGCAACCGTTACTCGAAGCCGGAGATCGCGGCGTTCCTGATCGCCTCGGCGAGCTTCCTGTCGACCGAGGAGGTGCTGGCCCTCACCCGCTCGATGGCTGGTGTCGGCCGGCGGCTCGAATGGGCGGAGCGGCCGATCGTCGACAAGCACTGCATCGGCGGCATCCCCGGCAACCGGACCTCGATGATCGTCGTGCCCATCGTGGCGGCGCACGGCCTCACCATCCCGAAGACCTCCTCGCGCGCCATCACATCGCCGGCGGGGACGGCCGACACGATGGAGGTCCTCGCGCGGGTCGACATCGATGTGGACGAGATGCGCGACATCGTCCACCGCACCCGCGGCTGTCTCGTCTGGGGCGGGCGCGTCAATTTGTCGCCGGCCGACGACATCCTGATCTCGGTCGAGCGGCCGCTCGGCATCGACACGCGCGAGCAGCTCGTGGCGTCCATCCTGTCCAAGAAACTGGCGGCCGGCTCCACGCATCTGATCATCGATATCCCGGTCGGCCCCTCGGCTAAGGTGCGGTCGTTCCGCGATGCCATACGCCTGCGCAAACTGTTCGAGTTCATCGGCGATCAGGTCGGCTTGACGCTCGAGGTCGAGATCACCGACGGCGCCGAGCCGGTCGGCAGCGGCATTGGTCCCGTGCTGGAGGCGCGCGACGTCACGCGCGTTCTCGACCGGGACTTGCTAGCCCCGGTCGATTTGCGCGAGCGCGCTTTGCTGCTCGCGGGGCGGATCTTGGAGTTCGACCCGAAGCTGCGGGGCGGCAAGGGCAGGGACCGGGCGCGCGAGCTTTTGGAGTCCGGCGCAGCAGCCCGACAGATGCAGCGCATCATCGATGCGCAAGGCGCAAGTCCCGTTGCCCGTGACCTGGGCCATCTGGTGCGGGACGTGCCGGCGCCCGCGGACGGGGTCATCGGCCGGATCGATTGCTACCGGATCGCCCGCATTGCGCGCGCCGCGGGTGCTCCGGGCGAGCGCGGGGCGGGCATCGATCTCTTCAAGAAGTCAGGCATGACGGTGCAGGCGGGCGAACCGCTCTATCGGATCTATGCCGCCCACCCGTCGGACTTCCGCTTCGCCACCGAGATGGCGTCGGCCGACAGCGGGTATCAACTGGCCGGCCGGCTCTGAGCCGTATCCGGCACGATGAACTCGGCGGCCAGCGGGGCGTGGAAGGAGCCCAGCGGCGGGCCGGACCGCGCATCGAAGATCTCGTCCTGCAGCGCCTCGTTATGGACTTCGGCGCGGACGGCCCAGGGGAGAAGGGCGCGGGATACGAGGATGTGATCCAGCATCACGACATGTCCGGCATGGCGAACCGAAAACCGCCGTTCGTCGGGAAGGCTCCGCTCGAGCGCGACGAGGCTCCGGGGCGAGAGATCCGGATTTCCCATGTCGTCGACGTCCGCGAGCAACGTGCGCACCGGCACCTCGCGCCCGTCGGCATTGAAGTCGCCGCACAGGGCAATGCGTGCGTCCGGTTCCGCATCGAAGATGCGCTCCAGCAGCAGCCGCGCCTCCAGGGCCTGGCGGTCGCGCTTCATGGCGGCAACGAAGAAGCCCTCGGCCCAGCCTGCGACCGAGCGCCAGACCAGCGGCGACTTCTTCTGGCCCGGAATGGGGGCCGCGAGCGGAGAGCGGAGGTGCAGGTTCAGGACATGGAGCGGATGCCCGTCGGCCAAGGCGAGGCGGATATAGAGGATCGGCCGGTCGAATCGGCCGTCGACGGTTGCCGGCCGTTGCTGGTCCGAGGTGACCGGGACATAGGCCAAAGGGGGCACGAACTCATGCCTGATGTCGCGCGTTTCGACGGGCGGCCAGCGGCTCAAAGTCACGAGATTGTGTACGTCCGCGGGCCCGGTGCCGTGCGGCCCCGAGCTTACGGTCCGCGCGAAGTCGGCATACGGCGTCTCCGCCAGGAGGCGGTCCAGGCCGCTCAACGTACGCCCCTCCTTCGGATGCTTTTCGGACGCGCTGACCTCCTGAAGGCAGAGCACATCTGCGTCCAGGCGCAGGAGCTGCGGTCGAAGGGCGGCAATTCGCCGGTCGAGCAGCGCGGGGTCGTGCGGCCGGTCATCCAGGTTTTCGAGGTTGAACGTTGCGATCCTGAGGCGCATGGATGAACCGGTCCGGCTTCCCTCATTCGGTGGGTCATCTAATATAGGGGTAGGCTGCACCGTCCTTGATTTGAATCAACGGGTTCAACCGCCAGCCAGCCGGGGAGAATATGATGAGAGCGTTGGTCACGATTGCGTGTTTCTGCTTGGTCAGCCTACCGGCCATCGCCCAGCAGCTCCCGGGCAATCCCGCCGCGGGCCGTAGCGTCGCACAGCGAGCTTGCGCGCAATGCCATGTGATCGGCCAGAGCGAGCGGCAGGCGGCCGTGAACGGCGTCCCCACGTTCGTCGGTCTCGCCCGCGACCGCTCGATGACCACGGCCCGCCTCCAGGGCTTCATGCAGGCGCCGCACCCGCCGATGCCCGATCTGGCGCTGACACGTCAGGAAATCAACGACGTCACCGCCTACATTGTGAGCCTGCGCAAGTAGTCCCCGCCGCGGTCATTCCCTCGGTACGTAGAAGTACTTACGTACTATTCCGACATAGCCGGTACCTGGCGGCCGGCGTAGCGTGGCGCCGTAGTTCAGGGATCGTCCTGGTTTCGAGGAGGAACGGGCCATGTCGCTTCGCTTTGATCGCAGTTCGCCGCCGGGGTGGAACGCCCGCCGTGCACGCGTCGACTTCATCTGCGTGGACTCGCAGACACGGCGGCCAATCGCCTGCGCCGTCTCGCGGGCGGCCTTGGAAGATTCGACCGGCGAGGAACTCGACGGTAGATGCTGCGTCGCCGCCTTCGCCCGCCATTTGGGACGGATCATCGCCGTGGCCAATGGCCTGTATGCGGCGCACGCCGGCAATCCACACGGCGTGGTCCTGGTCGATTCGGACGACCTGCTTCAGCATTATCCGGCAGGCGAAGACGTGATTGCCGCTCACCAGGCCGACCAACATCGCGCGCGGGCTGCGGTGCCACTGCGCTAAGCACGGCACAACGCCAATTCGCGGCTTTGACCAGGATCAATGTCGGGGAAGGCGCCAGGCCCTAGGCTTCGGCTATCAACGAATCGCGGGTATTCCATGGCCAATCTCCCTGCGCGATCAGAGACAAAGCCGCCGCCTTCCAGCCTGCAGTTCGACGACTTTCAGCGGAATCTGTCGGATATCATCCGCGCCCGTTTTTCGATCGTGCAGATCGTCACGCACGAGGAGGACCGGGCGCGACGGATCGTCGAGAAGATCGCCGCCAAGCTCGACTATCGCCCATATCTCTGGAGTGTGACGCGCGGCGTGGTCGAAGACTTCGACACGGATGTGAACGTCGGAAACCGCAAGAACGTCCTGACGGATCTGCGATCTGCGATCGATCATTGCGAGAAGATCGCCCAGACCGGCCGCAAGTCGCTGTTTATTTTCCTCGATCCTTACCCCTTCCTCAGCGTCAAGGCGGCCGAAGTGGCCCATCGCCGGCGCTTGCGCGAATTCGCGATGAACATCCGCAACCGCGGCTACAACGCCACCTGCGTGATCATCGCGCCGACCCGGGACATTGCGCCGGAGCTCGAAAAGGAGATTACGCTCGTCGAGCTGCCTCTGCCCGACCATCAATACGTGACGCATTTCGTCGATTCGTTCGTTTCGCGGGTCAGCAAAAGCCCGAAGGTCCACATCGGCCCCGATCACGAGCTGGTGCATGCGTTGGCGGACGCTGCCGTCGGCCTCACCAAGTCGGAGATCGAGAATTGTCTCGCCAAGGCGCTTGTCCACGATTTCGGCATCGAGAAGGAGGACGTGCGCTTCATTCTCGAAGAGAAAAAGCAGATCGTTCGCAAGTCCGGCATTCTCGAGTACATGGACACGCACGACCTCAATCTGGACGATATCGGCGGCCTCGAGGTTTTGAAGAAATGGCTGCTGATCCGCCGGCTCGCATTTTCGGCCGATGCGGCCGAGTACGGTGTTCAGAGCCCCAAGGGAGTGCTCGTTACGGGCATTCCCGGGTGCGGAAAGTCGCTGGCCGCGAAATGCGTGGCGACCTCATGGGGCATGCCGTTGATCCAGCTCGATATGGGCAAGATCTTCTCGATGTGGGTCGGCTCGTCCGAAGAGAACATCCGCAACGCGCTCAAGACCTGCGAGGCGGTCGCCCCGTGTGTGCTGTGGATCGACGAGATCGAAAAGGGCCTCGCCTACAACGCGCGGACGATGGGGGACAGCGGCGTCGGCATGCGGGTGTTCGGCACCCTCGTGACCTGGATGCAGGAAAAGAAGGCGCCGGTGTTCGTGTTCGCGACCGCGAACGACATCGATGCGCTGCCAAGCGAGCTGCTGCGCAAGGGCCGCTTCGACGACATCTTTTTCGTCGACCTGCCGACGCCGGCGGAGCGAAAGGCGATCTTCGAAATCCATCTGCGCAAGCACAAGCACAGTCCCGCCGCCTACGACATGGATCGTCTCGTCGAACTCTCCGGCGACGGTCATCTGGGGCCAAATACCTCGCTCACCGGAGCGGAGATCGAAGCCTGGGTCAATGAAGCCATGATCATGTCGTTTGCCCGGCGGCGGCTATCGCAAAATCCGAAGGACGACCTGTCGATGGCCGACTTCGAGGCGACATTGTCCCGCCTTGTTCCGATCTCGCGGTTGCGCGCCGAGCAGTTCAATCGCATGCGCGACTGGGCCAATGAGCACGCCATCAACGCCTCCGAGCGGGTGCCGGCGCTCGTCGGCCACGGGCGGCATATCGATCTCTGACGCTTGCGGAAACCTGGCGCTAGAAATTCGCCTCGGCGTAGCGCGCGCCCGAGGGGGCGGTCTGCCGGCCCTTGAATACCCACCAGCCGTCCTCGTTGACCGCGTAGAGCGGCGCATACCGGCGCGCCGTCGCGAAAGGAACGACGTGCTGGATCTGGTTGTCGAGAAGCAGTGCCGCGCCGTGCGGATCCACGATGACAACCGCGTGGTCCTGACGGGTCTCCGAATCGCGCACGACGACCACCTGCAACTCGCTCGCCGGGACACCGGCCGCGCGCAACAGGAAGTACTTGGTCGCCGCGTAATCCTGGCATTGCCCGTTCTTCTCCAGGAATTCGAACGGCGTTTCCCAATAATCGGGGCGGCCCCAGTTCTGCTCCGAAGCGACGTAGGGATGGCGATTGATCTCGGCGTTCACGCGTTCGATCTGCTGCGGAACGGTCAATCCGTGCAGATCGCGCACGAGCCTCTCCCATTCGGCCGGGATGGCGGCTGGCGAGCGCGACGCTTCGTCGTAGCGCGCCACGACCGCGGTCCATTGGGGGACCGGCGCAGTCTTGGACACGAACGTTTCGGAGATATCGAATGCCGTTGCCGGCCCAACGCCCGGGCCCGCACAGGCAGACACGAGCAAGAGCGCGCTTGCCGCTGATAGCAGCGTGCGCCGCCGGCCAACCAGACCCGGGCACGTTCTGTGCATTGCGATTCGCATTCCCGACAGGAGGGGACATCATTGTCCTGTGCGCGGCGTTAACGCAACGTAAATAGGTGTCGCGGCGCAGCGAACGTGGTGTTGGGCTGGGGATAACCGGCTGCGGTGCCGGCCGCTAAAACGTTGCGGTGAGAGCGAAATAGCCGCGGAGCGGCTTTGCGCCGCCCACGAATTCCGTCGGGTCGCGTGTCAGCGGCTGGGCCAGCTGCAGGTCGGCCGACAGGCTGGTCGCAATGCTGACCCGCAGGCCGGCGCCCGCCGACGCCAGGGCGCGCGGTCCGGCCGGATTCCCCAGGGCGCGCGCGTTGGCATCCGAGAGCCGGCCATAGTCGACGAAGGTGTAAGCCTGGACCGTGGGCTGCTGCTGGAACAGCTGAATTCCGGAGAATGTGTATTGCAGCTCCGCCTTTCCCGCCGCGCCATAGTCCCCCAGAAGCTCCGACGGATCGTAACCGCGGCCGAACTGCGTCCCGCCCACGCCGAACTGTTCGGAGGCGAGGAGCTGCTGGCCGAACGACGCGAGCCCCGACGCGGCGGTCAGCAACCCGAGCCCCGGCGTGATGGCGTTGAGCGATTGCAGCCGTGCAGCATCCAGCGTCGCCTTCCAGAACTGGCTCCGGCCGCCGGGCCGGGACACGCCCGTCGCCTGTCCGCCCGCTGTCGCGCCGAAGATCGGAAGGCCGCGACTCAACTCGAAGCGGACGAAGTCCCTGCCTTCCCAGTCGTCGAGCGTGTCGTAATTCGTGCCGGCTCGCAGGACGCGAAGATGATCCGCATACGAGCTGACGAGCCGTGTGTTGGACGGCAGCGCGAACTGGTCGAGGAAGAGGTTGCTGTAGGTGAACGACAAGTCGACATACAGATTTTCCGCGCGACTCCTGACGAGCGGATAACTCAACCGTCCCGTTCCCGTCTCGCCGTTGGTCTCGGTCCTCAGGAACGGCGTCTGCAGCGTACCTCCCGGCACGGACGTGTTGCCGGTGCCGGACAAGAGCAGCTTCAAGCCGTCCGTGCCGATCGGGGTCCCGTAGTCGAGCGCGAAGTAGCGCAGTTCCTCTTCGACGACCGGCGTCGTGACATAGTGGAAGACAAGCTGGTCGGAGGAGCCGGTGGGATCGTTGATGGCCGCCTGGCTGAGCAGCTCGATGGGACCGACGAACTTGGAGCCGTGATTGTCGAGGCTGACGGAGGCATCCGTCCGTTTGCTCTCGACGATGATGGTCAGGTCAGAGCCGCCGGTGACGCCTTTCGCGGGCTCCAGGACGCTGCGGGCCTGGATGCCGGGCAGATCGTTCATGAGCAGCAGGTAGCGCTGAAGGTCCTCCGACTTCAGCGGCCGCGACCGGGTGAGCCGGTCGGCGTACGACCGCACCGCCGCGGTCTCCGTGCCCTGGATGATGACGCGATTGATGAAGCCTTCGACGATGGTGATATGGACGATGCCGCCCGAGATCCGCTGCGCCGGGACGACGGCGCGCGACAAGATGTAGCCGTCGCTGCGATATTTGGCCGTGATCGTGTCGGCGATACGGTAGACGTCGACGAGGCTCACCTCGCGGCCGAGGTAATCGCCATAGAGTGCCTTGAGCTGGTCCGGTGAATAAACGGTCGATCCGTCCACGACGATCTGGTTCAGCGTGAACCGGATGCGCGCCGCCTCGCCAGGCGGTGCAGCCTCGGGAATCTCGGGCGAGATCACCTCGGGCGTGGGTGCCGGGCCGGGCGGCGGCTGGAACTGCCGCTGGATGCGACCCGGCTCGGCCGCCCCTGGGATGTTCGGCGTCTGACCCCATGCCCACCCTGGCATCGCCAGAAGCGCGACAAGGCCAAATGGAACGGCGTGTCGACGGACCCATTTCCTGCAACCCAGGGGGAACCCCACCCTCAGTCCTCCCGTGACGCACCAGCGCTACTTTTACGGGAGAATTGGTTTGCGAGCGACCCCTTTGTGGCGTGCCGTATCCCAAGCAACCGCTAACGCGACAGAACCGGCACGCATTCCTCGTAGGGCATCAGCGGCGACCGTGCGCAGCGTTGGCCCTGTTCGTTGGCTTTCAAAGCCACGGGCGGTTCCGGAAGCGGTACGCTTCCATCGAGGTAGGCGTTGGCGAACAGATTCGCCATCGCGTCGGCCCGTTCGATGCTCGATGGAGAGATGACGATGACGCCGCCCTCGCCGTGTTCGGGGCCTCCGGCTGCCGGAAGCGCACCCGCGCCGACGCCGAGGATACCAGTGGCTGCCGGGATTGGGACGGCCCCGTTTCCGCCTGATTGCTGCGCCTGGACTTGAGCACGGACACCGTTGGGCGATGCGGCCATGGGCGCCGCCGTCACGGTCAACACGCCATTGGCATAGGTGATGATGTAGTCGGTTGGGTTGAACGTGCCGCCGGTGGCGTTGGAGGCGATGATGTCATAGGGCGAGCCGACGGCCGTGGCCGCGGCGGGCGCGCCCGCGCTGCTGAGGGTCACCGAGCCGACCGTTTCGCCGTTCTTGAGGCCGCTTGCCGTGAACTCGCTGCCGGTGAAATTCGTGGTCTGACCGGCGGTCTTGGTGGCGTTGTTGGCGGTCACGATCAAGGGCGCCGGGGCAATGGTCAGGATGCCGTTGACGTAGGTGATCGTGTAGTTGCCGGCGTTGAAGGTGCCGCCGGAGGCGTTTGATGGCGCCACCGTATAGGGCGAACCGGCGACGCTCGAGGTCGGGCCGGCACCGGTCATCGTGACGGTGCCGATCGTCTCACCGTTCTGGAGGCCGCTGGCTGTAAACTCTGTGCCGCTAGGCCCTCGTCCGTAGGTCGTGGTCGCGTTGTTGGCGATGACCGTCAGCGGCGCCGGGGCGATCGTCAGCGTGCCGTTGACATAGGTGATGCTGTAGTTGCCCGGATTGAACGTTCCGCTGGCGGCGTTCGATACCGTGATCGCATACGGCGAGCCGGCGACGCCGGCGGTGGCCGCAGCCCCGGCGGTGTTGAGCGTCGCCGATCCGACCGTCTCGCCGTTCTTGATCCCGTTCGCCGTGAACTCGCTGCCTGTGAAGGTCGTGGTCTGGCCGTAGGTCTTGGCAGCATTGTTGGCGGTCACCGTCAGCGGTGCGGGAGCGATGGTCAGAACGCCATTGGCATAGGTGATGCTGTAGTTGCCGGGGTTGAACGTGCCACCGGTGGCGTTCGAGGCCGTAACGGCGTAGGGCGAGCCTGCGACCCCGGCGCTGGCGGGTGTGCCGGCGCTGCTGAGATTGACCGATCCGACCGTCTCACCGTTCTTGAGCCCGTTCGCCGTGAACTCGCTGCCGGTGAAGGTCGTGGTCTGGCCGTAGGTCTTTGATGCGTTGTTGGCGGTGACCGTCAGCGGCGCCGGGGCGATCGTCAGCGTGCCGTTGACATAGGTGATGCTGTAGTTGCCCGGATTGAACGTGCCGCCAGCGGCGTTCGAGGCCGTAACGGCGTAGGGCGAGCCAGCGATCCCGGCGGTGGCCGGCGCGCCCGCGCTGTTGAGAGCGACCGATCCGACCGTCTCGCCGTTCTTGAGCCCGTTCGCCGTGAACTCGCTGCCGGTGAAGGTCGTGGTCTGGCCGTAGGTCTTTGATGCGTTGTTGGCGGTGACCGTCAGCGGTGCCGGCGCGATGGTCAGAACGCCATTGGCATAGGTGATGCTGTAGTTGCCCGGGTTGAACGTGCCGCCGGCGGCGCCCGAGGGCGTGACCGCATAGGGCGAGCCTGCGACCCCGGCGGTGGAGGGTGCGCCGGCGCTGTTGAGAGTGACCGATCCGACCGTCTCACCGTTCTTGAGCCCGTTCGCGCTGAATTCGCTGCCGGTGAAGGTCGTGGTCTGGCCGTAGGTCTTTGATGCGTTGTTGGCGGTGACCGTCAGCGGTGCCGGCGCAATGGTCAGAACGCCGTTGGCATAGGTGATGCTGTAGTTGCCCGGGTTGAACGTGCCGCCGGTGGCGTTCGAGGCCGTAACGGCATAGGGCGAGA
>Ga0335071_10000881_pt1 | contig 32409 bp, 37 predicted proteins | sample Lox_Sample_15_FD_206724 | JGI IMG/M metagenome (GOLD analysis project Ga0335071, IMG submission 206724) | Soil microbial communities from Loxahatchee National Wildlife Refuge, Florida, United States - Lox_Sample_1.5 | ecosystem: Environmental > Terrestrial > Soil > Wetlands | place: USA...
CAAGGTCACCCTCGAACCCGCCGCCTAACACCCCAAATACACACTGCCACAAACAAACCCGGCTCCTCTACAGTCCCGGGGTGGTAACGTCTGCCGTGGTCACCTTGATCCACGTACCAGCCCCCGAAACATAAAGTTTTCGGGGACTTTTGCGTCTGCTCGGCGAAAGAATCAGGCGCGCCGCTGGAAGAGGTAGTGCCGCGCCGGGATCTGCTCGCGGTCCAGTTCGCGCTCGTGGCCGGCGGAGAACAACGTCCAGCCGGGGGCGAAGCGCCGTTCCATCTCGTTGGGGTTGATGCCCCGGACGCCGAACCTCCCGCCGGGGAGGAACGCGACGATCAAGAGTCGGGCGTCGGGCGCCGCCACGGCGCTGACCTCACGGACATACGCGTCGCGGTCCGCGTCGCTCATGTTGTGAAGGCACCCGCTGTCGACGATCAACCGGAAGTCCGTGCCGATGCCCGCCTGGCTCAAATGCGTGACGTCGGCCTGTACGAACTTGATCGACAGGTCGGCGGCCTTGGCCCGGGCCTTCTCCAGGGCCCTCGGCACAAAGTCAACGCCGGTGACTTCCCAGCCGTGTTGTGTGAGATAGATGGACGAGTCCCCGGTGCCGCATCCGAGGTCGAGGGCCGAACTCGCGGGCAGCGCCGGTGTGTCGCTGGTTCCCTCGACTAAGTCCTGCAGGTTCTGTGCGATCGGATGACCGTCCCAGGGCGTGAAGCCGATGCGGTAGAAGATCCGAAAAAAAGAGTGTGCTTGGAAGCCATGGCTTCAAGGTATGCCTGAGCGGGGCTATATGGCGGCGGCGATTCGACGCCATTGCTCGCGGGGGAACTCCGTCGGGTCGGCCGTCAGGACTTGGACGCAGACGTGGTCGGCGCCGGCCGCGCGATGCTCGGCGACCGGCCGCATGACGGCGTCCTCGTCGCCCCATGCGATGAGCGCGTCGAAGAGCCGATCACTCACCTGCGCAACGTCGTCTTCCGAAAAGCCACTGCGCAGCAGGTTGTTGGCGTAGTTCGGCATCGACAGGTAAGCCCGCAGCGTGTCGGTCCCGGTGCGCCGCGCCTCGTCGTAAGCGTCACAGAGGATCACGCCCTGCTCCGGCAGCAGCAGGGGACCCTCGCCCAGAACGGAGCGGGCATAGGCCGTGTGCCCGGGAGTGACGAGGTACGGATGGGCGCCGCGGGAGCGGTTAGCGGACAGGGCCAACATCTTGGGGCCGAGCGCGGCAAGCACCCGCCCGTCGGCGGGCACCGGCCGCGGCGCCGCGTCCAGCCCGTCGAGGAACGACGCCGTCGCCGCCAGCGGCTTGCGGTACCGTCCGGGCTGGCCGGCGTCGATCAGCGGCGCGTGGCTGACCCCGATGCCGAGCAGGAAGCGATCACCGTGCTCGGCGGTCAGCGACGCATAGGAGGCGGCGACGTCGCCGGGGGAGTGCATCCATAGGTTCAGGATCCCCGCGGCGATCACCGCCCGCGTGGTCGCGGCCAACAGGCGGCCCACTGCATCGAACACCGGACCGCCTACATCCGGGATCTATAGCGCCGTGAAGCCTAGCTCGTCCAATTCCGCTGCCGCATCAGCGATTTCGGACGGGCCGCGTAGCGCAGTTGGCTGCTCCAAATGCCGACACCGCTGAGCTCCATCGGCGATCATTCCTCTCGTCGCATCAGACACCGACTTCGCTGTAGTCGGGGACCCGCATCGAGTCGTACATCCGCAGGCCTTTGGTGTTGAGCCTGGCCAGTGCCTGGGACAGCGACCCGGGCATCAGTGAGACCAACTGGGCTCCACGGGTCAAGGCCCACACCCCGGCGCGGGAGCCCGGGATGATGGTCCTCGCGGCACCGCGTGCGAAGGCCCGGCTCAGATGCACCGGCTCGCGCATCTCCAGCTCGTAGGCAGCGAACGCGCGCAGCTGATCCCCGCCCGCCCGAGCCAGCTCTCCGGCCAGCACATAGGCGCCGAGGACGGCCAGGCTGGTGCTTCCGCCGACCGCGGGACCAGGGCAATACCCAGCGTCGCCGACCAGGGTGACCCGCCGGCGCGACCATCTGTCCATCCGCATTTGAGTGATCGCATCGAAGTAGAACGTCGGCGTCCGATCCAATTCGTCCAGCCAGGTGTCCACCTGCGAATGCATGCCGGTGAAAGCTTCCCTTAGTAATTGCTTCTGGCGCAAGGCATCCCGATGGTCATAGGCGAGTTCCTGGCTTCTGCGGAACAAGAACACGACCCGCGCGTCGTCAAGGTGGTCAGCGCTGTAGATCGCGGCGAGTCGGCCGACACCCACGTGGCCGACCATCTCCCCGAGGTTGGCCAACGACTTGGGCGCCGACACGACCGCCAGATATCCGCCGATGAAGCGAGTAAGTCCGGCTTCGTCGCCGAAGACCAAGCGCCGAACGTTGGAGTGCAGCCCGTCGGCGCCGACGACGACGTCGAACGTGCGCGCGGCCGCGCGTTCGAATTCCACGTCACCGTCGTGGCCGATCGCCGTGATGGAGTCAGCGAAAAGGTACTCGACATCGTCGCGCGCGGCGTCGTAGTAGATCTCGCTGAGATCGTCGCGCATGATCTCCGCGTGCCGATCCGATGCGACACCGACCAGCTTGGTGAGGTCGATTTCGGTGGGTCGCGGCCTGCCCTCCCGATACATGGTCAGCCGCTCCGTTCCGGTGGCGAGTGCCTCGATGCGCGGCAAGACGCCCATCTTCGCCGAGATTTCCATTGCCGGACGGAACAAGTCGACGGCGTGGCCACCGGCCTTGCGCAGGCTCGGGCCGCGCTCAACGACGGTGACGTCGAAGCCATGACGGGTAAGCCAGTACGCCAGCACCGGCCCCGCAATGCTTGCGCCGGAGATCAGAACCCGCATGGCGACCTCCCGCTTCCCTACCGTCCGGGTAAGCCTATCGGCCGCGGCGGTTGCGCCGGCTTGTGGACAGCGTTACGGGCTGCTCTGGTCCTGAGCGTTCTGGGTGAAGATGTCGCCCGACGTCTGGCCCTGGTCATTGACGAAATTGGTGTCGTCAGTGGCGAACGGCGCGGTGGCTGAGGGGCCGGACGCGACAACGGGTGGCGTGTCAGCGGGCCGCGGGGCGCCGAAAAGCGCGAGTGTCGCGGCGGTAGCGGCTCCCGCCAGGATCACTTGCGTCACGCGGATGTGCCGACGCCCGGCGCCGGTGGAGTTAGTGTCGTGCCCGAGATTTTTCATGCGTCATGTTTAGGGCTTGGCGGTCAGCGCTGGCTGGGCCGGAGCTATCGATCCGCTGTGAGACCGAGCGGACCGCGGGCTAGAGTCCATCCCTATGCGCTTTGGTCTCTTCATTCCGCAAGGGTGGCGAATGGATCTGGTCGACATCGAACCGGACCAACACTGGGCAGTGATGCACGACTTGGCCACCCATGCGGACAACAGCGCCTGGGATTCGCTGTGGGTCTACGACCATTTCCACACCGTCCCGCTGCCAACCGGCGAAGCCACTCACGAGGCCTGGTCGCTGATGGCGGCATACGCGGCGACGACGTCGCGGATCAAACTCGGCCAGATGTGCACGGCGATGAGCTACCGCAATCCGGTCTACCTCGCCAAGGTCGCGGCCACGGCCGACGTGATCTCCGGCGGCCGCATTCAGATGGGCATCGGGGGTGGCTGGTACGAACATGAATGGCGCGCTTACGGTTACGGGTTTCCGTCGGCCGGGGTGCGGTTGGGCCGGCTGGACGAAGGCGTGCAAATCATGCGCGATGCCTGGCGCGATGGCAAGGTCAGCTTCAGCGGCAAGCACTACCAGGCCGACGGCGCGATCGTTGCCCCTAAGCCTTTGCAACACAACGGGATTCCGCTGTGGATTGCCGGTGGTGGGGAGCAGGTGACTTTGCGCATCGCCGCGAAATATGCGCATTACACCAACTTCACGCCGGAGCCCACGGCGTTCGCCCACAAGTCAGAGGTGCTTGCGGCGCACTGCCGCGACGTGGGCACCGACTACGACGCCATCGTCCGCTCGGCCAACTTCAACGTCATTGTCGGGATCTCGGACGCCGACGTCGAAGACCGGCTTGCGCGGATCCGCGACCGCCTGGTGCGCTACGTGCCCGAGTCGGCCGCGGATGCGATGATGGCGGCCAGCAGTGGACCCGATTCGACGACGGGAACACCGGAACAGGTGACCGAGCGGATCGCGAAAATACGCGATCTCGGCTGCGAGTACGTGATCTGCTATTTCCCGGAGGCCGCGTACGACCGCTCGGGCATTGAGTTGTACGAGCGCGAAATCATTCCCGCACTGACCTAGAGATCAGTGGTCGCGTACCGGGTCTTGACCGGCGGTGCTGCCAGCAGGGGAGGAAGCTCGGTCAATTTTCCTTCCCCGGCCCGAAACGCGCGATAGGCCTCGTCATGTTCGACGGTGTCCCACAGTTCGTAGATGAGCCAGTGGGTTTCGTCGTCCTGGTCCACCAGCACGTCGGTACGTGAGTTTCCGGCAAAGGCCCGGGTGTCTCGCAGCGCCCTACCCATGACCTCGCGCGCCTTGGGCACCGCGTCGGGCTTGAATTTCAGTTCGAGTATCACCGTGACTGGCATGGTCGTCTCCTCAGTTGCGGCGGCGATCTCAAGATAGCCGCCACGGCGGCCGGACTTTCCGGGTGATGCGGTTGGCGGGTCGCCTGTCGGTTCGGCAGTCGTCAGTGTATGAGAATGTGGTTTCCACTTTTCGGAAAGCTGTTATACGGTTCAGTGAGCATCGTTCTGTGCGGACCTATCGCTGGAGGACCCTCATGCAGAAGGCACTCGCTCCCGAGATCTCTACCTGGCCGGACGAGAGCCCGCAGCTCATCGGCAGTCGGTGCGGCAGCTGCGGTGCCACCACGTTTCCGGTGCAGCAGTGGTGTCCGCGCTGCAGCGTCGGTGAGATGACGGACATCTTGTTGCCGCGCCGCGGAACTTTGGTTGCCTGGACCACCCAGGGTTTCCCGCCGGGGGCTCCCTACGCCGGCCCCACCGGCCAGGATTTTGTGCCGTTCGGCGTCGGTCTGGTCCAGCTCGGCTTGGGAGAAGACGCGGTCATCCGAGTGGAGGGGCGGTTGACCGAGAACGACCCGGCCAAGCTGCAATTCGGTCAAGAGGTTGAGCTCACCATGGTGCCGCTGACCGCCGACGAAGACGGCGCAGAGATCATGACGTTCGCTTTCCAGCCAACCCAGAGGAGCCTGAGATGACAAACGATGTCGCCATCATCGGTGTGGGCCTGCACCCATTCGGCAGGTTCGAAAAGACCGCGATGCAGATGGGGGCCGAGGCGATCCAGTCCGCACTCAAAGACGCCGGTGTGGACTGGCAGGACATCCAGTTCGGTTTCGGCGGCAGCCACGAGGTCTCCAACCCCGACGCAGTAACCCGCCTCGTCGGCCTGACCGGCATCACGTTCACCAACGTGTTCAACGCGTGCGCCACCGCGGCGAGCGCCATTCAGCAGACCGCCGACACCATCCGGTTGGGCAAGTACGACATCGGCATCGCCATCGGCTTAGACAAGCATCCTCGCGGCGCGTTCACCGATGACCCCGCCAAACTCGCGCTGCCGCAGTGGTATGCGCAGAACGGGCAATTCGTCACCACGAAGTTCTTCGGCATGAAGGCCAACAAGTACATTCACGACCACAAGATCTCGCGGGCCACGCTGGCCAAGGTCGCCGCCAAGAACTTCCGCAACGGCACGCTGAATCCAAACGCCTTCCGCCGCAAGCCGATCCCTGAGGAAGAGATCCTCAACTCGGCGGTGTTCAACTACCCGCTGACCCAGTACATGTTCTGCGCGCCCGACGAGGGCGCTGCCGCGGTCATCATGTGCCGGGGCGACATGGCTGACAAGTTCACCGACAAGCCAGTCTACGTGCGGGCCTGTGAGATTCGGACCCGCCGGTTCGGAGCTTATGAGGTACACGCCACGTCGGCTCCTCTAGACGAGGACGTTTCGCCGACGGTGTACGCGGCCAAGGCCGCCTACGAGGCCGCGGGTATCGGGCCCGAGGACGTCGACGTCGCGCAGCTGCAAGACACCGATGCCGGCGCCGAGGTGATCCACATGGCCGAGACCGGTCTGTGCGCCGACGGCGAGCAAGAGAAATTGGTGGCCGACGGCGTCACCGAAATCCACGGCTCGATGCCGATCAACACCGATGGCGGGTTGATCGCCAACGGCGAGCCAATCGGCGCGTCGGGACTGCGGCAAATGCATGAACTGGTGCGGCAACTACGCGGTGAGGCGGGGGAGCGTCAGGTGCCCGGCAACCCGCGGGTCGGCCTGGCCCAGGTCTACGGTGCGCCAGGCACCGCGTCGGCGACCATCCTGTCGCTCTAGTTTGGGTAGCGGCTCGGCGCGGCGTCAGAAGAGGAACAATGCATGCGGTCCCGGATTTGATATCGCAGGCGATATCAGAATCCATGAGCGTCGCATGGTTCGACAGAGCGCTTTGGATTCCCGCTAGATCGCGGGGCCCAGCAGATCGTCCGCGTCACGGATGATGTAGCCGTAGCCCTGTTCCGCCAGGAAGCGCTGTCGGTGTGCGGCATACTCCGCGTCCAGGCTGTCGCGGGCCACCACCGAATAAAAGATGGCGCCACCACCATCGGACTTGGGTCGCAGCAGCCGGCCCAACCGTTGGGCCTCCTCTTGGCGAGAACCGAACGTGCCCGAAACCTGAACGGCCACAGACGCTTCCGGCAAGTCAATGGAGAAGTTGGCGACCTTGGAGACCACCAGTTTGGACACCTCGCCGCGGCGGAACGCGTCGAACAGGTCCTCGCGCTCCTTCGTGCGGGTAGACCCTTGGATCACCGGAGCGTTCAACTCGGCACCGAGTTCGTCGAGCTGATCGAGGTAGGCGCCGATCACCAGCGTCTGCTCGCCGGGATGCTTGTCCAGAATGGATTTCACCACGGCGATTTTGGTGTGCGCCGTCGAGCAAAGCCGGTAGCGCTCTTCGGGCTCGGCGGTGGCATACATCATCCGCTCGTTGTCGGTCATCGTCACCCGCACCTCGACACATTCCGCCGGTGCGATCCAGCCCTGGGCCTCGATGTCCTTCCATGGTGCGTCATAGCGCTTGGGGCCGATCAACGAAAACACGTCACCCTCACGGCCGTCTTCGCGGACCAACGTGGCCGTCAGGCCCAGCCGCCGCTTGGATTGCAGGTCTGCGGTCATCCGGAACACCGGCGCCGGCAACAGATGGACTTCGTCGTAGATGATCAGCCCCCAGTCCCGGCTGTCGAAGAGCTCCAAATGCCGATACTCGCCTTTGGTGCGGCGGGTGATCATATGGTACGTGGAGATGGTGACCGGCCGGATCTCCTTGCGCTCTCCGGAGTATTCGCCGATCTCGTCCTCGGTCAGTGAGGTGCGCGCCACCAGCTCGCGTTTCCATTGCCGCGCCGCGACGATGTTGGTGACCAGGATCAAGGTTGTCGCGCTGGCTTTCGCCATCGCGGCCGCGCCGACCAGCGTCTTGCCGGCCCCGCACGGAAGAACCACCACGCCCGATCCGCCGGACCAGAACGAGTCCGCGGCCATCTGCTGGTAGTCGCGCAGGTGCCAGCCGTCCTGCGCCAGGCTGATCGGGTGCGCTTCACCATCGACATAACCGGCGAGATCCTCGGCGGGCCAACCGATTTTGAGCAGCATCTGCTTGACCCGACCGCGCTCGCTGGGGTGGACGACGACGGTGTCGTCGTCGATCCGGGCGCCGAGCGTCGGTGCGATCTTCTTGTTGCGCAGCACTTCCTCGAGCACCGCGCGATCCAGGCTGACCAGGGTGAGGCCGTGCGCGGGATTCTTGACCAGTTGCAGGCGGCCGTAGCGGGCCATGGTGTCGACGATGTCGACCAGCAGCGGTTGGGGAACCGCGTAGCGCGAATAGCTGACCAGCGCGTCGACCACCTGTTCGGCGTCGTGTCCGGCGGCGCGCGCGTTCCATAACGCCAGCGGGGTGATGCGGTAGGTGTGCACATGTTCGGGCGCGCGTTCCAGCTCGGCGAACGGAGCGATCGCGGCGCGCGCCGCGCCGGCCTGCTCGTGGTCCACCTCAAGCAGCACCGTCTTATCGGACTGCACGATCAACGGTCCGTCAGTGCTCAATGGCGCCGCTCCTCTTCATTGCTCCGCGCTGGACCGTCGCCGGCGCGCATAAGTTCCATTATCGGCCGTTGGCCGACACTACCGACGTGATGCGGTGGACGGCGAAGTCGCGCAGCCGTCCGGATGCCGAGTCGAAGGCAATAAGTTGACCGCCCCGTATGGTGATCGGCGACACCACCCGCTGAGTGGCCACGCCCGCGGCGTCCAGGTAGCCGATCACCAGCGTGTCGTGTTCTTTGGCCGCGCGCTGCAACAACGACATGGTGACCGCCGGATCGACGCGGATGTTGCCGAACGGTGCGGCGGTCACCTTGCGCAGCACCGCGACGACCGCCTTCAGGCTCTCGCTGTTGGGACGCGGCATCGGTCGATAGGGCCGACGCTGCTGCGGCGTGGGCACCCGTGCCCCGCGCGGGCGGACGTCCACGATCGCACCCGACGAATCTTCGGCTGCTGGCGAGAAGCCCGCGGCCCGCAGCGCAACGAGCACCTCGCCGATCGGCGCGGGAGACACCGCCACGGTGGGGGCAAGGGCGCGCAACTGCACGCCCTCGGTCGCGGGTGCCGCGACCGCCTGGGCTAGCAGCGTCGGGTCCTCGCATCGCACGAACGAACCGGCCATGCCGATCCGCAGCTGGCCATGCCGACGTGCTGCATCATCGATGAGGTAGGTAAGTCCTTGCGGCACCGGGGTTTTGGAGTGGTTGCTGAACAAGGCGTGCATCCAGTCGCGAGTCTTGCCGACGTCCAGCGCATGGCGGATCGACTGCTCGCTGATGCGGTACACCATCGCGGTGCCTGCCGATTCGACCGTGGCCATGGTGGCCAATTGCTCGGCGAGATCGCGCCGCAGCGGGCCGGGTACTACGACGGTCAGGTCGGCTTGCACCAGGAAGTAGTCAATCGGTTCGGGGAGCGCCTGATTCATCGCCTCGATCGCGACCGTGGCGTCGGCCGCTTCGTCCAGTAGCGCCCGGCCTGGTGTGCTGATCGCCCCACGGCCCACCAGCCCCAGCGCATGGCTCTCGGCGAGCAAGTCCCCGACGGGTCCTGGCTGCAACCGCTTGGCCCAGCGCGGGCGGCGCCAAATCAGCGCCGCCGACGCTTGGGCGGCGCTCACACCGGCACCGGGCGGCAGTTCGGACAGCATGCCCAGTAATAGCCGGCGATCCAGCGGCGCGGCTGTCGAGTAGAGCGCGTCGGTAAGGGCGCCATAGGGTTTGGCGTCGGGACCGCGACTGCCGATCAATGCCGGCCGACCAGGAAGGTCCAGCCAGCTTCTGGCCAGTAGGTGCCAGCGCTCGGCGGCGGGTAGTGCGGTGAACCGGTCGGTGGTTACCGTTGGCGCCCAATACGGCCCGTCGCCGGTGGCCGGCTCAGGGTCGGGCATGCCGCTGGCAATCAATCCCGCCGCGGCCGCGACCTCGAGGATCAGACCGAGCCGCGGTTCTTCGATGCCGGTCGTTTTGCTCAGCCGCTTGACGTCACGAATGCCCAGTCCGCCGCTGCGCAGCTCGGAAACGGGTGCAGCGGCAAGCGTTTCAAGCAGGACGTCGAGCTCCCGCAAGAGGTCGATGACGGCGCCGGCCGCGGCCGCGTCAACGTCCTTGGGCGTGGTGGTCGAAACCACCGGGTCAGGTGCGGTCAATTGCAGGGGACCGGGTTGCTCGCCGCGCAGCACCTGCCCGACGTGGCGCGGCAGGATCACCGTATCGGCGTCGATGCGTCGCAGCAGGCCCATTGCCAGCAGCTGCGGCACCGGTCGGTCCGCGGGGGCGCCGGGTGCGGCGTCGCGGGTGCGACCCATCGGCGAGCCGTCGAGAAGCCTCTCCAGCACGTCGAGTTGCGCCGGGCTGAGGTCGTCGAGGAGGGCGGCGATCTCTTCGCCACTGCGTGAGCTGTCCTCCAGCGTGACCTGTCCCGGATGCCAGGGCAGTGCGGTGCCGGCGTCGGGGGCCACGCGCAGCGCGGCCTCGCCCCATACCAGGGCGCGTTCCCGAAGGTCACCCAGCGCGCCGGCCACGTCGGCGTCGGGAGCGCGGTCACCGATCAGGGCCAGCAACTTGGCGACCGGCACCGGCGTTGCATCGGCTTGCAGTACCAGTAATGCGTCGAGCACCGCTAGCCGCAAAAAGTCCAGTTCATCGGTGGCGGCCTTGACCGACTGGCGGGCCTGCGCACGCGCGGCCAGTGCCGCGATGCTGCCGGGTGGGGGCTGCGCGAGGTCCGGCCGCAGCTCCAGCAGTCGGATCAGCCGCTCATCGGGCAACTCGGCCAGCCACGACCCCAGCGGGATATCCGGGGTGTTGTCGGTCATTGCTGACCAGCGTAAAGCAGTCGGCGGGTGCCCAGCAGACGACGAATGGCCGCCAGCTCGTCAGGAGGCGACCGCGTGTCGGGCGGTCTGGTTCGCCGAAGTGACGGTCTTGCGCCACGTGCGCGAGCGGGACCTGTCAGAATGGAGCCCGTGGTAGAGATTGGTGAGGGCGAAGCGCACAAAACCAGGTATGTGGACAACGGTTGGCCGACGACGGACCCCGACGACCACGCGGTAAGCGAACTGGCGACGGATCGGACCGGTGCCTTATCGCCCTATGGAGACCTTGAGTTCCCGGTGCCCTCCACCGACTTGCCCTACCTGCACCCGGTCACCGTCGTCAACCGGTAGGCCGCCGGGATGGCTCGGGCATCCAGAGCATGCAAGCCCGCTGCGACGCGGGCATCAGACGAAGCCCGCGCAGCCCCGCTGTCCCACGTAGACGAGCGCGGAGCAGCACACATGGTCGATGTCAGCAAGAAGGGCGCCACCAGACGGACGGCAGTAGCCGCAGGCGCTTTACGTACGTCGGCTCGGGTGGTGGAGCTGATCTCGACCGGCGGCCTGCCCAAGGGAGATGCGTTTGCCACCGCACGGGTGGCAGGCATCCTGGCCGCAAAGCGCACCAGTGACCTGATCCCGCTCTGCCATCAGCTGGCGCTGACCGGAGTAGACGTCGATTTCCGCGTGGGGGAGGCCGATATTGAGATCACCGCGACGGTGCGCAGCACCGACCGCACAGGCGTGGAGATGGAGGCGCTGACCGCCGTCAGCGTGGCCGCGCTGACGCTTTACGACATGGTCAAAGCGGTCGATCCGGCCGCCCGCATCGATGACATTCGAGTGCTGCGCAAGGAAGGCGGCAAAAGCGGAACGTGGGTGCGGTGATGAGTGCCCGATCCGCCCGAGTCATCATCGCCTCGACCCGCGCCTCAGCCGGGGTGTACGACGACCGCTGCGGGCCGATCATCGCTGAATGGCTTGGCCAGCGCGATTTTTCGACCGTCGAGTCAGTGGTGGTCGCCGACGGCGAGCCCGTCGGCGAGGCGTTGCGCAAGGCGGTCGACGATGGAGTCGACGTCGTGATCACCTCGGGCGGCACCGGCATCTCGCCGACCGACAGCACGCCTGACCAAACCGTGGCGGTCCTGGACTACATGATCCCCGGCTTGGCCGACGCCATCCGCCGGTCCGGCCTGCCGAAAGTGCCGACGTCGGTGTTGTCGCGCGGGGTGTGCGGCGTGGCGGGCCGGACGTTGATCGTCAACCTGCCGGGCTCACCCGGCGGCGTACGCGACGGCCTTGGCGTGCTCGCCGAGGTGCTCGATCACGCACTTGATCAACTCGCCGGCGGGGATCATCAACAATGACGAGCGTATTGCGTGCTGCCATGACCGAAGAGCCGATTTTTCTGGCGGAGCACGAAGAGTTGGTGGGCCACCAGTCGGCGGGGGCCGTCGTTGGGTTCGTCGGCATGATTCGCGACCACGACGGTGGGCGCCGGGTGGTGCGGCTGGAGTATTCCGCGCACCCGTCGGCGGCACAGGTCATCGCCCACCTGGTGGCCGAGGTTGCCGACGACTCCAAAGGTGTGCGCGCCGTCGCGGCCAGCCACCGCATCGGTGTGCTGCACATCGGCGAGGCGGCACTGGTGGCCGCGGTCGCCGCCGATCACCGGCAAGCGGCATTCGAAACCTGCGCGCGCCTGGTGGACACCATCAAGGCACGGCTACCGGTGTGGAAGCACCAGTTCTTCGACGACGGAACCGAAGAATGGGTGGGCTCGGCCTGACGGCCTCGCGGCGCTGACCTAGTTCGACCCACTTCGCCCGGCTGCCGGGCCCACCCCAAAGCAGGCGGTCCTTGGGGCGTGCCCGGCAACCTCTGACTATGCGTGTGGCGTTAGTTGTCCTGAGATGGCTGCGCAAGAGCGGCCAGCGCGTCGTTCCCCTGAACGTCCTGAGCCCGAATCGCTTCCCACAGTTTTTGGGTGTATCCCAACGTCGAAACGTGCGCCGGCATGTTCTCCGGTACGAAACCGTGGAAGTCCGTGTCCGCCGGAGGCGCGGGTGGAACATCCGCCGGAGGCGCGGGAAGATCCGCCGGCGGCGCGGGAAGATCCGCCGGCGGCGCGGGAAGATCCGCCGGCGGCGCGGGAAGATCCGCCGGAGGCGCCGGTTGATCGGCCGGAGGCGCGGGAAGATCCGCCGGAGGCGCGGGAAGATCCGCCGGAGGCGCGGGAAGATCCGCCGGCGGCGCGGGAAGATCCGCCGGAGGCGCCGGTTGATCGGCCGAAGCTAATAGCACAGGCGCGGGCGGGTCAGCCGGCGGCGGGGGTGGGGGAGGAGCGTCCGGCGGAGGCGCATCTGCGGGTGGCGGAGCCAGCGGTGCCGGCTGCCCGTTCAGACCCGGCGCGTCGAGGGGCGCGTCCAGCGCCCTTGGCGCGAGAACCTGACGGGGGGTCGCGCCCGACAGCGGGCCACCGCACACCGGCCACGCACCGCGGCCTTGGGTGGCCAGCACGCGCTCGGCGACCGCGATCTGCTGTTCCCTGGTAGCGAGCTCGGCCGACGGGGCGTACTCGCCACCGCCGTGCGAGGACCAGGTGGCGGCGCTGAACTGCACACCGCCGTGGTAGCCGTTGCCGGTGTTGATTGCCCAGTTGCCGCCGGACTCGCAGCGGGCTACTTGATCCCATTCGCCGTCGGTGGCCGCGGCCGCCTGGGCAGCGAGGGCGATACTGCCGCCGCCGAGGACCGCGCCGGTGACAGCGATCTTGGCGACACTGATGTTTGACGTCGTGGGCTTGCGGTGACGTCCACTCATAGGCGCTGAGAATTCCTCTCTCGTCACGCGCCTGCGAGGTCAGCTGTCGGGTTCGGGTTGGAGAGGCCACCCGGCCGTCGTCGTATTCCAGCGAAACGACGTCGGCTTCACCCCAAGGAGCCGCAAGCGGCCCCACTCCGTTCACGGTGGACCGGTGGGTCCCCCGCCTCCATCCACTTGATCGGTCCCCTGCCTACTGGATGGAGCTCGGCGCGATAGAGAGGGGAAGGTCCGCCAATCAGGTTGGCTTGGCGAGCCTTCGGAGACGGTAACGGTTTCTGTTGATCTCGTCACGTTGGGTGAAACTCGGCGTTTCCCGTGCGGTCATCTCCCAAAACCGCAGGAACACCAGGAGTTTGCGCTGGTCATGCCAACCGAGATCGGAGCGTATCCGCGCCGTTATCATTCTGTTATGTGAGATATTTCACAGTTTCAGCCGCCGGCGAAAGGGGGTAACACGTCGATCGTGTTGCCGGGGTGTAACGCTGCGGTCTCGTCGCGCACGGCGATCCCGTCGCACAGATACGAGCAACGGCTCAACACGGTGGCGAGCCGACTGCCCCGGACGGCGAGCCGCTCCACCAATTGCGCGACCGTGGTGCCCGGCCGCAGCATGACCGTCTCGGATTCGGCGCCGGCGGCCGCCCGCGCGGCGGCAAAATAACGCACCGTCACCTGCATCCCCTCTACGGGGGCATGACCCATCGGGTTAACCACCAATGGCGCTCATCGGGCGGTCGGGCTGGATGAAGTTCGGGTCGTTGATTCCGTGACCGGCGGGTTTGGCCCACATCGCGGCGCGCCACGCCGCCTCAACCGCGTCGTCGGACGCACCGGTGCGCAACAGGCCGCGAAGATCCGTTTCCTGTGTGGCGAACAGGCAGCTGCGGATCTGGCCGTCGGCCGTTAGCCGAGTGCGGTCGCAGGTCGAGCAGAAGGCGCGCGAGACCGAGGCGATGACCCCGAATTTTCCGCTCGGCGTGCCCGGGCCACTGTCGACCAGCCATAGCTGGGCGGGCGCTGATCCCCGCGGCGCCGGATCCGGACGTAGCCGGAAGTGCGGGTGCAGCGCCGCCAGCACATCGTCGGCGCTTAGCGCGGCGTCGCGGCGCCACTGGTGCCCGGCATCCAGCGGCATCTGCTCGATGACGCGCAGTTGATAGCCATGCTCGAGGCAAAATCCCAACAGGTCCACCACGTCTTCGCGCCCGGTGGCGGGATCAAGGACGGCGTTCACTTTGACCGGCGTCAAACCGGTGGCCTTAGCGGCGGCCAAGCCCGCCAGCACATCAGCGAGCCGGTCCCGACGGGTGATCGCCGCGAAGTGGTCCCGATCCACACTGTCCAGCGACACGTTGACGCGATCTAGGCCGGCCCGGGCGAGCGTGGCAGCCCGCCGCGCCAGGCCCACACCATTGGTGGTCAAGGAGATCTCCGGACGCGGCCGCAGACTGGCCGCCGCTTCGACCACCTCTTCGAGGTGACGCGCCAACAGGGGTTCACCACCGGTGAACCGCACGCTGGTGACGCCCAACCGGGTGACGGCGATGTGCATGAGCCTTACCAGCTCGTCGCGACTGAGCAGTTGCTCGCCGGGCAGCCAGTCCAGGCCATCCGCCGGCATGCAATAACTGCACCTCAGGTTGCAGCGATCGGTCAGCGATACCCGCAGATCGGTGGCGACTCGGCCGTACGTGTCCACCAGCGGGCCCACGGTAGGGGTCTGCAGTGCCTGACCGTCGACGACACGATCGCCCGTTGAGCCGTCGAACCGGCCTGGCACCGTCGGCACACCCAGCGCAGTCAGGGTCATGCCGGCACCGGTGCGTCTCGGGCCGGCGAGCCGACCGCAACGATCTGCTTGCCCAGCGGCATCAACGAGACGGGGATCAGTTTGAGGTTGGCCAGCGCCAGGGGGATGCCGATGATCGTAAGCGCCATCGCGGCCGCACTTATCAGATGGCCGATCGCCAGCCATACACCGAACAGCAGCACCCAGAGGACATTTCCGATCAGAGCGCCGGCCCCCGCCGTCGGCTTGTCGACGATCGTGCGGCCGAACGGCCACAATGCGTACGAGGCGATGCGCAGCGATGCGAAGCCGAAGGGGATGGTGATGATGAGCAGGAAGCTGATCAGCGCCGCGACCAGGTATCCGGCGGCCATCCAGAGGCCGCCGAATGTCAGCCAGATGACGTTCAGTATTAGGCGCATATTTCCTCCGGCGGTAATGCCAGCCTACCGAGTAACGAGTAACGGGGGTGCTCGTCGGGCAAGCATCCGAGTAGGATCAGAAGCCAACATTGCGTCCTGCGCAGGCGGGACGCTTCTTGCGTTGCCCATCCTAGTGATCCGTTAGACAAGCAGGTGAGACCAGTGCCGACCGGCAAGGTTAAGTGGTACGACGCCGACAAGGGGTTTGGCTTCCTGTCGCAGGAGGACGGCGAAGACGTGTACGTGCGCTCCTCGGCGTTGCCCGCTGGAGTCGAGGGCCTCAAAGCGGGCCAGCGCGTCGAGTTCGGCATCGCTTCCGGCCGGCGCGGACCGCAGGCTTTGAGCCTCAAGCTGATTGAGGCGCCGCCCAGCCTGGCCAAGACCCGCCGGGAGGCACCCGCCGAGCACAAGCACAGTCCCGACGAGCTGCACGGGATGGTCGAGGACATGATCACGTTGCTGGAGAGCACCGTACAGCCCGAGTTGCGCAAGGGTCGCTACCCGGACCGCAAGACGGCGCGCCGGGTCTCCGAGGTGGTCAAGGCGGTGGCGCGCGAGCTCGACTCCTAGCCGTTGCGGGCGGTCATTTTGCTGACGATTCGCCTTTCTGACGATTCGCCGTAGTATCGGGGAACCGGGCAGTCAAGCTTCGATGTGAATCGTTAGCAAGGAGGCGGCAATGGCACAGCAAGCGCAGGTCACCGAGGAGCAAGCGAGAGCTCTCGCCGAGGAATCCCGCGAAAGCGGTTGGGATAAACCATCTTTCGCTAAAGAGTTGTTTCTCGGCCGTTTCCCGCTGGAGCTCATTCACCCGTTCCCCAAACCCTCGGATGCCGAGGAGGAGCGCATCCGAGCGTTCCTCGGCAAGTTGCGGGAGTTTTTGGGCACCGTCGATGGCAGCGTCATCGAACGCGACGCGCAGATCCCCGACGAATACGTCAAGGGGTTGGCCGAACTGGGCTGTTTCGGTATGAAAATACCGTCCGAATACGGCGGCCTGAACATGTCCCAAGTCGCCTACAACCGGGCGCTGATGATGATTTCCTCCGTCAATCCCAGTCTCGGCGCACTGTTGTCGGCCCACCAGTCGATCGGGGTACCCGAGCCACTCAAACTCGCCGGGACCCCCGAGCAGAAGCGGAAGTTCTTGCCGCGCTGTGCCGCCGGCGCCATATCGGCCTTTCTGCTCACCGAGCCCGACGTCGGCTCCGATCCCGCGCGGCTCGCGTCGACGGCGACACCGGTCGAGGATGGCAGCGCGTACGAACTCGATGGCGTGAAGTTGTGGACCACCAACGGCGTGGTCGCCGAACTGCTGGTGGTGATGGCCCGAGTTCCCAAGTCTGAGGGGCATCGCGGCGGAATCAGCGCCTTCGTCGTCGAGGCCGATTCACCAGGCATCACCGTGGAGCGCCGCAACAAATTCATGGGGTTGCGCGGCATCGAGAACGGCGTGACCAGGCTGCACCGCGTCCGGGTGCCCAGCGAGAATCTGATCGGCCGCGAAGGCGACGGTCTGAAGATCGCGCTGACCACCCTCAACGCCGGACGGTTGTCCATTCCGGCAAGCGCGACGGGGTCGTCGAAGTGGGCGTTGAAGATAGCGCGGGAGTGGTCTGGCGAGCGCGTGCAGTGGGGCAAACCGCTCGCCGAGCATGAAGCGGTGGCCGGCAAGATCTCGTTCATCGCCGCCACCAACTACGCCCTTGATGCGGTGCTCGAGCTGTCGGCCCAGATGGCTGACGAAGGGCGTAACGACATTCGGATCGAGGCCGCGTTGGCCAAATTGTGGTCCAGCGAGATGGCCTGCCTTATGGCCGACGAGCTCATGCAGATTCGCGGTGGCAGGGGCTATGAGACCGCGGAGTCACTGGCCGTGCGTGGGGAACGGGCGGTGCCGGTTGAGCAGGCGGTGCGGGACGTGCGGATCAACCGGATCTTCGAAGGATCCAGCGAGATCATGAGGCTGCTCATCGCCCGGGAGGCGGTCGACGCGCACCTCGCCGCGGCCGGTGACCTTGCCAAGCCCAACGCCGGCTTGCGGCAAAAGGCGACTGCGGCCGTCGGCGCCACCGGCTTCTACGCAAAGTGGTTGCCACAGCTTGCTTTCGGCGAAGGCCAGCGGCCCGGCGCCTACAGCGAGTTCGGCTCACTGGCACCGCACCTGCGGTTCATCGAACGGTCCAGCCGCAAGCTGGCCCGCAATACCTTTTACGGTATGGCGCGTTGGCAGGCCAAACTCGAGCAGCGGCAAGGATTCCTCGGCCGCATCGTTGATATAGGCGCCGAGCTGTTCGCGATGTCCGCGGCGTGTGTGCGGGCAAAGGCGCAGCACGCCGCGGATCCGGCGGTCGGTGCACAGGCCTACGAGCTGGCCGAAACCTTTTGCCAACAAGCAACTTTGCGGGTGGAGGCACTGTTCCATGCGTTGTGGAGCAACACCGACCCCAGCGATGTCCAGCTGACCCGCAATCTGCTGCAGGACCGGTACATCTGGCTTGAAGAGGGGATCATCGATCAGTCAGAGGGCACTGGGCCCTGGATCGCCCACTGGGAAGAAGGCACGTCCAGCGAGACCAATCTGGCTCGGCGCTTCCTCACCTGACCCAGCCCCGCCGCGACATGTCGCGTTGGAGCGAAGGGCACAATGGTCGCCATGGCGTCCTATGTAGTCCCGGCCGGCGAATTCACCCGCGACACGAACTACATCACCACCCGGATCACCATCGACGGGCGCGACGGCTACCCGGTAGAGCCGGGCCGCTATCGCCTCGTGGTCGCCCGCGCCTGCCCGTGGGCTAACCGCGCCATCATCGTCCGGAGGCTGCTGGGCCTGGAAAGTGTTGTCTCCATTGGGTTTTGCGGACCCACGCACGACGAGCGCAGCTGGACATTCGATCTCGATCCGGGCGGTGTCGACCCGGTACTGAAGATCCCGCGGCTGCAAGACGCTTACTTCAAACGCTTCCCCGACTACCCCAAAGGCATCACGGTGCCCGCGATCGTGGATGTCCCGGCCGGCGCGGTCGTCACCAACGATTTCGCGCAGATGACCTTGGATTTCTCCACCGAGTGGTCCGCCTACCATCGCGACGGTGCACCGCAGCTGTACCCGGAGCGATTGCGCGCCGAGATCGACGAGGTGAACAAGAGGGTCTACACCGAGATAAACAACGGCGTCTACCGGTGCGGCTTCGCCGGCTCACAGCAGGCGTACGAGGCGGCCTACGATCGGCTGTTCGCCGCGTTGGATTGGGTGAGCGATCGTTTGACCACCCACCGATATTTGGTGGGCGACACCATCACCGAGGCCGACGTACGGCTGTTCACCACGTTGGCCCGCTTCGACCCGGTGTACCACGGCCATTTCAAATGCAACCGAAGCAACCTCAGCGAGATGCCGGTGTTGTGGGAATACGCGCGCGACCTGTTTCAGACCCCGGGTTTCGGCGATACGGTCGACTTCATCCAGATCAAGCAGCACTACTACATCGTGCACGCCGACATCAACCCCACCCGTATCGTGCCCAAGGGCCCTGACTTGTCCAACTGGCTCTCCCCGCATGGCCGGGAAGCACTGGGCGGCAGGCCATTCGGAGACGGAACCCCGCCGGCGCCACCCCTCGAGGCCGAGCGAGTGCCGGCGGGTCACGGCGCTTAACTCGCTGTCCCGAACGTCGAGGTTTTGCCGCAGACTCCGGCGTTTCGGCTCGGCGCCAGAAGACTCAAAACGTCAGCCGCACCGACCATTCCGCGTGCGGGACGTCGCGTAGCTCACCGGCGGGATCGGCCACCAGCGTCAGCAGCTGCACGACTATTCCGGCCAGGCGCCCCCGCTGCGGGTCGACGGAGGGGATAGTGACCGCGAACCGGGTCCCCGGACGAAAGATCGTGCTGGTGGTGTTGGTTGGGTCTTCATACACCTGCAGCAGCCGCCAGGGCGCCCGGTAGATGGCATCGGGCACCGAAAGCTGCACTGGATAGTGCTCGTTAACCGCAAGCTCACCCTGGGTCTGTGGGGTGTCACAGTCGTCGACGTTGAGGACGTTGCAATACATGTATGGCCCCACCCGGGTCAGGTGGCCATGCGAATACGCGCTGACCTCGGGCCGCTGCGGGCCCCGCGGGCGCACCAGCAGCCAGGTGCCCACCCCCGCTCCCACACACAACACGGCCACCAGGCAGGCCAGCAGCACGGCCAGACCGCGCTTGCTTCTGCGTTTCACTCCGCTACCACCGCCCGGCTGCCAGCGCTGCGGCGGATGCCTTCCTGCTCGACCATGACGGGCCGATTACCGCCGAGGCCCGGAATCAGCGAGTCGCCTCGGAAGCTGACCAGGGTCTGCGCCAGGCCCAGAATCAAAAGGGCGGTGACTGCGGTGAAACCGACCCACAGTTCGGTGTACACCAAAACACCCAGGGCGCCACCGAGCACCCAGGCCAGCTGGAGCGTCGACTCCGAGCGCCCGAATCCCGATGCCCGCGATTCCTCGGGCAAATCGTGTTGCAACGAGGCGTCCAGGGACGCCTTCGCGATGGCGCTGGACCCGGAGGTGACCAGGGTGGCAATCACGGCCGCCGCCAGGGTGCCGGCCACCGCAGCCGCCAACGCGACCGCAGACACCGCCACCGTGCAGCGCACCACCAGCATCGCCGGCCGGCCCAGCCGCAGGCGCGCGCTGGTGAAGTTGCCGGCGAAGTTGCCGACGCCGGCCGCGGCGCCGATCATTCCTAACATGCCCAGCTGAACCCAACCGTTGGCTTGGTGCGCCTTGGCGACAAACGCCGGGTACAAGAACAAGAAGCCGACCATCACCTTGATGGTGCAATTGCCCCACAGCGAAGTAATGATGTTGCGGCCCAACGGCTGCCGAAGCGTTCCGCCGACTTTCTTGACTTCCTCCGGCCAGTCCCCCACACGTGGGAGGTGCCCCCATCGCCGCGGGGGGCCGCTGTCCTGGCGATAGCTCAAAGTGGCGGGCACCTCGCCTGCGGTCACCTCAACCCAGCGCGGAATGCGCATCGACAGCGAGGCACCGACGATGGTGACCGCGATGACGACGAACAACGCGCCGGGCAGCTTGAGCAGATGGGTGCAGGCGAATTCGACGCCGGCCGCGACCGCACCGCCGGCGATGGTGCCACCCAGCAGACCGAATACGGTCAGCCGAGAGTTGACCCGCACCAGGTCGATGGTCGGGGGCATGACCCGCGGTGTCACGGCGCTGCGCAGCACACTGAACGACTTTGAGAGCACCATCATCGCTAGCGCACACGGATAGAGCACCACGGACGGGTAACTGCCGGAGGCGCCGTCATAGTTGAGGATCAGCACCACCGCCAACGCCGTGCGAAGCGCGAACGACCCGGCCAGCGCGGCTCGGCGGCCGTGCTGCAACCGATCCAGTGCCGGACCGATCAACGGCGCGATCACCGCGAACGGCGCAATGGTGATCAGCAGATACAGCGCCACCCGGCCCTTGCCCTCTCCGGTGGCCGCGGCGAAGAACAAGGTGTTGGCCAGTGCGACGGCCATCGCGGCATCCACCGCGGAGTTCGCCACCACGGGCCACGTCAGCGCCGTCAGACCGGACTTGTCGGCGCCGTCGGCGGTGGCGGCGCGTTGCACCATCCAGTACATCTTCGAACCCATTTCGCGGCTGCGCTGCGCCGCGGCGCGGGTGACCCTGATGCGTTCACCGGAGCCGGTACCCCGTGGTGGTGTGCTGCCGCGGTCTGGTTCCGGCTCGTGCCCGATGGGCGGCAAATAGCGGTTTGCGCTGAGCATGGGCGGCGGACGGCGCGCTCGGCGAGAGGCAGCTGCGTCGGCAGGGTAGTTGGCCGTGCCCGGATGCTGGTTGGTAGATCCGCTGCGGGTCCGGCGCCCCGGGTTTGAGGCCACGCGGCCCGGATCATCACGCCGCCGTCCAGACACGATCCGATTCTCCCCCATGCCGACTCCATGCGTCTGCAGGCAACCGGGTGTGGCTCGCCAACCTAGTATTGGAGACGCAATGGGAAGAGAGGGGACAGCGTGACCGGGCCCATCGAGGAATCCGCCGTGGCGACCGTGGCCGAGCGGCCAGCAGGGTTGGAGGCGGTGCTTACGGGCGCGGTCGACCAGGCCAGGGCCGCCGTCGTGGAGTTCAGCGGCGAGGACGCGGTCGGGGATTATCTGGGCGTCAGGCACGAGGATTGGAACGCTGCCACCCACCGATTCCTGGCGCATCTACCGGGTTACCAGGGGTGGCAGTGGGCCGTCGTCGTCGCTGCGTATCCCGGTGCCGAGCACGCCACCATCAGCGAAGTGGTCGTGGTTCCGGGGCCGACGGCATTGTTGGCGCCCGAGTGGGTGCCGTGGGAGCAGCGAGTGCGGCCGGGGGACTTGACCCCCGGAGACTTGCTGGCGCCCGCGGCAAACGATCCACGGTTGGTTCCGGGTTACGCCGCCAGCGGTGACCCGCAAGTCGATGAGACCGCCGCCGAAATCGGGCTGGGCCGGCGCTGGGTGATGAGTGGCTGGGGCCGCGCGGAGGCTGCCGAACGATGGCACGGCGGGGACTACGGCCCTGACTCCCCGATGGGCCGCTCCACCAAGCGGGTGTGCCGCGACTGCGGCTTTTTCCTGCCGCTGGCCGGCTCGCTCGGCGCGATGTTCGGCGTATGCGGCAACGAGCTGTCGGCCGATGGGCACGTCGTCGACAAGATGTATGGCTGCGGCGCGCATTCGGATACTCCGGCGCCGGCGGGTACCGGCTCGCCCATGTATGAGCCATACGACGATGGTGTGCTCGACATTGTGGAGGCCTTGCCCGAGCCCCGGGAGTCGCCCGAGCCCCCGGAGACGTCGCAGCCCCAGCCGGAGCCGGAGGCCGGCCCGGAGATTGAGCCGGAGTTGCCGGAGTCGCCAGATTCGGAGCCCGAGCTGCCGGAGTCTCCGCCCGAGCCGTTGGAGCCGCCGCACTAACCCGTTTCGGCGGCCTCCTTGATTTTTGCCAACGAGGTATTCATGCCCTCGAGCAATTCGCTTTCGAAGTTGGTCGTGCCGCCGAAGAGCGTATTCACCGACAAGTTCGAAAATGCCGTGACGCCGTTTTCGGCGTGTCGGCTTTCAATCAACCGGGTGCCGGCGCCGTTGGGTTGCAGTTCGTAGCTCCAGATAGTGCGGTTGGTGTCGACGCGGAACGCGAGCTTTTGGTCGGGGATGACCTCGACGATGGTGCAGGTGGTCGGCCAGAACAAGTGGTTGCGGCGATTGAGGTTGAGGGTGCGCGTACCTTGCCGCAGCGCGCCGAAGGGCCTCATATGCCGACATTGCGGGCTCCACTCCGGCATGCGCCGAAGATCGGAGATCAACTGCCAGACTTTGGAAACCGGCGCGTTGATATCGATTTGCGCTTGGAGTAGCGGGGCTACCATCGGTCCTCCCGTTGGGTTGTCTGAATCAGTGATCGCCGAGATAACTTTCGAGTCCGGATTGTGCGCCGCGTGCGCCACGACGCGCTGCAGCAAGTTGCCACACGAACGTGGCCGTGCCGAGCAATCCCACGCCGATGCCCGCCAGCGTCACCGGACGCCAACTCTGCAGGTCGGGGATAAGGAATGCGGCGACCGCCGCGATCACCCAGCCGAGTTCACCGAGGGCGACGATTGGCCACACGTGAAGCAGCGCGGGCGGCAGCGGCGGGGCCTGGCGGTTCTGGCCGGCTTCGGCAGACATTGCGCTTAACATACCGCCGCTTTGACCCGCTCCTGGGAGCTGGCCGGAAACGCCGCGTCAGCAAAGCCCGTCGTTCACCGTTTCTTATCCCGCGTTCTCAGGCTTCCGTGTAACCTCGCGCCATGCCTGACAGCGATGCACGGCTCCCCAGCGACCTGTCGCTGGCGGTCATGCGGCTGGCTCGCCAACTCCGGTTCCGCAACCCGTCGTCGCCCGTGTCGTTGTCTCAGCTGTCGGCGCTGGCCACGCTGGCCAACGAGGGACCGATGACGCCTGGTGCGTTGGCTATTCGTGAACGGGTCCGGCCGCCGTCGATGACCCGGGTGATTGCTTCGCTGGCCGACATGGGGCTGGTCGACCGGGCGCCGCATCCCGTCGACGGCCGGCAGGTGCTGGTCTCGGTGTCCGAGTCGGGTGCCGAGTTGGTCAGGGCGGCGCGGCGGGCCCGTCAGGAATGGCTGGCCAAGCGGCTGGCGACGCTCGACGCTGACCAGCGCGAGATTCTGCGCAACGCGGCCGATCTGATGTTGGCCCTGGTCGACGAAGGCCCGTGAGCCACCGGACCGATGACCTAAATGTTGAGGACGTTGACGATCCCGACGATCCGCGGCTCGACGACTTCCGCGACCTGAACAGCATCGATCGGCGTCCCGACTTGCCGTCCGGCAAAGGCCTGGTGATCGCGGAAGGCGTGCTGGTCGTGCGGCGCATGCTCGCCTCCCGGTTCACCCCGCATGCGCTGCTGGGGACCGACTGCCGGCTCGTCGAACTCAAACACGACCTGGCCGGTAGCGCAGTGCCGTTCTATCGAACATCGGCCGACGTCATGGCGCGAGTGGTCGGCTTTCATCTCAATCGCGGCGTGCTGGCGGCCGCGCGGAGGGTGCCGGAACCCAGCGTGGCGCAGGTGGTCGACGGCGCCGCGACCATCGCTGTGCTCGAAGGGGTCAACGACCACGAGAACCTTGGCTCGATTTTTCGCAACGCGGCCGGCTTGGGCGTCGACGCGGTGGTGTTCGGCAGCGGCTGCTCCGACCCGCTGTATCGCCGCGCTGTTCGGGTGTCCATGGGCCACGCATTGCTGGTGCCGTATGCGCGAGCAACCGATTGGCCTCGCGAGCTTTCGATACTGAAAGACATCGGGTTTCGGCTGCTGGCGCTGACTCCCAACGGTCAGGCGTGTGACTTGGCGGAGGCGATGACGGCCGCACGGGATGACCGCATCGCGGTGCTGGTGGGGGCCGAGGGCCCGGGCCTCACCCCGGCCACCCTGCGGTTAAGCGACGTGTGGGTGCGCATCCCGATGTCGCGAGGCACTGACTCGCTGAACGTGGCGACGGCGGCCGCTTTGGCGTTCTACGAACGGGCAATTCAAGCTAGGCTCGGTCGGTGAGTGACGAGCCCGTGCCGTGGGCAACGGGTTTGACGGTTGCCGGGTTCGTCGCGGCAGTGACCGGCGCCAGCGTCGTGGTGCTGAGTCTGGGCTTGATCCGGGTGCATCCATTGCTGGCTGTGGGACTCAACATCGTGGCCGCCGGCGGCCTGGCCCCGACGCTGTGGGCGTGGCGGCGCACGCCGGTGCTGCGCTGGTTTGTGCTGGGCGCCGGAGTAGGTGTTGCTGTTGCGTGGCTAACGCTGGTTGCGCTGATGGTGTCCGGGAGGGCCTAACCCCGCCTAAACGTGTCCGCCGGAGCGCACCCCGAGCAGCACGTCCTCCCACGCCGGAATGACCGGCTTACCGCGTCGGGTATGCACGGGCTGCTCCTGCGGCGCGGGGATGGCGGGCTTCGCCGTCTCCTCGAAGTCGACGTGGGCCAACCGAGGCAGCGGCCGAATCGGACGGTCGAAGTTCGGGTCGGTCAGCTCACTGGCCGCGTCGTCGATCGCCGTGACGGTTCCGCCGTGGGCGCCAGGGGTGAAGCAGAAGTGGGCGATGTTGTCCGAACGGCCGGCCTTCCACGCGAGCTGTACCGTCCAGCGGCTGTCTTCATTGCGCCAGGCGTCCCAGCTGATTTTGCCGGGCTGGAGACCGCGCGTCACGAGCGCGGCGGTGATGGTTTCCAGCAACGTGAGCACGGCCGGACCGTCGGCCAGTACCGGATGCGCGGCCGTTGCCAGCTCGGCGGCGCGAGCACGTTCCAGCAGTACCGGGTGGGCAAAACGGCGGACCCGCGAGACGTCGGAGCCCGACGCCGCGGCCACTTGTTCTACGGACGCCCCGGCGCGAATCTTCGCCTGAATTTCCTTTGGGCTCAGCATGTTTGTGACACTGATATCGAGTTGCGGTTGCTCAGGCGGCGCGGGTTCGCCGCGCAGCGCCGCCTTGAGTTTTTCATTGATCGCCAGCTTGAACTGTTCCGTCGGGTCTTTCGTCTCACAGACGATGTGTTTGCCATCGGCATCGAGTCCAACCATTTTGAGTTCCCGCATGGCTTCTCCTCGCAGGCTCCGTGCAGGTCGGCGACGGACCCATCACGTGCGCACTTTAGCGCAGCGGACGCCGGTAACCCGGTCTGACACGCTGGGCGGTTGCAGGTTGATGACGGTGAGGTTAAAGCTGACCGTCGGGCTATAGCCGCTCGACTACCCAGTCGACACATTGGGTGAGCGCGCTGATGTCCTCGGGGTCGACCGCGGGGAACATCCCGACCCGCAACTGGTTGCGGCCCAGCTTGCGGTACGGCTCGGTGTCGACGATGCCGTTAGCCCGCAACGTCTTCGCGACGGCCGCGGCGTCAACCTCATCGACGAAATCGATGGTTCCGACCACCTGAGACCGCAGTGCCGGGTCGGTGACGAACGGCCTGGTGTAGGAGCGATCTTCCGCCCACGAGTACAGCCGCTGCGCCGAGTCCGCCGTCCGCTTGACGGCCCAGTCCAGTCCGCCGTTGCCGAGCATCCAGTCGAGCTGCTCGGCCATCAGCGCCAGGGTGCCGATTGCCGGGGTGTTGTATGTCTGGTTCTTCAGGCTGTTCTCCACCGCGATCGGCAGCGACAGAAAGTCCGGAACCCACCGACCGGACGCGGCGATGGACTCCACCCGCGACAGCGCGGCGGGGCTCGTGACGGCCAACCAAAGGCCGCCGTCGCTGGCGAAGTTCTTCTGCGGCGAGAAGTAGTAGGCGTCGGCGTCGGTGATCTCGACCGGCAGGCCACCGGCGCCAGAGGTCGCGTCGATGACGATCAATGCGTCACCGGAACCGGCGGGGCGGCGGACAGGCACGGCGACCCCGGTCGACGTCTCATTGTGCGCCCAGGCGATGACGTCGACCGAGGGATCACTCTGCGGCTCGGGTGCGCTGCCGGCATCCGAGTTGATGATGATGGGATCGCCGACGAACGGGTTTTTGCTGACCGCGGAGGCGAACTTGGAGCTGAATTCGCCGTAGGACAGGTGCAGGGAGCGCCTGTCGATCAAGCCGAAGGCCGCGGCATCCCAGAACGCCGTGGCGCCGCCATTGCCAAGAATGACCTCATAACCGTCGGGCACGGAGAACAGCTCGGCCACTCCCGAGCGCACCCGCCCCACCAGGTTCTTGACCGGCGCTTGCCGGTGCGATGTACCGAACAAGGGCGCCGCGGTAGTGGTCAACGCCTTCAACTGTTCGGGCCGCACCTTCGACGGGCCGCATCCGAAGCGACCGTCGCGGGGTTTGATGTCAGCGGGGATCTCGAGCTGGTCAGCCATGCCCATCAGGGTAGTGAGCGCAGCTGACGCGCCGACGCGGCGGTCCGTGCTGTGAGCTAGGTCATGCCGCACGCCTGACCACTGGTCAGCCCACAGCTCGCGGGAGGGGCTAGAAACTATCCGGTACCTGCGGTACTGTCTGGACATAGCACGTCCAAATGTAAACCTCGTTGGGGAGGCTTGGAATGGCCAGGACGCGAATGGTTCGACGTTGGCGCCGCAATATGGAGGTGCGCGACGACGTCGAGTACGTGAACACGCTTGCCACACTGTCTGAGGGGTCGGTGCGGCGAAACTTCAACCCCTACACCGATATCGATTGGGATGCACCGGAATTCGCGGTCACTGAGAACGATTCGCGGTGGATCCTGCCGACGACCGACCCGTTGGGGCGCCATCCGTGGTATCTGGCGCAGTCGGACGAACGCAAGATCAAGATCGGCATGTGGCGACAGGCCAACGTGGCCAAGGTTGGCCTGCACTTTGAATCGATCCTGATCCGCGGCCTGATGAACTACACGTTCTGGGTGCCGAACGGGTCGCCGGAATATCGCTACTGTCTGCACGAGTCGGTTGAAGAGTGCAACCACACCATGATGTTTCAGGAGATGGTCAACCGCGTCGGCGCTGACGTCCCGGGCATGCCGCGGTTGCTGCGCTGGCTTTCGCCGTTGGTTCCGCTGGTGGCCGGTCCGTTCCCGGTGGCGTTTTTCATCGGCGTGCTCGCCGGTGAGGAACCGATCGACCACACACAGAAAAATGTGCTGCGCGAAGGCAAGTCGTTGCATCCGATCATGGAGCGGGTGATGGCGATTCACGTCGCCGAGGAGGCGCGGCACATCTCATTCGCACACGAGTTCCTGCGCAGGCGGTTGCCGCATTTGACCAAGCGGCAACGGTTCTGGACCGCGCTGTACCTGCCGTTGACGATGAAGACGTTGTGTCGCGCCATCGTGGTGCCACCCAAGGCCTTCTGGCGCGAGTTCGATATCCCGCGCGAGGTCAAAAAGGAGCTCTTCTTCCGCTCGCCAGAATCGCGAAAGTGGCTGAGCGACATGTTCGGTGACGTGCGGATGCTGGCCCACGACACCGGGCTGATGGAGACGCGGTCGGCACGGCTGATGTGGCGGCTGTGCAAGATCGACGGCAAGCCGTCGCGTTACCGCAGCGAGCCGCAGCGCCAGTATCTCGCCACCGCGCCGGCTGCGTAGGTTTGCCCGGGTTCATTTATGCCGCACGTTATTACCCAGTCGTGTTGCAACGACGGGTCCTGCGTCTTCGCGTGCCCGGTGAACTGCATTCACCCGACACCGGACGAGCCGGGCTTCGCCACCTCGGAGATGCTATACATCGATCCGGCGGCTTGTGTGGACTGCGGCGCCTGCGTAAGTGCCTGCCCCGTCGGCGCGATCGCGCCGGACAACCGGTTGGATTCCAGGCAACTGCCGTTCGTGCAGATCAACGCTTCCTTCTACCCGGAGCGGCCTGAAGGCGTAAAGCTGCCGCCGACATCGAAGCTGGCCCCGGTGATTCCGGCCGCCGAAGTGCGTGCTCGGCGTCAGCCCTTGACCGTGGCGGTCGTCGGCTCCGGGCCGGCGGCGATGTACGCCGCCGATGAGCTGCTCACTCAGCGCGGCGTGCGAGTCAACGTCTTTGAGAAGCTGCCTGCCCCTTACGGTTTGGTGCGCGCCGGGGTGGCACCCGATCACCAGAACACCAAACGGGTCACTCGGCTCTTCGATCGCGTCACTGCCCATCACGGCTTCCGGTTTTTGCTCAATGTTGAGGTCGGCAAGCACTTGAGCTACGCCGACCTACTGGCCCACCATCACGCCGTGTTGTACGCCGTCGGTGCGCCCGACGACCGTCGCCTCGACATCGACGGCATGGACCTGCCGGGCACCGCGACCGCGACTGAATTGGTCGCCTGGATCAACGGGCATCCCGACTTTGCCGATCTGCCAGTCGATCTCAGCCACGAGCGGGTGGTGATCATCGGCAACGGAAACGTCGCCCTCGACGTGGCCCGAGTGCTCACCGCGGACCCGGATGACTTGGCCCGCACCGACATTTCGGACCGCGCACTGCAAGCGCTTCGCGGCTCTGCGGTGCGCGAAGTGGTGATCGCCGCCCGGCGGGGGCCCGCCGACTCGGCGTTCACCCTGCCGGAACTGATCGGGCTCACCGGTGCCTCCGAGGTCATGCTCAGTGCGGCCGACCACGAGCTGGTGGCCGCCGACCTCGGGACCGTGTCGGACGCCTTGACCAGGAACAAGCTCGAAATCCTGAACAAACTCCGCGTCGACTCGACGCCGGCCCAAGAAGTCGGACGACCGCGAATCAGGCTCGCCTACCAGCTCACCCCGACCCGCATTCTGGGTAACCACCGGGTCACCGGCGCGGAGTTCTCCGTCACCGGCACCGACGAGATGTGCCGGTTAGAAGCGGGCCTGGTACTGACGTCGATTGGCTACCGCGGTAAGCCGATTCGGGATCTTCCGTTTGACGAGTCAGTCGGTGTGGTCCCCAACGACGGGGGTCGGGTGATCGACCCCGACTCCAAAAGGCCGGTGCCCGGCGCGTACGTCGCGGGCTGGATTAAGCGTGGGCCCAGCGGGTTCATCGGCACCAACAAGTCCTGCTCGCTGCAGACCATTCAGGCCCTGGTCGCCGATTTCAACGCCGGCAAGCTGACCGACCCGGTGGCCACTCCCGATGCACTAGCCAAGCTGGTGCACGCTCACCAGCCCCAAGCCGTCGATGCCCGGGGCTGGCGAGCCATCGATGCCGCCGAGATCAGGCGCGGCAGCGGGGACGGCCGGCCGCGCAACAAGTTCACCGATGTCGCCGATATGCTCGCGGCCGCAGCCGCCGCCGAGCCAGCGCCGCCGCAGCGGCGCCGACTGCTGGCCCGGCTGCGCGGCGACTTCTAATTGGTGCCTTGTCCGGACATCGCGGCCTGCAGCTCGTCGTAACCGACCTCGCGGACCGGCTGCCCCATCGACCAGTGGTGGCCGAACGGGTCGGCGACGACGCCATAGCGGTCGCCCCAGAACTGATCGTCCAATGGGGCGACCACGGTGGCGCCCGCGTCCAGCGCGCGCTGGAACTTGGCATCGACGTCGGTGACGGTCAAGTGAATCGTCACCGGGGTGCCGCCGAGTGACTTGGGCGTCATCGACTTGCCGCCACACATCTCGGGGAAATCGTCGTTGAGCATGACCAGGAAGCCGTTGATGCGCACCGCGGCGTGGACGAGCTTTCCGTCTGGGCGAGGCACGCGCCCTAGCTCTTCGGCGCCGAATGCCTTGACGTAGAAGTCGATCGCCGCGGCTGCGTCGTCGACCACGAGGTGCGGGGACAGTGCTGGTTCGATGTTGATCGCCATGATGGTCTCCTTGTCGGTTTCCGTGCCAGCCCGATGACTGACTCACGGTTATTGACTGCGCCCGCGACCGAAACTCATCGCGGCGAAACCATTCAATCGCGGGGCACCGACAACTAAAGCCCGCGAGCGTAACGCCAGGGCGAAAACTCCGGCCGAAGTTCGCCGTGGCGTTACGCTCGCACCCAAGCGCGGGGCACTTAGGCGTTGGTGAGGACCCGGTCCCAGCCTTCGACGGACTCCGGATTGCGCGGGCCGGGTCCGACGTAGATGGCCGACGGGCGGACCAGCTTGCCCAGTCGCTTCTGCTCGAGAATGTGCGCACACCACCCCGCAGTGCGCCCACAGGTGAACATGGCCGGCATCATGTTGGCCGGCACCCGGGCGAAGTCCAGGATGACCGCTGCCCAGAACTCGACGTTGGTCTCGATAGCGCGGTCCGGCCGGCGCTCGTGCAGCTCGGCCAGTGCGGCCTGCTCGACCGCCATCGCGACCTCGTAGCGCGGCGCGTCCAGCCGCTCGGCCGTCGCCCGCAGCACCCGCGCCCGCGGGTCTTCGGCGCGGTAGACCCGGTGGCCGAAGCCCATCAGCTTCTCGCCGCGGTCCAGGATCCCCTTGACCAGCCCGCGCGCGTCGCCCGTGCGTTCCACCTCTTCGAGCATCGGCAGCACCCGGGCGGGCGCGCCACCATGCAGGGGGCCGCTCATCGCCCCGATCGCTCCGGACAGCGCCGCCGCGACGTCGGCCCCGGTCGAGGCGATCACCCGTGCGGTGAACGTCGAAGCGTTCATGCCGTGTTCGGCGGCCGATACCCAGTAGGCGTCGATGGCCTCGATATGTTTGGGGTCGGGCTCACCCTGCCAGCGCGTCATGAAACGTGCTGTCACCGTTGGGCATTCATCGATCACGCGTTGCGGGACCGCCGGCTGGTAGATGCCGCGCGCGGACTGGGCGACGTAGGACAGTGCCATCACCGACGCCCGGGCCAGCTGGTCGCGGGCGGTGGCCTCGTCGGTGTCCAACAGGGGCTTGTATCCCCAGATGGGCGCCAACATCGCCAGCCCCGCCTGCACATCGACCCGCACGTCGCCGGTGTGGATCGGCAGCGGGAACGGCTCGGCGGGTGGCAGCCCGTGCCCGAATTTTCCGTCGACCAGCAGCGCCCACACGTCGCCGAACGTCACCTGCTGCGTCACCAGGTCCTGGATGTCGACACCGCGGTAGCGCAGGGCGCCGCCGTCCTTATCGGGTTCGGCGATCTCGGTGGTGAAGGCGACCACCCCCTCGAGGCCGGGCACGAAATTTTCCGGGACCACAGTCATGGGAAAATTCTCGCACCCCACCTTCTGGCCGACGCTACCGGCCGGTAGCAGCGCTGGGTAGCCCCCAGTAGCGTTGGCGCAATGGCAGGACCAGAGAACGAGCACCTGGCGGCGATGCGAGTGGAGTACGGATCCATCGAGAAGGACCGCAGCCCCGATCTCGACGCGGACTGGCTTGAGGACGGTTGGCTTGCGTTGTTTCGCAAGTGGATTGACGATGCCGAACGCGCCGGACTCGCCGAGCCCAACGCATTCGTGCTGGCGACGGTCGCCACGGGCAGGCCGGTGAGCCGCTCGGTGTTGTGCAAGAGCGCCGACGAGAGCGGAATCACATTTTTCACAAACTATGACTCAGCCAAAGGCGACGAGCTGGCGGCGACGCCCTACGCGTCGGCGACCTTCCCCTGGTTTCAGCTGGGGCGACAGATCCACATCCGCGGCCCGGTGAGCAAGGTCGACCCGCAGGTCACCGAGGATTACTGGTCCAAGCGGCCGCGCGGCTCACAACTGGGCGCGTGGGCATCGCACCAGTCGCAGCCGATCGCGTCGCGGGCGGCGTTGCTTGACCAGCTGGCAGAGGTGACGGCGCGCTTCGCCGATCGTGAGCAGGTGCCCGTGCCGCCGGGCTGGGGCGGCTATCTCATTGCTCCGGAGTCGGTGGAGTTTTGGCAGGGACGCGAAAACCGGCTGCACAATCGCATTCGGGTCAGCGGGGGGCTTATCGAGCGCCTGCAGCCTTAGCCGGGTGGCGAAGGGTGGCAGTCCTTGCTCGGCACCTGGATGAGCT
>Ga0335071_10000882_pt1 | contig 32354 bp, 30 predicted proteins | sample Lox_Sample_15_FD_206724 | JGI IMG/M metagenome (GOLD analysis project Ga0335071, IMG submission 206724) | Soil microbial communities from Loxahatchee National Wildlife Refuge, Florida, United States - Lox_Sample_1.5 | ecosystem: Environmental > Terrestrial > Soil > Wetlands | place: USA...
TGAAAAGAATGGTCGGGGAGAGAGGATTTGAACCTCCGACCCCCTGGTCCCGAACCAGGTGCTCTACCAGGCTGAGCCACTCCCCGACATGGGTGCAACAGCGATTTGCGGGCTCTGCCTGGAGTCTTCCGGCCCGCAAAACACTCTTGCTAGTTTAGCAGAAGACGCGCCTCAGCCCGCGGTGCCGCATCGGAACCGGCGGAGCGCCAAGCGACGTTCCGGAAGCGTTCCGTCCCAGGACTACTTCTTCTCGTCGGCCGCCGCAGGCGCCGCGCCGGGGAAGATGCCCTCGATTGGCGCGCGCCGCTTCTGCTCCCCGAGCGGATCGGGCAGTGGTTTGCGGGGCAGCATCTGGTCACGCTGTGCAGCGTCAAAAACGAAGATCGCTTCGACGGTCGCAATCTGCTTCAGATCGGCCGGCTGCAGCCTCTCCAGGACATCCTCGTTGGAGTGGTGGGTCCGGCTCTCGTAGTCAAGGTCGTCCTGGATGAACTGGAAGCCGGGAATCCCCACAGCGTCAAAGCTCAGGTGATCCGTGCCGCCAGTATTGCGCATCGTCAAGGTCGTCACTCCGAGATCCTTCAACGGCGCGATCCATTGCGCGAAGATCGGGGCCACGGCGGCATTGCCCTGCAGGTAAACACCGCGGATCTTCCCCGATCCGTTATCGACATTGAAGTATCCGGAGACGAGCTTCTGCTCGGGCTTCAGCTCCAGCGGACCGGCATACCGCCGCATGAATTCAGGAAGCGCAGCCTGATCGGGCGCAGTGGAGAGAGGGGCCGATCCAAAATGCTGCTTGCAGTAGCCCTTCGAGCCGAACAATCCTTGCTCTTCGCCGGTCCAGAGAACGATTCGAATCGTACGGCGTGGTTTCACGTCGAGCGCCTTCAGAATGCGCACCGCTTCCATCGCGACAACCGTGCCCGCGCCGTTGTCGGTTGCGCCCGTGCCGGCAATCCAGCTATCGAGATGGCCGCCCAGGATCACCAACTGGTCCTTCAACTTTGGATCGGTCCCCGGAATCTCCGCCACCGTGTTGTAGGCGTGTTCGTGCTCGCCGGTGAATTTGGTCTCCACGTCGATCTGCACGCTGACCGGCACGTTGGCCTGGGTCAGGCGATAGAGCCTTCCGTAGCTCTCGATCGCGGCAACCACGACCGGCACCTTCACCCGATGATCCGCAAGATAAGGCGTGCGGCCGAGAGTTGCGCCGTTGTCATCAAACAGCGTGCCTCCCGATCCTCCACCGTTGCTGCCATCGCGGCTCGGCTCAATCACTGCAGCTACCTTCTCGTCGGCGAAGAACTGTGCCACCTTCTCCAGCAGCTGCAACCGCTCCATCCGAGCGTGCATCCTCGCCTGCATCTCAGGAGAAACCCCGCCGCCGGCGCTCACTGGAAACTGCGTCAGCTCGTCGAGTTCTTTGTCGTCGTAGCGTTCGAACAATGCCTTATCGACGGGTGGAACCTCGCGCATCGGGCCAAAGAGGACAATCTTGCCCACGAGCTTGCCCCGGTATTTATCGAAGTCTTTTTCATCTTGAATACTGACGAAGACAACATCGCCGGTGACGGCACCGGGAGTAGACGGCGACCAGGGTGTCGCCTGCACGATCAGAACGGCGGTGTCGGGAGCGACCATGTGCGCCCAGGTGTTGATCTGCTGCCAGCCCAGGCCGAACTCGCCCCAATCCTCCAGGTGCGCATTCTCGAGTCCGATCTTGGTCAGCGTGTCGCGGGTCCACTCATTCGCCTTCATCAAATTGGGCGAGCCCGTCAGGCGCGGGCCAATCCCATCCATCAGAGCGGAGGCCAACTCCATGACATGCGAGCGATTCAGCCCCTCATCGCGAATGCGTTGATACATGTCTAGGTCCGGCGTCTCGGTGGCAGGCTGAACCTCTGTATAGGGGTCGATCGGGGCGGGTGCCGGTGTCTTGGATTTGTCGGCGGCATACAAGGCAACCGCGGCGCAGAAAAACGCCGCGAAAAGAGAAACAGTTCTTCTCTGCATGGATTGGGCTCCGGAAGGCAGGCTTAAAGCTATCGGGAGAATTCTACGCCATGCCACGCAACCGGACCCGGAGCCTCGCTTGCCTGCGCATACAGGTCTCCGCGAGACTAATCGCTCTTGTCCCCTTCGCTCTCGACGCCTGCAGGCAGATCGATCGCGACCAAAGCAAAGCGGGTCTTGCCATTCTTCGGCTCTTCAAAACCGACGATGTGCTGATGGCGTTTCGACCCTGCCTTCAGCTGCAATTCGCCTGAAAAATCCACCCCATTGCCTTTGCCATTGATATTGATATGCGCACTCTTGCCCGAGTCCGCGCAGTCGAGCCCTTCGGCTGTCACTGTCGGCGTACCGACCGGAGCGTTGCCCTGGCAGGTCAGCACATCGCCAAAGCGAGCCATCGCCTTCTTATAGAAGGCCGCCACCTTGTCCTGGGGGTCAGTTGAACTGTAGGAAACAGCCCGCACCCGCAACTGCCATTCGCCAAAGCCCATGTGGACATCGGCCGACTGGTGCTTGTCGTCGTCCTTGGCGACCTCTGCGCCCGGATAGGCCGGCAGACCCAGATCGACTGCGGTTGTGTCGTTGGTGTTTACGTGAACACCGCCGAAGGGTGTATCCACTTGCACCGACTTGTCTTCGCCGTTGACGCCCTTCTCAGTGCGCACGCGACAGCCCGTGCACAACGGAATCAGCGCGAGTCCAGCCAGAATCACTGCTGCGTTCCGCACCATAGCGTTCGCCTCTCTTCACTCTTCTGTACGTGTTTACAGTCCCGCCGGTTCCTTCAATCCTGCTCGGGTCACGGTTCCCTCATTGCCGCCGTCCGGGAAGCTCTCCACGGTATTGTGGTTGGTATGCGCAGATGCATCGCACACTGGCTCCTTCTCCCCGGCCTGCTTGGCCCGACCGTCTTCCCGGCCGTCTCAGCGCAAACTACCGTTCCCCCCGCTCCGATTCATGTAAGCGTACACTCCGGACGGGCGATCGGACCATACACGCCAATCTGGAGCTACTTCGGCGCGGATGAGCCCAATTATCTCTACGCGCCGAATGGACAAAAGCTCCTGCATGAACTCGCGTCGCTGAGCACCGCCCCTGTCTACTTCCGCCCCCATAATCTGCTGACCACGGGAGACGGCAGCAGCTCACTGAAGTGGGGCTCAACCAATGTCTACACGGAGCGCCCTGATGGCTCACCCGTCCACGACTTCACCATCACAGATCGCATCTTCGACGCTCTCGTAGCCGCCCATGTGCGCCCCCTGGTCGAAATCGGATTTATGCCGGAGGCGCTCTCGGCGCAGCCGGAACCCTATCGCCACGGCTTTCCAAAGGGCGATATCTTCACTGGATGGAGCTATCCCCCGAAGGATGAAGCGGCTTGGGCGAAATGGTCCCAACTCGTGGAGGCTTACGCCGCTCATCTGAAACAACGCTACGGCAGCCAGACAGCGACGTGGCTCTGGGAGGTCTGGAATGAGCCCGACATTCCCTACTGGCACGGTTCGCCCGAACAGTATGACCGCCTATACGACCTGACCGCAGAGGCGATTCGAGAGATCCTGCCGGCGTCAAGAATCGGAGGCCCTGAAGCAACCGGAGTCAGCGATCATTCCGAGCCGTTTCTACGGCAGTTTCTCGAGCACTGCGCCCATGGAGTGAACGCCGCGACGGGTGCTACCGGAGCGCCTCTGGACTTCATCAGCTACCACCCAAAGGGGAAGCCGGCAATCGTCGACGGACATGTTGTGATGAGCGTCGCCACCCAATTGCGGGCAGTCGAGCGCGGAATGAAGGTGATTGCCAGCTACCCGGAATGGAAAGAGACCCCGATCATCCTGGGCGAAAGCGATCCGGAAGGCTGTGGGGCCTGCCTTAGCCCGCAAAACGGCTACCGCAATGGACCGCTCTACGGTGCAAGCGTGACCGAGGCAACCATGCGCACCTACGAGCTGGCCCGGAAGTACGGGCTGCACGTGCAAGGGGCGGTCACATGGGCCTTCGAGTTTGAAGATGAACCCATATTCGCTCCTTTGCGAGCTCTGGCGACCGACGGCGTCGATAAGCCCGTCCTAAACGCCTTCCGGCTGATGGGCAAGCTGAGCGGTGATTGGGTGGCAGCCGAGAGCGATGGTGCGCTACCCCTGGATCAAGTTCTCGCGCAGAGCGTAAGGGACATGCCCGACGTGAATGCCGTGGCCACACGCGACGGCAAGGAAGTCGCCGTTCTGTTGTGGAACTATCACGACGCCGACGTCACCGCGCCCGATGCGCAGGTCAGGCTGACCATCGATGGCCTCCACGGAGCACATGTCGCAGTTTCGGAGTTTCGCCTGGATGCGACACACAGCAATGCGTATCGCGTGTGGCTGCAGATGGGGAGTCCCCTGAAGCCAAGCCCCGAGCAGATGGAAGAACTGGAGACGGCAAGCGAGCTGGAAGAGACTGTGCGCGACAGAATTGTCCCAAGCAAGGATGGGAAGAGCGTCATCGAGCTCGCTTTGCCTAGGCAGGGCATTGCCTTGGTGCATCTCGAAGAGAAGTAGCCTTAGTGGTGCTCTGCTCCGTCGGGGTGGCTGCTGGTGGACCAGAGAATGCAAACGGCAAACACACATGCGAGAACGGGAACGACGAAGAACGGAGAGGTGATATCCATACTCGTTACCAACGCCCCCACGCACGGGTGACGTAGTCGGCCAGGGTCATACCAACAAGGATGAGGAAAGTGAAGATGCCTGCGCCCACAGTGAGCTTGGTCAGCTTGGTGCTGTACTTCACATGCATGAAGAACAGCACGACGAGCATCATCTTCAGCACCGCAATTCCCAACGCGACAATGGGATTGAAGACGCCCATTTCGACGTAAGACGCGCCCACCGTGGTTGCCGTCAACACAAGCAACACGCAAACAATGGCCAGATAAATCTTGGGGCTCACGACGTGGTGTTCGCGTTCGTGCTGCTCGGGCATATCGTGCGGGTCGGTCATGCGCATGTCCTCTGTGTCGTCACTGGTGACGGCTGATGAGATAGAGAAGCGGGAACAGGTAGATCCAGATGATGTCGACAAAGTGCCAATACAAGCCGAAGTTCTCAACGAACGTGACATGGCCGGTCGTATAGGCTCCTGCCTGGGCGCGGAAGATCATGAAACCCAGAATCGCAATGCCGATGATCATGTGCAGGGCATGCATGCCGGTCATCGCAAAGTACAGGAAGAAATAGAGCTCCGTGTGACGAGCCATGTCCGGCGCCAGCGGCTTGTCATGGTACTCGTTGTAGACCTCAGGATCGGATGCAGGGTTGAGAAACGACTGCATGCTGTAGTGGAGGCCGGGGACGTGATGCTTCTCCCACTTCTCGTGATACTCGATCGTCTTGATGCCAAGAAAGACCAGGCCGAGGATAAAGGTGAGCACCAGGCTGAGAACGAGAGCGCCCTTCTTGCGCATCTCCGCCGACCAGACGCCCATCGCCATCGTAAAGCTGGAAGTGATCAGGACCGCGGTGTTTCCGGTGCCCCAGCCGATCTGCAGCTGGTGCGAGGCCTCGACGAATGCCGGATAGTACCAGTTGCGGTAGATCAGGTAGGCGGTAAACAGGCCGCCGAAGAACATGATTTCTGTCAGCAGAAAGAGCCACATGGCAAAGTTTGTGGCATCGTTCTGCTGCGCGATGGTCTCGAAATGATGGCGCTGATAGGGCGGATGCTCATGGTGAGCCCCAGCCGCGCCATGGGCTATCGCTGTGCTATCCGACACTGGCTACCTCTTTTTCTTGCTGGCGTTCGAGCCACTCATAGTCGTAGGCCTCGTGATCCACAATCGGAGTCTCGGGGAAGTTCTCGGTCAGCGGCGGCGACTGGACCTGCCACTCAAGGCCCGTGGCCTGCCACGGATTGTTGCCCGCGATCTCGCCGTACTTGAGAGACCAAGTCAGATACAGCACCGGAAGCAAATAGCCCACGCCCAGAATCGTCGCACCGGCCGTCGAAAACACGTTCAGTACCTGGAACTCTGGCGGGTACGACGCATAGCGCCGCGGCATGCCCAGAGTTCCCAGGATGAACTGCGGGAAGAACGTGAAGTTGAATCCGATGAACGTGACCACGGCGGCCAGCTGCGAGATCTTTTCCGGATACATGCGGCCAGTCATCTTGGGCCACCAGAAGTGCAGGCCGGACAGAAACGCCATCAGCATGCCACCCACCATGACGAAATGGAAGTGGGCCACGATGAAGTAGGTCTCGGTGAGATGAATATCCGTGCCAGATGTGCCAAGGAAGACGCCGGTCAACCCGCCGATGGTGAACAGCCCCATAAAGCCGAAGGCGTAGAGCATCGGCGTTTCAAACGTGATCGACCCCTTGTAGAGCGTGAACGCCCAGTTGAAGATCTTGATCGCCGAGGGCACCGCAACGAGCATCGTCAGGAGCGAGAAGATCAGCACCGCGTAGTTCGAGATGCCCATGATGAACATGTGGTGCGCCCAGACGAAGAAGCCGAACACAGCGATGGCCACCGACGAAAACGCAACTGCCGTATAGCCGAAGACGCGCTTGCGGCTGAAAGTCGAGATCACCTCGGAGATCACGCCCATGCCGGGCAAAATCATGATGTAAACGGCCGGATGCGAATAGAACCAGAACAGGTGCTGAAAGAGCAGCGGATCGCCGCCCTTGGTTGGATCGAAAACGCCGATGCCGACCGTGCGCTCGAGAGCGACGAGCACGATGGCGATCGCCAGAACCGGTGTGCCCAGCACCATCAGGATACTGGCTGCGTAGTTTGACCAAACGAACAGAGGCAGCCGGAACCATGTCATGCCCGGCGCGCGCATCTTGTGAATCGTAACGATGAAGTTAAGACCCGTGAAGATGGAGCTGAATCCGGCGATGAACACCGCCACGCCGGTGGTGAGCACGTGCGAATTCACATAATGGGTCGAGAGGGGCGTGGTAAACGTCCACCCTGTATCGACGCCTCCCGCTGCCATGGTGTAGAGCGCGAGGATGCCGGCAGCCATGTAGAGATACCAGCTCAGCAGATTGATCTTCGGCAGCGCCAGATCCTTGGCGCCGATCATCATGGGGATGAAAAAGTTCCCGATCGTCGCCGGCACCGACGGCACCAGGAAGAAGAAGATCATGATGATGCCGTGCATACTGAACACCTTGTTATAGGTGTCGGTCGCCATCAGGTCGCTTTGCGGAGTCAGCAGTTCGAGACGAATCAATCCCGCGAGCGAACCTCCGATGAAAAAGAAGAAGCTGATCGAGATGAGATAAAGAATCGCGATCCGCTTGTGGTCACCGGTGAGCAGCCAGCTCAGCAGACCATTCTCTTTGCTCAGATAGCTCATCTTCGGCATTTTTGCCGTCGACTGATCGGGAAGCTTGACGATTGTGACTGCGTCGCTCATTGCTGCACCATCCCTGCTCCGGACCCTTGCGCTACAGGAGCCTTGCTCGCCTTGCCCTCTCCTTCAGGCAACAGCGTCGTTGTAGCCGTTGTCTGCTGCACACGATAATCGGAATTGAGGTTCTTGATGTACTCCACCAGCGCAATCACGCCCTCTTCGCTGATCTGGCCCTGGTACGTCGGCATGATCGGGGCGTAGCCCTGCGTGATGTGCTGCGATGGATTGAGGATCGCCTCGCGCAAGTAGGCATCGTCGGCGGTGATCTCCTGGCCGCTGGAAAGCGTCAGCTTCGAACCGTACACATTGGCCAGACTCGGGCCGCGGGCATCGGGCCGCGTGTTGTGGCATGCGGTGCAGCTCAGGCTGGCAAAGAGCCGTTCGCCATTCTGCGCCAGCGACGCGCCGCTGGTCGAGCCCGCCAGCCACTTCTTGTAGTCCTCGGGAGTGAGGACCACAACGTCGCCGATCATATGCGAGTGCTCGGTGCCGCAGTACTGCGTGCAAAAGAGGTGATACGTGCCTGGGGTCGTCGCTTCGAACCAGACAGAGGTGTACCGGCCCGGAATCGCCTCGCGCTTCACGCGGAAGGCCGGAATTGAGAAGCTGTGAAACACGTCCTGGGAGATAATCGTCAGCTGAATCGGACGGCCCATCGGAATGTGAAGCGCGTTTATCTCGTGCTGTCCGCCCGGATGCTCGGCCTTCCACATCCACTGCTTGCCCACCACATAGATGTTCATGGCGTTAGCAGGCGGTGTGTACACACGGAAGTAGATCAACGCGCCCCAGACAAACATGATCAGGAACAGACCGAGAGGAATGATCGTCCAGGTGGCTTCGAGTAGCGTTGAGCCCTCGATCTGCGTTGCTACCGGGTTGCGCTTTTTGTTGTAGAGAATGGAGAAGCTCGTCACCAGCAGAATCACGATCGTCAGACCGATCAGGCTGACGAGGACCATGAAGAAATAGAGCGCATCCATCTGCGGCGCAATCTTCGACGCCTCCGGCGGGAAGAGCGCGAAGTTCGTCATCCACTTGACGAGGAACTGCCAGATTACTGGACTAATGTGCGACATTCTCTATCCGTTCACCTTTGCTTCTTTCACAGGCATGTGTGCCTGGCGGTAATCCTTGCGGAACATGATGAACATGAATCCACCAAGCAGAACCAACGTCACAAATCCGCCCAGCTGCACTATGCGTGCCACGATCAGGGAGTGCGTGTTGGTCTGCGGATCGTAGTGATAGCAGTAGGTCAGAATGTTGTCGACCGGCGAACCAATCCGATTCGACGATGCCTCATTCAGTCCCAACAGCATGTCCTTGGGCGAGTACTCCACACCCATGTAGTACTGGGCCAACTTGCCCTCAGGCGTCACAATCTGGATGGCGCTGGCGTGGGCGAATTGAATCTGATTGGTTCCCGGCACCGTCATCTTGACGTAGCGGAAACCGACCACACTCGTAAGCGCGTCGATGCTGGCCTGGGTACCGGTCAGAAAGTGCCAGCCGTTCGCCGTCTCCGGATGTCCGTAGCGCTTCAGGTAGCTGCGCTTCTTGGCCGCGGCAAGATCGGGCCCTTCCTGCGGATCGATGCTGACAACAATGACATTGAAGTCCTTGCCCGGAACGAAGCGCACCATCTGCAGCGCGCTCGTCAAACCATCCAACTCTTCCGAACAGAGCATCGGACAGCGGTAATACACCAGGGCGAGAATCGCCGGCTTCTTGCCGAAGTAGTCGCTCAGGTGTACCGCCTTCCCCGCATCGTCGACAAATGCGAGATTCAGCGGCAGCTGCTGGTTCAGATGCTGCGCAATGCCAACGCCGCTCAATACCGAGGGCTGATCGTTCGCCGGCCCCATGGACTTGTCGCCGTAACTGGAAACCTGCGCGTGGAGAGCCCCAGCGCACAGAACAATCCCCACGGCTGCGAACGTTGCGGCAACGTGCAACTTTCTCCGGATTATTGCTGTGCACTGCATAACTCCTACTCCTTAACTGCTCGGCAAGGGATCCTTCTGTTCCTTGCTCACTGCTTCTGGGCTCACTGCTTCTGCCTGGCTTCGGCAGCGCGCGCCTCCGCCTCGTCCTGTTCGTAAGCTGTGGGGGCAAATCCATCGGTCAGCGGCACGGCCACCGTCGGCTTCGCGTCACCGGTCATCAACATGGCCTGTTGCGCCGATGCAGGAGCCACGGGCAGTCCGCGCTGCGCAACCAATTCCATTGCGCGCTCGATCGGAATGCGCACCTTGCCCTGCGCGCCATCGACCCAGCTGTAGTGATCCAACAGCAGGTCTTCCCGTTGGTGCAAGTCGGCAACATCTTGATTCCCGTCGTCGGCCTGTACACGCGGCGTCGGGAACTTCTGGGTCAGCTCCGCCATCTTCCGCTGCAACTCCGGATCGTTGGGCAGGTTCCCGAGCTGGCGAACATCCACGCTCGTAGCCCACTTGCTGGTGGGTCCGTCTTCCTTGTTCATCCAGGCATTGATCAGATGGCCCATACCGATTGTGAGAATGCCGCAAGCGCCGACGAAGGCGAACAGGGATACAAGGAATACAACGATCCCCGTGACTCGGACGTCACTTGGCTCGTAGCCGAGCGATGCGTCGACCTCTTCCGGCTTAGGCCCGTGCGAGCCGTGCGGATCTTCATGCATGGGCATGTTCAGGCTCCAGAATCTCCGCAACATGCGGATCGTTGGTCTGCACCAGCGGCCGCGTTTTCAGGCGCGTGCAGAAGAAAGCAATCCAGAACGACGCCATCGCGACCGGTACCGCTGCATACTCAAGAATTCCCCAGCTGAAGTGCAGATTGCGCGCAGCGTCTTTGAAGTTCGGCTCGATCAGCCAGAACAGATCGAAGGCCTTGGCGAAGATCATCCACTGGCACACTCGCGTCAGGCGCTTCTTGTTGCGCTTGATGTCGCGCGAGAGCAGGATCGAAAACGGAATCAGCCAGTGGAAGATGAAGTCGAGCGTGATGATGACGCCCCAGTGGCCGCGAAAGCGGTCCAGATACCAGGGAATCTCCTCAGGCAGGTTGCCTGACCAGATGATCAGGAACTGTCCGAACGCCAGATAGATATTCAGCATCACGAACGCAAAGGTGAGTTTGCCCAGGTCGTGCTGCTCGGTCTGGCGCAGGATCGTCTTGTAGGGCTCGGCCTTTGACAGCGCAATCGAAACGATAATGCTCAGCGCCAATACCGAGTAGCCCTGTCCCACAAGAAAGAGCAGGCCGTAGACCGACGAGAACCAGGTCACATCCATCGACATCACCCAGTAGATGACAGCCGCGGTCATGGTCAGCGAATAAACCACGATGCCCGGACCGCTGATGTTTTCAAACTTCTTGATCCAGTACGGAGTCGTATCCGGCGATTGTGTGTCCCGCTTGGCCCCCATGGCATTCAGACGGTACATGTACAAGAACCAGATTGCGAAGCAAATCATGCTCACTGCGATGTAGGTCGGCGGATTCAGCATGGGGCGCTTGAAGTCCAAGCAGTGCGCCTGCAGCTCGTTGATGAGGCCGTTCTTGAGGGCGTTAGCGGTCGAAGCTGGATTGGTATACACCGCCCAAAGATAAAGATGCTTCATCGAGATGGCCGAAACCGCCCAGTAGATGAAGACGACGGGCAGGGTGCGGCTCATCGCTTCCAACGGTCTGCGCAGCAGCAATCCCCACTTTCCGCCGGAACAGTACTGCACCATCAGCAATGCGAGCCCGCCAACAGACCAGCCGAACGTAAGCAGGGTGCCCAGCACCCAGGCACGAAGAAAATGATCCCAGCCAAGGCCGTCCTGGCTCTGCGCCAGGATGGCCAGAACGATGGCGATCACCGAGCAGACTGCACCCACAAGAAAGGCGCGTGTCTTCCAGCTATCCACAAAAGCCGGCGCGCTGAGATCGGCGGGTAACGATTTGGTGTGCGTCTCGTGAGCCATTCCCATCTGTCCTTACTTCGCCGCCGCGCCAGGCGCGGGGATTTTAGTTTCCGGAATCTTGATCGCCGGGTCGGCAGGATTTGCCGGAGCCATGGCTGGCGTCCCTTCCTTGGTCACCGGAGGATATGCCTGAACCGCGCTCGCCGGCAGCGTCCACGGCTGCGCATCGCTCACGGGCAGGTTTTGCTCGGTCGCAATCTCGCCCAGGCTCTTCACCTGTGCCCCTGTCGGCACATCGGCCTGCGTGGCAGCCTGGCTCAGTTGCAGCGCGCGGATGTAGGCCGCTACCGCCCAGCGATCGACTGGCGTGAGTTGCGCCGCGTAATCCGGCATTGCCCCGTAGCCGTGCGTCATCACGTAAAAGTAGTGCGAGATCGGCTGCGACAAGCGCACCTGGTCATGCAGGTTTGCGGCGGGCTTGTAGCCGCGGTCGACGATCTCACCCAGACCATTGCCCACGCGCGAGTGACATGGCGTGCAATAGATGTTGAAGCGCTCCTGACCGCGCCTGAGCACATCCATCGTCACTGGGAACGGCATCAGGTTCTGCTCTTCCTTGTAGCCGTTCGCGCCCTGGATCACTCCCGTGTAGAAGTAGCTGTCTTCATGCAGTTGCCCACGTGCCACAGTGTTCAACACCTGCGGCCGCGCGCCGCGATGATCGGCAAATACGTCCGATCCGCGCTGCGGAATCACCTTCGGCTGGTCGTGCATGTCCTGGCGGCAACCAGCGGCAAGGAGCAGCGCCGAAAAGCCCATGAGCGAGGCTGTGCGCAGCAGGTTGCCTCTGATCCCCGATTTCTGTTTCCTGAGGTGGATCATCAGTACTCCACCTCCACAACCGACGATGGGTTCATTGCCTGCAGATATGCCATGGTTGCAGCCGGATCGAACTTCGGGTCCAAGGATTCAAGGCAAAGGAAGAATTTGTCTGTCGTCGCGCCGTCGCGGAAGTTGGGCGCGTTGAAGAGCGGGTGATACAGCGCCGGCAGGCCATTCAGCGCGATCATCCCGAAGGCAGCCGAAAGCCCGGCCCACAAAATCGTCCACTCGTAGGCGGGCACAACGAATGCCGGCCAGGAGTAGGTGGGACGCCCACCGATATCGAGCGGAAATGCGAGCACGGAGATCCACGTCTCCAGCGAGAACATCGCCGCCAACCCCATCAGGCCGCCGATCAGCGTGACGAGCGGCACCTTGTTGCGATGAAAGCCGATAGCCTCAGCGGCCTCTTCCACCGGATAGGGCGTATAGCAATCGAGACGGCGCCACCCATCCTGATAGGCCTGGCGCGCTGCGCGCACCAGATCCCCAGGGTTGTCGAATTCGGCCAGCAGGCCGTAGGTTCCTTCGCGTGGCGGCATTAGTCAGCAGCCTCCGCCGCCTTCGGCCTGATCTTGGCCTGGGGCAGCAATATACGAATTTCGTTCATCGGAATCATGGGCAGGAAGCGCACAAACAAGAGGAACAGAGTCGTGAATAATCCCAACGTGCCAACGAAAGTCATGTAGTCCCACTTCGTCGCGCGATAGGTGCCCCACGCCGAGGGCAGGAAATCGCGATACAGGCTGGTGACGACGATGACGAACCGCTCGAACCACATGCCCGTGTTCACCACGATCGACAAAAAGAACATGTACGAGATGTTGGTACGCAGTTTGCGCGACCAAAGCGTCGTCAGCGGAATCGCGAGATTGCAGGTGATCAGCGTCCAATAGGACCAGCCCATGGGCCCAAACGCGCGGTTCCAGAACGTGAAGGCTTCCCAGTGCGAAGCCGAGTACCAGGCCATGAAGGCTTCCATCCCGTAGCCGTAGGCCACGATGAAGCCCGTCGCCAGCATGACCTTGCCCATGTTGTCGATGTGCCGCTCGGTCACCAGCTGCTCGAGGTGGTAGTACTTGCGCAACGGAATCGCCAGCGTCAGCACCATGGCAAAGCCGGAGTAGATGGCGCCGGCAACGAAGTAAGGCGGAAAGATCGTCGTGTGCCAGCCGGGCAGGATCGCCACTGCGAAATCGAAGCTGATGACCGTGTGCACCGACAGCACGAGCGGCGTGGCCAGACCAGCCAGCAGCAGCGAGGCCGTCTCATACCGCATCCAATGCCTGATAGAACCGCGCCAGCCGAGCGAGATCATGCCGTAAAAGTACTGGGCAATCTTGGAATCGGCGTGATCGCGGAATGTCCCAAAGTCGGGGATCATGCCCACATACCAGAACACCACCGAGATCGTCGCGTACGTCGACACGGCAAAAACGTCCCACAGGAGCGGCGAACGGAACTGCGGCCAAACATCCATTGTGTTGGGATAGGGAAACAACCAGTACCCGAGCCATGGACGGCCAACGTGAATCAGCGGGAACATGCCGGCGCAGACCACAGCGAAGATCGTCATCGCTTCGGCGAAGCGGCTGATCGAGTTGCGCCAGCTCTGCTTGAAGAGCAGAAGAATCGCGGAGATCAGCGTGCCGGCATGGCCAATGCCGATCCACCAGACGAAGTTGATGATCGCAAAGCCCCAGGCCACGGGTTGCGTGATCGCCCAGATGCCCACGCCCTTGAGGAACAGCCAGGTCACGGCGACCAGCAGGACCGTTGCACCGCCTCCTGCCAGACCGAACAGCGCAAGCCATCCGAGCGGCGTGTGCGGCGTCAGCACAATCCGTGTGATCTTGTCGGTAACCGACTTGAACGTTTCTCCGAGGCCTACGACCCGGAATTCCCCGGTTGCCGGGTCGATGGCGGGATCGTTTGGTCTCACATCTTTGGTTGCCATAGCGACATCAACCCTTGGCCGGCGCGTGTTCCACCGGCTCCGTTTCAAGTTCGGAGTTGAGATTCAAAACTTCAGCGACATAGCGCGTGCGCGGACGCGTGTTCTGATCCGCAAGGACCTGATAGGTGCGCTCCTTGGCGTGCAGCTTGGCAACTCGGCTCGACGGATCGTTCATGTTGCCGAAGACGATCGCTGAAGCCGGGCAAGCCTGTTGGCAGGCCGTCACGACCTCGCCGTCACGGATCGGACGATTCTCCTTGTCGGCCGCGATGCGCGCTGCGGTAATGCGCTGCACGCAGTAGCTGCACTTCTCCATCACGCCGCGCGAACGGACCGAAACATCGGGATTGCGCGACAACTTCAGGCTCTCGGTTTCGAAATCGGAGTAAAGCAGGAAGTTGAACCGGCGAACCTTGTACGGGCAGTTGTTCGAGCAGTACCGCGTCCCTACGCAGCGGTTGTACACCATCACGTTCAGGCCCTCGGGCGAGTGCACCGTGGCGCCGACCGGGCAAACCTGCTCGCAGGGTGCGTTCTCGCACTGCTGGCAAGTCATCGGCTGGAAGTGCGCCCGTGGCGCGGCCAGGTCGCCTTCAAAGTAGGCGTCAATGCGCAACCACTGCATGTTGCGGCCGATGCGTACCTGCTGCTTTCCAACCACGGCGATGTTGTTCTCGGCATAACAACTGACGATGCAGGCATTGCATCCCGTGCAGCTGTTCATGTCGATCGACATGCCCCACTTGTTTTCCTTGTAAGCCCAGTTCGGGAACAGCGACGTGTCCATCTCAGGCGTGTCGTGCCCCTCACCCTCGTGCGCAAAATTGGGGTTCGCTTTGAACTCTTCCAGAGTCGCATAACGAATGATGCCGCGCGGTCCAAGCGCCTCATCCGCCTCAAGCGAATTGTTCGTATGGCCCTCGGGCTGCCCGTAGCGTGCACCGCGATGATCCTGGTAGTGGCTCTTGGTGATCGCGATGCCCCACTTGCCGTCGACCTTCTTCAGCGACCCAGTGGCATACAACGGAGCCGCCGTTGTTCGAATCAAATAAGCATTGAATCCGGCACCCGAGCCGACCCGCCCGGCGAACTCGCGTCCGTAGCCCAGGTAAACCGTCACCGAGTTGTCCGGATGCCCTGGCGCCACAATCACCGGTGCCTTCACCGTGCCGCTCGCGACGGTCAACTCGACGATGTCCGCCTCTTCAAGCCCGAGCTTTGTCAGCGTCGCGCCCGAGACAATCGCCGCATTGTCCCAGCTCAGGCTCGTCACCGGCTTGGGCAGTTCCTGCAGCCAGCCTACGTTCGACCAGCGCCCGTCATAGATGTTCGGATCGGGCCGGAAGATGAACTCGAGCGAATCCTTGGATGTTGGCTGCGGGACCTGCGCCAACGGTGCGGTTTTTACTGCTCCCGAGCTTGCGTAAGCCGTATTCGCAATCCAGCCGTCGTGCAGCGCCTTGCGCCAGCCTGTCTCAAAGTCGCCTTTGATGTTGGCCTTCTGCGTCGTCCGGACCGCTTCGTAAGCGCTCAACATCGGCTCATCGAGCAATGTCTGAAACACATCGTGCGCACTCTTTCCGCCCCACAGCGGATCGATCAACGGCTGCACAATCGACACCGTGCCATCATAGGCGCGTGCGTCCGACCACGATTCGAGGTAATGCGCCGAAGGAATGTGCCAGTGCGCAATTTGCCCGGTCTCATCCATGTTCGCGCCGAGATGCGCGACGATCTTCGCCTTGTTGAAAGCATCGGCAAATCCGAGATCCGCAGGCGCGTTGTAGATTGGATTGCTGTTCAGAATCACCAGCCAATCCACCTTGCCCGCATTCAGATCGGCAACCAGTGACTTGATGCCCGCAATCTGATCGCCCGGCAGCGGGATCGACGGCTCCGAGGAAACCGTCACCGTCTTGCCGACATTGCCCAGCGCCGTGTTGATAGCCAACGCAAGCGCAGCGACCGATTCATCCTGATACAGTCCCGGAAGAACTGCACACTTGCCAGCATTCGCCTTCAGATCTTTGGCGAGTGCATTCAAGAAGGCCGTCTGCGCGCCGGTCCACTGATACGAGGGAGCGGTCACGCCGGCCGCGCCTACTGCTGCCGCAAGGGCCGCTGCGAACGCCGGAACTTCGCTCGCCCGCAATCCAAGCCGATGCTCGGCTTTCATCCCGGTCGTGGTTGTCGAGCTTTCCACGGCATACAGCCGATTCATGCCCTGCTCAGGCTGCTTGCGTCGCGCCGCATAGTCCCGCACCAGCCTATGGAAGCCTGGGTAAGCCGCACCCGACAGAAAGTCCGCATCGAGGGAAACAATCACATCGGTCTGGCTCAGGTCGTACTGAACATTGAGACCCTTTGCAAGCCATGTCCCAGCGATGGCTGGATCATATTGAACCAGCGTCGCCTTGGGATACACCTTCTGCACCGCGGCCCACTGCCTGGCCAGCGTCGGCGACGTAACCGTCGCAGTCAGAAAATAGAGACCCGTTCCATCCTTGCTCGCCGCAGCCTTCAGCCGCAGCTCCTGGGCAAACTCGGCCCACTCGCGGTTCTCGCCGCGATACGTAACATGCTTGGACCGGTCCGGATCATAGAGTTCCAGCAGCGTACCCTGCGAGAACACATCGGAGCCGCCGTGATTGTAGGCATGCTCCGGATTGCCATCGACCCTGATCGGGCGAAACTGATCGCTCTTGACAAGCACTGGCACCGCGCCGGTCGGCAGCGGATTCGCCGAAGCGAAGTACATCGGCTTGCCCAGCACCAGATCTTCCGGCGCCTTGACGTAGGGATAGATGGGCTCGTCGGGCTGCTTTGTGCAACCAGCTACGCCGGCCAGCGCCATCGAAGCGCCCATCAATTTCAGGAAGCCGCGGCGCGAGACCGGATCGACCCACTCCTGCGCAGCGCTCGGAAATTCGCGCTCCACCGCAGCTTGAAACTCCGCCGTGTCGGCCAGCTCGTCGATCGAGCGCCAAAATCGCTTGCCTTTCACGCCCTTCAGCTCTTCGCGCACCTGATTCAGGGTCATTGGTGCGCCACTCTTGGGCGCAACCTTGTTGTCAGCGTTCTCCAAGGTGTTCCCTGCCTGCTTGTTCGTGACTTCCATTGGCTCGCGGCTCATCGATGGCAGACCTCGCAGCTGGTCAGCTCTCGCGGAGTGCGAATGTGGTACTGCTTCTCAAGGAAATGACCGAGTTCCATCTGGCTGGTGAACTTGGTATAACTCACCGGCGTTGGCATCGCGCCTGCCACATCGCCGGCCAATCCCTTCGCTCCGCGCAAGGGCAATTCGAGCGAGGCCAGCTGCGGACCGGCGCCGCTTGGATCCCTAGTCACGCAGTTCACGCTCTGCGCGGTCGGCGTGCCGGTCTTTTCATCACCCACAGCGCACCACACCGGACTGTCTTCCTTAGGCCCTTCCCACGCCATGTTGTAGATCTGGCTGGTGGGACGCAGATTCTTCGCCGGGTTGCGATGGCAGTCGAGGCACCACTCCATCTGCAGCGTGTTCTGCGCATACATCAGCGGCATCTGATCCACGCGGCCATGGCAGCTCGAGCAGCCCAATCCCTTGTTCACGTGAATCTCGTGGCTGAAGTAGGCAAAGTCCGGAAGGTCGTGCACCTTGGTCCACACGAGCGACTCACCGGTGGCCCAGCTGTTGCGCACGGGCTCGAGAAGCTGGGCATTGGTCCAGATCTGCGCGTGGCAGTTCATGCAGGTCTTGGTCGGGGGGATGCCGGCGTAGCTCGACTTCTCAACCGTTACGTGACAGTACTGACACTGCAGCCCGAGCCCCTGCACATGGTGCTTATGGCTGAAGGGCACCGGCTGCTCGGGCCGTTGCCCTTGCCGTGTAACCCATGGAGATCGCTGCAACTCATCGAGCGTGACACCCAATGCGATCACAATCAGCCCCGTCAACACCAGGCTCATGCGAGCCAAAGCATTGGAGCTGCGATCGAATATCTGCGCCATGAATGCTTTCCTGCTTCGTTGTTCTCAGTTGTCGTGCCGCAAGATGCGCGCCGTGCCGGCGATCACACAACCTGCGGTCAATTACGTTTTTGTTGCAAAGGGAAGCTGTGCCTCGGTTGCCCCGAAAGTTCAATATAGCAGTCGAAACTGGGCATGCAATGTTTGGTCTACTTCAAAAAGAAAAAATGTTTCGTGATGCGAAACTCTCGTATCACGTTGAAGGAATTCGCATTGTGACAGAGAGCGATTCTGCGAACAACCCAACGTCTCTCCGACACGTGCGTTTCAGAGAGTGGGATTTTGTTGCCATCCAAGCTATCATGTGACCTGCGCGTTTGGCCCGCGAGCCTCTGTCTTCTCGCCCTTCACCCTCGCCAGAATGCGATCACGAAACCGCCCAGCACAATCAGTCCGCCACCCACGCAAATGGATCCGGTCGGCATCTGCCCGAAACGCAGGCGCGCCACCACCTGGGCCACGACAAAGAACACCACCACGTAGACGCCGATCAGCTTTCCAAAATCCCAGCGCGGCAGATTCACCGTCGACCCGTAGCAAGCCAAAACGGCCACACCACTTGCAAAAGCCAGAATCCTCCCCCATCCCGACGCGCGATAAAAGCTGGTCTGGAAGAATGAGTCTCCCCAGGCCTCAAGGCCTGCTGCAAGCGTGAGCGCCGCGAACGCGCCCAGCGGGTTTGAGACCACCCGGTTCAACCAACTCATCCCTTGTCCTCCAGGGGAAACCAGCTGAGACTCGGAGCAGTGATCGAGAAGCAAAGAACTCGAGTCTTGTTCTTCGAATCCTACCTGTCAGTTGCTTTAGAATTCGTAAAAGACCTTCCGTCTGGGTGACCATCAGTCTCATATTGCGAAGCCTGTCGCGGGCAGCGGGCCTGAACACACGATGTCTATCTCAAAAGCGCCGCGTCTCATGGATTCCCCACGTGAAGACGACAGCGAACAAAGGAACGGGGCATGAAATATGCGGGACTGCTGGTGATGCCAGCCGGCTTTTTTCTCTCCATCGCCGCAATCCTGTTGTTTCCGCCTTCCCCTTCTCGCGCAGCGTTTGTCGTCTGCGGGCTTGCCGTTGAGGCCATGGGACTCGGATTCGCCATCCGTGGACACATGCCGGGAGACCGCAGGCCATGATCGTCCCCTCTCCTCATCCGATCGCTGCGGCCGACTTCAACCTCGCGCTCGCGCTCCTGTTTCTTGCAGCGCTCGCACCTGCCGGCATCGCGCTCTTAAATACCGGCCTCGGGCGTTCGCGCTCGGCGGCCCAATTGCTGCTGGGCAGCCTGGTCATTGTCGCAACGGCCGTCCTGCTCTTCGCCTTTTGGGGCGCAACCTTCGCCGACGGTTGGACCGGAACCGGCCACATCGCACAAATCTCCGGCAAGCCCTGGAGCTGGGCTGGCACCGGCCCTTGGCTCCTTAACAACCTCGACACGGCTTCCCCGCGCGCTCAGCTCGGGGTTCTGTTCGAGTTTCTCTCGCTCGCTTTGGCAGTCCTCATTCCTTGGGGTTCCGGTGCGGACCGCTGGCGCCTGACCGCCGGAGCTGCCTCCGCTGCGATCCTCGGCGCGCTCGTCTTCCCGTTCTTTGTTCACTGGGCCTGGGGTGGTGGATGGCTGGCCCAGCTCGGCGCGAACTTCTCACTGGGCGCAGGATTCCTCGACGCCGGCGGCGCCGCTTGCATTCATGTCCTTGGCGGACTGTCCGCTCTGACGGTTGTCTGGATCCTCGGCCCGCGTCGCGGCAAGTTCCCCAAAGAGGGTCTCGCCACAGCGATGCCCGGGCACAACGTCGTCTACATTCTCTTTGGTTGTCTCATTGCACTGGTCGGCTGGCTTGCGTTCAACGCCGTGGGCGCCATGATCTGGCTTGACGCTGCTCCAACCCAGCTTCCCCGCACCGCAATCAACACTCTGCTTTCGGCAGCAGGGGCGCTGGCCGCAACCTTCATCATGACCCGGGTCCGCTTTGGCAAACCCGACGCCAGCCTCTGCGCCAACGGATGGCTTGCCGGCCTGGTCACGTCGAGCGCCTGCGCAGGCCTGGTCAGCCCCATTGGCGCCATCTTCACCGGAATCGTCGCGGGCATCGGCGTTCCCCTGCTCATCGAATTCCTCGAGCTCGCCGTCTCCATCGACGACCCTTCCGGCGCAATCTCTGTACACGCCGCAGCCGGCATCTGGGGAATCGTCGCCGCCGGCATCTTCGCACCCAAAGAAGGCCAGTTCCTCGCCCAGCTGCTCGGCGTGGCAACCCTGCTTGGACTCGTCCTGCCTTTGGTCTATCTCCTCTTCGCCCTGCTCAACCGCTTTGTTCCTTTCCGTGTCGACCCGGACGGCGAACGCATCGGCATGGACCTGCACGAACTGGGCGGTGGCGCCTATCCGGAGTTCGTCGTGCACCGCGACGACTCGTACCGCTAGAGAGAAGGTCATGCTCGCCCTTCTGCTTGCCGCATCGATTGTGCCGTCCGCTTGCTCCTTGACAATCGGCGTAGGCAGAGACGGAGCCTTCTTCACGGACCGCTTCAACGGCTGGTACAACACCTCTCAAAAGACGCTGGCCTCCGTGCTGCGAGGCGGGTGCTATAACGACGCCAACCCCGTGCCCATCTCCGCCATTCGGCTCGAGATCTCGCCCGATGCCCCAAAACCCCGGGTCGCACTTGTCTTGTCGATCCTGGAACAAGAAGGTTGGAAACGCGAAAACATCAAGACCGAGACATGGAGTTCGTATCCTGAAAAACCACGCTGAGACGATCGATTTCAGTGCCGCGCCAGCAGCAACATGAGCGCGAAGAGCATCACCGGCACCAGAGCCATGCCGGCGTAGAGAAGAACCTTCTTGCTCACGCCGCGGCGTCCCACCGCACGGCCACCTCGCCCTTCAACCCCCACCTGGTCCTGGTGCTCCAGATCCCACATCATCTCGTGTGCCGTGGCGTAGCGGTGCCGTGGATCGCGTTCGAGCGCCCGGTAGATGATCTCTTCCAACTCCGGCGAAATCTCTCCGTTCAGCTCGCGTGGCGGCGGCGGATCATTAAGAAGGCGCGCATTCATCGCAGCCAAGGGATTCGGCCCCGCAAACGGCACCTGCCCGGTCAGCATCTCGTAGAGCAGGATGCCCAGCGCATAGATATCGGTGCGCTGATCGCCCCGCTGGCCCTTCACCTGTTCCGGCGAAATGTAATCCGGAGTGCCGAGCGTTGCCGAAAGGTTGGTGAAGGTCAGGCGGCGTGCGTCTTCCTTCATCGCAATGCCAAAGTCGATCAGCTTGATATTGTCGTTCCCGTCCACCATCACGTTCTCGGGCTTCAGGTCGCGATGCACGATGCCCCTCTTGTGCATGTAGTCCAGCGCGTCGCAGATCTTCAGCGTGATCGCAACCGCCCGGTCGGCGGGGAGCGCTTTTTCCTCGTTCAGAAGCGTCCGCAACAGTTTGCCTTCGGCCCACTCGATCACCATGTAAACGCGGCTGCGATACTCGCTGTTAAATGTCTTCACCACGCCGGGATGATCCAGGAGTTGCCCAATCTCCTCCTCACGCTTGAAGCGCTCGAAGAGGACCGGATCCGCTTCCATCTCCGGTCGGGGAACCTTCATGGCCACCTGCATGCCATTCTCGAGATTCGTTGCCCGGTACAGCACAGCCATGCCGCTATGGGCAACGACCGCGTCAATGCGGTAGTGGTCGAGTTGTTCTCCGGGCTCCAGTTCTTTCATGCAGGCTTCGTTCTCTTCCGTCCTGCTTCATTGTTTCACGCAGCTTCGTAAGAAAACTGTCAGGAATTAGGAAAGAAACCGAACGGAATGCGCCGCGGGGCATCGCCCTAGATGGTTCAGCCCGCTGCACTTTCACCAGATGACAGGAAACGCTGCCGTATCATGGGGAAACGTATGCACGGCCCTCGGAAAGCTCTGGCGCTCTGCCTGCTGGCCGCTTCTTCTCTGGCTGCACCGGCAAGCTCCCTCCCGGCACTGCACGGCACCCATCCCCGAGACATCCAGGAAACCGGCTTCCTGAACCGCACGCTGGAATTGCACGGTATTACTTACCACTTTCAGGTCTATCTTCCTGAGGACTTCCGCCGCGACGATCATCGCCAGTGGCCCATCATCCTCTTCCTGCACGGCCGCGGCGAGCGTGGCGCCGAAGGCATGTGGCAGACCCAGGTCGGTCTGCCCTCCGCAGTCCGCGACCACCCGGAACGCTGGCCTTTTGTCATTGTCATGCCCCAGTGCCCCCAGATGCACTACTGGACCGACCCGGATATGTTGGCGATGGCCATGGCTGCGCTTGACCAGGAGACGATCGAGTTCCACGCCGACACGTCCCGCACCTACCTCACAGGACTCTCGCTTGGCGGCTACGGTACATGGGAGTTGGCACGCGCCTACCCAAAGCGTTGGGCCGCCATCGCCGTCGCCGCAGGGGGAATCTTCTGGAGCTATGCCCCGGATCGCTGGCACCAGGCCGCGACTCTGCCTGCCGAGTATGCCCGCGCGGTTGGACGGACGCCCATCTGGCTGTTTCACGGCAGCGACGACCCCGTCGTGCCGGTGCGCGAAGACGAGTTGATGTTCGCGGCGCTGAAAGCTGCAGGCGGGCATGTCCGCTACTGGGTCTACCAGAACATGAAGCATGACTGCTGGTTTCGCGCCTTCAACGAGCCCGACCTACCCCGCTGGCTGCTCTCGCATCGCATCGACGCCAGACAGGAACCTGGAACCTTCGCCGAACGCGTCGTGATTCCCTTGCATCCAGTGGCTCTTCACCTCACCGAGTCCCAACTCGACAGCTTTTCCGGCGATTACGCCGACGATCATGGCGCTCTGGCCGTCACCCTCTTTCGCCAGGGGGATCAACTCTATGAAAAGAGCATCCACGGCGGAATCTCTGAGCTGGCCGCAGAGTCGCTTTCCACGCTCTTCTACCCCAACGGCTCCAGCATCTCTCGGATCGCCGTCGAACGCGATCCGCAAGGCCATGTGACCGCGCTCATCTTCCGCGACGATCGCCACGAAGAACGCTGGGAACGAATGCGGCCCGACGCGCGTATTCATTCCCAGCCGGAGTAAGAACTGCGGCAGCAGCTTTGTTCGCAAGGCGCCCTTCTGGCCGCTTCCGCGTTCATGGGAGGCATCCATGTATTGCAGCAAGTGTGGCCGTTCCATGACCGAGACCCAGGCGTTCTGCCCGTCCTGCGGAAAGCCGGCGGGCAAGTCGCTCCTGGGTGAGACCCAAGAGAAGGCGCAGGAAGAGCATTTCGATCATGCGATGCAAAGGCTCAGCCGCTTCTGGTATCTGTTTGCCGGGTTGAATATCGGGCTGGCTGTTGCGGGACTGATCTTGCCCATCGTAGGCGTCGTCGGGGCCGCGGGACCTTGGGAGCCATGGCCCCATCCGCCAGGCTGGCAGTGGACGATGGGTGCAGGCGTTGTGTGGATCCTCCTTCTTTCCCGGGTGGTGGTTTCAGCTTTGGCGGGCTGGGGACTGAAGGAACACACCGAGTGGGGCCGCCCCGTGGTGCTGCTTGCTGCGGCCGTCGCGCTTCTCCAGTTCCCCATCGGGGTCGCACTCGGCATCTATACGTTCGGCGCATTGATCGGAAAACAGCACGCGGCCCTTTACCAACATTGGGCTGGTGCAAAATGATGATCGGTGCTCAGAGAAAGAGCCGGCGCGAGCTGGAGCGGCAGGAACCAGCACCAGGAGGGCACGATGTTTTGTAGCGCATGTGGTCAAGCTTTGGCGCCCGGGCAGCCCGTTTGCGCCCAGTGCGGCCGTCCGGTTGCAGCACCGGTTCCTCCGGTGCCCAACTTCGATTTTCAGCTCCAGAACTATGCCGGCCGCATCCGCGCCCTCAGCATCGTGTGGTTTGTCTACGGCGGAATCTCGCTGGCATTCGGCTTCCTCGGTCTGGCTTTCGCCGGCTCCGTCTTCCATGGCGGTTGGGGGCCGTGGGGACACGGATTCCCTCCTGGCTGGTGGTTTGGCCCGGCGCTCCTTCGTTTCGGCTGGTCCGTCGTGGTTGTTCGTTCGGCACTGGCCATCATTGCCGGTTGGGGGCTGATGGAACGGGCTCCGTGGGGCCGGGTGGTCGCGATCGTCGCCGCCATCTTCTCCCTGATCCGCATTCCGATCGGAACCGCGCTCGGCATCTGGACGCTGGTCACTCTGCTCGGCTATCGCAACACGACGCTCTACGACCAGCTATAGCAATGCGACGTCCGCGAAGCGTGCGGTGCCAGTCACGCTTCGCGGTGTATGCGGGGTCGAGAGGCCGGTCACGCGGCTCCGCTTCAGCTGGCTCCGCGAGTCAGCCCTTGTTCCCCCGGGGTCCCCAGCGACAGGTCCTCGTCGCTGGGGTAGCTGTTCCCTGTTCCCTGTTCCCTGTTCCCTGTTCCCTGTTCCCTGTTCCCTGTTCCCTGTTCCCTTAAAATGCTTCCATGAGCTTCCCGCAAAATCGCATGCGGCGCTTGCGGCGCACCGAATCGTTGCGTGCCCTGGTTCGTGAGACCACGCTTGAACCCGGCGACCTGATCTACCCTCTCTTTCTCTGCCCCGGCAAGGGCGTGCGCAACGCTGTCAGCTCTATGCCCGGCGTCTTCAATCTCTCCGTCGATGAAGCCGTGCGCGAAGCCGAAGAAGCAGCACAGCTCGGAATTGGCGGCCTGTTGCTCTTCGGCCTTCCCGACGCGAAAGACGAGCAGGCCACCGGCGCCTGGGACGACAACGGCATCGTCCAGCAAGGCCTGCGCGCTCTCAAGCAGACCAACGCCGGGAGAAAGCTCGTTCTCATCGCCGACGTCTGCCTCTGCGAGTACACCAGCCACGGCCATTGCGGAGTCGTCCGAAAGAGTGGCGACGAGTTCTTCGTCGACAACGATCCTTCGCTCGCGCTCCTGGCGAAGACGGCAACCAGTCTCGCCCGTGCCGGCGCCGACATCGTCGCGCCCAGCGACATGATGGACGGACGCGTCGCTGCCATCCGCGAGGATCTCGACAAGAACGGCCTTTCTGAGACCCCCATCCTCAGCTACGCTTCGAAGTTCGCTTCGGCCTTCTACGGTCCTTTCCGCGAAGCCGCCGACTCCTCACCGCAGTTCGGCGATCGCCGCAGCTACCAGATGGATGGCGCCAATCTGCGCGAAGCACTCCGCGAGATCGAGCTCGACCTTGAAGAAGGCGCCGATATGATCCTGATGAAGCCGGCTATGCCCTACCTCGATATCGTCCTCGCCGCACGCGAGCGCTTCGACGTACCCATGGGCGCCTATCAGGTCTCCGGCGAATACTCCATGCTTCACGCCGCATTTGAGAAGGGCTGGCTCGATCGCGACCGCGCCATGCTCGAATCGCTCGTCGGCATTCGCCGCGCCGGTGCCGACTTCATCGTTACCTACTTCGCCAAGGACGCCGCGAAGCTTCTCTAGGGCCCGGCCGAAGCCGAATCACGTAGTCTTCGGAAGCATCGGCCGCTACCATAGGTGCATCCTCGTCTCCGTCCGGCTATGACGACTCTCGAGATTCTCAGCCTTCTATTCGCGACAGCAGCCGTCTTCGGCCTGATCAGCACCCGCTGGCTCAAACTGCCCATCACCATCGGCACCATGCTGCTCACCGTCATCGCCTCGGTGGCGCTCATGCTCACCGCCACTGCAGTTCCCGGCATTCATCTCTGGGCGTCCAGTCTCGTCCGTCAAATCAACTTCGGAACGCTCGTTCTCGACGGCATGTTGCCCCTGCTCCTGTTCGCCGGCGCGTTCCTCCTCGATCTCGATCAGCTTCTCCGCGAAAAGCTCGCCGTCAGCCTGCTCTCCACCGTTGGTACTGCGGTCTGCTTCTTCCTGGTCGCGCTGCTCATGCACGTGTTGAGCAGCGGCCGTCTTCCCTGGATCGAGTGCCTCGTCTTCGGCGCGCTCATCTCGCCCACTGATCCCATCGCCGTGCTCGAAATGCTCCGCCGCGTCGGCATCCCCAAGCGCATCGAGGCTCAGCTAGCCGGCGAATCGCTGTTCAACGACGGCATTGGCGCTGTCCTCTTTATCACCATGCTCGATGTGGCCGCTGGCCATGCCCCCACACCCTGGCACGTCGCCGGAACTCTCCTCGCCAAAGCCGGCGGCGGCATCGTCGTCGGCCTTGGCGCCGCATGGTTCACCTCGCACCTCATGCGCCGCGTCGATGCCTACCAGGTCGACATCCTTCTCACGGTCGCGCTCGCCTTCGGCGGCTATGCCCTCGCTCAGCTGATCAACGTCTCAGCTCCGCTCGAAGCCGTCGTCGCCGGCATCGCTCTGCGCCATTTCAACCGCAAGCTGGCGTTCGAACGAATCGCCCACAACAGTGTCGACGGTTTCTGGACCGTCATCGACGAAATCCAGAATTCGATTCTCTTTGTGCTCCTCGGCCTCGAGGCCATGGCCATCGCTCTCGACCGCACCACCATCCTCACCGGCCTCGCGGCAATCCTCTCGGTCAACGCCGTGCGCCTGATGACTGTCGCTGTGCTGTTAGCCCTTGTCCGCCTCATCCATCCGGCTCATCGCAGTTCGACCTTTGTGCTGACCTGGGGCGGCCTGCGCGGCGGCCTCTCCATCGCACTGGCACTGTCCGTCCCAGAGGCCCTGGGGCGCTCCTGGATGCTCGGCGCAACCTATATTGTCGTGGTGTTTTCCATCGTCACCCAGGGAGCTTCGATGAACTGGTTCCTGCGCCGTAGCGCACGCAAACAGCTCGCGGCATAGAAGGACCTTGCTCCGCGCTCACAAATCATCGCACCGTTTCCCGGCAGGCTTCGTCCTCCCCATTGCACAAATCTCTTTGCGCCGCGCCGCATGTGTGTTCTCCTAGGAATTCCTACGCATGCTCAGGCTTCTTGAACGCTACTTTGAGTTCACCCATCTGGGAACCAACTGGCGCACGGAGATTCTCGCCGGGGTCACGACCTTTCTCACGATGGCTTACATCGTGCTGGTCAACCCCGCCATCCTCTCCGCGGCGGGCGTCCCTCTGCCAGCGGTCACCGCGGCCACCTGCCTCTCCGCGGCCTTCGGCTCCATCCTCATGGGCGTCCTCGCGCGCTATCCGATCGCGCTCGCGCCCGGCATGGGCCTCAATGCCTACTTCACCTACACTGTCTGTCTCAAGATGCACATCCCCTGGCAGACCGCGCTCGGCGCTGTCTTCATCTCCGGCATCATCTTTCTCGCTCTCACTGGCGCCGGCATCCGCCAGATGATCCTACGCTCGATTCCGCACGAACTGTACGCCGCCGTCGCCAGCGGCATCGGCTTGTTCATCGCCTTCATCGGTTTTCGCAATGCCGGTCTCGTTGTCAGCGATCCTGCAACCTTGGTCGGCCTTGGCAACATCCGTAACCCAACCACGGCACTTGCGCTCTTCGGGTTGATCCTCATGGTTGCCCTGGAGATCAAGAGAGTCCGCGGCTCCATCCTCATCGGCGTGCTCGTCACCACGGCCATCGCCTGGGCCTTCGGCCTCGTACACTGGGCACCCGCCGGCGGCGGCTTCTCCGCTCTGACACAAACTGCACTCAAGCTCGACATCCGCGGCGCCCTCAGCAAAGGCCTCCTCGAAATCATCTTCGTCTTCTTCTTCGTCGACCTCTTCGATAACCTTGGCACCTTGGTTGCCGTCACCAAACGCGCCGGCCTCATCGCCGCCGATCACTCCATTCCGCGACTCAACCGCATCCTGCTTGCCGACGCCACCGCAACCGTCTTCGGCTCCATGACTGGCACGTCCACCGTAACCAGCTACGTCGAATCCACTGCCGGCGTCGCCGCCGGAGGCCGCTCGGGCATCACCGCCATCGTCACGGGTCTGCTCTTTCTCGCCGCAGTCGGTGCCGCGCCCTTCGTCGGCGTCGTTCCCTCGGCGGCCACCGCTCCCGCGCTCATCCTGGTCGGCTCGCTCATGCTCGCCACCATCACGGAGATTCGCTGGCACGAACCGCTTGTGGCCGTACCCGCGTTTCTCACGCTGATCCTGATCCCGCTCACCTATTCGATCGCCAACGGGCTCGGTTTCGGCATCATCGCCTGGGCCGTTCTTCATCTCGCCACGGGCAATTACCGTCGCCAGGACTGGTTGCTCTACATCCTCGCGGCGCTCTTCCTGCTCCGGTTCATCTACCTCGGCGCCAGCTAGGATGAGAACCGGATCTGGGTCTGCTCGCTATGCACTGGTTCATTTATCCGGCCTATTTCTTCGGCGGAGCCTTCCTTGCGAATGCTCTGCCTCATCTCGGCAACGGCATCTCCGGTCGTCCGTTCCAAAGCCCTTTTGCCAAACCGCCAGGACAAGGTCTGTCTTCATCCACCGTCAATGTGCTTTGGGGATTCCTGAATCTCGTTGTGGCCTATCTGCTGATCGTTCGCGTGGGCGCCTTCGACCTGCGCAATCTCCTGCATGTCTTGCTGCTCGGGACAGGCATGCTCGCGATTGCCGTGCCCATGGCGCGCCACTTCGGACAATTCCACGGTGGACGATAAACAACCGCCGAGATCTCGCCAACCACAATCTCTGCGAGCAGACGACGCGCCGCCTCTGAGTCGATAGAATCATTGTCGATGCGCTTTTCCAGAATTCTTCAGATGGTTGTGGCTGTTTCCGGCCTTTTGGCCGCCGGATGCTCCCACGCCGCGGACTCCTACCGCGTCGTCCACACGTACCCGCACGACCAGCAAGCTTTCACCCAGGGCCTTGTCTATCTCGACGGCCACCTCTACGAGAGCACCGGCATCGAAGGCAAATCGTCCCTCCGCGAAGAGGACCTTGAAACCGGCCGCATCCTTCGCTTTCAGGAGGTGCCCGACAAGTACTTCGCCGAGGGCCTAACCGACTGGGGCAATACCCTCATCCAGCTCACCTGGCAATCGCACGTTGCGTTCGTCTACGATCGCGCGACCTTCCGCTTCCTGCGCTCGTTCAACTACGACGGCGAAGGCTGGGGACTCACCCACGACGCAAAAAGTCTCATCCTCAGCGACGGATCGGCCAATCTGCGCTTTCTCGACCCAGCCACGTTTCATGTCACCCGCACCATAACGGTCATCGACAAAGGCAAGCCGGTTACGCAACTCAACGAGCTCGAATACATCCACGGCGAGATCTACGCCAACATCTGGCACGCAGACCGCATTGCGCGCATCTCTCCCACGAGCGGCCAGGTTCTAGGCTGGATCGACCTGACGGGCCTGCTGCCGGCAAGCGAGCACTCTACGGCGGAAGCAGTGCTCAACGGCATCGCCTACGATGCCGCACACAGCCGCCTCTTCGTCACCGGAAAGCTCTGGCCCAAGATCTTCGAAATCGAAGTCGTACCCGCAGGCAGGGAGTCTTCGCATTCTCCGCACAGAACAAACTGACACAAGCGATCCATGAAGCCCGGCGCGCAGGCCCGCCTTTTGCCCTGCCGGGCAGCAGGATGGTCGTTGCAGCCATGGTCGCCTCTCGGCCATACGTCCGTACCAGCCCGTATAGCCCGAATCACAGCCAGGCAGGCAGACGCACCGTATACTTCCGCCAAGGCAAGCGCATGGATATCCTTTCGGTTCCCACAATCCTGCAGAACGCGGTCATCCTCACCGTCATCCTGGCAATGGGCGGCTACCTCATCACTTCGATTAGCGCGCACATGCTCGCCCTCCGGCAGGACAAACTTCGCCTCGTGAACGAACGGCTCAATGAGTTCTACGGTCCGCTCTATGTCGCATCCGAGGCGGGCGACATCGCCTATCGCTCATTGTTGAAACGGCAGGGCAAGATCAGGAGCGATCCGATTCTCGACTCGGAGATGAAGGAGTGGGTCCTCTGGATGACGACGATCTTCATGCCGCTGAACGATATTCGCGAGAAGATCATCATTGAGAAAGCAGCGCTGATTCTCGAAGAGCAGATGCCGCAATGCCTCCTCGACTTCGTCACCCACGTCGTCGGCTACAAAGCCGTGCTCGCCAAATGGGCGGAGGGGAACTATGTGGAACGGCGCTCCACCATCGGCTGGCCACCCGAATTCGACCTCTATGTGAAAAGGTCTTACGCCGCACTCAAAGCCGAACAGGCACGCCTGATGCATGGACCCGTTTGGCAGGCCTGGCATCGACTCTTCGGCAAGAGGCCCCGGCACTGAAGCCATCGGCCTCCGCCCCCCCCCCCGCGTGAGTCGGGCAGCAGCCTCTGCCCCACTAGAGAAGCGCCTGCATGAAGCTCGAACCCACATTGCTGAAATCAAACGCGTGCAGGCCGAGATGGCTTGCCAGTTCCCTGCAGGCCAGAATGCCGCGCACGCTGTTGCCCTGCGCATCGAGCTTCGGAGAGTAAACACCGATTCCTATCTGCCGGTTCACGACGCCGAAGATGCCGCCGGAAACGCTGCTCTTGGCCGGCAAGCCGACCTCAACCGCCCAGTTGCCTGCATAATCGTAAAGCCCGCAGCTGAACATCACCGCCATCACGTACTTCAGTAGCTGAAAGTCGAAGACCGGCTCTCCCGTGATCGGCTGCTGCCCGATGTTGGCCATCGTAGCGGCCATCATCGCAAGATCCTTGCAGTTCACGAGCATCGAGCACTGCGCGAAATACTGGTGCAGCGTCTCCACCACGTTCTCGTCAATCACCCCAGAGTTCAGCAGCATGTACGCAATCGCACGATTGCGATTGCCCGTCAGCGTCTCCGACGCCAGCACCGATTCGTCGATCCGCAGTTTGCGCCCCGCTGCCCGGCCCATCTTTTCGACAAAAGCATCGATTCCGGCTTCCACCGGCGACTGCTTGATGAGCGACGCAACCGCGATCGCTCCAGCGTTGACCATAGGATTGAAAGGGCGACCGGTCTTGGGATCAAGCTCAATGGAATTGAACGCTTCGCCGCTCGGTTCCACGCCCACGTGCTTCAGCGTCTTCTCTGACCCATGCTGCTCGAGAGCCATCTGGAAGGCAAAAGGCTTGCACATCGACTGAATCGTGAACTCCTGGTCCCAGTCGCCGGCAGTGAATATCTGCCCATCGACCGTGACCAGGCAGATTCCGAAATCGTTCGGATCGGCTTTCCCGAGTTCCGGAATATAGGTCGCCACCTGTCCGTCAGCGACCTCTCGGTACCTCTCATAAATGCCGTCGAGGATGTGCTCAATCTGCGAACCCAGCTCGGGCGTCCCGTCCTGGTGATTGGCCTTCGCTTCAGTTCCTTCTCTGCCTTGAGTGCTTTGCATGCCTTCCGAACTCCGTACATTGGAATCGACACTTGTGCTGTCACGCAGAAACCTGCAGGACCGCGCTGCCACGGACAAAAAAGGGGGCTGCTCTACAGAAAAAGTGAGACTGCTAGAACCCTGGGGAGTGAAGCCATCCTACTTGAAAGGCGCATGAATCCGAATCAGGAACGCATAAAGAAAATGCCCGGCCGAAGCCAGGCACACTCTGCTAAGCCAAGAGTTAGTGCGGGAACTACCTCGTCGCCGTCAGGCCCAGGCTCTCCAGCAGCCGCAGCGTCGGCTCGGCCTGATTGATCGTATAGAAGTGCAGACCTGGCGCCCCGTTGCGCAGCAGCGTCTCGCACAGCCGCGTGACAACACTCGCGCCAAATTCCAGCAGCCCGGGCTTGTCGTCTTGAAGGTGCTCCAGCCGCAGCCGCACCCAGCGCGGCAGATCCGCGCCGCAGCCCGAACAGAAACGCACAATGTTCGCGAAGCTCGTGATCGGCATGATCCCCGGCACAATCGGAATCCGGATCCCCGCCTTCTCGCAACGCTCCACAAAATCGAAATAGGCATCGGCGTTGTAGAACAGTTGTGTCAGCGCCGAATCGGCCCCCGCCTCTACCTTGCGGCAGAAGTGGTCGAAATCCGCGCCCGCACTCGCCGCCTGTGGATGCACCTCGGGATACGCAGCCACTTCGATCTTGAACCAGTCGCCGTGCGTCGCTCGGATAAACGCCACAAGCTCGCTGGCATAGTGGAACTCGCCCGGGGCTGCCGGGCTCAATGCCGTCGCCGGAAGATCGCCACGCAGTGCCACAATCCGCTTCACGCCCGCATCGCGATAGCGCTGCAGATGCGCCTCGATGTTGGCGCGCGTTGAACCAATACATGTCAGATGCGGCGCTACCTCGATCCCCGTGTGCCGCACCACCGTCAGCAGCGTCTCG
>Ga0335071_10000883_pt1 | contig 32300 bp, 30 predicted proteins | sample Lox_Sample_15_FD_206724 | JGI IMG/M metagenome (GOLD analysis project Ga0335071, IMG submission 206724) | Soil microbial communities from Loxahatchee National Wildlife Refuge, Florida, United States - Lox_Sample_1.5 | ecosystem: Environmental > Terrestrial > Soil > Wetlands | place: USA...
GGAGAGAGAATTCTTACCCGGCCGGATAGTTCGGATTGCCCGGATTGACCATCGTTCTGTGATGAAATGAATACCACCGGGAAGGTGTTATTGACTGGTCCGGTCAAATGCAAAATGGCAATATTGATATCCGGAATGAAAAGCCCCTAACCTGTTAATTGGTAGGAAATTTTGCTTCGGGGAACCCTGTATTGACGCTGCCATTCATTTCCTGATGCCCTTCATTTCTGAAGCTCTTGAATGGAAATTGAGCTAGCTGACGCTCCCGGGCTTCTTCCACCGCTGGGGCGAACCGGTTGTGACAAGGAACTGATGTAAACCAATTAATTCCACGTCCCCGAAATAAACCGGCCCCATCTGTCCCACGGGTGGGTGAGACCGGGGACTTTTGCCCCCTTCCCTGAATTCAGGATACCTGGGCAGACTTATCGGGAAGGACTAAAAGAGTTAATGAAGGGTAGCCATGAATCGTTCCATTCTTGAAACGGCCTCTTTCAGATCGCTCCTTGAGACGGCATATGCACAGCGCAGGTGGCCGCTGGCGGTTTCTCCAAAGACCGATCCAGGCACGACCGCGACCCGTTCCTCTTTTAAGAGCTGCTCGGCGAACTCGAGATCTGACAGCCCGGTCTCCTTCACCGAAGGGAAGGCATAAAATGCCCCTTCGGGAACATGACAGGGCAGGCCGATCCGGTTCAGGTCGTGGACAAAGGTATTTCTGCGGACCCGGTACTCAGATACCATCCGGTCTTTCTCTTCCTCACCGTTTTTCAACGCTTCGTTTGCAGCGATCTGTCCCATGACCGGGGCACACAACATGACGTACTGGTGGATTTTCAGGGCTGCATCGCAGATGGGTTCGGGAGCACAGAGATAACCGACTCGCCATCCTGTCATTGCATAGGCTTTTGAAAATCCATTCAGGGTTATGGTACGTTCCCGCAACCCATCAATCGTGGCCACAGCGGTATGCGGGCCATCATAGGTAAGTTCTGCATAGACTTCATCGCTGATCACGAGGAGGTCGTGGTCGCAGGCAATATCCGCGATCATCCGGAGGTCATCCCTGCCAAGCACCGCTCCGGTAGGATTGTTGGGGAAATTCAATATGAGGGCTTTCGTCCTGCCGGTAATCCGCTCCATAATGGCATCGGGCGTCACCCTGAAGCGATCTTTTTCACGGCAGGGGACAGGGACGGGGACTCCGCCGGCGAGGGTGACGCAGGGGGCATAGGAGACATAAATAGGCTCCGTAACGAGGATTTCATCGCCCGGGTCTGTTACAGCCCTGATGGCGATATCCAGTGCCTCCGATACCCCGGTCGTGACGATAATCTCCCGATCGGCATCGTAATGAAGACCATAATGCTCCCCGAGATACTGCGAGAGGTTGTCGAGCAACGATTTCAGACCACGGTTCGATGTATACGAGGTAATACCTTGTTCAATCGAATAGATGCTCGATTCGCAGATATTCCAGGGGGTCCTGAAATCGGGTTCGCCGACACCAAGCGATATGACTCCGTCTATCGTAAGTGCGAGGTCGAAAAACTTTCTAATTCCCGACGGCGGTATCTCTGAAGCCAGCCTTGAGATAAAATTTCTCATCCTGCCACCTAGAAGGAATAGGGGATCCTTTCCCCGCTTTCATGTTCGATAATGGTATTGCCATTTTCCTTGTAGGTCTTCATGATGATATGAGTGGCCGTTTCCCGTATCCGGTCCATCGGTGCGATATGTTCCGATACGAACCTTGCCACGTCCTGCATCGTGCTGCCGGTGACCAGGAGCTGGAAATCGTACGTCCCGGTGATCAGGCGGAGCGCCCTGACCTGGTTGAATTTAGCAATCCTCTCCGCGATCCGGTCATAGCCGAAATCCCGCTCAGGGCTTACTTTCAATTCAATTATTGCCGATACGACTTCCCTGCCGGCCCGTTCCCAATCGACGACGGTGGAATATTTTCGGATAATACAGGCCTCCTCCAGCGCTGCTATCCGGCTCGCGACCTCTGCGACAGGGAGTTCTGTCATGACGGATAGTTCATCGGCTGTAACACGGCTGTTTTCCTCAAGTAACTGGAGGAGGATTTTATCCTTTTCATCCATTGTTCTCACCTGAACAGATTCCTGACCCAGTTTGGATCGATCTGTGCGAGCCCATGCTCACTCAGACGGGGGTCGTTCAGAATCACGTCCCATATCTTATAGGTATTAGCATCAAACCACATCTCTTTTGTCCTTCCATAACGGCCACGGCTGACAACCCGGGTATTGATCACGCCGAGCATATTCAGTTCGCTGATCAGGTCCGTTATTCTCCGGTGGGTAAGGACATCGAGATCGAGTGTCGGGGCGATCTCCTTGTAAATACGGGATACTTCCCCGCTTGTAAATATATTCCTGCCCGACTGGTCGAGGAGGAGCATACAATAGAGCACGACCTTGCTCTGAGTCGGGAGCGTTGAAACACACTCCACCATGCTGTCGCTTTCTATTTTCGCCTGTGCCTGTTTGACATGCTCCTCCCGCACACGGTCGGCCTCGGCCCGATCAGCTATCTCCCCTGAAACCCGGAGGAGGTCCAGGGCGCGCCGCGCATCGCCATGTTCCTGCGCTGCCAGTGCTGCACATAAAGGAATTACTCCTTCTTCGAGAGCTGTTTCCACGAACGAGGCCTCGGCCCTCTGCTGGAGGATGTCGACCAGCTGGGGAGCATTATAGGGCGGGAACACAAGTTCCTCCTCCGAGAGCGAGGAAAGGACTCTTGGGTCCAGGAAATCCTTGAAACTCAGGTCGTTGGATATACCGATCATGCTTACCTTGGACCGCTTGAGATCGGCATTGATCCTGGTCAGGTTGTAGAGCGTTTCATCCCCACTCTTCTTTACAAGCTTGTCAATTTCGTCGAGAATGATGATGAGGACCCCGCCCGCCGTTTCGAGCTGGTTTTTCAGCTCCTGGTACACCTGGTCAGTCGGCCACCCTGTCATCGGGATGTGGGCCCTGAGTTTATCGCTCGCGGTCTCGTCTGGTCCAAGAAGACATTTCGATATCTGTGCAAGGACCCGGTACTGGGTATCGATCACCTCGCAGTTCAGGTGGACGACCCTGCAGAGGGTCCCCATCTGGGTGCTGGCATTTTCGAGCTCAGAGCCCACGTATCTGGTGCAAGCTGTTTTGCCGGTCCCGGTTTTGCCATAGATAAGAATATTCGACGGAGTTTCATTCTTTAAAGCCGGTGCCAGTATCGATGCCACCTGGTCTATCTGGGGCCGCCGGTGGGGGAGGATTTGCGGTCTGTAGGAATGCCTGAGGACCTCTCTGTTCTTGAAAATTTTATTATTTGCGAGGAACTTTTTAAAGAGTCCTACCGATGTATCGTGGTCTTCAGGCATACTACTCCAGTGGATGTGATCCTTAGGTATCCATACATAAAATCTGATCGATTTTTTCGTATGGATAAACCCCTTTGCTTCCAATGGAACTATTGAAAATCAAGCTCAAAATCAAATAATATTGAATAATTTTATATTTCTATCAGGAGTGGAAGCACCATTACAGCAAGTGCATAAACCTTCGGATCCACGAAAATCAATCCCTTGAAACGGAATATTCGTAAGTTTTTCCAGTGGCAATTTCAGAATTTTTTTAAAACAAATTGATGATTACCATAAGGAATCGAATTCGGAAAAAAACTGATTTTATTTTTTTATCACTATTACCAAATATTTCATAAAAATATTTACCAATGCACGGGGATTTCACGGTGAATTCCTCCGTTTGTGATATCACAGGGAGAGGGTATGATTTCCATTGGAGACCCGGATTGAAATGATGCTTTTAGTAATAATTGGTACAAAAGAAACGGTCATTTAAGATTATGATTATTCTTATATATATATTATACGAATTAAAAATATGAAATAAAATATAAAATGGGAAGCGATGAGGATTGTTACCACTATTTTTTTCAGACTAATACTTTGTAAGTAAAAAACAGACTTCGTAGAATCTAAAGATGGTACTATCTTAATTACGTAGCATACTTGGAAGGGTGTATAAAGGCTCCTGAAAATCCAGAGATATTATTGATTTGATATAACAATAAATCAGGGGAAAAACCAGAATATGGTACACTTTCATAATAAACCTGTTGAATAATTGCCGTAAGTCACCCGGCAGCCAGCCTGATAATCGTATAAAGAATGGTCTTTTTTTAATCCGGGATTAACCCCGGATAACAGAACAATCAGATGGAAGATACCCCGTCATTTCAGTTTAATCTCTCAGTTCATAGTAACTGATCGCAGAATTTTTGGGGGATCGAGAATAAAGATCGCCCTCTAATAAAGGTCTTTTCCGGAGCTCTCCGACAAATATTCTTCCTCCAGTGGAAATAAAGGGGTAGCGGATCCCTATCACCAATTTGAAAAAAACCGGACTCGCTAGGTTTTTACCATAGCCTCATGATAGGTACGTGATGGATCCAGAACACAGGAAAGCCCTTGAAATAAAGGCCGGGGTAATAACGGTCTCCAGTTCACGAAGCACTGATACCGATTCCAGTGGAAAAATAATTGTTGCACTTCTCAGGGAGGCAGGAATAGTTACGGAGCACCTCGGAATAGTGCCCGATTCTATCGCAGAGATCCGGGAAATGCTAATATGTGGACTGAAATCCTGCAATTGTCTCGTCATCAACGGAGGAACCGGGCTTACCCACGACGACTGCACCATCGAAGCAGTGGAGCCCTTGTTCGAGAAGAAGATCGATGGATTCGGTGAGTTATTCAGGCTTAAAAGTCTTGACGAGGTTGGGACCTCTGCGATGCTCTCGCGGGCCAGCGGGGGAATAATCCAGAAGAAGGCTGTTTTCTGCATACCAGGGTCCAATGGAGCGGTAACACTTGCAACACGGGAACTGATCCTCCCCGAAATCGTTCACATTCTGACGCATGCAGGGAAATAATAAAACCCGTTTTTTAAACGACTGGCAAGGTTGACCAGGGCACCTGTAACTGCGGTCCCAGAGAGATACCCGGATGGCCATTCCACCAGGTGGAGTGTATCAACCCGTCCCAACACCCCGATTCGCAGGTCCAGCAACAGGCCCGACGACAGATCAATCTCTATTTATAGGCGTCGAGAAGGGCTACCCGCTCCATGACCAGGTCTTTTAACCGGTCTTCCCCGGCGACTCTAAGTTCTTCGGGGGTTATATTGAAGATCGACATAAGCCGGGATCTCTTGATCGCGTCAATCCTCTCCCATTCGTCAGATGTTTCTTTCATGTCATGGGAGAGGATATTCCAGGCCTCCTTGTTATCAGGACAGAGGCAGAGGTACGCAAGGTTGACCCCTTCGTGGATCCCGAACCTGGTCCCGTCGATAACCTGGCGGGAACCTGCTGCATATAAAAGTGCCTCGATCTCGACCGAACTCGAGATGCAGGTATTCGATCCGGCCGCACGAAACGCATGGGACAGGGCAATGTTAACGTGGCTCCTCCCGGCCATCATCTCTTTGTCAAACAAAATGATGTGTGAACCAAAATCGGCCGAAATAGTTCGCAGACGTCTAAGGAAACCCGGGATGTCGTTGGTAGTGAACACTACCTGGCGGATGCTGCAGGGGTGACCAGTTTCCGGCCAATCGGAACCGGCGATATTTCCGAATTGATCCCTTGATGAACCCTCTGGTCCTTTATCGGTTGGTATCCGGTGCATTTTCAGTCACCAAAATGCGACAGGGTTGATTGTTCAGGTCTGGATGTTGGCGTATCATCAGCATCAGGAGATTCCTGGAAACGCTTGCCGAGGCCTGCATTTTTGAATAGTTGCTCTGCAATGCCTTTACCGAGGATTGAGGAAATCCGTTCCATTCCGGCCTGCCTGATCTCCTCGGGGCCGGTGATGCCGTTATTGAACAACCGGCGTGCCCGCACCCTGCCGATATTTTTGAGTCTGACCAGTGGCAGCAGTTCCCGTTTCACGCCATACTTCATGCAGGACTCCAGCTCACGGACCGAATTCCCAAACTTCGGGGCGAACATCGGTGTGAGTCGTGATGTGGCATGAAGGAGCCAGTTGATACTTTCCACCATCGAGTAGATGTCTCCCGGACCTACCGAATAGCGTTCGCAGATCGCCGTGTCTGACAGCTCGTGAGACCAGTCCAGGAGGAGCATGGTCGTTTTCAGGCCCCGGTAAAACTGCTCCTCCTCGTCGGGGGGGATTTCGAGCCATAACCCGGATTCATTGTCGCAATAAAACCTGTCGAGATAAGGACGGTCTTTATTGCTTACATAAAGGGTATACATATCGGGGGTGCTGCAGATCAACTGGAGAAGGCCGGAATCCGAGTACTCTTCGGCGGAGATCATGCCCTGCACGATCGTCTCGGCTCCCCGCGGGTCGATGTACAGGCGTGAGACCAGGTAACCGAATTCGGTAGCCGAAATGATCTCCCGGTTGATGGTGATCATCTCCGAAGAACAAAGGAAATCGATCACCCGATCGATCACTTTGGGGATTATCCTGCTCTGCTTATGCTGGAAAAGGAAAAATGTCCGGTCCATAAAGGAGGTAATATCCTGCCGCGACCTGACGAACCCCGATGCGATCAGGGAGAGAATGTGGGTGCAGAGCTGGGTCTCGGAACCTGCCTGGGAATAGATATCCTCGGCAGGCGCATCGATGTACCATTCGAACAGTGCATCGACGTCCTGTTCGTCCTTGGCAATCAATACCGCCTCCCCGTACGGATCGAGGCGGGGTCTTCCGGCCCTCCCTGCCATCTGGTGGTATTCCCTGACCGGGATCGGTACCATTCCCTCCCCTGAAGCAAACCTCCGGTAATCCCTGATTATCACCCGGCGTGCAGGCAGGTTCAGCCCCGCAGCCAGCGTGGGTGTCGAGGAAATTGTTTTGATGTGCCCCTTCCGAAAGCCATCCTCAATTATTGACCGGATTTGGTGGTTCAATCCGGCATGGTGAAATGCAGCACCCGCGTGAACGCATGCAGCAAGCGTCTTATCGATATCGGTCTCAGCAAGTTTTTTCAGCCGGTCAAAATAGCCATCCAGGTCCTTGCTTTCGCATTTCAGTGCCTGTGCGGCCCGTTTTGCAAATGCCTCGGCATTTTTCCTCGATGAAACAAAAACCAGGCACTGACCGCCCTCTTCAATCGTGTCGAGACAGAGGTTTAAATCATCATATTTTGAAACGACCTTCACGGGCCGGCACTGGTCATGGAACCTGATCTTTCCGTTATAGAACACCCCCTGGCGGAGGTCCACCGGCCTCCATTCCGACGTCACCAGTTCTGCATCCATCCATCGGGCGAGAACGCCGGGATTTCCAATCGTTGCGCTAAGAGCGATCACCTGTATGGCAGGGTTGCGGAAACGCATCTTGGTAATTACCATCTCGACGGTAGCCCCCCGGTCGGGAGAATCGATCAGGTGCACCTCATCCACCACCAGGAGTGAGATATCGGAGAGCCAGTGGGCACTGTTCCTGATGAGCGAGTCTACTTTTTCACTGGTCGCCACGATGATATCGTTGGCACCGAGCGACTCGTCGCGCCGGTCGAAATCTCCTGTAGATATGCCAACTTTCACGCCCTTTCCGGAAAAGTCTTCGAATTTTTCACTGGCCAGTGCTTTTAAGGGGACAATGTACAGGCATTTGCCCCCTGCTCCTATGTGGTGGTGCATCGCCATCTCGGCGATAAGAGTTTTCCCGCTCGCCGTGGGGATCGCGACGAGGAGGTTTTTTCCGTCGAACATCCCCTTATCGACGCATTCCGCCTGCGGAGGATATAACCCGGTAATCCCGGAACGTGCGTAATAATTCCGGAGGCCTGCGGGGATAGGCAATTCAGATATATTCACGGAGTGCCTCCCCCGACCTGTGGTAGAGAATGGTCCTGTTCCCCGGTGACAAACCATAACCCCATTGATTCCACTCTAATACTACTGCAAATCAGTTAAATTGATCAATTAAGCTTAGGGATCCGTATTTAAACTGCAGTGGAAATGTACCCAACGTGTCGTTCATGGCAGTCAGAGACGGCTGGCCTCAATAGTAATAGCTGATGATATCCTGTTTTGCTTCACGTTTTTTCTTTTCCAGGAACGAGAAGACCATCTCATGGGGAACTCCCTGGACCAGCATGTCGATAGCGCTTCGGGCGACCTTGATCTGCTCGGGCAACCCGATCAGTGCGATGGTCTTTCCATATACCGATACCGACACCTGGGTCATGTCCTCGATCTGCTCGCGTGATTTCCCGTCCTTGCCGATGATCCTTCCCCTGAGCCTGTCGAGTTGCCGGGGGTTGTCGGCAATGGCCGAGAGGTCGATGACATCAAGGATCAGGTCTTCATCCTCGAGAAGACAGAAGGCCCTCTCGGGAGAAAACCCCCGGTTAATCGCGTTCACGGTCTCGACTGCCCGGAGGAATCCGAGCGCCTCTTCCCCTTCGATGATGACAAGCCCCTCCTTGCTGTCGATGGACATCCGCGTTCCTGACTTTTCTTCCAGTCTTTTCTTGGTTGCTCCCTCTTTTCCGATGAGGGCTCCAACCCTGTTTCCTGCAATTTTTATTTCCTGTCTCACTGTGTCACCCTTCTTCTGCCTGAGTTTTTGTTCCGCCGTCCGGGAAAACCATCCCGGTCACACGGGAAAAGATCACCTTCTCATCATCCACATCGCAGCGGGACGAGAAGAAATGATTGATATTTGCGATATCCCGTTTTAAGAATCTGAATGCCTTCGGATGGTCGATAGTAACCGACTGCCCCATGTCAATGATGTATGGTTTCTCATGGTAGAGGATATTAAACTCGCTCAAATCGGCATGGATAAGGCCGGCCTTTTTGTAGAGGTCTTCGATGAACTGAAGTATCTCCCGGTAAACCCTGTCCGGGTTTTCGGTATTCGCATTTTTAAGCTGCGGATATGGAATCCCCTGGGAGCCGATGAATTCCATGACAAGGATATTCCTGTCCCAGACGAATGGTTCGGGTACGGAAAGCCCTGCAGTATGGGCCCTTTTCAGATTCGAGAACTCTTTCCGTGACCATGCAAAGATAAGGTCTTTTTTCGTCTTTTTAATCCCTGCGAACCGGCGGTCCCCGATGATATATTCGCCCATCGCGTTGAAATTGGCGGTCCTGATCCGGTAGATCTTGATTGCGATGTCGGTCGAGTCCTTCTCGGCCAGGAATACGTTCGCTTCTTTCCCGGTGCTGATTGACCCCCCGATGGCCGAGATCCACTTCTTGTGGACCAGTTTGTAGAGGGCGAGGAGCGTGATCTCATCGAACACCTCCCCCCTGACCTTCAGGGTGTCGACGTCTTTTATGCGGATGCCGAGGTTTGCGATTTCCCGGTCGAAATCATATTCCTGTTCGGTCTCCTTTCTCCGCACTGACGAATCACCATCTATAATACATGATCGCGGACCGGGGCCAGGATCTCCGAGAGATAACATCCCAGGGTTTTTTTCAGGTCGAGAGGATGGATCTCCCCTTTGCGATACGCATCTTCAAGTTCCTGGTAGGCAGTAAACTCCCGGATCCCGCCGAACTTCTCAGGGCGGGATATGGTCACCGATAGTACTCTTGGGAATACATGGTACTGGAACATCTGGAGCACGGCGTTGTCCTCGCACTCAGGCGGGCAGAACGCCTTCTGGCATTTCTTGTTGATCGTCTCTTCGGTGTCTGCGACCGATATATAATTGCCGCTCGAAGAGGACATCTTCTTCCCGTCGAGCCCGTTGAGGATCGGCGTATGGATACAGACCGGTGCCGGGAAACCCACGTTGACGAGGTGTTCCCGTGCAAGCATGTGGATTTTCCGCTGGTCAATACCGCCGACCGCTGCATCGACGCCAAGCATCCCGATATCGACCATCTGCATGATCGGGTATATCATCTGGGAAACGGTAGGAGCTTCCATCTGCCTCCCGACCTCGTCCATGCTTCTCGTCGCACGATTGAGGGTGATCTGCTGGGAAAGACGGAGCACGAGGAGTTCGTAGTCCGGGTTCAGCTGGAGGTCGGAACCGAGGACGAACCTGACATCTTTCAGCCCCAGCCCCTCGAAACAGCGCCTGTTATAATCGGCGAGTTCGCGGACCTCGGCCATCGATCCCTTACGGTTCAGGAAGGCATGGAGGTCGGCCAGCAGGACGACGATTTCAAATCCGGCAGCCTGCAGGTCCATGAGCTTATTCACCGTGACGAGGTGGCCGAGGTGGATCTCCCCACTTGGTTCATAGCCTGCGTATACGCGTTTTTTCGGCTTGTCCAGGAGAGTTTTTAATTCTTCTTCAGTGACGACCTCGACGGTATTCCGTGTCGCCAAGGTATAGGGATCCATTAAAAAGATTTGGCGATTATGGGTGTTAATGGTTCTTCTAAATCGCTTTGAACCCAAGCGCTTCGTTTGTCATCCGTACCGACGTCGCTGCATCCTTAATTGTCCCGGTCATGGCACGGATTGCATCGATATTTTCCACGACGACATCGGCTTCCTGGTGGATCGCCTGGAACAGGTACAGTTCTTTTCCAACAACCGCGACTGAGTCTTCAAAGATGCCGTTCTCCCAGAGGTCGGAACGACAACGTCCCATATCCATCGCATATTCCTTCAGCTCGGCTGTGCTCGTTATGCCGGTTGATTTTCTTACCAGTCCCATCCGTGGGTGCTGCTCTATTATTTTCAGGATATCTTCCCTGGTCGCCTGTTTTTTCAGGTCCATGGTAATGGCGTGCATGTGCATCATTGTCGTCGGTACGATCATCGCCATCGTGACGATTGGGATGTGGGGGAGAACCGTCTGGACATCGGGCCCGTGGTGACTCGGAATCGTGACGGGATTAAGGACCACGGCATCGATAGGTCCTTTTTTGACTTCGCCCGGGTCGGAGCCACGCCTGACCATGACGGCACGGACTTTTTCCACGCCGTAGGCCTTGTCCATGGCATTGATGATCCTGCAGAGCCCGGTCGTATTGCAGGAAACAACCCTGGCAAATTGTTTTCCTATGGCATCCTTATAGTTGCAGTCCGAATTGAAGGAAAAGCCGGCGACTTCGTGTTCTTCGCCTCCCTGGAAGATCGCCCTGATCCCGAGTTTTTCATAGGTCGGCTTGTTTTTTGCACCGACGTCCCCGGGAGTGGCATCGATCACGATATCGGCCTTTTTCAGCATGTCATCGACCGATCCTGCAACCGGGATATCAGCTTTGTCGAATGCCGTTTTTTTGGCGGGGTCCGCGATATAGAGGGGATATCCCCTCATCTTTGCGATATAGGCCTCGGCACTCGGCCTCGTTTTCGAGACCCCGACGATCTCCATATCGGGTTGGGCCGCAACAGCATCGGCGACACGCTTTCCGATTGTCCCGTATCCGTTTACTGCTACTCTTATCATACAATGAGGAAATGAGAGGACATCATTATTTAACCTAATCCTTTGATAACGTCGAATCCGTATTTCCGGTTACCCGATATTTCCGAGGCTGCCTCATCACCAATGGTCCCATATCTGAAAAAAAGTAAAAAATTCCTGCCATAGCATGAACAACTCCTGAATCGTTTAGTCCCTGGTGCAGCAGGCCACCTTTCGGTAAATTATCATGGTAATGCCTTTATTGGGGCAACAACAATAGCAAATGGCAGGCGGATTCAATTGCTCGAAGTTTGCAGAATACCATCACGATGGGGATCGTTTATTGTCTGGGGGGTAATCCTCATCTTAATCGGGATTATCACCCTCCTTTGGCCTACCGTGGTAATGAACATCATTGCACTGATATTCAGTGCCCTTGCATTCCTGATTGGCCTCATACTGATCATCATCGGTATTTTTGCTGCCCGGTACCGGGTATCATGGTGGCCGCTCCTGTTGGCAGGACTTTTTTTTATCGCCCTCGGTATCGTTTCCGTCATCGCTCCCGGATTCCTGGCAACCGTTGCAATCGTCCTGATGGCAGCACTTTCCATCCTGATCGGTCTCCTGATGATCGGGTACGGCCTTATCTCGTTTGAGGAACTAGCGACCCGGCTCTTTGTCATCATTCTCGGGATCGTTCCCCTTCTCATCGGGGTCGCGATGATCTTATACCCGGGAATCGCAGCAGTCCTCGTGGTGGTCCTGTGGGGAATTTTTGCAGTTGTCATAGGAGTCGCGATGATCGTCCAGGCAATTACGCTCTGGCGGGTGAAGCGCACCTTTGGCTGCGATGAGGAGATCATAGATATTGTGCCGGAAGAGATCGATTCGTGAAATATCTAAAATCCGGCAAGTTTGAATCTCGCCAAGAGGACGACGGATCGCGACCCGTTCCCCTACCTTTATTTTTAAAGCTAACGTTGACAGGAGGGGGTTTCACCCCCTCCCTGCCCCTCCCCCAGTGCGATATTCATTGGACAGGGGTGAGTCCGGAATGAAAATTAGTCGTTTCTTGTGCTTGTGCAGTCCCTATCGCAATCGGGGCCGCCACAGCGGCGGGGCAGAGCCCCGGGAGCGTCAGATATATCAATTTTCATGTGAAGGCATATGGTATATAGAACAACGGCAAATGAAAGATAAGACCCTCAAAATGCCTAAATATCCGTTGTGCGGGATATTCCTGTCAATCGCTCAGATACCCTGACTGGATCTCGACGACTTCGGCGCTGTCTTTTGCGGCAGCATAGAGCCCCAGTGGCTCTTCATTCACTTCGAGAAACCGGATTCCCCACCTGAACTTGGATAATATCGCCTCGGCCTGCCCACGCTCACCGAGGATGACCAGTGCGGCGGCAAATGCCTCGGCTGAATTCAGCCTCCATGGTCTCCCGAAATTCACCGGGTTAGCCGCGAGTAGAAAGGGTAGCGCTCTTCGCGGGCTCCATCCGGAGATGGCAGCGGTGTCCAGCACTTCCCATGAGCAGTCGAGCACGGTTAGAGATTTAACCTGGTTATCGGCGGGTGACAATGCCTGCTCCGCAGTCGGGTCCAAAATCAGGCTACCCCGGGGGATCCGTGACAGTGAATGAACGATCTTTAAGAGCCCTGCACGTTCAAGCCTTACGACAGTGCATTTCCTCGGGTCGCAACTGTTATCGCGGTAGGCAAAGAGGGGGATCATCTATGTTCTGTGAGCGCCCACATTCTATCAATGTACGTGCTGATGTCCCCCTGTGTCCTGGAACCCGGTCTTCGTGCCGAAGGGATTACCACGCGCGAGGACCTCCTCTGTTTCTCCCGAGCGAAGGAACGGTGTGAAAAATTCGGGATCGATATCGTCCCGCTCCCATGCCCGGAGACCCTGTTCCTCGGTAAGGACCGCAAACCCGGCACATTTTTGGAAAGACTTGATTTTAACGAATTCCGGGATTACCTCGTTACACTCGAAGCGCAGGTCAGGGATATTATCCGGGAACGCGGACTCCCGTTGGGTATTATCGGGGTCAATTCGTCTCCCACCTGCGGTGCGACATCGACGTATTACGGCAGCACCGACGGGTCATCGCCAAAAAAGGCTGAACGGGGAGTTTTTCTTGCAAAATTTCCCGAAATACCGGTGATCGATGTAAAACATTTTGCCCGGTACCGGGCGTACCTGGCTGCGCCCCTCTTTTCGGAAGCTGAGAGAACGTTCAACCAAAAAATCCGGGACCTCCTCAGGGCCCATTTCTTCGAGGTATACCTGCCCCAGGAAGCGGGAGACGATACCCACTGCCGGAGTGCAACGGCACACAGGGAAATTTTCCGAATGAACAGGGAAGCCCTCGACCGGGCGGATTTTCTCGTTGCTGTTATTGACGGTGCCGACGCCGATTCCGGCACGGCCTGGGAGATGGGATACGCGACCTGCAGGGGCACCCCGGTCTATTCAATACGTACGGATTTCCGCATGGTGGGCCAATACGAGCTCGTTAACCTGATGCTCGAGCAGTCATCGGTAATCGTGAGGGATATCAGGGATCTGCCAAAGATACTGGGATCGTGGGGATTTTAGGATGATACCGCTCGATTTTTTAAGGGGCGGAAATCGCAGGGCTTTAATTATTACCGGCCGGACGCCTCTCGCAACAAAAAAAGGCCCTGTTTGAATTTCTCATTTATCCTTAAATTGCGAAATCGACCGGGATGGGGTCCCACCTCCCTGCCCAATCCCCATCAGAATTGCCAGCCGGAGAGGGTCGATCTGGAAGTAGAATTAATCAATTCTTGTGCAGTCCCTGTCCCTGCGGGGTCGCAACAGCGGCGGGGCTGAGTCAAAGGAATTGTCAGACTAATCTGAACTATTCCATGGTTATCAAAGATTACTTAGAACGTAACTCAAAACGAGGGGCTGCGAGGCAGAAACTCATTCTTTTCCCTTGGTATACTTCCTGCCGGTTCCAACGGTGTTTAAAACGCCTCCATACCTGCCCGATCCCTATGATGCGGCGTGAGAACCGGTCTGTTACAAATTTCAGGAAATTCCTGCCGGCGACGTAAGACCTATCACCGACAAGACCGAATCCTATTCGGATGTCTAACCTGAACGTGGCGATGCTGTGTCCCCCGGGGTATTCGAAAGAGATAGCGAAACCCGGGACTGCCAGCGATATCACATTCTATAACCTCAAGTCCGGGGATGTCACGGTCACGATGGTGGAGCCGTCGCGGTACCCGGAGAAATTGGCACCGCTGTTTTTCAGTGTGTCACTGGCCGAGAAAGTTGTCCTCGTGATCGACGAGATCAACGCCCAGCTCGGGGAGATGATCCTGATGCTGGACTGCGCCGACCAGAAATCCGGGTTTCTTATTCTCAGGAATTACATTACCCCCGAACAGGTCGCCCCCTTGATTAAAGGGACCGCAATCGAAGGGTATGAAGTAATCGAAGACGACAGGATGAGACTGCGGGAGCGGCTCCTCGTCGAAGCGGCCCGGAAAACAATTGACCCGGTAGTCCAGGGACGAACCCCGGGTGCCATGCCGATCGACCATTTCTTCAACGTCAAGGGGATCGGCACCGTGGCTCTCGGGTGTGTGGTCGGCGGCATAATCAAGCGCCACGACACCCTGAACGTGTTGCCGGTGAAAAAAACCGCCCTGGTCCGTTCGATACAGAAACACGATGACGATGCCGAGGCTGCATACGCGACCGACCGGGCAGGCCTCGCCCTGAAAGGGATCGAAGCTGAAGAGCTTGATCGCGGATACGTCCTCACGAAAGACCCGTCAATCACTTCCTCAGGCACCCTCCACGGCAGGGCAACCCTGGTGAAGTACTGGCCCTCGGCATTGAAGGAAGGGATGGTGGTCTATGTCGGCCACTGGATGCAGTTCCTGCCATCGAAGATCGCTTATGTCAACAATTCCGGCGATTGGCACAAACCGGAAATCACCCTGAAAACCGAGAAGGAACTGGTTTACCCCTCAGGGGCGAATGCGATACTCCACTACCTCGAGGGAGGAAAATTACGGATCATCGGGACTTTGGCGATCGAATAACAAGCCCGGATAAATCCCAAACCCGTCAAAATCCGGGCTTCCTCTTTATTTTTGGGGTCAGTATAACGGGATTTTAGTAATCCTTTCTGATATTCCCAATCTTTTAAATGCGATACCTCCTATCGTACCATGGTGACACGATAGTGTTTGAAGGATTAATCCCCTGGATAGTGGGGGGTATCGTACTCCTCATCATCATCATATTTGTCTTCTATTTCATCGGCATCTACAACCGGCTTTACACCCTCAAAAATTCGTCGGAAGCCACGCTCGGCCAGATCAGGGTCGCGATGAAAAAGAGGCTCGACATGATCGACCAGCTCCTTGGAGCAGTCAAAAGTTACGCGAAATTCGAGCAGGAAACATTAACGAAGGTCACGGAGATGCGTGCCAAGGTCGGTACTGCGGGACCCGGCGACCTGAACGACATCGAAAAAGAATCGCGCTCGCTGTTCGGAAGGCTGATCGCAGTCGCAGAGAACTATCCCGACTTAAAAACCAATACCACGGTATTGAACCTCCAGGACTCAATCCGGAGTATCGAGGAGGAGATTGCACGGCAGCGGTATACCTACAATAACATCTCGCAGCAGTTCAACATCATGTGCGACACGATACCCTCGAAATTCATTGCAAATATGATCCACATGCAGAAACTGGATTACCTGCAGTTCGAGGAACAGATCAGCACACCGCCGAAGATCGAGTTCTAGGGTTGGTACCGTGAGCGAGTTTCGGCAGATAGCATCACTCGTCATCGTTTCGGTCCTCGTGGTGCTCGGGATGTTCGCCATTGTGGCGGTCCTCCCGGCACTCATCGAGGGCGACCTTGTCGTCGACCATTATAACGCAAATCTTTTCCAGAACGGGACATTCACCGAGCATTACGATTATGTTGTCAAGAACTCCGGGGAGTACCGGATGCTCTTCCGGTTCTGGAACGACCCCCTGGTCACAACACCGGTGGATTTTCCATCGATTCAGTTTGTTTCCCTGACTAACCCTCCGGGGACGACGGGGTACGTGAAGGATTACACGGGTACCGTTATCATTGCAGGAAAAAATGGTGACCGGTCGCAATCCGGGGTCATCCAGCGCCTTGCCGAACTGAGCGAGGAAGGGATCTTCAACCCCTCGTACTTTAATGCGGGAGTATATTCCCTCGATTCGACGGTAATCCTTCACCCCCCGATCGAATACGACGCGACCGATGCCCATCTCAACCTGAAACTCGTCGACCAGCATGTGCCGTACCGGAACATCAGGATCACGGTCCCGGCGAAGTATGTGACGGCAGTCTACCCCCACCCGGATACCTTGCAGGTGACGAGGGAGGGCGACCTGATCGTGATCACCGGGAGGGCCTCGCAGGACGAGACCGTCGGTATCGAACTCCTGCTTTCGAAAGATGCGATCGGCCTGATGACCGGGTTCCCGACGCCGGTAAGCGATGTCGCAGGGAAAACGAGCGCGGCGAATCCCTGGTACAATGGTATCCCCTACGCGTTATCCCTCGCGTTGCTGGCCGGCGGGTATATCATGGCGGTCCTCACCCCGGTCATCTTTATCGCCATCTATTACCGGCATGGCCGTGAAAAACCATTTACCGTCCCGAAATACCTGAGTTTCGTGCCTGACCCTTCAAAAAAACCCTGGGCTGTGAACCTGCTCTTTAAAGGCACTGCCATGGACTTCGATACCGATGGGTATTATGCGACACTGCTTGACCTGCACAAGAGAGGCTTCATTAAAATCCTTGAGAAGGAAAGTGGCACCGGTGTCACAATTACCATCCTGAAAGAAAATTCGGACGACCCCTATGAACAACGGGTCCTGGCATTCCTGAAGGACGTCGAACAGAACGGGGTGGTCGATTCCGAAGTCCTGAAAACACTTGCCGAACATGCAGCCCGGGACCTGAAAGCGCAGTCAAAGATCCTCAAGTACCAGAGGGAACTATCCGATGTGACCCACAGGACCGATCCGGTCCTCATCAACCGGTATATTATCGACGGCAGGGACCATATCATTCCCCTGGCCCTGTTCAGTGCGGCGATTCTCGCCGTTGTTATCGTGGTGCTGATTGTCGTGCCGGTCAACCTGTACCTGCTCCTGCCGGCGGCATTCCTCTGGGGGACCATCCTCATCCTTTCAGGGATTGCCCTTGCATACCCTCCGACCCTGTTTGGGCAGTGGAAGGATGATAAATATAAGGAAAAGCTCGAATGGGATGCGTTTGCCTATTTCCTCTCGGATCTCGCCCTGATGAAACAATACTCCCCGGCAGATATCTCCCAGTGGGGCGAATGGCTCATCTACGGGACCGCACTTGGAGTCGGGAAAAAGGTTGAAAAAGCCATGAAGGAACTGAATATCAGCATCCCCGAGATGGCGGCAGCCCCTTCGCTTGGAGTCATGTATGGTGCATTTGTCCCGATCGTTGCCTTCTCGCCCCCGTCACAGGGAGGGGGCGGCGGAGGCTTCGGAGGCGGCGGGTTCGGTGGCGGTGGAGGCTTTGGCGGCGGTGGCGTCGGCGGGCGATAATGCCAAAACTGTCATTTTTTGGATGCCACACATTGGGGTATTAAGAAACACCCTGATTCCGGTTGACCGGATCCCGAATTATGAAACCTCCTCCAGAGCTGCGGGCTTTTCTATCCTACTGTTCCGGGACAGGATGCCCGCTGAGATTGGTTTATGACAGGCCGGTACACACGTTCTGATCAGATCGTTCATGCAATACGCAGAAGGAAAACCGGGAAGAATTTTTCTCCTGAGGGTCGACCACGGAGAGGATCTGGTCGGGACTCTCCATGAATTCATCATCGGACATGGGATAAACTGCGGGTATATCAGGTTTATCGGGGCATTGTTATCGGGAGAGATCGTGACAGGCCCCGAAAAGCCCGTCCTCCCACCAGATCCTCATTTTGAGTCATTTTCCGGGGGGTGGGAAGTAGTGGGCATGGCTACCATAACGCCGGGAGAGGACGGTCCCCGCCTGCACCTCCACGCCTCGATCGGCAGGGGCAACCAGGTCCTTACCGGATGTCTTCGGGGAACGATCACGACATACATCATCGTTGAGGCAGTCATTACTGAGATCACCGGCATCGAAATGCATATGGAACAGGACCCGGTAACCGGACTTGTCCTGCCGGTCATGCCAGAAGGCTCCAGGCATTTGTGAAAACTTCACGATAAGGGTAATACTCAGAGAACTGACCCGTAACCGGACACCATGCAACCACAACAGCCGATGTTCCTGCCAATGACTGAAACAGAAGGAGCGGAGCTTGGTGTCGGACAGTTCGATATCATCCTCGTCACCGGCGACGCCTATGTCGATCACCCGTCGTTTGGAACGGCCCTGATAGGCCGAGTCCTCTGGGATGCCGGGTATTCTGTCGGCGTGATCGCAAGACCGGACTGGAAAAATCCTGAAGAATTCAGGAAGCTCGGCAAACCCAGGTTATTTTTTGCCATATCCTCCGGAAACGTCGATTCGATGGTAAATAACCTTACTCCGGCATTGAAACGGAGGAAGGAAGACGTTTACGGGCCCGGGGGAAAACCCGGGAGGCCCGACAGGGCACTCCTCGTCTATACCGACATAATCCATTCGAATTTTCCCGGAATCCCGATAATTATTGCCGGGATAGAGGCGAGCCTCAGGAGGTTTGCCCACTACGACTACTGGTCCGACAGCGTACGGCGGTCGGTCCTTGCCGATGCCCCTGCCGATCTTCTCGTATTCGGTATGGCGGAACGCCAGCTCCTGGAGATCGCACGCCGGCTCTCGAATGGCGAGGCGATCGGATCGATCCGGGACATAGCAGGGACGTCGTACAAGATGCCCCTGGCCGAATGGCGATCGGGAATTCACGAGGAGATCGTCCTCATCCCTTCATTCGATGATGTTTCCAGGGACCGGACGGCATACGCGAGGGCATTCGCTGCCCATTACCGGGAACAGGACCCGGTAAGGGGATGTGCCGTGGCACAGGCCCATCCGAAGACCATTATCATCCAGAACCCTCCTGCAAAGCCGCTCTCCACCGAGGAAATGGACAGGATATACGAGTTACCGTTTCGCCGCGAGCCCCATCCGTCGTACCGGGAGCCGGTCCCTGCCCTGGACCCGGTCAGGTTCTCGATTACGAGTCACCGCGGGTGTTCCGGCGCCTGCAGTTTCTGTGCCCTGACCCATCACCAGGGACGGATCATCCAGAGCCGCAGTATTGCGTCGGTTGTCAGGGAGGCAGGACGGCTCGCCAAAATGTCCGGGTTCAGGGGAATAATCCAGGATATCGGTGGCCCGACGGCGAATATGTTTATGGCCTCCTGCCGGGCGTGGGATAAAGACGGTGCGTGTGCAGACAGGAACTGTACCGGTTGTCCATCCTATAAAACGGCTCACGAAGTGCAGGTTGCCATGCTACAGGCGGTCACGGAAATTCCCGGTGTCAAACGAGTGTTTATCAGCTCGGGGATACGGTACGACCTCATCGAAAAAGAACAAACGTCCTACCTGGAGGAAGTCGTCGGCAGGCACACATCAGGCCACCTGAAGGTCGCCCCCGAACACATCGTCCGCCATGTGACCCGGATTATGAATAAGCCCTCAGTGGAGGTATTTGAACGCTTTTTAACCAGTTTCAGGAAATTTTCTGAGACTGACGGCAAAAAACAGTATATCCTTCCCTATTTTATGTCCGGACACCCGGGGTGTACCATGAAAGACATGGTCGAGCTCGCGCTGTACATCAGGGACCATGACCTGTACACCGAACAGGTCCAGGACTTTACGCCGACGCCGATGAGTGTATCGACGTGCATGTATCATACCGGGCTCGACCCGTTCACCCTTGAACCTGTCTACGTGCCCAAAGGAAGAGAAAAGCTGGTTCAGCGGGCCCTCCTCAGGTTCCGGGACCAGGGCAACAGGGAACTCGTGATGGAAGGACTGAGGGCTGCGGGGCGGCCGGACCTGATCAAAGAGATGATCGGTCACGGGGGCGTATCGCTTCCAAAGACCCTTAAAACGACTGATAAGTCCGGAAAGAACCCGGGATTGAGAGGTAACGCAGGAATGCTGAGGGCGCCTGATAAAAGCAGAAAAAACGCCGGGAAAAACAACCGTGATCCAGGGAAAAAACACCAGGAGTAACCTGGTCATCGGACACCACGATATCGAAACCTGCTGCGATTGCTGCTTTTATGAATGGGCTGTGTCCCGGACTCCCGAAACATGACAGGCGCCGCCGCCCCCGAAGGGCGCCCCGGACGGCGGTTCGACCGGCCGGAAAATAGCAGAGACGCGATAATTTCGCAACCACGAGTCATCTTATATGCGGGAAGCCTGAATCGAACTTCCAGTGAAACAACAAGAAAGTAAAAATATGGATTTCCCGGGGCCGGTTCAGGACGGCGGCACATCCATCCCTTCGTTGACGCATGGTATGCATGCCGCCATCTTTTCATCGATGATACGGTATGCGTTGGCAAGGACCGATGAATTCGAAATAAGCCCGGCGATCAGGATTACTTCGAGGATCTCCTCCCGGGTGGCCCCTTTCTTCATCGCAGCCTGCATGTGATACCCGGTACAATGCTGGCAGCGGAGTGCCGCACCGACAGCCATGCTGATGAGCTCCACATATTTCGGGTCGAGGCCACTCATCTGGGTGACGGTCCCCTTGTAGAGAAGATGGGAGATAAGCACTTCAGGACGTTCCGACATCCTCTTGAATATCAGCGGTGTCCGCCCGTACTCCTGTTCCACATCATCCAGCCATTCGTGTGAGGTTTCCTCTGTTCCTCTTGCAACGATTCCCCTGAGAAGATCTTCAAATTCGGACATAAATCATTCCTGAGAACTTAATCATCGGGAAAAGTTGTAATAACTTCGGAGGGATAATGATGTGATCCAAGTGGGAGTGCAACAGAGGAAGGGCCGCGAAGGGATTCAAAGCTGCCATCGCCAATCAGGATACGAACACCTGCTTCTTTTAGCGTCATAAATCCCGAATAATGTGGCCGGTTCGTTAAATATATAGTAATAAGCGGATGAATTTACCTCAAGAATACGATGACGACGACACGGTCGCTTATACTCGCCGCAGTAATTTGTGGATTTATTTTTTCATGCAGCTTCGCATCGGCAGTTACGGTTGCGGGGACCGGTCAGGTCAGTCAGGCTGACCTTATCAGGGGACAGGCCGGAGATGCCAACAGCGTTGATTTCCCTTATCATCCGGTTTTGCACATCCTTCAGCAGCAACAGGCTGTAATCAGGTCCGGATGGGTTGCGAATAACAGCGGATTCCATTTTACCCTGTACGATACAGGAACATCGATTTTTCAGAATTTAACAAGGTGGCAGACGCCCCTGATAGCGCCCTGGGCTCCTCCCGCAGGAACAGGTTTTTCTGCCACCGGGACGGTCACCTGGCTTCCCATGGAAGGCGGGTTCTTTGGCATCGTTTCTGATGACGGGAAACAATACGACCCGCTCAACCTCCCGAAAGAATACGCACAGGACGGCATGCGGGTGAGGTTCACCGCAAAAACAGATCCCGACATGGCGTCGTTCCATATGTGGGGGACAATTGTTTCGATTATCGATATGTACCCCATTTCCCGGGACGGTCGGGCCGGCCAGGGTGTTTTTGTCCATTACGAACGATCAGGAGGGATTGCCGGGTTTGACGACAAGCTCACGATATACGAAAACCGGACTGCCATCGTTAATACCAGGAATGGCGGCAGGACATTCACCATCACCCCTTCTGAAAAAGCCGGCCTCGTCTCACTGTTCGGGTCGACCGGTTTCGATTTGGTGAACCAGGAAGATCTCCCGATGTTCAAAATCGGGGCCGGGGCCGATCTGTTCTCCTATGTGATCGAATTCAGGGGCCATAAAATACAGGCGATCGAACTGGCAATACCGGACTCCCTTCGCCCGGTAATCGATTCCCTGGATGAAATCGTGAGGAAGGAGGAATAGTGACGTTGTACTGGCGACAGGTCTTCATATCTTTTTTCTGTTATGTCATTGTCACACAATTACCGGTCGACATGAGCTCCCGGGACTCTATACCAGATCCCGAAAAATCCAGTACCACGTGGAGGCCAGGGTGCCGATATAGGAAATCATGGGGTCTGTGAACAATGCGTGACAAACGATTTGTGGCCGTTCACCGGGGTGGAGAGCTTTCGGAAGATCATCACCGCCTGCTGGTCAGGTGGGCACGGGAATGTGCAGGCCATGTCATACCGTTCATTGAAGGGACGGTAGACAGCCGCGTGACGCAGGCATTATTAATCGCAGAAGAATGGGAAATGGGCAGGGCAACAACCGGTGATGCGATGAAGGCATCGGTGGATGCCCATGCGGCGGCAAGAGCATCGTCTAACCCGGTGACGACTGCTGTAGCCAGATCCGCAGGGCATGCCGTTGCAACTGCTCATATGGCTGACCATTCGCTGGGAGCTGCTTCGCATGCCTTGAAAGCCGTGAAAAATGCCGGGAAATCGGTCGACGTCGAGAAAGCATGGCAAAATAACCGCCTGCCTTCTGAGATAACGGATCTTGTACGTACCGCGAAGCTCGAGAAAGAGAAAAGTTTCAGGATATGATGGTCTCCCGGAATTAAGGGCTGTTGCTCCAGTCAAACCACAATATTCGTTTCCGAGAACGGCCTGACCCTGATGAGGATATAATCTCTCATCCTTGAAGGGTTGACATCGGCGACGTCGCCGATCGTAATGCCGCCTTCGATCTCGCATTTACGGATCAAGGTTGCGTACGTGTCGTACGGCAACTTGACCCTGAGACCTGCGATCTGGACCGTAATCGGTGTCGGAGATGTCACATCGGCGATGTCGGGGACCTGTTCCCCGATGACGTCCATGAGGCGGGCGGGCGATACCGAGAGCGGGTCTTTCGCGATCTCGTCCCGGCGGATATCAAGCACCCGGGTAATTTCGGTATTGATCTCGTCGAGCTTCTCGAGTTCGTCCGATTCCTTGGTCCTGTGCATGAACCGGCCGACATTCCCGACGTACCCGTCGACGGGAGGATCGATGATCTTCTGCAGTGCCTCTTTCGAAGGCCCACCGCAGACGATAATGGGCACATCGATACCCCTCCGTAAGACCGGGAATTTGTGCTGGATGCACGCCTCGAAGTTACCGAGCATGAACAGGGCAAGGTCGTGCTCGTTGATGACGTCCCGCTCCTCGTCGTTCATCTGGGCGACCCGTTTCCCGAATCCCCTTGCCAGTCCGACCATGTTGGTCTTCGCCCCGTTCCTCCTGACATATTCTGCAATATCGCACGAAGCATGGGGGAGGTGGTGGATCTCGAGGCTCATGCTCACGACCGCGATCTCGGTACCGACAAGGGGTGCGGGGGTCACATCACCGAGGAGAGGTTTACCGACCCTTCTTATCAGTTCGATATCGTCTTTCGGGACCAGGGCCTGGAGAACTACCTCCTGGGCAAGAAAATGCTTCTGGATAATGTAGCCGCCGACATCCTCGATGAGGTCGACGACCTCGTCATGCCGGTATACTCCGCCCCTGTAAGTAACCGGGACGAGCGTCATAGTTCCTCCCCCATCAGGGCAAATTTCTCCCTGAGCAGAGGCATCAGGTCCTCTTCGAGAGTATTTTCGCTCGCGATATAGTAGAATTTCCCTTTTCCGTAATATTGGCGCCTGACTTTGAACCCTTCCGGTGCAATGGTCTGCATTGCGTATATCAGGTCCTTATAAAGGGCAAGACTGGGATCGGTAACGACCATGTCTTCGAGCTTTTCGGACTCTGCCCGCTCCAGGGCCAGGACAATAGTGAACCTGTCAGGTTGCTCGACCTGTCCCTTCCCGAATTTTTCCCAGAGCAGTTTCAGGAACGGGGCGAGATAGGCCTCGTTCCCGATCGAGATCGTCACCTTGTGCTCCTCGATATTCAGGTTTGCAAAATCCCTGACTTTCACGGGTGAGGGAAGCCTTTTCGTTGTTCCGACAGCGATGAACAAGGGTACCGATGGGTCTATGAAGATATGGATCTTTGCGACGACCTTGGTGAGGTCATGGTCAAGGAGGACTGTCGTAACGATGCGTTTGTAATACTCTCCCCCGGTAACTTCGGGACATTCGACCTCAAAGTAATCGAGCGGTCCCATTTACAACTCCCTGATGAACCCCGACGACAGCAATGCCGAACCGACCGCCCCGATATACTGCGAGTGGTGGGGGACCACGATCTCGGTCTGCAGCAACTGCCCCATTGCATAGACAAGACCGTCGATCAGCGATGTCCCGCCGACCATGATCACCGGTTCCCTGATATCGACCTCCTGGAGCTGCTGTTCGAAGACCTGTTCGGCGACGCTATGACAGGCTGCGGCAGCAACGTTCTCCCGCGAACTTCCGGCCGCCAGGGCATTGACCAGACTCTGTGTCCCGAAAACGATGCAGTAACTGTTCATGGGGACATCGGCAGCCATTCCCTTCATCGCCAGGGGTCCAAGTTCCGTAATCTCGACACCAAGGCGTTTTGCGGTCATCTCAAGGAACCTCCCGCTCGCTCCTGCGCAGATGCCGCCCATGGTGAATGTACCCGGGATACCGTCCTGCACACTGATCGCCTTGTTGTCCATCCCCCCGATGTCGATCACGGTTGACGGGCCGTGCTGGCAGTCGGCGAGATAGACCGCACCCTTCGAGTTCACGGTCAGTTCTTCCTGGATAAGGTCTGCTCCGATTTTCTCCCCGACCAAGAACCTTCCGTATCCCGTGGTGCCAACGGCCTGGACATCCTCACGTTTCACTCCGGCCTGCTCAAGTGCAAGTTTTATGACCGCCTCCGCACTCTCGAGCACTCCTGTCGTCGGGAGCCATCCGGTGCCGACGATCGCGTTGTCTTTCATGACGACCGCTTTCGTGGTGCTGGATCCCGAATCTACCCCGAGGGTGAGTCCCACCTGGGTTTCTCTCGCAAGCAGTGCTCTCCTCCGGGCGATGGTGGTGAGGGCTTCCATCCGGGTGAGGAGAGTCCCTGCCGTGGTCCGTTCGGTGAACGAATAACTCACCACCGGCAGTTTCGAATTCTCGTGGATATACCGCCTGAGTTCGTTCCGGACGATTGCTGCTTCGGCACAACGGAAACAGGTAGCGATAAAGACGGCGTCAGCTTCGACCCGCCCTTCGACAAGGGCCATGGCACGGGCAATGGCAAGTTTGAGGTCAGGGCTCCTTACGTCAAGACCGAAGTTTCCAAAATTCCTTCGTATGTCTTTTAAATTGATATCAGGATAGAAAATTTCTGCATCGACTGCTTTGGCAGCCTCGTTGATCTCCTTCTGGACACCGCTGTATTCCGGGCCGCAGGAGAGTTGGGCGATCCTGACCGGTGCCGTCATTTCGCACCTCCGAGGTCGATGAGAAACTTCCTGATGGCTGCAACGAATTCGGTTCCTTCTTCGTCGTTCCGTGGATAGTTCAGTTCGAGGACCGGGATGTCCCTTTTCTTAAGGAGGAATACGATGAGCTCGTTGGTCCTTGCGCATCCCATGCATCCGAACGCGAGATCGGCGTCATTGACGATGATCGCAGCTTCCGCATCCTCGACCATGGGACCATAGAGCGACATCCGCCCCCTTACCCCTGAAGGGACCTCGACCGCAGCATATTTTAACCCCTTTTTCGGGTCCTCGGGGCTGATCTGCAGTGGGGGGATCTCGACGCCGGCAGTCTGGATGTGCTCCCTGATCTGCTGGGCTGCTGAAAGGGGTTTATGACCAAACCGTGCAACCAGATCGGAGAGGATAAGGCTCGTCGCAGGATAAATAAAAACTTTCACCATTGTTTATGGCTCCTGTGCATCAATCAGTTTCTTAAGGCGGTAAATGTCCAGTTTTTCCTCGGTATGTGGCGAAGGGGGATGCGCTTCGGCGTCAGGGTTGCGCCCGGGTAGTTCATGGAGGCCGTGTGACACGTGGCGGATGAGCGTCAATTCAAATTCATGACCAAAGAACCCGGGACGGGCCCCGCCGAGATTTGCCCGGCACCTTCGTTCATCACCCGGCGGGAATCCGCGGTCTTTCACAAAAATATGATCGGGATCCAGCTTCCTGAGTGAATCGACGATGGCATCGACTTCTTCCGGTTTTCCGGTGACCTGGAGGCCGAAACAGGTTTCTTTTATCATGGCGCCCTCTGAAATTTCATATGCCCTCACGGCAAGGTCCTGGGGGGTCATCTCCGGGGACTCGACAAAAATATACTTGGTAACAGTGTTTACATACTGCGGAACGTACTCGCTCATCTCCTCACCTCCCTGATATGAACGATATCCCTCTCCCTGATCGATTTCAGCTTGTCGAGGTCGAGCACCCTGCCGATGATGTTAGTGCCTTCGAAGGGTTCGGACGTGGGTCCGAACTCGCTGTTGGACGAGACCCTGACACCCACGAGACCGACAAGTTTCCTCGCTTCATTGGTCATTGCCAGGGACCCTGCGGGGACTTCTGAAACCGGAGTATTTTCGGGAATGATATTCACCCCTTTTGGAATGGCAGGTTTAAAAAGATACACGTCATCCAGGATGAAGAATGCCGGTATCTGACCAACGCTGTGGGACCAGAGCCCGCTGAGACGGCGGAATATCCGGCAGGTATCGGGTGCAGCGGAATCAAAAAGCTCGATGTCGATCACCTTTGAAATCGGACGGGTCGTAATTGCGACAGCCCCTTTCGCCAGCACTTCAAGGCTTGTCACCGGCTCCTGCCCGACGACGATCCGATCGCCCCCAGACCTGTCGTCGACAGTTGCATCGATGTTCCGCGTACGGGCGATCTGCTCTGCTTCAGGCAGGGGCAGCCCGAGCAGGTCGAACATCTCCGGTTTGACTTCGATTGAAAAAATGTCCTTCTCTTTCGCAAGCTTGGCAAGCTCAATCCCGTGAGTGACCTGGCCGACCGTTGTGTGAAACTGGTTACTCGGGACATCGGCAGTGTAAATATAAACGCCCCCCCGGGACCGCCCTTTAGTCCGTACCGTTACCGTCCCTTCCCTCCTTGGCTGTTCAAGTTCCATCGGGACATCGTTTGGCGACCATGTGTCGTCGAAAATATGGGTGCTTGCCGCCCTGGCAACCCTGAACTTTCCGGTTACCGTGGCAAGCAGGAGGTGCTCCACGCTCGCCGCGGCTGCCGGATCGATATGGTCCTGCGAATAGCCCTGCACGTTCATTTCGACATGACTGACCACCTGCATCCCGTCTTCGAGGACCAGGTCCAGGTCATTTGTCGTAAACGAGCGCGTCGTGTCAGCCCAGGCGATGACCGGGACGATGCCGGTGATCCTGTCTCCCGGCTTCCACCTGTCGATGATGCCGCGACCTGAGACGACCCTGCCGATCACCCCTCCGTCGGCCCCGGCACCATGGTCAGCCGAATGGCGGAGTCTGGAGAAGATGAGGTACGACTGTTTCGGGTCGTAACCTCCGCATCCAAGGATCACGTCACCCCGTTCGTAGAGACGTGCCCGCCGGTCGGGAACGAATTCGCGGGGGAACGGGCCGAATGCAGCAGAATAACGGTCTTCCCAGTGAAGGTTCAGGCCTGCGACAAAGTTACCGTCTTCGACCGGGATGCTGCCCGGAACGAAAATTTCTATGTTTAGTTCCCCGGCAGTTGTCGCTGCCTGAACATTCTCGGTTTTCTCCTTTTCCTGGGTACCGGGCCGGATGACCGCCACGCAGCATTCAGGGTCGTGGTCCCTGAGAACCGATCCGAGAGTACTGCCTTCTGCGATTTCGAGTGGTGCCCCGTCAAGGTGGATGGAGATCATGGATCGCCCGCAACTCACGCCGCCGGTTTGGACATGACCTCGCGTTCTTCATCGGTCAGGCTTGCAAGTACTTCCGACGTCTTCCCAATCATGACGATCTTACCACCCCGCATCAGGGCAATCCTGTCACAGATGTCCCTGACGAATTCCATGTCATGGGAGACCACGATGAACGTCTCGTCCATCTCATCGCGGGAATGCATAATGGAATGCTTCACATCGAGTTTCGTGATAGGATCCATAGTCCCTGTCGGTTCGTCGAGGATGACAAGCCTTGGTTCCCGAATGAGGACCTGGGCAAGGGCGACCCGGTGTTTCTCGCCTTCCGAGAGCTGGGAAGGATAGCGTTCGAGGATTTCCCTGCTTTTATCTTCGGTAAACCCGGCCATCCGCAAGGTGATGACCGCCTTCCTGATCGCAAGTTCTTTCGGGAATTCAAGGCCGATGGCATCGGTCAGGTTGTCGAGCACCGTCCTGTGGGGAAACAGGTCGTATTCCTGGTGGAGAAGCCCTATGTAACCCTTTGCCCTTCCCCGGTTCTCGATCCCGGGCTTCGTCATATCGATCCACTCATCGCCTATTTTTATGTTCATTTCGCCCGATGTCGGTTCGATGATCCCGGAAATAATCCTTGACAGGGTGGTCTTTCCAGCCCCGCTCTTACCGATGATGCCGAATATCTCTTTCGTATACACATCGAAAGTGACCCCGTTCACTGCCCGCACCACGCCCCTGTCGACAGAAATATAGCGTTTCATCACGTCACGTGCGGCCAGAATCTTCTCCCCGATCTCCGGGACCTCGAAGTGTTCCTGGTCACTGTAATCCTTCATGAATTTCGCGATGATCTCGGCCGGGGTCCCAAGCCCCGCCACTTTCCCGTCCACAAGGAGCATTGCCCGGTCAGCCACGTCCTGGATCACCTGTGAGAAGTGAGAGGTGACCACCATGCCCATGTCGTTCGCTTTCCCGGCCTCGAGAAGCATGGAATGGACAATTTTCGCGGTTTCCGGGTCGAGAGTACCGGTTGGTTCGTCGGCATACAGGACAAACGGTTCCTTGGCGAGCTGACGGGCAAGGACCACCCGTTGCTTCTCACCCCCCGAAAGGTCTCTTGCGATATGCATCATCCTGTGGGAGAGCCGTACCTGGTCGAGGAGGTCTGCGGCCCTGCCTATTGCTTTTTCCGCCGGATAATCGATATCGTCGAGGGCATGGAGGACGTTCTCGATGACCCTGTCGTTACCGTAAAGAGCAAACGTCCTCTGGAACATGATCGCGGTCCGGTTCATGATCCGGCGCTTCATGGCCTCGTTTGCCTCGTTCCAGAAATCGATATCGGCAGCTTTTAACAATCCCCCGCATTTGGGACAGGGCTGGCCTCTTTTGCTTGGGACGTCGACATAATCGCACACGTCGCACGACGCGATGTGATAAATAATGGAACCGCTCGTGGGTGGTTGTTCCACCCCTCTCATCAGTTGCATCAGAACGGTCTTTCCTGCGCCGCTCCTTCCGATAATTCCCAGTATTTCTCCCTCGGAAAGCTCAAAAGATATTGTATCGAGGACTCGTTTTCCGTCGAAATCCATGCAGAGCTTCGATACGGATATCAATGGGGTCATTCATCACCTGAGTAGCTAATGTAGCGTAGTGACATATTACCTTTTATATAGGTATCAGGGGACATCAGGGGCCTGCAATTTCTTTACGATCTCGACCACTTCGGATACGCTTTTCACTACGTATTCTGCCGTATCGTAGAGTTCTTCCGGTTTTCCGCCTGACTGTTCTTCGGTAAGTATCGCGATATCCGCCATTTTCATGGCACAGAGATCGTTGATGCTGTCGCCGACCATGACGATGGTATCGTATTCGCATTTCAGGTCGGCAACGATCTGGGCCTTGACCGAGGGTGTCGCAACGCCATATACCCTGTCCCTCGGGATACCGAGATAATCTGCAATCCGTTCCAGTTTCGCGGTACGGTCTCCCGATGCGATAAACGTCGGTATCCCCATCCGGTGCAGGGCGGTGATCGCCTCTTTTGCACCCTCGAACGGCCTCCCCCCGGTGGTGACCGTAAATTCGATACAGTGGAGGGCCATGTTGAGGATTACCCCGCTGTTCATGGTAACGACGGCCTCGCGGCTGCAGGTCTTCCAGACATCCCTGATACATTGCTGGAGGTCGTTGACCCTTGCTGTAGTGTCCCGGTACAGGGTATCGCCAATCTCTTCGGATGTAATTATTTTCCGGGTGCAGCTGATCCCGAACCCTGCATTTCGTTCGACGAGGAATTGTGAAAGCAGCATGTCCGGCGGGGCCGCGACTACGTCACGGGAGTGAATATGCATCACGACGAGGACCCTGTCTGGCGAACTGAAGGTAAGCATGGTGGTCTCAATGCCGGGGAGGAGTTCATTGTTGAGGACATCCTTGGCGACCCGGTAGGTATGGAGCAGGGTACCGGCACTATCGAATACGACCGCGACAGACATGCGAATTTCTCCCCATAAACTCTATTTAGTCAGCTATCCTTGAATGAATGAAGCTTCGATGGTTCTTACTGATACCCGGGAGAAGATAAAGAGCATGGAAATCAGGGGAGCCGGGCGTATTGCCCGTGCCGCAGTCGAAGCGCTGGCAGACCATGCGGAAACGCTCGACGTACCCGACATCGGTCGCTTTCGGGAAGAAATGGAATCTGCGGCTCAATATCTTGTCGGAACGCGCCCGACAGCCGTTTCCCTGCCCAACGCCGTGCACCTTGTAATGGGGGCGATGGTGGGTGAAGACTCGATCGTGGGGGCGAGGGCGGCTATCAGGGAGAGGGCTGATGAATTTATCTCATCTTCACGGAACGCCGTGGAAAGGATAGCAAAAATCGGGGCCCGGCATATCCGCGACGGGGATACGGTCCTCACCCACTGTAATTCTGAAGCTGCACTTTCCTGCATCATCGAGGCAAGCCGGGAAGGAAAGAATATCACGGTCTTTGCGACGGAAGTGAGACCCAGGAACCAGGGGCTTGTGACCATACGGGTGCTCAATGATGCCGGGATAAAGACGAATTTTATCGTCGACTCAGCGGTGCGATCGTTCATCAACGAAGTCGACCTGGTTATAACCGGTGCCGACGCCGTTGCCGTCAACGGTGCGGTAGTTAATAAAATCGGGACTGCGCAGATCGCACTTGCTGCCCATGAGGCAAGGACCAGTTTCCTCGTCGCCGCAGAAACCTACAAATTTGCGCCGAGAACAATTCTTGGAGAGATGATCGAGATCGAAGAACGTCCTGCAGGGGAGGTCCTTCCCCCCGGGATTGCCGGAGGGTTACCTCATGTAACGGTGAGAAACCCTGCATTCGATGTAACCCCTGCAGAATATGTCGACCTCATCGTCACCGAGGCCGGGGCGATCCCGCCCCAGATGGCTTATATAATTATCAGGGATTACCTTCACTGGGAAATACAGGAGTTTCGCGGTGAATTTAAGATGGACCACCATGATTAGGGGAGAAATGCAGACATGTCGGATGTAATTGCAACATATTATTTCAGGCCGAGGAAGGATACTACGCCGGCTGAAGCCGCCCAGGCGCTGGCCGATGAAGAGACGACCGGGACCTGGACCGGGATAACGACCCGGATGGATTACGTGAAGCGGCTCGACGGGGTAGTGGTCGATATACGACCTTCCGGCCAGGGACAAATCGCGAAAATCCGGTATCCTGGTGAGATCTTCGAACCAGGGAACGTCCCCCAGTACCTGTCGGTCGTTGCCGGCAACCTGTTCGGTCTCTCGAAACTCGATGCCGTCCGGCTCCTGGACTTCGACCTTCCCGATGACCTCGTCCCTTTCAAGGGACCGAAATTCGGGATTCACGGGGTCCGCCGGATTGTCGGCACGAACAAAAGACCCCATG
>Ga0335071_10000884_pt1 | contig 32300 bp, 31 predicted proteins | sample Lox_Sample_15_FD_206724 | JGI IMG/M metagenome (GOLD analysis project Ga0335071, IMG submission 206724) | Soil microbial communities from Loxahatchee National Wildlife Refuge, Florida, United States - Lox_Sample_1.5 | ecosystem: Environmental > Terrestrial > Soil > Wetlands | place: USA...
CTTCGCAAGGCTGGGCGGCTGGACCGGCTACTATGGAAAGCCGGGCCCGATCGTCATGCTCCGGGGCCTCACCCAATTCCACGCCATCAAGCATGGATGGACCCTCCGAGACGTGTGAATCTCGTAGCCCGCAAGCGGGGGAGGGAGCGCACCTTCGATGCCGCGCCCGATTCAGCCTTACTTCGTCCCACCAGGTGGACTCATGCCAAGTGGACTCACGCCAAGTGGACTCCGTCTCCTCACTGGCGCGGAGAGGTGAACAACTCGCATGGAATAATTCCACCGAACGTCACGATGCTCTAGGTGTAGGGCGGTCTCGATTCTCTGCATCTGGTACTTGCGTATGGCGGATTACGATCTCGCGATCATCGGCGGTGGGCTCAATGGCGTGAGCCTGGCGCGGGATGCCGCCGGCCGCGGCCTCCGGGTGATCCTGTTCGAGCAGGGCGATCTCGCCTGCGCCGCCTCGTCGGCGAGTTCCCGCCTGATCCACGGCGACCTCGCGGCGCTGGAGCGCCGCAGCCTCTTGCGCGTGCGCACAGCGCTCACTGAGCGCGATGTCTGGCTCAAGACTGCGCCGCATCTGGTGCGGCCGATGCGGTTCGCGATCCCCGCCCATTCGGACGAGCGGCCGCTCTGGCTGCTGCGCGCCGGCCTGCTGCTCTACGATCGCCTGGTGCCGCGCCCAAAACTGCCGCGCTCGGCGACGCTCGACGTCACCCATCATGCCCTCGGCAACGCACTGAAACGCCCGCTCGGCACCGCGTTCGAATATTCCGACTGCGTGGTCGACGATTCGCGACTGGTGGTGCTGACCGCGCGCGATGCCGCCGAGCGCGGCGCCGACATTTGCACCGGCGCGCGCTGCGTGCGCGCCGACCGCACCGAGGAGTGGCGGCTGGCGGTGATCGATCGCGGCCACCGCCGCATCGTCACGGCGCGGGCGCTGGCCAATGCGAGCGGCGCGTGGACCGCGCAGGTCGCCGAGACCGTGCTGCGGATGCCGCCAAAATCCACGCGCATCCATCAGATGAGCCAGATCGTGGTGCGCCGGCTGTTCGAGACCGACAATGTCTACGTGTTCCAGAACCGCGACCAGCGGCTGATCTTCGCCAGTCCCTATGAGCGTGACTTCACTTTGATCGGCACCACCGGCCACGCCTTCAAGGGCGATCCCGCGGTGGTCACGACGGCCGCCGCCGATGTCGCCTATCTCTGCCAGGCCGCCAATCGCTATTTCCGCGAGCAGATCGGCTCCTCCGATGTGGTCAGGACGGTGGCCGGCGCGAACATGGCGATGGGGCCGACCGGCGACGACGGGACGGAGGTTGCCGAGGTGCAACTCGACCGCCGCCGGCGCAAGGCGCCGCTGATCACGATGTTCGGCGGCGACGTCACCTCGGCGCGGGCGCGCGCGGAGCAGGCCGTCGCCACCCTCTCGCCGTTCTACCCGATGACGCCGCGCTGGACCGCGACGTCGTCGCTGCCCGGAGGCGACTTCGCCTGGGACCGGTTTGGCGAGTTGGTCGAGCAGACGCGCTGGCGCTGGCGGTTCTTGACCGAAAGCGAGGCGCATCGCCTGTTCGCTGCCTATGGCACGCGCCTCCCGGAGGTTTTGGGCGACGCCAAAAACCGCGCCGAACTCGGCCCCTATTTCGGACCCGACCTCAGCGCCGCCGAAGTGCGCCATCTGATGAAACGCGAATGGGCGCGCTTTCCCGACGACGTCCTGTGGCGGCGAACCAAGCTCGGGCTGACGACATCGGCTGACGAGCGCGACGCGCTCGCGCTGTTCATGGCACGGGGTGGAATTTAGATCAGGTCGGCTAAGCGTCGGCGAGAGAGGCGAGAATCGAATCGAGGTCAGCGAGCGCCGGGAGAGTGTAGCGAAGTTTCACAGGCCGTGCTTGGCCCAGGTTGCCCGGACCTGTGCATCTGTTGCGAACTCGCCGCGTGCAGCGGCCTCCTTCGATGCCGAGATCGCGGCCTGCTCATCGGCGGAAAGTGCCACAGACGGCCCGTCGTCCGCGCCCGCAAGCTGGAGGACGACACGCGCAATATCGTCCTGCATCTCCGATGGCAGGGTACGTGCGGCCGCAACGGCTTGATCAAGGAGCTTTGTCATCGCGGAGAGAATAGTCCTTGTTTGGCGGAATGGAAGGGGGCGTCTGGAGCCAGCTGTGCCGATTCTCCACCCGCCGCGCTGCTCATGATCGTCTCTCATCTTGTTCCGCATCCGACACCATTTCGTTCTCAAGGAACGAATCGCAATCGTGCGAATCGACGCGGACGGGGTCTTAACAATTGGTTCGCGCGAGGAAGCAGCATGAGCGCATGCGCGACATTCCAAGCGATTTGCAAGGTGACAGAATATCGCATGTCGCCGCGCTCGTGCCGGCTGCTTGCCATATTTCGGGTGTCCGCCCCACAACCGACATCGAGCCGCCCTAGCCGCGTCGGGCTGACTAAACTAAGCTGGTCGTCGATCGATCAAGGCAGGCGCGGACGGGGCCTCCAACCAGGACATGGCATGGCAAGTCTAATCATGACGGCGCGATCCAGCGTGGCGATGCGGAGCAGGCGGGTTTTCGCCAGTGTGTCGCTCGCGGCGATTGCGCTCGTTTCGGCGCTGACCGCCGAGGCCGCGGCGAGACAGGCGCGTCCCGCGCCGCAAGTCGAAGCTGTGGCGCCGCGCGAGGCCGGCGAGCCGATCATGGCGATCGTGTCGATCAAGACCCAAAAGGTCACGTTCTACGACGCAGAAGGCTGGATTTATCGCGCGCCGGTGTCGACCGGCATCGCCGGCCGCGAAACGCCGGCCGGCGTCTTCGCCGTGATCGAGAAGGACCAGGACCACCACTCGACCCTCTATGACGACGCCTGGATGCCGAACATGCAGCGCATCACCTGGAACGGCCTCGCGCTGCATGGCGGGCCGCTGCCCGGCTATGCGGCCTCGCATGGCTGCGTGCGGATGCCCTACGATTTTGCGGAAAAACTGTTCGACAGGACGTGGATCGGGATGCGGGTGATCATCGCGCCCGATGACGCGGCCCCGGTCGAGTTTTCCCACCCCGCGCTGTTCGTGCCGAACGCGCAGGCCCTCGCGGCGGCTCCGCTGCGTGCCGAGACGCTCGTCCGCGAGGCCGAGGACGCGGCCAGGACCGCCGACGAGGCGAAGCAGGCCGCCGCGACGGCGGCGCGCGAGACGGCAGCTCTCAACGTCTCGCTGCGCAAGCTGCAGGGACAGAAGACCCGCGCCGATGCCGCGCTCGCCTACGCCGACAAGCTGCTCGCCGCGGCCAGGACGGACCAGACCAAAGCGCGGGCCGATGAGGCGAAGCAGAAGGCCGCCCTGAAGGCCGCGGACGCGACGACGCAACTCGACGCCGCCACGGCCGACGCGACGTCGAAGCTCGCCGCCGCCCCGGCCGCAAAGGACGCCGCCAAGGCGGCCCAGGCCAAGAAGATCGAGACCGCCAAGGCAGCGACCGAGGCGAAGCTCGCGCTCGAGCCCGTCTCGGTCTACATCAGCCGCGCGACGCAAAAACTCTACGTGCGGCGCAACACCCACAAGCCGTGGCCGGACGGCGGCGAGGTGTTCGATGCGAGCATCGAGGCTCCCATCGCGATCCGCGATCCCGACCGGCCGATCGGCACTCATGTGTTCACGGCGGTGGCGCAGAGCGGCGCGGGCCTGCGCTGGACCGCGGTCACGATCGACAACGCCGACGACGCCAGGGACGCGCTCGACCGCATCACTATCCCGAGGGACGTTCTCGATCGCATCGCGCCGACCGCAGTGCCGCGATCCTCGATCATCGTCTCGGACGAGCCGCTGAGCAGCGAGACCAACTATCGCACCGAGTTCGTCGCGGTGCTGAACAACCAGCCGCAGGGCGGCTTCGTGACGCGCCGGCCCACGGTCGACGAATCCGTCGCGAGCGGCGACGATTGGGCTAACAACGGCCCCGGCTTCTTCTTCCAGCGCAACTGGAATTCCCAGCCCGGCAATCCGCGACCGCGCGCCGGCCAATACTATCAACCGATGCAGCCGCGCTGGTGGTAGGACGCGGCTCGTCGCGCCTGTCTGAACCGGGTTGATTGGCGATTGCCTTCGCTTGCGGGCAGAGATTGCCGCGCCCCTCATCTTTGTTCTGCATCCGACAGCATTCCGTTCTCAAGGAACGAATCGACATTGCGCAAATCGGCACAGACGGGATCTTAACAATTGGTTCGCGCGAGCAAACAAGCGTCGCCTGAACGACCGAGCTTGTCCGCCATGCTGGATTGTAGGATGGGTAGAGCGCCGCGAAACCCATCGCCTTCGCCGCACGCGCTCCGTAAGCATTGCTTTCGCTCAATCCACCTTGCGGACTGTGGCGCGTGACAGAATTCATTTGAATCTGCACCGCTCATGATTGTCTCTCATCTTGTTCTGCATCTGACGCCATTGCGTTCTCAAAGAACGAATCGCAATCGTGCGAATCGACGCGGAATGCGTCTTAACAATTGGTTCGCATCGCGCAGCAAGTTTCGCATGGCAAATCGGGGACGACTTGCAGGATGATTTTGACTTGCATCCGCTGCGAGGATGGAATGCATTCCATGATGACGGCTGATCAACTCTCCGAACTCCTGCACGCGCGCTTTCCCGTCGAGCCGTTACCAAGATTTTTCTGGAGGGTTGGCAGAGAGCAGCCGCCGGGCGACATCCCCGACGGTCTTTGGAAGAGACTTGCACACCGGCCCTGGGTCGACGTCACGATGCGGGACTGGACGATGATTGGCGCCCCTGTCTGGCTCGCCAGGGTCTATCTCGACCCGGACGCCTTTCGCTACTACCTGCCATCGCTGCTGATTGGCGTGCTCGGGGACATCGGCTACGTCGATTGGGCGGTGGAATGTCTGTTGCCGGCCGGCCGTCAGCGTCGCATCGATCGAAAGGAGTGGATTGAGTTCTGGGACGGTCTCTCGGAGAAGCAACGTGACGCCATCCGCGCGTATCTGACGCGTGTTCGATCGATGCTGGGCAATCCCGTGGATCCTGCCGATGGACATCTGCAGCTGTTGGACGAGGCAGCCGTGATCTGGGGCTCATCTGGTCGGTAGCGGCTGTCGAACTCCCCGGTGAGCGGGATTCTCCACGCGCTTGCGCCGCGGATGACTGCCCGCCTTGTTCTGGATCCGACACCATTCCGTTCTCGAAGAACGAATCGACATCGCGTAGATCGGCGCGGAAGGGGTCTTAACAATTGGTTGGCGCGGGGCCATGCAAGTTACCTACTCCCATCCTGATTCTGGCCTTCTCGGCAATGATTGGCGTAATGTGCAAGCCGATTGGCGGACTTCGACAGTGTGCGGGCACGCGGAAGGCTTAAGGTTTGTCCGGACACTAAAGAGGTTGGAACGATGGACAAGCGAAGGAAGACAGCGCTGGTGACCGGGGCATCCTCGGGCATGGGCAAGGACATCGCAAAACGCCTGATCAAGGATGGTTTTCAGGTCTTCGTCGCCGCGCGACATGTCGAGAAGATGGACGATCTGGTCAAGCTCGGGGCCAGGTCCTTGCGGATGGATATTTCGAACGAAGCGGACATCAAGGCGGTGGTCGAAAGCATCTTGAGCGAGGTCGATGGTCTCGATGTGCTCGTCAACAATGCCGGCTTTGGTCTGTACGGTCCGGTTGAGGAGGTCAGCATCGAGGAGGCGCGCTACCAGTTCGAAGTCAACCTGTTCGGGGCCGCCCGGCTGACACAGCTTCTGCTGCCAGGAATGCGGGAGAGGCGCTCCGGCACCATCGTCAACATCACCTCCATGGGCGGCAAGATCTACACTCTGCTGGGTGCCTGGTATCACGCGACCAAGCATGCGCTCGAAGGCTGGTCGGATTGCCTTCGGCTCGAACTCGCCCCGTTCGGCATCAAGGTCGTGATTGTCGAACCGGGCCTGATCGAGACCGGATTTGGCGACGTGGTTGCCAGTGGCCTGCTCAAGCGGTCGGGCACGGGGCCCTATGCGAAGCTGACGCAGGCGGTTGCGAAATCGACCCGGGATGCCTACGGCCGGGGTCGCGGCACCGATCCAGCTGTGATCGCTGATGTCGTATCGAAGGCGGTGAAGCAGACAAGGCCGCGGACGCGCTACGCGGCCGGCAAATACGCCCAGCCGATGATCAGGATGCGGGCCTGGCTCGGCGACCGCATGTTCGATCGCGTGATCATGAGTCAGATGCGCTAGGATCGGCCATGAGCGGAGCGGCGGCAGACAGATGCAGGATCCCACGGGCATTTTGGCAGACCGTCGAGCTCATCGGGGTCCCGCCGGCGGCGCTGTTGCGGCAGGCTCGATTGCCCGCAACCTTGCACCTCAATGAGCAAGGGTACGTCACCACGGCGCAGTACTTCGCGCTCTGGAAGGCGCTCGAGGAGCTGAAGCCGGAGCCCGGTCTCGGCATCACGCTGGTCGAGCGGGCCGACACGGCCGTGCATCCGCCGTCGAGCCTGGCTGCGTTCTACGCAAGGGATTATCGCGACGGTCTGCTGCGCATCGCACGTTTCAAGCGGCTCTGCTCGCCCGAACACGTGCATGTCGCCCAAGGCAAGGCGGAATGTACCGTCACGGTCGAATGGCCCTACGCAAGCGAACCGGAGCCCACGATCTCAACGGATGTGACGTTCGCGTCGCTGGTCGAACTCGGGCGTCGCGGCACCGGACAGCACCTGACGCCGTTGCGCGTCGAGCTCGTCCGTTCGCGTCCGAAAAGCGACGTCTACCAAAAATACTTCGAATGCCCGATCCGCTTCGGCGTAGCGCGCAACGCGCTCATCCTGAAATCGGCCGATCTGGATCGTCCGTTTCCCGGGCACAATCAGGAGCTGCTTGAGATTCTCACGCCGGCGTTGGCCGCGGCGCTCGGCGAGTTGCAGGCGCGCAGCTCGATCAAGGAGCAAGTGAAGGTCGTGCTCAAGCGCAGCCTGGCAAGCGGACGACCGGACTTGTCCGACGTGGCGCGCGACCTTGGTCTGAGCGAGCGGACACTCCAGCGTCGCATCACCGAGGAAGGTGCGAGCTTTCGCGAGCTTCTCATCGAGGCGCGGCAGGAACTCGGGCGGCAGCTGCTGTCTGATCCGTCAGCTGAAATCGACGAAGTGGCCTGCCTGCTGGGCTATCAGGACGCGACTTCATTCTACCGCGCCTTTCGATACTGGGAAGGCGTGACGCCCAGCCGCTGGCGTGAGCTGCACGGCAGCAAACTTCACTAGTCGTGCTGCGTCACGGCGCTGTCCCCTCATCTTTGGCGCTTGCTGCAAGGTCATTGGCGCGATCTGCCACTGCCGGTTGCCCGCTTCGGCGATACGACAAACCCGACAGCACTTGCTGAAAACTCAACTCCGAGGAATATCGCATGTCAGGCAAAGTCTGGTTCATCACCGGCGCATCCCGCGGCTTTGGTCGCATCTGGGCCGAGGCCGCGCTCAAGCGCGGTGACAAGGTCGCCGCCACCGCCCGCGCGCTGGCAGGGGTGGCCGATCTTGCGACGATCTACGGTGATGCCGCCCTGCCGATGGCGCTTGATGTGACCGAGAGCGGTGCTGTCAGGGATGTCGTCGGCAAGGCCCACGCGCATTTTGGAAGACTGGATGTTGTGCTCAACAACGCCGGCTACGCGCTCGTCGGTGCGGTCGAGGAAGCCGATGAGCTCGAGGTTCGCGCCGAATTCGACACCAATTTCTTCGGTGCGCTTCGTGTCATTCAGGCCGCTCTCCCGCTTCTTCGGCAGCAGGCAAGCGGGCATATCATCGCTGTCTCCAGCGTTGCGGGAATCGTCGCCCGCCCGATCACGGGTTTCTACAACGCTTCGAAATTTGCGCTCGAAGGGCTTCACGAAAGTCTGGCGCAGGAGATCAAGGGCTTCGGCATCAAGGTGACGCTGCTCGAGCCGGGCGCCTATGCCACCGGGTTCGCCAGCATGGCCTCGCTCAAGATTGCGCCCGTCATTGACGCCTACAGCGCGACCAGAGCGGAGGTGTTCGCGTCGAGCGCCAAGCTCGCGTTCGGCGATCCCCAGGCGACGGCGGACGCAATCCTGAAGATCGTGGACGCTGAGAGCCCGCCGCTGCGGTTCTTGGTCGGTACCGAGGGGCTGTCTTTGGCCCGGGCCGCGTACGCCGATCGGTTGGCGACATGGCAGGCGTGGGAGCCAATCTCCAATGCCGCTCAGGGCCAAGCGAGGCCGCATGACGTCGCATCGTAAGTGCGCTGAAGCCGCTCTTGCTTATCCGATGGCAGCCTAAAGAACGGCAGGCCGCTGCGCCGCGCCTTGGGCTCGAAGCCTGAGACCGGGCCGCAATCATCCGCGTGCCGGCCTTCCCAGGCACCACGCGGTTTTGTATCGAAATCCGAGGAACATCTCGATGAATGCAGCCCTCGCTTTGGACTTCCTTGAATTCGTCCGTGCCTTCGTTGCCAATCCGGGGCAAGTCTCCGCAATCGCTCCCTCGGGCCAGACGCTGGCGCGGCTGATGACGCAGGAGATCGTGCCGGGCACCGGGCCGGTGATCGAACTGGGGCCGGGAACCGGCATCTTCACCAAGGCGCTGCTCCGCCGAGGTGTGCCCGAACGCGACCTGCTGCTCATTGAATATGGTTCGGACTTCGTCCGCCTCTTGCAGGAGCGTTTTCCGGGGGCGCGGGTGCTGTGGATGGATGCGCGTCAGCTGTCGCAATACGAACCCTTCATGGCGCTTGCGACGGCGACGGTCAGTGGTCTTCCGCTCCTGACGATGTCGCCGCGAAAGGTGATCGCCATTCTCACCGGAGCTTTCCGTCACATGCGCGACGGCGGCACGTTTTATCAGTTCACATATGGGCCGCGCTGTCCGATACCTCGGCCAATTCTCGACCGTCTTGGGCTGAAGGCCAGTCTGGTCGGGCGAACGGCACTCAATCTCCCGCCGGCATCGGTCTATCGCATCCGACGGCGCCCGCAGTGGCGCGTTTAGGGAACTCGCGGGGGGCCGTGCCGGCGACCGTCTGGTCTCGCAAAATGATTCGTCCCGACAGGCGGAGCGATCGATGCATTTCTGACCGGTTGCGCGGCCTTTCGCGCACAAATCCGATGTGCTGGAAAACGGAAATTTGCCGGGAGATTCAAGACCCATCCGCTAAAGCCGTGACGCGATCACATGCGATCGGCTGGTCGTCACAAGGAGCCCGCTGAGTCTACTGGCCGGAGAAATTCGGTGGCCGTCCTTCCGCCATCGCGCGCATCGCTTCCGCCGCATCGCGCGAGTTGAGCAGGCGGATGATGTCGGGGACCGAGTGCGCGAGCGCCGCCGCCTCGCCATGGTCGGCCCAGGTCTGCGCCTGCGCCAGCGCGGCCTGCACCGCGAGCGGCGCGTTCCGGCAGATGTCGCGCGCGATCGTCGCGCCGGCGGCCTCGGCCTCGGCCACTGGGGCCGTCAGCGCAACCACGTTCATGCGCAGCGCCTCGTCGGCGCCAAACTCTTTGGCCGTCAACGAATGGCGCATGGCGGCATTCCAGCCGGCGGCACGGATCAGGCGAAACAGGCCGCCGCCGAACGGATAGACGCCGAACCTCATCTCGTGAAACGCGAAGCGGCTGGTGTTGGCGGCGACAGAGATGTCGGAGGCGAGCACCAGCTCGAGGCCGGCATTGAAGCATTGTCCCTGCACCACGGTGACCAGAGGCTTGCGGCGCCGCGGGCCCGTGGTGCCGAACGGATTGATCTGGTGCTCCTCGAACGGGCTTTTGCCGGCGGCCCAGCACGGCAGCACATCGGGGATGTCGACGCCGAGCGAGAAATCCGCGCCGTTGGCGGTCAGCAGCAGACAGCGGATCCGAGAATCGGCATCGAGCTCGGTGAAGAGACGGGCCAGCGCGCGAAACATCTCCATCGAGAAACGGTTGCCGGTTTCAGGGCGGCTCAGCCTGACATGGGCGAGATGTCCGGTAACTTCGCAGGCGACGGTCGGCATTGGTTGCTCCGGTCCAGAGGATGCGGACCACAACGTCAGCCCGGCAGGCCTGCCCGACCATGGCCGGGCCGGCCAAAGCCTGCGCGGTTTCGGCCATCATTTTTCGCGAAAGCGCCGGCGGTATTGTCCGGGCGACAGTCCCGTCACCTCGGCAAACGCGCGCACGAAGGCGCGGGTGTCGGCATAGCCGACCGCACCGGCGACGCGGTCGAGCGTCGCACTCCTGGCTTCGAGCAATCGCTTGGCGGCCTCGATGCGAACCCGGCGCAGATATTTTTGCGGCGACAGGCCGGTCGCCGCGACGAAACGGCGGTTCAGATTGCGCACGCTCATGCCGGCGGCGTCCACCATGTCGGCGATGGCGATCGGCTTGTCATGATGCGCCTCGATCCAGCCCTGCAGCCTGAGCACCTTGTCGTCGCCGTGATCCCGCGGCGCGATGAACAGGACATAAGGACGCTGCGATTCCGGATTGCGGTCGATCGACAGCGCCTTTGCCGTGGCAACCGCGAGATCGTGGCCGGCGAGGCGGTCGATCACATGGATCGCGAGGTACAGGTAGGAGGTCGTCGCGCCGGCGCAGATCACCGCTCCGTCGTCGATCAGCCGCGCATCGAGGTCGAGCCGCAGCGCCGGATAGCGTTTTGCGAACAGTGCGCTGAAGGCTGGGTTGGTCGTGACGCGGCGGCCCGTGAGGCAGCCGGCCTCGGCGAGCAGGAACGCACCGGTGCAGCTCGACGCGAGCAGGGTCGAACGCGTCGGACGCGTCGCAAGCCACAAGACCAGCGCGGCCTCCTGCGCCAGCGTCTGTTCGATGTCGCCAAAGATCGGCGGGATCAGAATGACGCCGCTGTCGCTGGCCTCCGCGAGCGCGCAATCGGGGCGAATGGTATGCCCGCCATAGCCTTGCACCGGAGCTCCTTTGGGCGTGGCGATCCTGACGTCGTGATGCGACCAGCAGGGATCGGCGCGGCGCCCGGCAATGTAGGCCGCGATCGCGAACGCATCGGCCTGGCCGTAGACGGCCGAGGTCATGCAGCCTTCGAAGGCGACGATGGTGATTCGCATCGGGAAAAGCCCGGGACACGCGCTGCGATCTGTGGGCAAGCTTACCAAAGGTGGCCGAAATCTGCCGAAAATGCTGGGCGATACGCCGCGAGCCGGTTGAGCCGGCGCCCGTCCGCCGCTAGCGTGCGCGATGGTTGGGCCAAACGGGGAACGGCTGAGGGATTTTGCAACATGGATGCCACGAGCACGGAGCCGGCAAAGGCCTTGCCGCTTCCTGTTCCGTTCGACATGCCGCTGCTGCGCATCGAGGGCGTGGTCAAGAGTTTTGGTGGTTTTCACGCGGTGGACCGCCTCTCGCTCGACATCCGCTCGGGCGAGTTTTTTGCACTGCTTGGTCCGAGCGGCTGCGGCAAGACCACGCTGCTGCGCATGCTCGCCGGCTTCGAGACGCCGGATGAAGGCCGCATCCTGCTGTCGGGCGAGGATATTGCGCCGGTCCTGCCGCATCAGCGCCCGGTCAACATGATGTTCCAGAACTATGCACTGTTTCCGCATCTGTCGGTGCGCGACAACATCGCCTTCGGCCTCCGCCGCGCAGGGATGTCGCGCGCCGATATCGCGACGCGCGTCGAGGAGATGGTGGCGCTGGTCAAGCTCGAGGGCATGGAGAAGCGCAGGCCCGACCAGCTCTCGGGCGGGCAGCGGCAGCGCGTGGCGCTGGCCCGCTCGCTGGCGCGGCGCCCAAAAGTGCTGCTGCTCGACGAGCCGCTTGCCGCGCTCGACAAGAAGCTGCGCGAGGCCACGCAGCAGGAACTGATGGAGCTGCAGCGCCGCCTCGGCATGACCTTCATCATCGTCACCCACGACCAGGAGGAGGCGATGACGATGGCGAGCCGGATCGGCGTCATGGATGCCGGGCGGCTCGAGCAGGTGGCGACGCCGCGGGAGCTCTACGAGGCGCCGCTGTCGCGCTGGATCGCGGAGTTCGTCGGCGACGTCAACCTGTTCGACGGGCAGGTCGAGGCGCGCGAGCTTGGTCGCCTGACCATTGCGACCCGCGACGCCGGACACATCGTGGCCGTCGAGCCGCGCCAGTACATCACCAAGACCGTCGTCTCCGTCGCGATCCGGCCGGAAAAGGTCAAGCTGTCGCGGCGGGGGCCGGCCACGGATGCCGAGCACGCGCGTTCGCTCAATCGGCTGGAGGGCGTCGTCTGCGACGTCAGCTATCTCGGCGGCCTCACCGTCTACAAGGTGAAGCTCGACAGCGGCGCGATCATCCGCTCCGCGATGGCCAACACCACGCGGATCGACATGGATGCCTACAGCCTGAGCCAGCGCGTGGTGGCCTGGTTCACGCCCGACGACTGCGTGGTGCTGGAGCAATGAGCGCGCGCCAGATCTTTGCCGAGCCGGCGCGGCGTGCCGCGATCGCGCCCTATGTCTGGATGGTGCTGTTGTTTCTGGTGCCGTTCGGCTTCGTGCTGAAGATCAGCCTGTCGCAGACCGCGATCGCGCAGCCGCCCTATGTGCCGGTGTTCGATGTTGCGGCGGGCTGGGGCGCGATCGCGGACGCCTTTGCGGCGCTGTCCTGGGACAACTTTCGCCTGCTGTTTTCCGACGATCTCTATGTGCTGTCCTATCTGCGCAGCCTCCTCGTCGCGGCGGTGTCGACATCGATCTTGCTGCTGATTGGCTATCCGATCGCCTACGGCATGGCGCGGCTGCCAAAACGCTGGCAGGGCGTTGCGATGATGCTGGTCATCGTGCCGTTCTGGACCTCGTTCCTGATCCGCATCTATGCCTGGATCAACATCTTGCAGCATGACGGCCTGCTCAACCAGATCCTGCTCGCGCTGCATCTGGTCTCCGAGCCGGTGGTGTGGCTCTCGACCGACAGCGCAATGTATCTCGGCATCGTCTATTCCTATCTGCCGTTCATGATCCTGCCGCTCTATGCCACGCTCGCGAAGATGGAGCCGTCACTTGAGGAGGCGGCCGCCGATCTCGGCGCCGCCCCGCGCGACGTGTTCTGGCTGGTGACGTTTCCGCTGTCGCTGCCCGGCGTCGCCGCCGGCGTGCTGCTCTGCTTCATCCCGATCGTCGGCGAGTTCGTCATTCCGGACCTGCTCGCCGGCTCCAATGCGCTGATGATCGGCCAGACGCTGTGGCTCGAGTTCTTCACCAACAAGGATTGGCCGGTCGCCTCCGCAATCGCCATCGTGCTGCTGGTGCTGCTGCTCGCGCCGCTGCTGCTGTATGAGCGCATGCAGCGCCGCCAGCTGGAGGCGCGGTCATGACGATGCCGAAGGGCCTCTCGCGCTTCAATATCGTCTCGCTGGCGCTGGGGCTGGCGTTCCTGTATCTGCCGATCCTGATCCTGGTGATCTATTCCTTCAACGCCTCGCGGCTGGTGACGGTGTGGGGCGGCTGGTCGCTGCGCTGGTACTACGAGTTCTTCAACGACGGCGCGATGATCGAGGCGTTCTGGATGAGCCTGCGCGTCGCGGCGACATCGGCCAGCATCGCCACGCTGCTCGGCACGCTGGCCGCGGTCGCGCTGTCGCGCGGCGAAAACTTTCGCGGCCGAACGCTGTTTTCCGGCATGCTGTATGCGCCGCTGGTGATGCCCGAAGTCATCACCGGGCTGTCGCTGCTGCTGTTGTTCGTGGCGCTGAATGCCGAGCGGGGTTTCTGGACCGTGGTGATCGCCCATACCACGCTGACCATGTGTTTTGTCGCCGTCGTGGTGCAATCGCGTCTGGCCTCGCTCGACCGCAGCCTCGAGGAAGCCGCGATGGACCTCGGCTGCGATCCGGCACGGGCGTTTCTGATGGTGACGCTGCCGCTGATCCTGCCTGCCATCGTCGCCGGCTGGATGCTTGCCTTCACCCTGTCGCTCGATGATCTCGTGATCGCGAGCTTCACCACGGGGCCTGGCTCGGAAACCCTGCCGATCCGGATCTATTCGGAGGTCCGGCTCGGGGTCAAACCCGAGATCAACGCCATCTGCACGCTCGTTGTCGCCGGCATCGCGGTCGTGATCATCGTCGCCTCGCTGGCGTCCAAATTGTCCAGCCGGCAGGGCGAGAGCGCTGCGCCGCTGTAGACGGGAGTCCCCATGCAGTTCGCCTATCAAATATTGATCCACACGCCGGTCTGGGTGTGGCCGTTGCTGGGCTATCTGGTGTGGATGGGAATCCAGGCGATGCGGCCGCGCACCACGACGATCCAGCGCTCGCTGATCGTGCCGGCGATCTTCATCATCTGGGGCCTCTCCGGCCTCGTCTCGCAGAGCCGGGACACTGTCGCGCCGCTGCTCGTGTGGCTTGCGGCGGCGCTGGTGCTGGGGGCGACCGGATTCCTTTTGGCCAAACCACTCGAGCTCGATCACACCACCGGCGAGATCAAGCGGCCCGGCAGCGTCGTGCCGCTGATCCGCAACGTCACGATCTTCGCTTTGCAATATGCGGTGCGGGTGATCATGGCGATCGACCCCGACGCGCGCACCACTGCGACGCTCGTCGGCCGCGCCGTCGGCGGCGCGATGACCGGCTATTTTCTGGGCCGCACCGTGGCGCTGCTGCGCCAGTACTACAAACAACGGCAGGCCGATCTCAAGACTTCACCGCCCCCGCCGTGAGCCCGCCGACCATGTAGCGCTTGAAGGCGTAATAGACCGCGGCCGGCGGCAGCGCGTAGATGAAGCCGGTGGTCATCAAAAGCTCCCACGGCGAGTCGTCGGCGGCGAGAAAATTGCCGAGCGCCACAGGGAGCGTGATGTCCCTGTCGTTCGAGAGCAGCAGGAAGGCGTAGAGATACTCGTTCCAGGCCAGCAGCACCGCATAGGTGCCGATTGCCACCAGCGACGGCATCATCAAGGGCACATAGACCAGGCGGAAGATCTGCAAGGTGCTGGCACCGTCCATGACAGCCGCTTCGTCCAACTCGACCGGCAGCTTGTCGGAGGCCTGCTTCAAAACCCAGATCGCGTAGGGCGAGGCGATGGTGACCATCGCCAGGATCAGCGACCAGTGATTGTTGAGCAGGCCGTAAGTGGCCATGGTGCGGTACATCGGCACGGCGAGGAACGCGGCCGGAATGAAATAGGTGAACAGCGCCAGATTCATCACGATGCGCCCGCCGGGCACGCGCAGCCGCGAGATCGCAAACGCCGCCGCGGTCGCGATCAAGAGGGTCAGCGCGCCGACGCTCGCCGCGATCACGATCGAGTTCCAGAATTGGAGGTAGAAGTCGCGCAGAAAATAATGCTGCTGGCGAAACACGATCTCGAAATTGTGCAGGGTCGGATGATCCGGCCACAATTTTCCTGAGAACGCGTCCTCCTTGGGCGAGATCGCGAACAGGAACATGTGGTAGATCGGCACCATGGTCCAGATGAACACGGGGATGCCGATCAGCAGCAGGCGGGCCTCGTTGGAGACCTCGCGGAGGGTCGGGAGCTTCATCGCGACAACCGTTTCATCATGAAATAGACCAGCGGCAGCACGAACGGCATGGCGCAGACGATCGAAGCCATGGCGAGCGAGAGCTGGTCGAGCCGCAGATAGCGGATGCCGAGCGTCGACAGCACGTGGGTGAGGTCGGCCGGCCCGCCGCCGGTCAAGAGATAGACGCTGTTGAAGTCGCCGAGCGTCCAGATCATCGAGAGCAGCGTGCAGGTGATGTACAGCGTCTGCATCGACGGCCAGGTGATGTAGCGGAATTTCTGCCACCAGGTGGCGCCGTCGACATCGGCGGCCTCGAACAGATCGTGCGAGATCGCAAGGCGGCCGGTGATCAGGATCAGGGTCCAGAACGGCAGCGATTTCCAGATGTGCACGCCGATGGCCATGGCCAGCGCCACCGCCGGGTCGTTCAGCCAGTTCGGCCCGTCATCGCCGGTCAATTTGAAGATCAGCTGGTTGATCATGCCCCATTCGGGATTGAGCATGAACCGCACCGACAAAATGGTCGGGATCGACGGCACCGCCCAGGGCAGGATGAACAGCACCGACAGCCATTTGATCCAGGTGCGCTGCTCGACGAAGAAGCCCGACAAAAACAGCGCGATCAGCATCTTGATGTTGATGCCGATGACGAGAAAAATCAGCGTATTGACGGCCGCGCGCGCAAACACCGGGTCGTGGAACAGCGTGACATAGCTCGCCGGCTGCCGCGCCAGCCACAGGCCGTAGCCGATCGGGTACAGCACGAAGGCCGTGAACACCAGCAGATAGGGGGCAAGCAGCACGATGCCCCAGACCTGCGGCGGCGTCAGCCGCGCGGACAGCGGTGCGTGTGGTGCGTCCGATGCTGAAAGGGTGATCGCCATAGGTGCCAACTCGCAACTGGAAGGCCGGCCGCGGGACCGGCCGGCCTTCTTTATAGCACGTCGATCAGCCCGCGACTTCCTTGATGCGGGCGATCATCTCGTCGACCGCCTTGTCGACCGGAACCTTCTCGCTGACCACGCGGTTCATCGCCTTGGCCCAGACGTTCTCGTTGTTGAGGATGGTGAACTTCCAGTTCTTGGTGAAGTCGAACGGCGCGGTGCCGCCGGTGAACTGGTTGTAGACGGCCTTGCGGTGGCGGTCGGCCTGCCAGAACGGGCTCTGCTGGCTTGCGGTCGTGACCGGGAACCAGCGGCCGAGTGCGCCCTCGATGTACGGCCGCACGTTTTCCTCCTCGAGCAGGAATTTGATGAATTCCTTGCCTTCCGCCTTGTTCTTGGCGGCAGTGAAGATCAGGCCGGTCTTGACGTCGGAGCGGTATTTGATGACGCCGCCGTCGGGCTTGTGCGGGAAGGACGCGGTAATGATGTCCTCCTCATAGGCCTTCTTGCCGGCGGCGCGCTGCTCGGGGGTCAGCGCCGCGTTGTTTTCATCGTCGAGCCATTTCGCCGCGATCGAGATCGTGAAGTTGTGGGTCATCACGATGGTCTTGTTGTGGAAGGCAACGTTGTTGTCGGGATCCTTCCAGGTCGTCGAGGAGGGCGGCGTGCAGCCCTTGATGTAGGTGTCGGTATAGTCCTTCATCGCCTTGATCAGGTTCTCGCGCACCTTGGGATCGTCGACCAGCAGTTTTCCGTCATCGTCGACCAGCTTGACGTTGTAGGCGTCCATGAAGGTGTAGAACGACTGGAAGGCGTCGGTGGATTCCACGCCCATCGGCTGGCCGATGCCGTAGATGCGCTGGCCGGTCGCTTTCCGGATCGCCGGCTGCACCTTGTCGCACCAGAACGACCAGTAATCCTCCCATTTGGTCGGGATGTCGCTCTCCTTGAAGCCGGCCTTCTCCAGCATGTCCTTCCAGATCTGGACGTGCATGCTCTGCTGCTTCAGCGGAAAGCCGTAATAGGCGCGCTTCTTGGCGACGTTGTCGTAGAGATAGGCGGTTTCCAGCGTGTTCGGCGCAAAGGCCGACTTCATCGGCACGAGGATGTCGGAGAGGTCCTCGAGCTTGCCCTCATAGGCCCATTTGCCCTGCGCCTGCACGTCGTAGCTGTCGGAATAGGCGACGTCCGGCACGGTGCCGGCATCGAGCGCCGCCACCGTCTTCGGGATCATGTCCTGGATGGCGTATTGCGACAGCTCGACCTTGATCCCGGTCTTGGCCTCGAATTTCTTGATCACCTCGAGCAGGGCGTCGTCTTCGGACTTGTAAAAACCCTTGCCGAACCAGACCGTGATGGTCTTCTGCTGGGCCATTGCGGGGGCCGTGGCGTAGAGCAGGCCGAGCGCCGCGATCGCGATTGAAAATGTCCTAAATCCCTTGGATCCCACGTCGTTCTCCCTGATCGCCATTTTTTTAACTGGCTGGGTAATTAGACTAGTCTATGGCCGGTGCGCAATCCATATGGCCGCGTTTACGCCTTGCGTAGGGGGCATCGGGGTGCGGGCACGGCTGTGCCGGAATGGGCCTCATACGCCGCCGCTGCGCCGAGATCCAATGCATAGCGTGGATCGATCGATCCATCGATCGTCATGGTGGGCACGTGAAAACGGACGAGCGCGGTATCCATGTCCCGAGACCGTGGCTTCCGGATTTTGCGGCCGCGCCTGAAGTCGCGCCCCGGAATGGCGGTGTGAGACATGACGCCGCATCCCCGCGGCGCCTGACGCCCGAGTTGTGCTTCATTCGCCGCCCTGAAACAAGAGGGCGCAGGGAAGGCCGGGTGCAGGCCGCACCCATGGCCCGCCAGCAAATAAAAAAGCTGGCGGCAGTTACCACAGGTTTGGCCGACATCCGGCCTTCCCTGCGCGACGGTGCTACGGCTTATAGCGCGCTCTCCTCGGGGACCGGGCTTTCTTGCCCCCGTCGCCGCGCGATCATCTCGCGCGACTTGACCTCAGCGTCGGGAGGCCAGGACCACACGCCTTCGCCGTCCGCACTGGCATCGTTCGTCCGCGTGCACAAGGCCCGCGCGATGCCAACACGTCCATCGCATCCCGCGCCCAACGTTCGTGACGATCGCGAAGCGCCCCTCCTGAGCGAGCGCGGGACGACGCGGATCATGCTTCTGATTATTGGAAAAGTCAAGTTTGATTCCGAAAATCAGCAGGCGGATCACTGCGACAGAATGACACGACGGGCAGTTTGCGCATGGAGCATGCGTGGCGCCCCGATGCCTGCATTTGTTGTTCGATCGCCATCGACATCGCGGGTCGGCTTGCCGGCCTTGATTTAGGTCAACGTTGTCGGCCTGCGGAAACCGACCGTCTCCGTGCCGGAAGACCAATTGCATCCGACGGCATGGCATCGATTTACAACGGTAAAATCAGGAGGCGTTCATGCGGGAATTTCGGTCTTTTGCAAAGCTAACATTCGCCGGCCTTGCGTTCAGCGCGGTGCTTGGAATCGCAGGTGTGACGGTCAGCAGCGAGCCGGCGGGCGCGGTCGTGTACTGCACGTATGTCGGCTATCCGCACGGCTGCGTCGCAAGGCCTGGCGTCGTGCTTCGGCCCCGCCCCGTCGCGCGAGCAGCGGTCCGCGCAAACGCGGTGGGTTCAACCAACCTCAACGGCGGCGTCAATCGCGTCGGGGTTCGTCGCTAGGGCCATCTTGTGGAGGTTGGGCTTAGAGCTGCTTCAACCCATTAAACGCAGGCCGAGCGGTGTCGGCCCTGAAGAACGCCGGGTCTGACGAGGGGCGGTCCCGACCTCAAAAGGCCCGGTCGCTCTCGGAGTGCGTCTCGGATTTGTCGATTGCTTCCACGAGGGCGTCATTTCGGCGGTAACGTTCGGACGCGTTTGGTGAGGAGGTGCATCGCACTCATGTGGGCCTTCACCTCGTGCCGGCGGCGCCGAAGGAGCCTCAACGCTTGATCCAAATCAAATCACGGCAAGGCCGAGAAGCTCTTTGGTCGGTTTCAAGAGAGCACAGGCGCTGCTCCCGGGAGCTGCTGGCTTGGCGCTCATTGCGGCACCGGCCTTAAAAACTCTGCTGCGGCGCATCAATTCCGGATGAGAGATGCCGCACACTTGGTATGTCACCTTCGAGATGCACAAACGCGGTCTGCTGCCCAAGAGACGAAGCCACCGCATGACCAGATCGTTTGAAACTGAACCCGAAGCCAAGGACTTTGCCCGAGCAAGGCTCGATGAGGGATTGGTTGTCTTCGCCGGCACGCTCAATCCTTTTTTGCCGAAACAACTCATTCCATCAAGCGGCATCCCGCAATGGCTCGAAGGCCCGGGGGCCGCGAAGCCGCAAGACGCTCTCGAGAAAGAAAAATGACGGGCGGAAATTGCGGTCTGTCCCTTCATCGGCTTGGGGAAAATCGAAAATTTGGGTGGATGCCGGTGATTGCCCTTGAGTGTTGCCATTTTGACACGGGTTTGCGGCGCCCACGCGCGTAAGTTGCGCGAGTCAAATGATAGTGCAATCGCGTTGGGCGCGGGTGCATTCAATCTTTCAAAGACCAAGATTAGAATTGGGGAGATCACCTATGAAGAAGATTTTGCTGGCCGTAGCAGGCTCGGCAGCGCTGGGAATGGCGGCTCCCGCGGCTGCTGCGGATTTGGCGGCGAAGCCTTACGTCAAGGCACCGCCCGCGCCGGTCGTCGCGATCTATGATTGGAGCGGTTTCTACATCGGCGGCAACGGCGGCTGGGGTCAGGCCCGGGCTTGCCTGGATTTCGTCGGCCCCGCTGGAATCCTGGCCACTGAGGGGTGCCGTACCGGGTCCGGCGGGCTGATAGGCGGGCAGATCGGCTATCGCTGGCAGAGCGGGGGGTTTGTGTTTGGTTTTGAAGGCCAGGGTGACTGGGCCAATCTCAGGGCCTCGCGCGTCAGCCTGATCAATCCGGCCTTCACGGAGACCGCCAAGGTCGACGGCATCGGCCTCATCGACGGTCAGATCGGTTATGCCTGGAACAACTCTTTGCTCTATCTGAAGGGCGGCGGGGCCGTGACCGGCAGCCGTCTCGATCTTCTGACCGGCGGCGTGAGCGTGGCGGCGATCAGCGCGACGCGCTGGGGCGCCAATGTGGGCGTCGGATGGGAGTATGGCTTCACGCCGAACTGGTCGGTGGGCGTCGAATACGACCATCTTTTCATGGGCCATAACAACAATTCGTTCTCCGTGGTCAATCCGATCGTCGCTGCTGCGATCAACAATCGAGTCAGCCTCGACGTGGATATGATCACGCTCCGCTTCAACTACCGTTTCGGCGGCTACGGCGCGCCAGTCACCGCACGCTACTGATCCGTCAACTCGACAGATTTTTTGCGGATCGAGCCCCGGACATCGTCCGGGGCTTTTTGCGTCGATGCTCCGTCTATGATTGCGGGGATCACGGATGACCGATTGCCGGCAGGACGGTCACATCCGGCGCGCTCGGGACGCATGCCATCGTCTCCGTGGAAAACGCCCGGCCTCCGCACCACATTCGAATGAGGGCGGCGTTCGCCTCGAATTTTTCGTGGCTACCTTCGACGATCGCCGATACGGCCCTTCGCGGAAAGTTTCGGCCAGGCCGAGTGAACTTGATCTATCTCAAGCTTCCGAGTGTCCAAAATCCCAAGTCTCGACGGGGGCTGTGAACCAGGAGAGACGGACCCCTGCGCTTTCGAGGTCCGTCAAGGGAGGAGCAGAATGATCAGGTCGATCGTCATTGCTGGCTTCGCCTTGTCGGTTGCAACATCGGCGCAAGCCCTGACGCCCGCGCCGATTCCGCAGCCGGACAGCGTCATCACGCCAGTTGCCGCAGCCTGCGGCCCCGGTCGGACACGCGTCAACGGCGTCTGCGTGGCAAGAACCACCATCCGCCACGCGCGTCGCGAAGTCCGCAGGTGTCTGCGATGGAATGGAGGCGTTTGCGCTCAATACGAGTGAGCGCCCTCCGAATGGCGTCCGGTTGATCGCGAGCCGGACGCCAACTTCTTCGCCATGACCCGAGGTGGCGCGCTGGAGTGCAGAAGGAGAGTTGCCCGATGCTCGCGAAGCGATATGAGCAGTTGCATCAACGTCTCAGCGATCCCACTTTGACCGTTCTGACGCTGATGCTGTCGTTCCTTCTGTTCGTGATCGGTCCGATGCAGACCGCAGGTATCGTGACCGGACACCACTTCGGATTCTTTTTCGCGCTGGTGCTTATTCCCGCCGGCTTCCTGTATTCGACGAATGTCCTCGTCGCCGGCCCGATCGCGCTCGCCATTGCCCTTGTCGTTGTGACTGCGCTCATCGACCACGAACGGTCGTCGCGCCTCGAACTCTACATCGACTCGGCCTCCTGGCTGATCGCGGACCTGCAGACCTGCCTGGAATCGGATCGCAGCTCGGGCCGCAATGCTCGATCCGACGCGAGCGACAATTCGCTTCATCTCAAGTACATGAAGTCCGTCAAGCGCATCATCATTTGTCATTATAACACGGCATTTGCAGCTCGGCCAAGTTTTCGTATTCGCGCGAATCTTGCACGTGGGTTTGGACAAACCTGCAGACAGATCATTGACCTCTAGGACAATAGCGGCATCGCTTTATTCAGCGTCTAATGATTGGCGCGGAAATACTTCGATGCGACTTCACGTGCGGTATCAATTTGCCTAACTCATATTTGCTGCGGTGAACGCGCCAAAGCGCGATGCGACTTGACTTGAAACCATCGCGCTTTGGAGACCTGTTTTAGGGTTCGAGAAGTTGGGGCCGGCGGCTGCATGTCACGGGCTGCCGAGCGGGCGCTGAGAGGGTAAGCGGCTCACTTGCGGGTGAGCTCACAAGGGGACGTGGGAGCGTCCGATGCCCCTGGCGCGGTACTTTTGTTATGGCGGGGTGTTGCTCGCACTGCTATTTGTCGCGGGTGCATTTCTACCGAAATCGCCAATTCCCGCTTCAGTCGATCGCCATCTTCCTCGGATCCTGATTTCTTCCGAGCGGAAATGGCCGGAGCGGGTGGTGTTCGACACCAGCATTCGGGTGAACGTTCCCACATTGCCCGCGCCATCGCCTGTCGAAAGTCCGGCCCCGGCCGCGCCCCCCGATGTATCGGCCAGAGCGCGCAACGCACTCGCGCAGCTGGAACCCTCCGCCGCCGTCGAGCCGCGAGCGACCGACCGAAAGAAGCGCGGGCCGAAGCCTCAGCGCCAATTCAACCTCGAGAAGAGATCGATCGCGCCCATGATCCGGGTCGCGCGATACCCGCAATTTGGCTGGTATGGCTACAGCATGTGGTAGCCGACGTAATAGCCGTTCCAATGGGGTGCACAGCAAATGGAGAAAGCCATGAAGCCGATGAAACTGAAAACAGTTGCAATTGCGACCTCGACTTTCGCGTGCGCGACGTTGCTATCCATTGGCTGGTCCGAGCAACGCGGCGTATCGCTGTCGGTCGAGAGCGCCCAGGCTCGTGTCGGCCGCCCGCTCACTCCGATGAGCGGCGCGGGCGTGGCGCGCCGGCACTATCGGCGGGCTGGTTACGGCTACGGCGCGGGAGTCATTGGTGCGGGCGCGGTTGCCGCCGGCACCGCGGCTGCGGTTGCGGCCACCTCGCCCGGCTGGGGCGGCAACCCTTACTACGGCGGCGATCAATACTACGCAGGTGAACCTTACGCCGGCGGTCCTTACTACGGGGGCCCCGGCCCGTATACCCAACTCCATGGGAGGGCCGTTGGCCCGGCCGGGCCCGCGCTGAGCAGTGGCCAGTATTTGGCCGGCGTCGGCCGGCCTTACTACGGTGGCGGAGCGTGGGGAGCGCGGGCTTACTATGCTCCTCCTCCCGCCACCAGCACAGAAAGTGCTCCCCCCTGGAACCTTTACGCGGCCTACCACCAGGGCGGCCCCTGGTACGGCTACGGCGGCTGGGATGACTACAAATCGCGCAACGGGATCGGCTGCGATCCAGGCACCGTCTACAGAACCGAAAATGGCGTGCATTATATCTGCCAGTAGAGACAAGCCGATAGGAGGCGGCTCCTTGAGCCGCCTCTCCGCATTCACAGCAATACTGTGAGCTACTGACTGGGCGAGACAATGAATGTTCGCAGTCAATGGCAAATCTCACGACTGGACAGTTTCCGCTGATCGACTCGGCGCTCTCTCGTGGGGACAGGTCGCCTGGAGCGAAATGAAGTGCATGGGAGGCGCCGAGATCTTCGGACAGGGTAAATCTGCGGAATACGTCTGTCAGGTCATTGAGGGGGCGGTTCGGAGTTGCAAGCATCTCTCCGACGGTCGTCGCCAAATCAGCGCGTTTCATCTGAATGGAGACATCTTCGGTCTGGAAAATGGCAATAGTCATCGGTTTGCGGCCGAAGCGATCATCGATAGCACGGTTCGCATTCTGGACCGCCGATCTATCGACGTCGCTGCCGATACCGATCTGCTTGTCAGCCATGAATTGCTGGACTTGACAACCGAGAGCCTTCAGCATGCCGAAGATCACATGCTGCTCCTGGGGCGTAAGTCGTCCATCGAAAGGGTTGCAGCCTTCTTGCTCGAGATGGATCGTCGTCTCGCGGCCAGGGGGATCGTGACGCTGCCGATGACCCGCCGTGATATTGCTGATTATCTTGGCCTCACGATTGAAACTGTCTCGCGCACGCTTTCGATGCTTCGGGACAGCGGCATTCTCAGGTTCCAGAGCGAGACACAGCGTAAGATTCAGCTGCTGGATCGGCATCGCTTGGCCGAACTGGACTGCTAGGTGTTCGGCAGTGGCGTGGACATCGCGTGGCGGCCAATACTTCGTTTGATTTAGAGGTTTTAATCAGTGATTGAATTGGGCGAATGGCGCTTGCTGGCCATCTTCATCGTAGGCTTCGTTGGCGCGATCATATCCAGCGAGATCGGGCGCTTGCTCGTCAGGCGAGGTCGAGTGAGGAAAGGGACCGATCTCGAAACACTCGAGACGGGACCTTGGGGATGCTGGCGTTGATGATTGGCTTCACATTCGCAATGGCACTGTCACGCTTCGATGCTCGACGCGACGCCCTCATGAACGAAGCGAATGCAATCGGCACCGCCGCCTTGCGGGCTCGCTTGTTGCCGTCTCCATACAACGAAGAGGTGCGAGGCCTGCTGCACGAATATGGAGAGATCAGATTATCGGTCATTCAGAATGCATCGTCTGGCGAGAAAGCAAGAGTTGCGAATGACCGCTCAAACCAGATTCGTGAAGCGCTCTGGTTGGCGACGAAGAGAGTGGCTGAGACGGAAAAGGGTATTGTGCCCGTTGGCGTGTTCGTCCAGGCGGTCAACGAAATGCTGGACAGCCAGGGCAGGCACACCTTCGCGTTGGAGAGCGGCGTTCCGAACGCCGTCTTCTGGGCGCTCTATGGCATCGGTGCGGTCGCCTTCCTTTTTGTCGGCTACGCAAACCGCCTTCAGGCACGAAGTCTGCGTGTTCCAGTCTACCTCATGGCGGCGGTGGTCTCCGGTTTGATCCTGCTGATCCAGGACCTCGATAGACCGACGGTGGGATTCATCAACGTCGATCAAACGCCGATGATCGATGCGGTGCGGGACATCATGAGTCACGCAGATTGACCGCGCCCCCTCGGGTTCGCCGGCCTGACTTCTTGCGTTTGTATCGGGTTCAGAGTTTAGGTCGAAAACCAGGCGATATCCGCGGGATCGCTCCCGCGTCATTTGCCGCTGATCGACTGCGTCAATTGCTCCCGCTGCGAGGCCAGCATGGCTTTTCCCTCCTGGTCGAGTTCGCCGACCCGGTTTGCGGCGGCCGTCATAGCGCGCGCCACGCCATTGTAGCGGTCGTAGGTGAATTGAAGCGGGAAGACGAACTGACCCTTGTCGACCTTGAAGGCGCCGTACTCGCGGGCCAGGAACGCGACATAAGTCCCATAGGCGCGATAATAGTCGGCGCGCGCCGACAACATCCGTGATGCAAAATCCGTGATGGCGGATTGTCGCTTGTCGAGGCTCGCCGAAAACCTGGCGGCGGTGCTTCTGTCGACATTGGCGCGCGCATATTGGTCCAGACTGTCGTGCTCGGCTTTGACGATCGCGACGTAGCGCGGCAGAAACGTCGTCGCGTTGGTTTCCGCGGTTTTCAGATCGCGTCGAAGGGCCTCGAAATCGCTCGGGCCTGCGGTGCCAAAGAACGCGATGCCCTTCCAGATGCCCGGCGGCGCAATCTCATTGGTCAGGTTTTCGATGGCTGCATCGGTCTCATCCGCCGCCTTGTTCGCGGTGGCGAGCAGCAGAGGGAATTTTTCTTCGGCGCGCGGCTTGACAGGTTCGCTTGGCTGCCTTGCGTCGGCGGCTTGTGATGCCGTCCGGTTCTGGCGAACCGCCATGCCTTCCTGGAGCTTGGCAAGCTGGCCGGAAAAATAGATCCCAACCGCGAAGATAGCGACGAGCAACAGAAAGGCTATTCGTACGCGCCATTTCGGATTCGGATCTGAAGACATCGGTATCTCCGAGAGTCCGTATTGAACGGAGGAGCGTCGTCGCGCGCAAGCCCAATGTCGGGCTTTCCACGCCGATCCGCCGGAGGGGGCATCGATGAGCGCGTTTTCACGCGCGCGAGGTTAGCTTTACCTTGTGCATGCGATGCCATGCGGTGAAGGCTTCGATGACCCGATTAAACAATCGCGGCGGCAGGAAGCCGTAATCGTAACGGTCACTACGGCCGATCTTCCGGATGTCATAGCCGGGCCATTCGAATTCGTTGCCCTCCGCAACGACGATCCACGAACGCTCGTCATCCAGTCCGAGATGGCGCTTGACCGGGATGGGAATTTCGACCGCGCGGGCGGGATCGACGGGAGGCGTATGCGTGATCGGAAGGACGACAACGATCGTTGCTTCATTCGCGGGTTGGTCGTTCGACGGCCAGCACGGTCACGCACGGACGATCTTTGCGCCCTTCGTCCCGTCCTGATTGGTGCTCGTGGTGCCACAAATAGGCATAGGATATGACGAGACCCGGTTCGGGTGCGGGTATCGGCACGCGCTCGCGCTATTTCGGTTCAAGCAGCGAGTCGAGATGCGCATGTCTCTCGTCCATGCGCGAGGAACTGATCGCTTGAGCCCGCTCGTCGGAGAGATCGGCTGTCGCAAAGCTACGGCGCCGCTCCTTGAAACGACGGAATTCCTCGTACTCGTCAGGCGCAACGAAATAGCCGGTGATCGATCCGTGGCTTGACACCGCGACGGCCTCGCGCTGTGCGAGCATGCGGTAGCGGCCAAAGTTGCGGGTGAACTCGGAAGCTGGGACGGTATCAACCATATCGATATGTCCTCTGGATCGGGTAGAATATACGTATTTTGCGTGAAATGCGCAAGTTGCGGCTTTGTGCAGACTGTAACAAGCTGGCCAATATCGGCTTTTGTCAGCGCCGGAGCAGGCAGAGAGTGCTGGCGCGCCCTTGCGCCAGGCACTTTTGGGCTTGGTACGCCGATAGAGGCAAGGCGAGCGGCGAAATAGCGCCGAAACGAGCGTTCGTCAGTTCTGCTTCGCGGAATCGCCAGTCGCCGGCGCGCTGGCGGGCGATGCGGCCGTGGTGTCGGGGATCGTGATCTTCTGGCCGGTAAAGCGCTCGATCAGCGAGTTGACGGCATCGCGGGTCTTCTTGTCCTTGACCGCATCGAGCAGCGGCGCGGAGGCGGGCGAGCGGCGGATCAGGCTTTCCGGGTCGGGAAACACCAGCGGATCGTCCCAGGGACCCTGCACCACGAAGGGCAGTTCGAAGCCGGGTTCGCTGTTGCCCGGCTGCGTCAGGCCGGCCGTGCCCTTGAGGTCGTATTCGCGCGTCGGCACCGATGCCGTGCCGGTCAGGGTGACGCGCGTGGTCGGGCCTTCGATGCGGATGTCCTCGGCGGTGGCGAGGCCGTCGGAAAATTTCACCGCGACCGTCAGGTTGTCGTAGGGTGTCGAGCCGTTGCGAAAATTGCCGCCGCCGGACAGCGGACTGCGCTGCAGCCGTCTGAGCAATTGCTCGACGTTGAAGCCCGCGATCGCACCGTCGTGGCCGCTGAGGCTCGCGGTGCCGCTCAGCGATTGCGCAAGCCCGAACGGGGACGAGCCCGACGCCACCAGCGAGACATTGACGTTGCCGCGTCCCGACAGCTTTGACATGCCGAACATCTCGCTGGCAAAAGCCTGCAGGTCGGCATCGGTGAGCTGGAACTGCGCCTTCACCTCGGCGGCATTGTCGGCGCGGGCGATGGCGAGCGAGCCGCGGGCGACGCCGCCATAGACCTGGGCCTCGCCGACGCTCAAGGCCAGCGCGCCGCCGCGCAGATTGGCGCCGAATGCGGTGCGCCCCAGTCGCGAGCCGCCAACCGTGACGCGGGCCGCCGACAGGCGCATGTCGAGATCGGTGCTCGACAGCGCGTTGAGGTCGAACATCTGGCGGTTCCAGTCGCGGGCGCCGCTGGCGAGCAGGCGGATGGTCGAGATGTAGGGCGAGAAGTCGAGCGCATCCGCCGCCAGAGTCGCCTGCAGCGTCTGCCGGCCATTATTGGCATAGGTCATCACGCCCTCGGCGACATTGCCGTCGAGCTCGACATTGACATTGGTCAGCGCGATCGAGGCGCCGACCACGTTGGCGCGCGCCTTCAGCGCAAAGCGGCCGAAGCCGCCGCTGCCGGGCGGCGGCTGGCCGGTCCATTGCAGGGCGTTGCGCAGCGACGGGCTGTCGACCGTCAGCGTGCCTTCCATCATCGCACTGGTGCGGTTGGCGACGGTGCCGTCGAAGGCGAGTTTCAGCGGCGTGCTCGAGAGCCGGGCTTTCAGGCCGGAGCGGTCGCCCGACAGCGCGGCGACAAAGTCGGACACACTGATGGACGTGTCGACGCGCTGGCCGCGCCAGTCGAATTCGCCGGTCGCGGCGAACGAGCGCGAGATCGAGGGCCAGGCCAGCGAGAGGTCGAGATCGTCGAGCTTCTCGGACGTATGACTGGCCTCATCCTGATAGGTGACGATACCGTCCTGGATGCGGATTTCGGAGAACGACACCTGGCTGTCGGCGCCGGGCTTCATGGTGCGGGCGATGGTCTGCAGGAACGGCGTCCAGTTGCTGTCGCCGTCGGCCTCGCGCACGATATGGATCTGCGGGCGCAGCATCATCACGTCGGCGATCTCGAACCGCTGCAGCAAGAGCGGCAGCAGCCGCAGATTGGCCGTGAGCACGTCGACCTTGAGCGCCGGATCGGCGCCGCCATCCTTCAGGCCGACATCGTGAAACGACACATAGCTTCCGGGAAACACGGAAATGTCGATCTCGCCCCGGGTGACGAGCTCGAGCCCCGTGACGCTGCGAATCTGGGCGGCCACCGCCTGACGCAACGCGTCGCGGTTGATCAGCCAGGAGGTGATGATCAGGGCGATCAGCAGCACGCCAAGCAATGCCGCAATCGGCGTCCCCAGGCGTTTCATTCCTTGGGCGGTCGTCAATGCGTTGATCCTGATCGGGTTGATGTGTCGCCCAGTCGCTGATGAATGGTCGTGGGCAGGGCGCGCCCACCCATGCCAACCCTCACAACTTGCAGGGTTTTCTTGACGCTTTCAAGGCCAGCTTTGGTTGCAGCAAGTTGCTGAGCGGATCGGTCGCAGGGATTTGTCGCAAATGCCCGCCAACGCGCATTGCGGGCGGGCAATGGCAGGACCAAAGAGGGGGACGCCCCATCATTGACGCACTGCGAAGATTTCGCCTAATAATTCGAGAAAGGGGGCCGTTGCGAGCCCTTTTTCTTCATGCCGCAGCTTCATCAGGTCTCAAGCCATATGAACAAGGTTTATCCCGACGCCAAATCGGCCCTCGCGGGCCTCCTGAAGGACGGCATGATGATCATGTCCGGCGGTTTTGGGCTCTGCGGTATCGCGGAAACGCTCTCGGATGCGATCCGCGATGCCGGCGTGAAGAATCTCACCGTCGTCTCCAACAATGCCGGCGTCGACGGCATCGGGCTCAGCCGGCTGCTGGAGACGCGGCAGATCAAGAAGATGATCTCGTCCTATGTCGGCGAGAACAAGCTGTTCGCCCAGCAATATCTTGCCGGCGAGCTGGAACTCGAGTTCTGCCCGCAAGGCACGCTGGCCGAGCGCATCCGCGCCGGCGGCGCCGGCATTCCGGCGTTCTTCACCAAGACCGGTGTCGGTACGCTGGTGGCCGAGGGCAAGGAGGTGCGCGAGTTCGACGGCGAGAAGTTCTTGATGGAGCGCGGCCTGTTCGCCGATCTCGCCATCGTCCATGCCTGGAAGGGCGATACCGCGGGCAACCTCGTGTTCCGCAAGACCGCGCGCAATTTCAATCCGATGATGGCGACCGCTGCGAAGGTGACGGTGGCCGAGGTCGAGCATCTGCTGCCGGCCGGTCAGATCGACCCCGATCACATCCACACGCCCGGCATCTTCGTGCAGCGTATCGTTCAGGTCGGCACCGCGCTGAAGCGCATCGAACAGCGCACCACCCGCAAGCGCGAATCCGCCGCCGCAACCGGAGAGGAAGTCTGATGGCCTGGACCCGCGAACAGATGGCCGCCCGTGCCGCCAGGGAGCTGCGCGACGGCTTTTACGTCAATCTCGGCATCGGCATCCCGACGCTGGTCTCGAACTACATCCCGAGCGGCGTGGACGTTCAGCTGCAGAGCGAGAACGGCATGCTCGGCATGGGGCCGTTCCCTTACGAGGGCGAGGAAGACCCCGACCTCATCAATGCCGGCAAGCAGACGGTGACCGAGCTGCCGTCCACCAGCTATTTCTCCTCGGCCGATTCCTTCGCGATGGTGCGCGGCGGCCATATCGATCTGTCGATCCTCGGCGCGATGCAGGTGGCCCAGAACGGCGATCTCGCCAACTGGATGATCCCGGGCAAGATGGTCAAGGGCATGGGCGGCGCGATGGATCTCGTCGCCGGCGTCAAGCGCGTCGTCGTGGTGATGGAGCATTCCGCCAAGGACGGTGCGAAGCTGCTGAAGCAATGCACGCTGCCTTTGACCGGCGAGCGGGTGGTCGACATGGTGGTGACGGACCTCGCCGTGTTCACCATCGACAAGCACGGCAATGACGGCATGGCGCTGATCGAGCTCGCCGACGGCGTCACGCTCGACGAGGTCAAGGCCAAGACCGAAGCCGAATTCCGCGTCGCGCTGAAGAACGCGTGAGCCATGCGCCTCGCGTAGGGTGGGCAAAGGCGCGAAGCGCCGTGCCCACCATCTCTCCGCATGCGTGATTTGCAGCGGTGGGCACGGCGCAAGTGCGCCTTTGCCCACCCTACGCTTCGCGTTCGCGGCTACGACGCTTCCTTGAGCACAGGCACCGCCGTGTCGTCGCGCTTCAGCTCTTCCAGGCTGCGGTGGCGCGGCTCGATGCCGAGCGCAAAGACCGTGATGATCTGCACGACCAGAAGGGCGATCATCAGCGCCATCACGCCGGCGACGCCGCGGGCCTCGAACAGCATCACCACCAGGAACGGCGTCACGATGGTGGCGCCGCGGCCCAGCGTATTGACGAGGCCGGAGGCGCGCATCCGCACCTCGGTCGGGAACAGTTCGGGGATGTAGATGCCGAACAGCAGCGCCACCAGCACGTAGATCGGCACGGTCAGCGCAAAACCGACCGCCGGCAGCAGCACGGGATCGGAGATCATGGGATAGAGGATGCCGAGCGCGACCGTCAGCAGCGAGGCGCCGATGATGGTGGGTTTTCGGCCCCAGTGGTCCGCGGTCAGTGCGCCGATCGCCGATCCGACCGGCGCGCCCAGGGCCATCAGCAGCGCGTAGCCGAACGAGCTTGCCACCGACAGGCCCTGCTTGATGAAGAACACCGGCAGCCAGGTCACAAAGCCGTAGAGCAGCGTGTTGATGGTGACGAGGCACACCGCGCCGACGATCATGCGGGACAGCAGCGGCGGCGCAAATAGCGTCGCGATGTCGCCTGATGCTGACACCGTCGCTGCCGCCGCGGGCGGCGGCAGCGGGGCGCCTTGCGCGGCCTCGCGCTCGATCGCCTGCATCAGCGCTTCGGCCTCTTCCGTGCGCCCGACGGCTTCCAGCCAGCGCGGCGATTCCGGCAGCGATTTGCGCAGATACCAGACGATCAGCGCGCCGATGCCGCCAACGACGAACATCGCGCGCCAGCCGAATTGCGGCACGACCAGCGAGGCGATCAGCAGCGAGATCGGCAGGCCCGTCACGACGCAGACCGTGGTAAAACCCGACCATTTGCCGCGCGAGCGGGCGGGCACGAACTCGGTCATGGTGGCGTAGCCGACGACGTTCTCGGCGCCGAGGCCGACGCCCATCACGAAACGGCACGCGATCAGCACCATCATGTTGGGGGCAAAGGCGGCGGCGAGCGAGGCGAGGCCGAACACCAGGAGATTGAACTGATAGGTGAAGCGCCGCCCAAAGCGGTCGCCGAGAAAACCGGTGCCGAACGAGCCCAGCATCATGCCGACGAAAGTCAAGGAGATGAAGGTCGCGTTCTGCGGCAGCGTCGAAAAACCGGTCTTCAGCACCACGCCGAGCACGGAGCCGGCGAGATAGATGTCAAAGCCGTCGAAAAACATGCCGATCCCGATCAGCAGCATGATGCGGCGATGGAATGGCCCGATCGGAAGCCGGTCGAGCCGGCTGCCGGAATTGACCGATGTCATATGTTTGCTCCCCTGATGTTTTGCTGTTTGTTTGTTGCTCGTCGTTCTCCCGTCGACGATTTTCGCTTCCTATCCGCACGGACGGTGCGCTCCCCTCCCCCTTGCGGGGAGGGGTTGGGGGTGGGGGTGCGACGAACGCAAATCGTAGTTGGGGTGGGGGCGGCCCCCCCCCCCCCCCCCCCCCCCCGCGGGGGGGGGGGCGGCCCCCCGCGCGGGCGGGGGAGGGG
>Ga0335071_10000885_pt1 | contig 32291 bp, 30 predicted proteins | sample Lox_Sample_15_FD_206724 | JGI IMG/M metagenome (GOLD analysis project Ga0335071, IMG submission 206724) | Soil microbial communities from Loxahatchee National Wildlife Refuge, Florida, United States - Lox_Sample_1.5 | ecosystem: Environmental > Terrestrial > Soil > Wetlands | place: USA...
CAGCCCGGAGGCGATGTACTGGGTGTTCTTGTAGCTTGCCGACGGGGTGATCGCGACCGAGTCGATGGGCGTGATCTGGAACAGCTGCGAGAGGATGTACTGGTTCCGATCGGCCAGGTTGAACTTGCGCATCTCCGCCAGCTGGCTGCCGCTGCCGACGAAGTCCGACGGCTGATTCTGGTTGGCCTCCCAGTACGCGTTGCGGTTGTAGCCGTCCATCCGGCGATAGCCGGCCGAGAAGGAGCTGCGCGACATCAGCCAGTCGGTCGGTGTGTAGTCGAAGGACGACTTGGCCAGCAGCTCGTCGGTGTGCCCCACCTCCCACTGCTCGTTGCGGTTCCAACCCTCATAGCCGACGCCCACGGTCCAGGCTGCAGGTTGCGCGATTTGATAGCGGGCACTCAGATCCGCATTCTGGCGGAGGAAGCTGGCGCGCCCCGCCGTGAGCGGGTTGTTCGTGATGGTGTTCTGATCGTTGACGATGAAAGCCTGGAAGCGGATCGTGTCGCTGAAGTCCATGTAGTCGTACAGCCGGTACTTCAGCGCGAACGTGACAGGCGCGGCGATCGGCCGGCTGGTGGCATCCAGGTTGAAGAGGAGCGTCTGGACGTTGCCCTGCAGGCTGTTCTGGGGATTCTGGAGGCTCAAGTTGTTCCCGACCAGCCCGTTCGAGTACGTCTGCCGCAGGAAGTCCTGGTTCTGGAGGCGCCACTGATAGGTGAAGCTCGAATTGATGCGCGTCTGCATGGGCAGGTTGACGCCGCCGGCGAGGTTCACGGTGTGGGCCTGGTTGTTGGGCGGCAGGGAGGTCGTGCCGAACTGACCCGTCGCACCGACCGCCGGGCAACCGGTCGTGCCCGCCGCAGGGGGAACGGGGGGAGAGACGCCGTTGCCGTTACAAGGGTTGTCCGCCCGCACCCATGGAAAGTCGTTCACGAACACGGACAGCGTATAGCTCCCTTGAAGCTGGAACTTTTCCTGCGCCCACGTAACGAGGCTCTTCCAGTTGTAGATGGTCTGGCTGATGGGCTGAACGAGCTCGAGGAAGTTGCCGCCCGGGCTACTGAACGCCATGCCGAAGGGTCGCTGGCCGTCCTTGAAGATGCGCGTGACCTCGCTCGTGATGTCGAGATTGGGCGAGGGCGAGACCTTGAAGTAGAGGCGACCCGTGTACCACTGCTGGCTGATCTGCCCGTCACAGTCGCTGCTGCCGAAAGGGATCGAGGCCTGGCTGCAGCTCCAGCCGGGCGCGGAGTTCCAGTTGAAGATGGGCGGACGCCCGTTCGAGTTGCCTCGCACGATGAAGACGTTGTCCCCGAAGGCCTTGAGCAGCGTCTGCGAGTCCGACGAGTAGATGTGGCGCATCTGGTCCCAGTCGAAGCCGACCTGCCACTGGCCCAGCCGCTCGCCCAGGAGGTGGAACTCCTGGGTAGCGAACCCCCAGTTCTTGCCGCTCAGCTCGATCGAATAGGCCTCATCGGGCCGGAAAAGCCGGAGCTGGAGATTCTGGAGGAAGAGCCCCGAGTTGGCGTCGTTGCCCAGGCCCCGGAAGTCCCGGTACTCCTCGAACTTGCCGTCAGCACCCCCGGGGACGTTGGGATTCTGGGGCAAACCCTGGAGGCCGGCCTCGACATCGCCCCGGAGATTCCAGCCGAAGAGCTGGGTTTGCGTCTGGGTCTGGGCGGCCGTCTTTTCCGCCATCGCCACCACGAACAGCGCGGCGAGGAGAACTGCTGCCATTCTCCCTGAGCGCATGGGCTACCCCCTAGCGTGTCAGCCTGAAGCCCGCAGGATCGTTTGTGCCATGGACGGCCACGTGGCAGTCGTTGCAGGAGCGTCCCATGACGAACTTCTGCTGCGTCGAGAGCCTGCCGTACGGCCTCGTTACGTGCCCGGATTCCGAGTGGCACTGCTGGCAGAGCCGCGGCTTGGCCAGCTTCAGCATGGCATCGTGATTCGTCCCATGCGGATCGTGACAGTTCGCGCAGCTCTCCAGGACCGGCTGGTGGTTCCAGAGGAACGGACCGCGCTTCTCCGCATGGCAGGTGAAGCAGGTGTCGTTCAGCGAGTTCTCCTTGAGGAGCGCAGGCGTGACCGATCCGTGCGGGTTGTGGCACGAGGTGCACGTCATCTTGCCCTCGCGCAGCGGCATGTGGGAGCTGCGCATGGTCTGGGCGCGCTTCTGGAGGTGACAGGTGCCGCAGGTCTCGATCTCGTTCGACCTGGCCAGCTGGTGCTTCTGGGAGACGTTATCCATCAGGGTGTGGCAGTTGGTGCAGGCGACATTCCGCGCCTCGTGGGAGCTCCCCTGCCAGAAGAGCCGGGCCCCCTTGGTGTGGCAGTCGAGGCAGATCGCATTGCGCTTGGCGATCGGGGTGGGATCATTCTTGGCGAAGGTGATCAGCCCGCCCTTGCCCTTGCCTCCGCCCGCGTCCACGTGTGCCTTGCCGGGACCGTGGCAGGTCTCGCACGAATTCTTCTCTCCCGTGTCGCGGGCCTGGAAGAGAAAGAGGCGTCCCATGCGGGTCTTCGCGAACTTGTCGTAGGCCTCCTCGTGGCAGCCCTTGCATGTCTCGGCGCCGACGTAGTTGCTGTCAGATGGGGCAGCGGGGGCAGTCGGGCTGGCCGCCGCCTGAGGCTGGGCAGGCTGCTGGGCGGGGGAGGAGAGGGGCAAACCCAGGAGAAGACCTGCTGAGAACACAGCCAACGCGGCAGGCAGCACCAGCAACCACCGAGGGACCGACCGCCAGCCTCCTGCACTCATGGCATGGCCTCACTGCCCTCCGAGGACATCGAGTTAATTACTGGCAGCCGCACACCCTCGCGAGTCGCCCGCAACTATGAAGGGACAGGCCCGCGGACACCAATAGTTCGTTTGCATCATTTTTGTCAAGCGTTCTTCTGCGAGTCGGCGCCGGACAGCCGGCGGCTAGGGCCGGTTCAGGCTGGCAACGGCCTCTTCGGCCTTCTGGCGGCTCACCTTCAGCAGGTCCTCGGCCGCGGACGGGTTGTGGACACCCCGCCCCTTCCGCACGAGCTCCAGGGCCTCGCGGGCCTGGCGCGCGAGGGCTTCGGCCTCGGGCGCCTTGCGCCCGGCCCGGCGCTCGCGCGCGAGGGCCGACTCGGCCTGCTTGAGGGCGCCCAGGACGGCCGCCGACTCCTTGTCGAATCCGGCGGTCCACTCGGAGAAGAAGCCCGAATAGGACGCATCGTGGCAGCTGACGCACTTCTCCCCTACCGCCTGCCGCGAATGCTTGCGCGACCAGTCATGACAGCCTGTGCAGCCAACGGTGGCCGCCATGGCGTTGGGCTCGACCTTGACGAGATCCGTCTTGGTCTCACCCCGGAAGAAAGCGTTCTGGACGCGGTGGCAGGACTCGCACCGCTCGTTCTGGGCGCTGTGATGGCACGAGGCGCAGGTCGCAGGGGTGGCGGTCACCGCCTTGTGCACCTCGGCAGAGTGGCAGGCCGTGCAGGTCGCACCGAACTCCGTCACGTGCCGGACGTGGGGAAGCTTCTGCCTCCCGAACGTCACGGTCTCGAGCTGCTTCACCTTGGCGGTCTCGTGACAGAGAACCGCGCAGTACCCGCCGCGCACGAGGACGTCGTCACCCTTGACGGGCGGCTTGCCGAGGAGGGTCAGGGCCTCGTCGGCCCAGCCATTGGAGGTCTTCAGCAGGTCGGCGGCATAGAAGACGTTATGGATCCCCTTGCCCAGGGCGACGAACTGGACGTTGAACGTGGCGTCGTCCGTCAGCTTCCGGGCCCTCGCCGCCTTTGCAGTCTGCTCGCTGCCAAGGGCCGAGCGCGCCGCGGCCAGCTTCGGCTCCACCATCGCGCGCATCTTGCCGAGCACCTCTGTCCACCTCTGGAGCATGCCGCGGTACTTCTCTCCGTGACACCCCACGCAGGCCTGCTCGCTCGGCCGAAAGGTCTGGCCCACCAGGGCGGCCGCACCCCCCTCCGTCTTGGGCACGGTGTGGCAGGCGACGCATTGCACGCGTACCTGGACCATGTGGCTGGGGATCATGGGCGTTCCCCGCCCACCGAGGCCCAGGTACATCCGGACCACCCCCTGATGCATCGACTCGTGGCAGTTCCGGCATTCCAGCTCGTTGGGATGGGGCGCCGGCGGTGCTCCCGCCGGAGCCGGCGGCGCCTTGGCCGGCTGCGCGAAGATGGGCGCGGATCCGATACAGAGGATCGCGACCGCCAGCAGCAGCGCAATGCGTCTCATCGATCGCGCTGCATGGCCAGCGGCACGCTCCCCGGCGACTCGGCGGTCGTTCCCACCCCGATCGGGGGCGGCAGCTTGTGCTTGATCTCCGTATGGCACCGCGTGCAGTCGATGGTGCGATCGCTCACGTGCACCGTGTGCAGGAGCTTGGTGTCTCCGTACCGCTGCAGCTTCTCCGGCTGATTGTGGCAGCTGAAGCAGCGATCGCGGGGGGCCGCCCCATCGCCCTCGACCACGTTCAGGTGGCACTTCTGGCAGGCGACGCCCCGCTGCACCACGTCGGCGTGGTTGAACTTCACGGAGCCCATCGCGATCTCGCCCCGGGGCGGCTCATGGCAGCCGGTGCAGCCGGCCACGGGGTTGAGCTCCCGGCCGTTCTTCGCTGCCTTGAAGTGGCAGGTGAAGCATGTAGTGGTCGCGACCTCGAAATGCTTGTTCACCACGATCTGCGAGTGACAGCTCGTGCATCGCAGATGGACCCCCGTCCGGGTCGGGTTCAGATGCGGCCGGTGATCGAACTTGACCCCGCGGCCGAAGGCGATCACTCCCCGGCCATCCAGCTGGCTCGTGGAGTGACAGCCCGACCGGAAGCAGCTGGCGTCCTCGACCACGGCGAACGGTTTGGAGTTGTAGGTCTGGGTCGCCCACTTGGCGACCTGGCTGATCGCCTGGAACTTGACCCAGAGCGTGTCACGAAGGCCAGGCGGGTAGTGGCACTGCACGCAGGCTACCGTGTTGTGCTTGGACGCGTGCCAGGCCTCCACGTAGGGCCGCATGATGTGGCAGGAGTTGCAGAACTGGGGACTGGCACTCACGTGCCAGAGGCCGGCGCCGGCGGCGACACCCACCACCAGGACGACGGCGGCCACGACGAGGACAACGGCCAGGCGGCTACGGCGCCGCCTGGCCGGCTGTTCCGTCCCGGGCTCGCTCCCGCTCACTTCTTATGACACTTCTCGCAGTTGCCCTGATCGGTGGCCAGGAACACCGGCTTGCCGCCCACCTCGGTCTTGCCGTTGTGGCAGGCACCACACTGCTCGCCGGCCTTGATCTTCTCCATGGTGATGGGGCCGCTCGTGCCCTTCTTCATCTTGAAGATCTTCGTGTGACAGGACGTGCACTTGTTGCCGGCGGCAATGTGCTTCTCGTGACTGAAGGTCACGGCTCCCGGGCTGTCCTTGGTCTTCTCGAAGGTCATGTCGGCGGGTGTCTTCACCTGTGCCGAAGCCGGCATCGCCGTCATGAGGCCCAGGGCAAGGACGATGGTGAGCGCAAACGTTCCCAGGCGAGTGCAACGCATTGTGTGTTCCTCCATGATGACGTCCGTCACGGCGACTTGGCGCTGCTCCGCAGAAAGCCGACCAGGTTTCCCATCTCGTCACCAGAAAAACGCGGGTAGAGCACGCCCATCTGCTGGGCCTCCACGGCCATGCGCGGCGCATGACTCCAGACGCTGGCGGCCCACTTGACCGGAGAGTCGTATCCCGGCCGAGGCTGTGTCAAGTCGATCCCGACAGACCTCCCCTCGCCGCGGAAGCGATGGCACTTGAGACACTCCTTTCGCACCAGGAGCGTCTCGCCCCGGTACAGATCCAGCGGGGCATCCCGGGCGGGATCCGCCTGGAGGTACGCCATGAGGTCGGCCATCTCCTCTGCCGTGATCTCGGGCCAGGCCACACCTTCCTGCCTCAGTGTGACGAACATGGCGGGGGCGTGATTCCAGAAGCGGCCAGCCAGCTCGTACCCTCCCTGCGGCCGTCGGAGCTCCTCCACTGCCGGACCCCGCCCCGTCTGACCGCGGGGCAGATGGCAGTGCCCGCACTGCTTGCTCGAGAAGAGGGCGCGGCCCCGCTCGGCGTTCCCTTGGCTCTGGGCAGCGGCGTGCGGCGTAGCGGCGAGCAAGGACCCGGCGAGCCCCACGACGACCACGAGCCAGCCTCCTGACGGCCGGAGCATCACTTCGTGGCACTGGCCGTGTAGCCCAGAAAGGTGAAGAGCAGCATGTAGACGATGATGCCGATGCCGATCCAGGTAAACAGACGGCTCGGCTCGCCGCGCGCCGTGCGCCGGTCGAGGACGGGGATCAGCAAGAGAAAGAGCCCGCCCAGGCCGAACGCCACGATCCCGAAGACCTCGCCCTCGATGCCCAGGATGTGAGCCGGCAGGTACTTGAGCGTCTGGAACATGAACATGAAGTACCACTCGGGCCTGATGCCGGCAGGGGCAGGCAAGAAGGGATCCGCCTTCTTGCCGAGCTCGGCCGGGAAAAAAGCCGCCAGGGCCGCGAGGACCGCCAGGGCCGAGAGCCAGCCCACGAGATCGCGGAGCAGGAAGTTCGGCATGAAGGGCATGCGCCGCCCGGCCCCGCCGGCCTGCTCGACGGCGGGCGGCACGCTCATCCCGTGTCGCTGCACGAGGTAGAGGTGCAGGCCGAGAAGGGCCGTTGCCGTCGCCGGCAGGATGGCCACGTGGATCCCGTAGAAGCGCGTGAGGGTGGCACCGGTCACGTCGTTGCCACCGCGAAGCAGGCGGCCGAGGAACGACCCGATCACTGGCACCGAGCCCGTGATCTCCGTGCCGACCTTGGTGGCGAAGTATGCGAGCTCGTTCCACGGCAGGAGATATCCGGTGAAGCCGAACCCCATGGCGAGCCCCATCAGAGCCATGCCAGAAAACCAGGTGACCTCCCGGGGAGGGCGATAGGCCTTGAGCAGCAGCACGCTGAAGAGGTGCACGAAGAGCGTGAAGATCATCAGGTTGGCCGCCCAGGCGTGGATGGACCGGATCAGCCACCCGAACTGCACCTCGCCCATGAGGAACTGCACCGACTCGAAGGCCTCCTCAGCGCTGGGACGGTAGTAGAGGAGGAGCAGGATCCCCGTGGACACCTGGACCATGAAGAGGAAGAGCGTCATGCCGCCCAGGTAGTACCAGACCGTGTGTCGGTGCACGGGGATCTGCTTCTTGGCCGCGATCTTCTCGAGATCCGTGAGCCCGACCCGACCGTCGAGCCACTCCCGGACCTTGCCCCCGCGCGCCGCGTCGCTCTCCATGTCAGGCGCTCTTGCTGACCACGATCTGGTTGCCGCGCACGTTGACGACGAAGCTGTCGAGGGGGCGGGGCGGCGGGCCCTCGACGTTCTTGCCATTGAGATCGTAGTGACCGTTGTGGCAGGCGCACCAGATCTGGGTGAGATCGGTGCGGTACTGCACCGTGCAGTTGAGATGGGTGCAGATGGCGGAGAATGCCCGGAGATCGCCGGCCGGGGTGCGGACGAGGATGGCGGGGCGGCTGCCGAACTTGAAGATCTGCCCGGAATTGGGCTTCACGTCGTCCGGCTTGATGGGAAGCGTCACCGTGCCCGCCGTGGACTCGGCCACCTGCGGAGGAACGAGATACCGCGTCAGCGGGTAGAGAGCCGAGACGAGGAAGGCCACTCCGCTCAAGCCGAGGAACCAGTTGACGAATCCCCGTCGCGATGCATCCGGCCCCATCGCGTGCTCGGCCATCGAATGTCTCCTCAGTGCGTGGGTGGAGATCCAGTGACGGGCCGGCGATCCACCTGGCGTATCTTCATGATCAGGGCCGCCGCCAGCGCCACGACCACCACCAGGAAGACGGCGAGCCAGATCCGTCGGTAGCGTAGCTCCTGCATCGCCCGCACGCCGCGCGCATAGGCTTTGCCGGCGATGGCGATCCCGGCCTCCACCTCTTGATTCACCGGCCCCACCATGTAGCTGTGAACGGCCGTGCGCGCCTTCACGAGCGCGTCCTTCGCGCCGTTGAGATCGAACTGTGCCTGGCTCACCTCCACGCCGGCACGATCGGCCCGGAGCAGGATGGCGCTGGCCTTCTGCGTCTCGTCGCTGAGCGAGTCGATGAGCCGGCGCATCTCGACCGCTGCCTTGCCGCCCTTGTCATCGGCGGCATGGCAGGTCGAGCACACGGCCTTGTCGCCCAGGCCGAGCATGAAGTCTCCGGGCGCCTGAATCGCGTGATTCTCGTGGCACGTTGCGCAACCCGGGTTGCCCATCTCCGCGAAAGCCTTGGCGTGGACGCTCTTCTTGAACAGCTCGGCCGTCAACGAGTGACATTGCCCGCAGACGTTGCCGACCCAGTTGACGCCGGGCGGAGCCGCGCCGTGATTGCCGTGGCAGTCGTTGCACGTGGGAGCGGAGAGATCGCCCTTCTCCGTCATGGCCTTCCAGTGGACCGAGGTCTTGTACTTGGCGACCTGGTCGGTGGGGATCTTGTAGCTGGCCATGTACTTGGCGTCGCTGTGACACCGGCCGCAGGTGTCGGCCACATGGAGCGGATACACGCTCGACTTGGGATCCGACGGCGGCCGAATGCTGTGCGCGGGGTGACAGCTCGCGCACGTCGCGACGTTCTGATCTCCCAGCTCACGCAGCCGCCGGCCGTGGACCGAGGTCTCGTACTCGGCGACCTGGTCGACACGCAGCGAGGGATTGTACCGCTTCATGAAGGTCGCGTTGGCATGGCAGCGGCCGCACACCTGCGGGACCTGCTGGCGCTTGGGGACGCCGATGAACCCCTTGGCGCGATCCATGGCTTCCATGCCGGCGGCCTGCGGGTCACCCCCGTGGCAGGCCACGCACCCGAAACCCTTTGCCTTGTGAATATCGCCGTCGAATGCCTTGGCCGGAGCCATCAGGCGCTCGTCACCCGTCTCCAGGTGGCAGGCAACGCACCCGTCCTTTGGAGCTTCGGCTGGAGCTTGGGCCGCGGCGACCTCGGGCCACGTCAGGAGGGCGAGCACAATGATACCTACCAGGCCGCCTGCAGTCACCCCAAGGCTAGGGTGCCTTCTTCGATTGGCTCAACGACTCGAGGAGGGTGACGAGATCGGCCATTTCCTGGGAGTTGAGCACGGGCCAGTCAAGCTTCTTGCCCGCGACGGTGGGCGTCACCACGGTGTGGTTCCACAGGGCCGCCAGGACAGCAGCCGAGGAGTCGAGGCCCTTCGCCTTCGTCAGGTCGCTCGCGGGCTTCTCGCGCTCCCCGGACACGCCGTGACAGTGGAGACAGCCCTTGTTCGTCGCCACCACCCAGCCTTTGGGCACGCTGCCGCCCGAGGCAAAGTAGCGGACGGAATAGAGATAGGCGACCAGGTCGGCCATCTCTTCCGGCTGAAGCTGGGGAACGCTGATCCCGCGGGAAGCCATTTCCTTCATCATGGCCGGCGCCTTGTTCCAGATCGCCGCGGCGAACTCGATGGGGCTTCGCCGGACGCTGAGCGCGACGAGGTCCGGACCGACCTTGCCGCCGACACCGCCGACGCTGTGGCACTGGACACATTTCTTCTCCACGAAGAGGTCCCGTCCCAGCTCGGGCCGGCCCGGCAGCACGTACAGCGGACCCTCGGGCGATCCCGCCGTGGCCGGTGCGAGGTAGGCGATGAGATTGCGGAGCTCGGTGGCTGTGAAGGTGGGCCGCTCTACCCCCTTGGCCTTCATGGCCTCCGCCATCGCGGGGCCGTGATTCCACATGGCCGAGGCGACGAAGATCGGCGACGCGAACTGCTTGAGCGAGTCGAGGTTCGGCCCCACCACGCCGCCCGAGCCCGCGACCTGGTGGCAGACGATGCACTTCTTCTCCGAGAAGAGCTTGCGGCCCTCCGCCGCATTGCCCGGCGGATCGAAGTAGTTGAGGGTGTAGAGGAAGCCGACGAGATCTCCTGCCTCGCGCGGCGTCAGCTCGGGCCGCGTGATCCCGAGCTGCTTCATGCGCGCCGACATCCGCGGCAGATGGTTCCACATCGCAGTGGCGACATCGTAGAAGGAGTGCGGCTTGATGCTCCGGGCGAGATCGGGTCCGACCTTGCCGCCCACGCCGTTGATCGAGTGGCACTTGGAGCAGCCCTTGGCGCCGAAGACGCGCGCGCCCGCCAGCGGATCCTGGCTCGGGCTGAAAGCCGGCTGGGCCGACGCTGCGTGGAAGGCAACCAATGAAAGTGCAACGACCACGGCCAGCCCCACCGCTCGGATCATGGACGACCCTTTCTGTCGGAGCAAAGCTCCCGAGATCGTCGGGAGAACATGCTCCCAACAGTCGCCGATGCTACTCGAATCGCCGCGCAATCACAATAGAACTTCGGCTTCACCAGCGCGTGCGCGTGCGAACCCGGGCCGATCCTGGCCTCGTTGACAATGTCAGACAAGGGATTGATACCCCGGCTTCCACTGCGCCTCCGCGACGGTCCGCGCAATGGCCTCGTCGTCCAGCGCCCGGCCCACGCCAGACTCCCGCGCCTCTCGAGCCACCGCCACCGCGATGCGCGCGGACACGCGCCTCAGATCGCGAATGCGCGGATACAGGGCGTCGGCCACCAAATCCGTGTCCGACAGCTGTCCGGCCAGGCACTCCGCGGCGCAGCGGAACATGCGCTCGGTCACCTCGCGTGCCTCCGCGACGAGGGCGCCCAGCCCCATGCCGGGAAAGATGAACGCGTTGTTGCACTGGCCGACGCGGATCTCACGGCCTCCATGGGTCACCGGCTCGAAAGGGCTGCCCGCCGCCACCAGCGCGCGGCCGCCGGTCCACGCAATCACCTCGGCCGGCACCGCCTCGCTCTGGCTTGTCGGGTTCGAGAGCGGGAGGATGAGCGGCCGATCCACACGCTCGATCATGGCCTCCACCACATCCTTGCCGAAGACGCCCCCCTGCCCGCAGGCCCCGATCAGGACCGTCGGCTTCACCGCACGCACCACGGCGAGCAGGCCGTGAGGCGCGCCCAAGCCGGAGGCTCGCGCCAACTCCGCGGGCCAGGCGAACGGCCGCTGGAACTCGTCGAGAGGCTGCCCATCCAGGGCGAGGAGACCTGCGACGTCCACGAGGGCGACGGCGCGTGTGAGATCGGGGCCCGCCAGCCCGGCTCCTTCGAGCGCGTCCCGGATCTGGCGCGCGATACCGATGCCGGCCGCACCCGCGCCCAGGATGACCACACGCTGGCCGGCCAAAGGGATACCCGTCACCCGCGAGGCCGCCATGATGCCCGCGAGCACGACGGCCCCGGTGCCCTGGATGTCATCGTTGAAGGAGGGCAGGGTCCGGCGATGGCGGTCGAGCAGGTTGAAGGCATTCTGCTTCTTGAAGTCCTCCCACTGCAGGAGCGCGCGGGGGAAGCGGCGGCGCACCGCGACGACGAACTCGTCCACGAGGCGGTCATAGGCGGAGCCGCGGAGCCGCCGGTGCGGCCAGCCCAGGTAGAGATCGTCGTCGAGCAGCCGCTGGTTGTCGGTGCCCACGTCGAGGCTGATGGGTAGCGTATGGCGCGGGTGGATGCCGGCCGCGGCCGTGTAGACGGCCACCTTGCCGATGGGAATGCCCATGCCGCCCGCGCCCTGGTCGCCCAGCCCGAGGATGCGCTCGTTGTCGGTGACGACGATGAGGCGCACGTCGTGCTCGGGCCAGTTGCCCAGGACCTCGCCGATGTGGCCCCGATGCTCCGGGGTGATCCAGAGGCCGCGCGCCCGGCGGAAGATGTGGCTGAACTGCTGGCAGGCCCGGCCCACCGTCGGCGTGTAGACGATGGGCAGGAACTCTTCCAGGTGCTCTTCCAGCACGTAGTGGAAGAGATGCTCATTGCGGTCCTCCAGCGAGGCCAGCCCGATGTACCGCTCGAGGGGATCCGTCTTGCGCGCGAGGTTCTCGTACACGCGCCGCGCCTGTTGCTCGAGGGTGTTCACGGCGTAGGGCAGGAGGCCCTCCAGGCCGAAGGCCTCGCGCTCCGCTCGCGTGAAGGCCGAGCCCTTGTTGTGCAAGGGATGGCTGAGGAGCTGCGGACCGCGGACGAGGGGCTGTGGCTCGCTTGGACTCATGTCGGGGATCCAGACGGGCCTTCCTCCGTCCCGGCGAGCCCTCGGGGCGCCAAGGCGTAGGAGCTGAGGACCTTCATGTAGTTGGCGCGCTCGAACGCCGCGGGCTCCCGCACGGAGCGGTAGCTCATGCTGCCCTGCATCTCCTGGATGGACGTGTACTCGTGGGCTTCCATCCACCCGATGATCTGGCTCCGGACCGTGCGCAGGTGCTCGATGCCGTGCTTCAGCAGGGCCGATGTCATCATGGCGACGCGGGCGCCGGCCATCATGGCCTTGAGGGCATCCTCGCCCGTGTGCACACCTCCCGTCACCGCGAGATCGGCACCGACATGACCATAGAGAATGGCGAGCCAGTGCAGCCGCACCAGAAGCTCGTGCGAGTTCGACAGCGTGAGCCGGGGCACGACTTCCAGTCCCTCGAGATCGAAATCCGGCAGGTAGAAGCGGTTGAACAGCACGAGGGCCCCGGCCCCGGCCGCGTCCAGGCGACGGGCGAGATTGGCCAGCGCGCTGAAGGCATGGCCAAGCTTGACCGCAACAGGGATGCGCACGCTCGCCTTCACGTCTCGAACAAGTTGCACGTACATGTTCTCGACATCGGCCGCGGACATGTCGGGATCGGTCGGCACGTAGTAGATGTTGAGCTCGAGCGCGTCGGCGCCCGCCTCCTCGATCCTCCGGGCGTACTCGATCCAGCCCCCGGTCGACACGCCGTTGAGGCTGCCGATCACCGGAATGGCCACCGCCGCCTTGGCGCGCTGCAGGTGCTGGAGGTAGGCCTCGGGACCGAGGTTGTAGCCGGCCATGTCAGGGAAGTAGGTCAGCGACTCCGCATAGCTCTCCGTGCCGTGGGAGAGATGGTGGTCGAGATGGTTGCTCTCGAGCGTGATCTGCTCTTCGAAGAGCGAGGGCAGGACCACGGCGGCCGCCCCCGCGTCCTCCATGCGGCGGATGTTCCCGATCTCCTCGCAGAGCGGGCTCGCGGAGGCGACGAGCGGGCCCGAGAGGGTCAGGCCCAGGTACCGGGTCGTGAGGTCGATCATGACGTGCGCCCCTCGTCGACCGGGCGCAGGGCGGCCCAGTGCTCCAAGAGCCGCCAGCGCTCGGCCACATCGAGCTGCGCCAGCTCGAGCAGACGCCGCGCCGCGGCGGGGTCGCTGTGGGCGAGCATGGTGTAGCGCGTCTCGTTGTAGGCGTACTGTCGGAACGGCAGGCTCGGCGGCTTCGAGTCGAGGACGAGCGGTGGGCGGCCCTCGCGGGCCAGCGACGGATTGAAGCGGAAGAGCGGCCAGTGGCCCGCCTGCACGGCGGCCTTCTGCTGGTCCATCCCGTGGCGGAGATCGTAGCCGTGGGCGATGCAGTGGCTGTAGGCGATGATGAGGGACGGGCCCTCGTAGCTCTCCGCTTCCTGGAACACGCGCAGCGTGTGGGCATCGTTCGCCCCCATGGCCACCCGCGCCACGTAGACATGGCCGTACGTCATGGCCATGAGGGCCAGGTCCTTCTTGGCCTGCTGCTTGCCGCCGGAAGCGAACTTGGCCACGGCGCCGCGAGGGGTGGCCTTGGACATCTGTCCGCCCGTGTTCGAGTAGACCTCCGTGTCGAGCACGAGCACGTTGACGTTGCCGCCCGAGGCCAGCACGTGGTCCAGTCCGCCCGCGCCGATGTCATAGGCCCAGCCGTCGCCGCCGACGATCCACACGCTCCGCGCGACGAGCGCGTCGGCCACGCTCAGGAGCTCACGCGTCTCGATGCGGTCGAGGTGCGCCAGCGTCGGCTTGAGCCGGGCCACGCGCTCCCGCTGCGCGTCGATCTCCGCCTCAGTGGACTGGTCGGCCTCGAGGATGGCGCGGGCGAGCTCGCCCAGCTCCGGCACGAGCGCGCCCAGAAGCTCGCGCGCATACGCGGCCTGCCGGTCGAGAGCCACGCGCATGCCGAGCCCGAACTCGGCATTGTCCTCGAACAGCGAGTTGGCCCAGGCGGGGCCGCGGCCGGCGGCATTGACCGTCCAGGGCGTGGTGGGCTGGCTGCCCCCGTAGATCGACGAGCAGCCCGTGGCATTGGCGATGACGGCGCGGTCGCCGAAGAGCTGGCTCAGGAGCTTGAGGTATGGTGTCTCACCGCAGCCCGCGCACGCGCCGGAGAACTCGAAGAGCGGCTCCAGGAGCTGCACGTCCTTGACCAGACCGGCGTTGAACGCCTGGCGGGACGGCGTGGGGAGCGCGAGGAAGAAATCCCACTCCGCGGCTTCGGCATCGTGGGTGCCGGCCCGTGGCTTCATGTTGATGGCCTTGTGGCGCACCTCGCTCTTGCTCTTGGCCGGGCACACCTCCACGCAGAGCGCGCATCCCGTGCAGTCCTCCGGCGAAACCTGGAGCGTGTAGCGCGCCTCCCCGAGCTCGCGCCAGCGCGCCGGCGCCGACTTGAAGCCGGCCGGCGCAGCGGTCAGCGCCCCCGGCTCGGCGATCTTGGCCCGGATGACGGCGTGCGGGCAGACCAGGACGCACTTGCCGCACTGGATGCAGAGCGCCTCGTCCCAGACGGGAATCTCGCGGGCGATGCCGCGCTTCTCCCACCGCGTCGTCCCCGTCGGATACGTCCCGTCCGCGGGCACCGCGCTGACGGGCAGCGCATCCCCGCGACCCGCCAGGACCGGGCCGGTCACGCGCCGGACGAACTCCGGCGCGGCCGCCGGGACGGGCGGCCGCATCTCGAGGCGACCGCGGGACTCGGCGGGGACGGGCACCTCGTGAAGCTCTGACAGGGCGCGGTCCACGGCCTCACAGTTCTTGCGCACCACCGCGGCTCCGCGCTTGCCGTAGCTGTGCTCGATGGCCTCCTTGATTGCGGCCACGGCGTCCTCACGGGGGAGCACGCCGCTCAGCGCGAAGAAGCACGTCTGCATGACCGTGTTGACCCGTCCTCCAGTCCCCGCGTCCCTGGCCACGCGGTAGCCGTCGATCACGAAGAAGCGCAGGCGCTTCCCGATGATCCCTTCCTGCACGCGGCGCGGCAGACGGTCCCAGACCTCCGCGGGCCCGTGGGGGCTGTTGAGAAGGAACGTGGCGCCTGGCTCGGCCGTCTCCAGCACGTCGATGCGCTCGAGGAACGAGAACTGGTGACAGGCGAGGAAGGTCGCCCGGTCGACCAGATAGGTAGAGCGGATGGGGCGCGGCCCGAACCGAAGGTGCGAGATGGTCATCGAGCCCGACTTCTTCGAGTCGTAGACGAAGTAGCCCTGGGCCCAGTTCTCCGTCTCCTCGCCGATGATCTTGATGGAGTTCTTGTTGGCCCCCACGGTGCCGTCGGCGCCGAGGCCATAGAACACGGCGCGCACCGTGTCGGGATGCTCGGTGTGGAAGGCGGGGTCCCAGGGCAGGCTCAGGTGCGTGACGTCGTCGTGAATGCCGACCGTGAAGCGGGACCGGGGATGGGGGCGGGCCAGCTCGTCGAACACGGCCTTGACCATGGCCGGCGTGAACTCCTTCGAGGCCAGGCCGTAGCGCCCACCGATCAGGCGCGGCATCGCCGGAAACGGCGCCCGCCCCGCCGCCACCGCCTCGAGCACCGCCGCCGCCACGTCGAGATAGAGCGGCTCGCCCATGCTGCCCGGCTCCTTCGTTCGGTCGAGCACGGCGATGGCCTTCACGGTATCGGGCAAGGCGGCAAGCAGGTGCTCCGCGGAGAACGGCCGGAAGAGCCGTACCTTCACGAGGCCCACGCGCTCGCCGCGCGCGAGGAGCGCCTGTACCGTCTCCTCGACGGCGCCCGCTCCCGAGCCCATGAGCACGATCACCCGCTCGGCATCGGGAGCACCCGCATAGTCGAAGAGCCGATACTGCCGGCCCGTCTCCCGCGCGAGATGGTCCATGGCGCCCTGCACGATGGCAGGACACGCGAGGTAGTAGGGATTGGCCGCCTCCCGCGCCTGGAAGTACATGTCCGGGTTCTGCGCGGTGCCGCGAATGCTCGGCCGATCGGGCGTGAGCCCCCGGCCGCGGTGCGCGCGCACGAGGTCGTCGTCGATCATGGCCCGCACGACCCCGGGCGGCAGCGACTCCACCTTGGCCACCTCGTGCGAGGTCCGGAAGCCGTCGAAGAAGTGCAGGAACGGCACGCGCGACTCCAGGGTGGCGGCGTGAGCCACGAGCGCCAGATCCATCGCCTCCTGCACCGAGCTTGAGGCGAGCATGGCGAAGCCCGTGGCGCGCGCCGCCATCACATCGCTGTGGTCGCCGAAGATGGACAGGGCCTGCGTGGCCAGCGCGCGCGCGGCCACGTGGAAGACGGCCGGGGTGAGCTCGCCGGCGATCTTGTACATGTTGGGGATCATCAGGAGCAGGCCCTGGGACGCGGTGAACGTCGTGGCCAGCGCGCCCGTCTGGAGGGCGCCGTGGAGCGCCCCGGCCGCGCCGCCCTCGCTCTGCATCTCGAGGACGGTCGGCACCGCGCCCCAGAGATTCGGGCGGCCCTCGGCCGACCACTGATCCGCCCACTCGCCCATGGCGGAGGATGGCGTGATCGGATAGATGGCGATCACGTCCGAGAGCTGATAGGCGATCTGGGCGGCGGCCTCGTTGCCGTCGAGCGTGACGTACTTCCGCCGCGCCGGCGCCCGCTCTCTCACGGCCGTGGCGACCGCCATTCGATTCCCCTACCAGGCCGCCGCGCCGGCGGGCTCATGGCGGCACAGCGGATCCTCACCGAGCGGGTCGCCGGTGGCGGCGAAGGCCCGGGCGCGCGAGCCGCCGCAGCTGTCTCCGTATTCGCAGCGCCCACAGCGGCCGTGGAAGATCTCGACGCTCCGGAGGGAGCGGAAGAGGCGCGAGTGCCGGTAGAGCACGACCGGGTCGGTCTCCCTGACGCTGCCGGCGGACATCGGGAGGAAGCCCGACGGCCATACCTCCCCCGTGTGGGAGATGAACATGATGCCGTTGCCGTCCCGTATGCCGGCGCCATGACCCAGGGAGCCCCGCGGCAGCGTCGCCATCCCGCGCGCGGCCAGGCGGGCGCGCTCGACCACCACGCGCCGGAAATGCGGCGCCTCGGTTGTCGTGACGATCGGCCCCTCCCCTTCCCCCAGATCGAGCAGCCGCTCGAAGAGCTGCTCGCACTGCTCCGGCGTGATGGGCTCGAGCACCGTGCCCCGCCCCACGGACACGAGAAAGAAGAGGCTCCAGCGCGCGGCGCCGAGCTCGCTGGCCTGCCGGTAGATCGCGGGCAGGTCGTCGAGGGTCTCGGCGCTCACGAGCGTGTTGACCTGGAACGGGAGACGGGCCGCGACGCAGGCGCGCGCAGCCTCCAGCGTGCGCTGGTAGCAGCCCGGAACGCCTCGGAGCGCGTCGTGGCGATCGGCATCGGAGCCGTCGAGGCTCAGGGAAACCGCCGACACGCCGGCCCGGCTCAGGGCCTCGACCGCATCAGCGGTGAGGCGTGGTGTGCCGCTGGGGGCCACCGACACCTCGAGCCCGAGCCAGCGTGCAGCCGCAATGAGATCGAAGAGATCCGCGCGCTTCAGCGGGTCGCCGCCCGTGAGGATCAGGTGAGGCAACGGCTCGCCGAAGCGTGTGAGCGCGCGGAGGAGCGCGAACCCCTCGACGGCGTCGAGCTCGGATGGATCGGGCGCGGGCGCGGCCTCGGCGCGGCAGTGGCGGCACGCGAGATCGCAGGCCCGCGTGACCTCCCAGTACACGCGCCGGGGCGCGCGGTCGAAGCGGGGGCTGGGACTCGTCACGGACGTCCTGCCCCGTCCTCACGCTTGCCCATCTCGACGTACGGGCGCTTGCCCGGCCCCAGATAGAGCTGGCGGGGCCGGGCGATCTTCTGCTCGGGGTCGTCCCGCATCTCCTGCCACTGCGCCAGCCACCCGCTCGTGCGCGCGATGGCGAAGAGCACGGGGAACATCTCCACGGGGAACCCCATGGCCTGGTAGATCAAACCCGAGTAGAAGTCCACGTTGGGGTAGAGCTTGCGCGAGACGAAGTAGTCGTCCTGCAGCGCGATGCGCTCGAGCTCGAGGGCGACGGGCAGGAGCGCGCTCGGCCGCGTCACCTCGAAGACCTCGTCGGCCATCCGCTTGATGATCTTGGCCCGCGGGTCGTAGTTCTTGTACACGCGGTGCCCGAAGCCCATGAGCTTGGCCTTGCCTTCCTTGACGCCCTTGATGAAGGCGGGGATGTGCTCCGTGGACCCGATCTCCTGCAGCATGCGCAGCACCTCCTCGTTGGCCCCGCCGTGGAGCGGGCCATAGAGGGCGGCCACGCCGGCCGCGATCGCGCAGTAGGGGTCGACCTGGGAGGAGCCGACGGCGCGGACGGCGTTGGTCGAGCAGTTCTGCTCGTGATCCGCGTGCAGGATGAAGAGCACGTCGAGCGCGCGCTCGAGCGTGGCGTTGGGGTGATACTTCGCCTCGGTAGCCTTGAACAGCATGTTGAGGAGGTTGCCGGGATAGGACAGCTCGTTGTCCGGATAGTTGTAGGGCAGCCCCAGGCTGTGGCGGTAGGCGAAGGCCGCCAGGGTCGGCATCTTCGCGATGAGCCGGATCACCTGCAGGCGCCGCGTCTCCGGGTGCTTGCCGTCCTTGGCCTCCGGGTAGAACGTCGAGAGCGCGGCCACCCCGGCGATGAGCATGCCCATCGCGTGCGCGTCGTAGTGGAAGCCCTCCATGAGCTTCTTCAGGTTCTCGTGCACCCACGTGTGGTGCGTGATGTCGTAGACCCAGCGGTCCATCTCGGTGAGCGTGGGCAGCTTGCCGTGCAGGAGCAGGTACGCGACCTCGAGGTAGTTGGACCGCTCCGCCAGCTCCTCGATGGGATACCCGCGGTAGCGGAGGATGCCGCGGTCTCCGTCGATCTCGGTGATGCGGCTGATCGTCGAGGCGGTGTTGGTGAAGGCCGGGTCGTACGAGAGCAGTCCGAAGTCCTCCGCTCCGGTGCGGATCTGACGGAGATCCATGGCCCGGATGGCGCCGTCCACGATGGGGAGCTGGTACGTCTTGCCCGTGCGGTTGTCCGTGGCGGTCAGGGAGTTGGCTGACATGGCTCTGCCTCCTCTGGGGCTCTGGGGGTCATCGCGGCGGGCGCGAGAGCTCCGCGTGGACGAGCCGCAGGAGCTCGGAGGCCGCGAAAGGCTTGACGAGAATGGTCGATGCGCCGGAGGCGAGGGCCGCGTCCCGGCTCGCCGCCGAGGCGAAGGCCGTGACCACGATGACGGGCACGGGCGGAGCAAGCGCGCGCGCCGCGCGGACGATCTCGAGGCCGTCGCCGTCGGGCAGCTTGAGGTCGGAGATGACGAGCCTCGGCCGATCCGCCACCACGAGGCGCAGGCCCTCGCCGCGCGACCCCGCGGTCACGACCCGATAGCCCTCGCGCCGCAGCAGCCGCTCGTAGCTGATGCGGAGATCGGGTTCGTCGTCGACGACGAGGACGCGATTCATCGCGCGCCGGTTCTCTAGGGGTGGTAGGTCCGCGCGAAGGCGCGCAGGACGTCGGTTTCCGTCAGGATCCCCACCAGGTGCTCGCCGTCCAGCACCGGGAGCGCTCCGATCTTGTGCTCGAGCAGGAGGCGCGCGGCATCGGCCGCCTCCTGGTCCGGCCCGATGATGATCACGCTCTTCGTCATCACCTTGCCCACGGTCAGCCGCGCCAGGAGATAGTTGACTTCCCACATGGACAGGCTGGTGGCCTGCGAGGGCAGGTTGAGGCGGATGTCGCGGTCCGTGACGATGCCGACGAGCCGGCCGGCGTCGGTCACCAGCAGGTGGCGGATGCGCTCCTTGAGCATCGTCTGCCGAGCGTCGAACACCGGCGTGTCGACGCCCACGGTGATGGGAGCGCCCGACATCAGCTCGCGCACTTTCATGATCTGTCCCTCCCGGTCTCGATGGGGGATGCGGCCGCCGCGCGGTGGAGCCGGCGGGCCAGGAGCACGACCTCTTCCACACGCGTCATGAGCTCGGGGCCGTGCGTGTGGAGCCTGAGCTCGGGGCGCAGCGCTTCCTCGTAGTCGACGGCCACCTCGGGCGCCGCCGGCGCCGCGGCGCGCGCGCCGGACAGTCCCCAGCGGGCCGCCTGCTCGCGCACGGCGCACAGATCGGGCGGGCAGACGAGCTGCACCTCGGCGAAGTGCGTGATCCACCGCCGCGCCGTGTCGCGCCAGGCTCGCCGGGGCGCCGTCGCGTCGACCACGACCACCACGCCCGCTTCCGTCAGGAGCTTGGCGGTGTACGCAAGCGCCCGATGCACGATCTCCTCCTCGGCCTCCGTCGCCCACGGCTTGCCGACGATGGCCTGCCGGGCCGCCGCCAGATCGAGCACCCTGAAGGCGATGGGCCATCGCGCGAGCGCCTCGACGACGTGCGCGGCGAGCGTGCTCTTCCCGCTCCCGGGCCGCCCCGTGATCCAGATGGCCCAGCTCACGATGCCCTCACGCGATCGGAGACGGAGCCGGCGAGCCGCTCCGCCAGCGCCGCCACCTTGGCCGCAGCCGACGGCACGTCGTCCACTGTCGTGTCGATCACGAGCTCCGGAGACAGCGCACGCTCGTAGGGCACATCCACGCCCGGCACGGTCGCTCCGGGCCGGCCCGCCCGTTCATAGATCCCCTGCGGGGCATGGCCTCTCGCACGGGTCCGCTCCCGCTCCCGGCACACCTCGAGCGGGCAGAGGAGCTGGACCTCGGCGAAGCGGGCAATGGCGGCGCGGGCCGCGTCGCGCCAGGCGCGCCGGTGCGCCGTGGCGTCCACGATCACCGGCACTCCCGCCTCCACGAGCTGCGCGGCGATGTAGCCGAGGGCGCGGTAGACGAGCTCGCGCTCGGCATCCGTGTACTGCGGCTCGGGCGTCAGGCTTTCCCGTACCGCATCGAGCTCGAGCACGGTCACGGTCTCCCCTCGCTCGCGGAGCAGCGCGGCCGCCGCGCGGGCGATGACGGTCTTGCCGCTTCCCGGCGGCCCCGTGATCCAGAGGGCCCAGCTCATGCCGCGTCACCCAGATACGCCGGGAGACGGTCGGCGTCGAACGTGTCGGCCCGGGCCATGGCCCGCGCAAAGGCCAGCAGTGCGCGGCGCGTGTCGTCGGTCAGCGTGGGATACCAGCGCGGGTGCGCGATCACCAGGGCGCGGAACATGAAGAAGGGGGGAAGGACCTCGAGGAGCTCCCGGTCGCCGCTCTCGTCCAGATAGCTCGAGAGGAAGGTGTCGAAGAGCCACCGGAACGGATCGGCCACCACGCGGCCGCCGCCCTTCCTGAGCCCGAAGAAGAGATAGTTGATGCCGAGCGCGGCCACGTCGTCCGCGGGCTCGCCCCACTCGCCGCGGCTCCGATCCAGCACCGCCAGCTCCGTGCCTTCCTGGAAGAGGAGGTTCCACGGATGGAAATCGCCGTGGACCCGGGAGAGGCGATGGGTCCGGTCGCGGAGCTTCCAGCGCCACGCCACGGCCTGGCGCTCGAGGGCCTCGCAGTCGGCGGCGGGCAGGAGATCGTACGGGTGCGGATAGCTGTCGAGGATGCCCATCAGGCACTCGCCGTGCCCGACCAGCTCGCGGATGCGGCGATGGTACAGGGTGGGCTCGTCGCGTTTCTCGGCATGGGCGCGGCCGAGGAAGCGCCCGAGCGAGAGCGCGCGCTCCGTGTCGAGGGGCATCGCAGTTCCCGCGAGGAGACGGTCGAGATCGAGCCAGTAGAGATCGCCCGGCGCCTTCTCGACGAGCTGGAAATACTCGACGGCGTCCCCAGCCGAGACCAGATCGCCGTCGGGGCGCACGAAGCCCACGTCGAGGCTCTTCACGTGGCAGGGGAAGGTGTTGTACGCGGCGTGCGCGTAGATAGCCTGCCAGGCGCGATCGGCCGGGTAGTCGTGGCCGAACCCCTGCACCGGCCGCGTCCTCGAGACGACGAACGAGCGCGGCCGGCCTCCGACGAGACACTCGACCTCGAAGGGGACGCCGTAACCCAGGCCCTTCGGATCCTCCGCGTCGCCCCCGCCGAGCGAGCGGAGCGCCCACACCTCCACCGGGCGGCCGGAGACCCGCGAGAGATACGCGGCGAGCGCCTCCTTCGTGATGAGCCCGGTGGAGGCCTTGGCGTTCATCGCACGCTTCCTCTCCTGGGCGCCGCCCCGGTGGGGGGCGGATCGCCCTACTTGCCGCGCACGGTCAGCACAGGGCAGCGCGCGGCGGTCACCACGCGCGAGGCCACGCTGCCGAGAAAGAGCTTCGCCAGCCCGGTGCGTCCATGGGTGCCGATGACGATGATGTCGGCCTTCTTCGACTTGGCGGCGCGCACGATCTGCTCGTGGGCCACGCCTTCCAGCAGGAGCGTGACGGCCTTGACGCCGGCCGCGCGGGCCCGGGCCTGGAGCTGCGCCAGGCGCTTCTGCCCGTAGGCGCGCGCCGAGGCCTCCAGATCGTCGTAGACCTTCGGCGGAATGTAGCCCTCGCCCGCGATCGGCGCGGGCGGCGCCAGCACGTGCACGAGGAGGAGCTGCGCGCGCTCGGCCTTGGCCATGGCCGTCGCTCGCGCGAACGCGGCGCCGGAGGCGCGGGAGAAATCGCTCGGGTGCAGGATGCGGCGGAGTCGGCTCATGATCGGTCTCCTCTGGACGTCGGGGAATCAGTCACAGGGCCGGATCTCCTCGACGGTCACCGGGCGACGATCGCCGACGGCGTCCTGCACGATGAGCCGGCCGTGGGGGTCCACGCCGGCCACCCGGCCCACGAAGGGCTGGTCGCCGCCACGGACCTCGACTTGGCGCCCCGTCAGGATATCGCGCTCGCGCCACGTTGTGAGGATGGGCTCCGGGCCCTCCCGACGGTAGCGCCGCGCCCACTCGTCCAGCGCATTCAGGTAGTCCGCCGCGAACGCGTCGCGATGCACCTCCCGCCCGATGGCGGCGCGCAGCGAGGTGGCGTGCGCCGCCGCCGGGCCGAGGGCGGCGGCCAGCGCGTCCAGCTCGACGTTCAGATTCACGCCGATCCCCACGATGAGGTAATCGACATCCTTCCCCTGTGCCGCACATTCGATGCGGGCGCCCCCGATCTTGCGGCCGCCCACGAGCACGTCGTTGGGCCACTTGATGGCGGCCACCGCACCCGTCGCCCGCACGGCATCGGTCAGCGCCAGCCCCGCGATGAAGGAGAAAATCGGCGCCGCGTCCAGCGAGAGCGCCCCCCGGAAGAGAACGGACAGGTAGAGATTGACGCCCGCCGGGGAGAACCAGGGCTGGCCGAGACGTCCCCGCCCGGCGGTCTGCCGCTCCGCGAGCACGACGGTGCCCTCGGCGGCGCCCGAGCGCGCGAGGCGGCTCAAGGTGGCATTCGTCGACTCCACCTCGTGGAACAGGAAGAGCTGATGGCCCGCGGCCAGGCTGCTCAGCCGGCCGCGGATGCCGCTGATAGAGAGCGGGTTGGCCTCGGTGAGCATGGTCGTTACCGAGCGGCCGCCTGCATGGCCCGCTGCTCGACCTGGGCCTCCGTCACGCGCAGGAGCAGCACGGGCAGCTTGCTCTCGCGCAGCACCGCCTCCGCGACGGATCCGAAGAGAAGCCGGCCGAGCCCGCTCCGGCCGTGCGTGGTCATGGCGATGAGATCCGCCCCGGCGTCGCGCGCCATTCCCACGATCTCGTCGGCGGGGTGGCGGCCCGTCCGCACCTCCGTGTGCGTCCGAACGCCCTTGCCGCGGAGCTCTGCCGCGAGCGCTGCCAGATACTCCTCCGCATCCACACGAGCTTCTGCCGGATCCTCGACGGCCAGCTGCACCGACCCCTCCACGATGAGAGGCTCCGGCGGGACGATGACGCGGGCCAGAATCACCTCCATGTCCAGCGGGCCCGCGATGTCCAGGATGAAGGGCATCACCGCTTCGGCCACGGCCGAGCCGTCGAGAGCGACCACCACGCGCTTATACACGGGAGGCCTCCTTGCCCTCGCGGGTCTCCGCCATGCCATGCGGAGTCTCGACCGGGGCGCCGGCGGCCCGTACGACGCAGATGGGCGTCGTCGTCCCGCGGAGAACGGATTCGGTCACGCTGCCCACGATGAGCCGGCCCAGGCCGCTCCGGCCGTGCGTGCTCATCACGATCAAGTCGGCCTTCTTGAGCCGGACGGCCTGGATGATGGCTGCCGGCGCGGGGCCGTACCACACGCCCGTCTCGACGTTCCTGATACCTCGCCTGGCCAGGCGCTCCGCCACACCCGCGAGATAGGTCTCGGCCTCCTGCACCACCGCGACCTGCTCGTCCGTGGGATCGGCCCCCGGGAGCGTGTGCGCTTCCGCGGCACGAAGCAGGATCAGCGTGGCTGATCCTTTCGTCAGGTCCAGCGCCTCATCGATGGCAGCCTCGGCCAGCGGCGAGCCGTCCAGCGGAATCAGCACTCTGTCGAGCTTCATGGATGCCTCCCCGCGCGGCCCCATCAGTGCGGAGCCACCGCGCACCTCGGCAACTGCAACCGGGGTGCCACGGAGGGAGGCGAACGAAAACGGCGCCTTAGCGGGAAAGGGATCGCGGAGCCGTGGGTCGCGGGCTCCCCGATGGGACAGCGTCGCCCCTGGCGCCGTGTCGAGCCGGATGGGGCGCGCTCCGGCCGAACTCGAACCGGTATCGCGTGCGCCTCATCGATTCGAGGCGTGGCGTGCTGAGCGACAGCGTCGCCGTGTCGCCCGGCTCGAGGGACGCGGGGCTGGGCACGGCCGAGCGCACCCAGATGACCTTGCCGAAGAAGTCGCAGAACTCGACCGTCACGCGGATGCCGTGGAGGGGAGCCGGCGACACGTTCTTGAGAACGGCGACGTGCTGCACGCTCGGACGCTGCTTCGTGCCGGCGGGCGTGCGCGTCTCCTCTACGACGACGAGCGGTTCGCCTGCGTACGCCCGGTCCGGATTTCCGCAGGCCGCGAGGAGGAAGATGGCGACGAGCCAGACGGCCATGCCCCGGAGGCTAGGGGCCCGGCGTCACCCCGTCAATGTCCAGAGATCGATACGGCGCGCCCGTCCGCGATCCTCAGTCGAGCACGACGTCCGGCTCACGCGTGAGCGCCTCCGGGACCGCCTGCCCGGCCTTGCGCATCGACTCGACGCGGGCCTTGAGTCCATCCTGGTAGCAGGCGACGAACGGCCGGAACTCGGTGCGCGAGTCGGCGTCGGAGTGGATCTGCAGGCCGCCCTCGGGATCGACCGTGTCGACGTGGATCGTGTGGAAGCGGCTCTCGCAGCGGTAGGCAACCTCCACGAAGATCTCGTGCGCCACCTTCTGCTCGGGCGTCATCGCCACGCCGGCGCACGCGGCTCCCAGCAGGGCCACCAGCCAGAGCTTTCGAAGAACGGGCATCGTCACCTCCCGTGGAGTGCCAGAGCCTTCACGCCTCCCGGACGTGGTGCTTGTTCACCAGCCGGTGGAACGTCTTGCGGTCGATGCCCGCGGCCTTGGCCGCGGCCGAGATGTTGCCGCCGTGCCGCTCGAGGAGCTCGCGCAGGTACGAGCCCTCGAGCACGCTCATCCACTTCTCCTTGGCGTCCTTGAGCGGCAGATCGGTGCCGAGGTCGGTGGGCGGGACGGCGGGGCCCGCGGCCACCGCGAGGCCGCCCGCGCCGGCTCCCAGCACGTGGTCGGGCAGATCCCGGCGCGTCACGACGGCGCCGTCCGCCAGGGCACAGGCCCGTTCCACCACGTTCTGGAGCTCGCGCACGTTTCCTGGCCAGCGGTAGCGCTCCAGCACCTCCATCGCCTCGTCGTCGATGCTGCGGACGCGCTCCTGCCCATACCGCTTCAGGAAAGCGTGGGCGAGCAGGCGCACATCCCCTGCGCGCTCGCGCAGGGGCGGGAGCTGGATGGCGATGACGTTCACGCGGTAGTAGAGCTCCTCGCGGAACTGACCCTTGACCACCGCGTCGCGCAGATCGCGGTTGGTCGCAGACACGAGGCGCACGTCCACGTCCACCAGCGCGGTGCCCCCCACCCGGCGAATCTGGTGCTCCTGCAGCGCGCGCAGCAGCTTGACCTGCAGGGACACGGGCAGCTCGGCGATCTCGTCGAGGAAGAGCGTGCCGCCGCTGGCCACCTCCATGAGGCCCGTCTTGGTGCGCACGGCGCCGGTGAAGGCGCCCTTCTCGTGGCCGAACAGCTCGGATTCGAGCAGGTTCTCGGGCAGCGACGCGCAGTCGATGGGCACGAACGGCTCGGCGGCACGGGGGCTGTTGGCGTGGATGGCGCGCGCGACGAGCTCCTTGCCCGTGCCCGACTCGCCCAGGATGAGGATGTTGGCCTCGGACCGCGCGGCCTTCTTGACGAGGTCGAAGACGCGGGCCATGGCCGGGCTCAGCCCGATGATGCTCTCGAGGCCGTAGGTCCCCTGGAGCTGCTCGCGCAGGTTCTTGTTCTCCACCTGGATGCGCCGGTGGCCGAGGGCCCGCTCCACCGCGACACGCAGGTGCTCGACGGAGAAGTTCTTCGGCAGGTAGTCGGTGGCGCCTTCCTTCATGGCCTCCACCGCGGAGTCGATGGTGGCGAAGGCGGTGACGACGATGACGGGCAGCGTCGCATCCACCGCGCGTGCCCGCTTGAGCAGCTCCATGCCGTCCATGCCCGGCATCTTGAGGTCGGTGATGAGGAGATCCGGTCGCTCCGCTTCGATGAGGGCCAGGGCGCGCGCGGGCTCGGTGGTGGTGAAGCACTGGTAGCCGACGCGACCGAGGATGCGCGCGCAGTTCTCCACCATGTCGGGCTCGTCGTCCACGATCACCACGCGGGTCGCGCTCACGCTTCGCCTCGCACGGCGGCACGGGTTCCCGTCACGGGCAGGGTGAGGATGAAGGTCGTGCCCTCGTCGGGGCGCGACTCGACGTCCACCGTGCCGTGGTGCTCCCGCACGATGCCGTACGAGATGGCCAGCCCGAGGCCGGTCCCGTTGCTCTTGGTGGTGAAGAACGGCTCGAAGATGCGCGGCAGGGCCTCCGGCGGGATGCCAGGCCCGGTGTCCTTCACGCGCAGGCGCACCGTCTCCGGATCCCCGGGCTGGTGCGAGGTCTCCACGACGATCTCGCCGCGCCCCGCCATGGCGTCCCGCGCGTTGGTGAGGAGATTCAGCACCACCTGCTGCAGCGTGTTGGCGTCGCCCCACAGCGGCGGCAGGTCCGGGGCGAGTCGCCGCTTCACCGTCACTCCCTGCTTCACCATGGGCCGCTCGATGAGCAGCAGCGTCTCCTCCACGAGATGGTTCAGGTCCACGGGCCCGCGGCGCCCCGATGGCTGCCGGCTGAAGGACAGGAGCCCCTGGGCGATGCGCGCCACGCGCTGCGCGTGCCGGTGCAGCACCCGCAGATCCTCGGCGAGCTGCCCCTGCACGGGCTGGGCCTCGATATCGAGGAGCATGATCTCGATGCGCGAGGAGATGACGCCGATGGGATTGTTGAGCTCGTGCGCGAGCCCGGCGGCCATCGTCCCGAGCGCCGCCAGCTTCTCGGCCTGCCGCGCGGCCCGCTCGAGCCCGACGCGCTCGGTGATGTCCTGCACGAGGAGCACCGCGCCCGTGGGCTGGCCGTGCTGGCGCAGCAGGCTCGCCTTGAGATTCTGCACCACCCGGATTCCCCCGGGACCCTCGTGCTCGAGGGCCTCCAGCGTGAAGCCCTCCCGCTCCCCCCGGAGCAGCTGCTCGAGGGGTCCGCGAAACGCCTCGCGGCGCGCGGCCGGGAACACCTCGACGAGGGAGCGGCCCATGACCTCGGTCGCGGGTGTCTGCGTCTGCTCTTCCATGGCCCGGTTGAAGGCGACGATGCTGCCGGCCGGGTCGAGGGCCACCACGCCCTCGCGGAGGCTCTCCACCACGCTCCGGATGAACCGCTCCCGGTCGCGGGCCGCGTCGGTGAGCGCAGCCACCTCCAGCCGCTCGCGCTCCTCGACCTGCCCGAGGACGCCCACGCCCACCGCGGTGCCGAAGAGCACGGCCAGGCGCACCGCGATGTCGGACCAGTGCGTGCCGGCGATGGTCGGCCACACCACCGCGACGTACGCGACGGCCGCTCCGCCCGCGACGGCCACGCCCCGCGCCAGGCCGTAGTAGTACGACTGCAGCCCGGCGATGACGAGGAGGGCGTTGAAGAGCGTGCTGGAGACGCCGCCGGTGAGCCGGATCAGGGCGAGCGCGAAGGCCAGGTCGGTGGCCAGGACCCACTTGTTGAGCCGGAGCATCCGGCCGGGCCACGTCCACAGCGCGCCGGTCACCACGACGCTGTAGACCACGAAGCCCAGCATGGTGAGGAGCACGGCGTGCCAGCCCGTGTACTCGGGCGGCGCGAGCAGGATCCACGCGATCCCGGCCAGCACGGCCAGCCAGCGCAGCAGGGGCAGCGCGAGCATGCGCGGCCCGCCGATTCGCCGCGCGAGATGGTCGATCAGAAACCGGAGATCCGGCATGGGAGGCATTATAGGGCAGCGCACGGTGCCGCAGACACTTCGGGCCGGCCGGGCCGACGCGGGCAGCGTTCCGCGCGCGAGCCTCCCGCGGCGTTGACGCCCCCGGCGCCCTGTGCTATGACCGGGCCCCGACCCGTGCTCGAGAGCCGCCACCCCACGCGTGACCACAGAGGAGGCATCGGCCATGAAGCGCATGAGCGGCACCGTCACCCTCGTGCTGGGCGCCATCCTGGCGCTCGTGGTCGGTATCGCCGCCCTCGACGCGCAGGACACCATCGAGATCAAGCTGGGGGCCTTCATGCCCATCTCCGGCATCAGCGCCGACGTGGGCGCCCAGATCAAGGCGGGCACGGAGGTCGCGGTGGAGCGGGCCCACGAGCAGGGCCTCCGCGTGGGCGGCAAGCCGATCCGCGTCCGCGCCATCTGGTACGACGACGAGGGCAAGGCGGACGTGGGGCTGAACGTGGTGACGCGCGCCCTCACGGTGGACAGGATCAACGTGGGCGTGGGCGTGCTGTCGAGCGACGTGTTCCTGCGCGTCATGGACGAGTTCCAGAAGGCGTCGACCCCGGTCATCACGTGCTGCTCGGCCTCGCTCAAGATCGGCGAGCGGATCGCCGCCAACAAGATGGTCTACGTGTTCCAGCTCTCGCCCACCGCCAGCGACATCGTGCGCTCGGTGGTGGCCGCGGTCGCCGAGCAGGCGAAGCCCCGGAAGGTGGCGCTGCTGAACGAGAACACCGACGCGGGGCGGGACTTCTCCCGCATCTCGCGCGAGTGGTTCCAGCAGAACGCCAAGGACGTGGAGATCGTGGCCGACGAGTTCGTCGACCGCGGCGTGACCGACCTCACCCCGCAGTTCGCCAAGATCAAGCGGTCGGGCGCCCAGGCCATCATCGGCGAGATCTACGGATCCAGCGGCCCGGTGCTCTTCAACCAGTGGTACGAGCTCAAGGTGCCGGCCCTCATCGCCCACATGGGCGCCACGGTGGCGGCCCAGACGTTCATCGACCAGCACGCCAGGGCCATGGAGGGCGCCGTCGTCAACAACCGCTGGTGGCCCGCGCGCTACTCCGAGGTCTCCGAGCCGATGATGGCCGCCTACAAGAAGAAGACGGGCACCGATCCCACCAATTTTGCCGTGCAGGCGCACGATGCGACGCTCGTCGCCATCGAAGCCATCGTCAAGGCCGGCTCCCTCGATCCGGACAAGGTGCGCGCGGCTCTCGAGAGCGGCACCTTCGCCACGGCCTGGGGCACCCGCAAGTTCACCCCGCTCGCCGAGGGCCATCGGATGCCCATCCAGACGGTGGTCGTCCAGATCCAGGGCGGCAAGAAGGTGCCGATCTATCCCGCCACGGTGGCGGCCAACGCCGGCGGCAAGTACGTGCCGGTGCCGCCCTACGCGTGGGAGAAGAAGTGAGGCGCCCGCCCGGAGCATGAGCCCGGCGGCCCCGGCGCCGCCCGCTGGCGCGCCGGCCCTCGCGGTGACGGGCCTCACGAAGCACTTCGGCGGGCTCCGCGCCGTCAGCGACTGCTCGTTCGAGGTGGAGACGGGGAGCATCGTGGGCCTCATCGGCCCCAACGGCTCCGGCAAGACCACCGTCTTCAACCTCATCACCAACCTGCTCCGCCCCGATGCCGGGATCGTGCGCTTCGAGGGACGGCGGATCGACCGGCTCAGGACGCATCAGATCGCGCGCCTCGGCATCGGGCGCACGTTTCAGGCCGTCAAGATCTTCCGCGATCTCTCCGTCTGGGACAATCTCTCGATCGCCGCCATGGGCCGGGAGCGGTCGGGCTGGGAGCCGGTCGCGGCGGCATGGCTCGAACGTCTCGGCCTCCTGCACCTGCGCGACGATCCCGGCGAGAGCCTCTCGGTGGGACAGCAGCGCCTGCTCGAGCTCGCCATGAACCTTGTCGTGGACCCGCCCTTCCTCATGCTCGACGAGCCCCTGGCCGGCGTGCATCCCCTCGTGCGCCAGCGGATCGCCGAGACGATCCGCGCGCTCCGCCGCGACGGCCGCACGTTCCTCATCATCGAGCACGACATGGCCTTCGTGATGGAGCTCTGCGACCGGCTCGTCGTGATGGACCACGGGGTGAAGATCGCCGAGGGCGCGCCGGTTGCGATCCGCCGGGACGCGCGCGTGATCGACGCGCTGCTCGGGCGCCGGCACGACGCCGCGACGGCCTGAGGGAACCACCCATGCTCGAGGTGGCGGAGGTCCGGTCGGGCTACGGCCGGCTCGAGATCCTGCAGGGCGTGTCGCTGTCCGTCGCGCCGGGCGCCATCGTCGGCGTGATCGGACCGAACGGCGCCGGCAAGTCCACGCTCCTCAAGACCATCTTCGGCTACCTGGCTCCGTTCTCGGGGGGCATCACGCTCGACGGCGAGAGCCTGGTCGGCCTGCGCCCCGATCAGGTCCTGCGGCGCGGGGCGGGCTTCGTCGCCCAGGCCGGCGGCCTGTTCGCCGAGATGACCGTGCACGACAATCTGCTGCTCGGCGGCTACGGCCTGCCGTCGCGACGCGAGGCCGCCGCCGCCGTCGATGCCGCGTACGAGCGCTTCCCTCGGCTCCGCGAGCGGCGGCGCCAGCAGGCGGGCAGCCTGTCCGGCGGCGAGCAGCGCGCGCTCTCGCTCGCCCGCGCCCTCGTCATGCGCCCGCGACTCCTGCTGCTCGACGAGCCGTCGGCGGCCCTGGCCCCGCGCTTCATCGACGAGGTGTACGAGGCCATCCGGGCGCTGAACCGGTCCGGGCTGGCGCTCCTGATCGTGGAGCAGAACGTCGAGATGATCCTGGGCGTGGCCCATCGCGTGTTCGTCCTCGACCTGGGCCAGAACGCCTTCGACGGCGAGCCAGCCGAGCTCCGCGGGACGGACCGCATCCGCCGCCTGTACCTCGGCGAGAGCCGCAGAGACATCCAGGTCGAGTAGCCGGCCTTGGAATCGTTGGTCGAGTTCCTGATCCAGGGCGTGGTGCTGGGCGGCCTCTACGCGCTCTTCGCGGTGGGCCTCACCCTGATCTTCGGCGTGCTCAACGTCATCAACGTCGCCCACGGCGAGTTCTTCGCGGTCGGAGGCTACGTGCTCTTCGCCGCGGTGGTCCTGCTCCACGTTCCCGCCCCCCTGGGCGTGGCGGGCGCCGGGGTGGGTGCGTTTCTCCTGGGCCTCGCCGTCTACCCACTCCTGATCGCGCCGCTCAATCGCCGGCTCGGCCGTCGTCCCGCCGGCTCGCTCTACCTGGTGCTGACCCTGGGGCTGTCCACATTCATGCAGTCTTCCCTGCTCGCCATCGGCGGCGGAGACTATCGCCAGGTCCCGCCGCTCGTGCGCGGCATCCTCGAGATCGGCCCCACCGGCGTGAGCTACCAGCGCGTGCTGGTCCTCGGGGTCGCCACGCTCCTGCTGGGCGCGCTGTTCGCCTTCCTGCGCTGGCACCGGCAGGGGCTGGCGGTGCGCGCCGTGTCCCAGAACCCGGAAGCGGCGCAGGCCATGGGCATCCACCTGGCCCGCATCTTCTCGCTCACGCTGGCGCTGGGCGTCGGGCTGGCCGGCGTGGGCGGCGCGCTCATGGCGCCACTCTTCAACGTGTATCCGGCCGTGGGCTTCCCGCTCACCATCAAGGCTTTTGCCATCACCATCCTGGGCGGCATGGGCAACCTCGCCGGCGCGCTCCTCGCGAGCCTCATGATCGGCGTGGCGGAGTCGCTGGTGGTCATCGTCGTCCCGTCCCAGTGGCAGAACGGCGTCGCCTTCCTCGTCATGATAGCGGTGCTCCTCTTCCGGCCGCAGGGCCTCCTCGG
>Ga0335071_10000886_pt1 | contig 32267 bp, 29 predicted proteins | sample Lox_Sample_15_FD_206724 | JGI IMG/M metagenome (GOLD analysis project Ga0335071, IMG submission 206724) | Soil microbial communities from Loxahatchee National Wildlife Refuge, Florida, United States - Lox_Sample_1.5 | ecosystem: Environmental > Terrestrial > Soil > Wetlands | place: USA...
GCCAATCCACGACGAACACCCCGCGGCCACCGACGAGCTGGCGCAGGCGTAGTGCCTAGAGCTCGGAGTGCGCCCTCAACCCCTCGGATTCAGGCCCTTCTCCGAACCAAACTGTTGAAGTTGAGTCATAAGGGGCTCATGGTCGACCGCGGTCCAATGAGGCGGCGTATCGAGAATTCAGCGAACCCTGCCCGTGCCCGTAAGGCAGGGCGTCGGGGTTCATGACACGGGTGTCGGGCGAGCGAGGATCTGTTAGCGGCGCGAGGAGCAGGATGCGATCGGGTGTACGACTGAGGTTGCCAGAGGGCGCGGTCAGCATCGGCCGCGCCGCCGTCCTCGCCGCCGCCGGGTCGCGCCCTCGGCCCGGCGAGGGGTCCTCGAGTGCGTCAAGAATCTCCGACGAACCCCGATCGGCAGTAGTCTCGCGAGGGAGCGGCCAAGAGGCGCCCGGGATCACGAGACCGTTCGAGGCATGCCAACCGACGCGGTCGAGAACCAGGAGGACGTGGCTGCAAGGCTCGGGTGCCCGCCGGAGCAGGTCTAGACCAGCACACTCCGGCCGCTCCCGGCATCGAAAAGGTAGACCTTATCTGGCTCGAAGGCGATCTGTACCCTATCGCCTACTGCCGCCCTGAACTCGAGCGGCGTCTTGACTCTTAGCATGTCGCGGTTGACCTTGATGGTGAACACGTGTGATCGCCCCACCTGCTCGACCAGGTAAACCTCGCCGGACCAACCTGCGCCGTCCTGGCCCCGGGCCAAGCGGATGTCCGACGGACGCACGCCCACTCGCAGCTCTTGGCGTGATTGCCCAGCAAGAATCGCCTGGATACGTGGCGCGACCCGGACGCGCAGCCCGTCAAGTTCGAGGCTCACCTCGTCGCCCTCCGCGATGAGCCTACCCGGCGAGGAGAGGAAGTTCATGGGAGGATCGCCCACAAAGCGGGCCACAAAATCGTCCGCTGGACGGTTGTAGATCTCGAGGGGCGGGCCGATCTGGTGCAACACGCCCTCGTTGATCACCGCGATAGTGTCCGCCATCGACAGGGCCTCAAGCTGGTCGGGCGTGGTATAGATGGAGGTCGTGCCGAATCGCCTTTGCATCGACTTCAACTCAGCGCGCATGTGGTGCCGCAGTTTCGCGTCGAGATGAGCGATCGGCTCATCGAGCAAGAAAACGTCGGGCTCGCGGATCAGTGCCCGGCCCAAGGCGACGCGCTGCTTCTGTCCCCCAGACAGTTGGGTGGGCATGCGGTCCAACAACTCGCCCATACGCAACACCTCGCCGACGCGTTGCACCCGAGCGCGAATGTCCGACTCGGAAAACTGTTTGGCCCGGATCGGTGCGCGCAACGGGAAGGCGATGTTCTCGAACACGGTCAAATGGGGATAGAGGGCGTAGGTCTCGAAGGCCATGGCCACGTTGCGAAGGCCTGGCTCCAGATCGTTGACCAGGCGGTTCCCAATCCGGATCTGGCCACCGTCGACAGTCGTCAAGCCTGCGATCATCTTCAGGGTAGACGTCTTGCCCGCCCCTGAAGGTCCGAGGATGAAAAAGAACTCGGAGTCCTTGCAATGCAGGCTCAACTCATTGACAGCCACGTGGTCGCCGTACCTCTTCGTCGCCTTGTTCAGAAGTACCTCAGCCATGGCGATCTCGATCCCCTCTCTCGCCGGGTGGATTACGAGCCTACAGAACCAGGTTCGCCCCGGTCACCGAGTCGAACAAGTGCAGCTTGTCGGACTTGAATCCGATCCAGGCCGCCTCGCCCGCCTCGGTCACAAAATCCCCGTCCGCTTCGATGCTCAGCAGCTGGCCGTCGATCTGTACGGTCACCTGGCAGGATTCCCCCTGCGGCTCGTAGACGAACGTTGTCGCTGCCACGGGTGTCTGGGAACCCTCCGCCTTGGCAACGGCGAGGTCTAGGGGCCGAATCCCAAGCTGCATCCTTCCGCTCGCCTTCGAGCCGAGCAAGCGCCTGCGCGTTGCTTCTGGGAGAAGGATCCGGAAACCGGAACCTTGCGCGAAGAGCTGGTCCCCCAGTGCGGCCAACTCGCAGCTCAAGAAGTTCATCGGCGGGGTTCCGATGAACCCAGCGACGAACTGATTGACGGGCCGGTCGAACAACTCCGACGGAGTACCCAACTGCTGCAGTTCGCCCAGGTTCATCACCGCTATGCGATCGGCGAGAGCCATCGCCTCAAGCTGGTCATGCGTCACGTAGATCGTGGTGGCCTCCACTTCGATGTGAAGGCGCTTCAGCTCGACCCGCATCTGGGCTCGGAGCTGAGCCTCGAGGTGCGAAATCGGCTCATCCATGAGAAAGACCGAGGGGTTTCGAACGATCGCCCGCCCGATTCCGACGCGCTGCTTCTGACCGCCGCCCAATCGAACCACGCGGCGGCCCAACAGGTCGGTGATGTGCAGCACCTCGGCGGCGTATCGCACCTTCCGATCAACCTCGCTTTTGCTCATGTTACGCACTCTGAGCGGCATCGCGATGTTCTCATACACCGTGAGGTGCGGATAGAGCGCGTAGTTCTCAAAGACCATCGCAATGTCACGGTCCTTGGGCGCCACCGATGTGACTTTTCGGCTGCCGATATAGACGTCGCCCCTGGTCACGTTCTCCAGGCCGGCGATCATGCGAAGAGTGGAGCTCTTTCCGCACCCCGAGGGGCCCAGCAGGCACAAGAATTCCTTGTTGCGGCACTCTAGGTCCAATTCCCGCACCGCCTCGACCACGCCTCCGTATACCTTCCAGACCTTCTCCAGTCTCACGTCAGCCATGCTGTCTGTCTCCGCGAACGGATGGCCGAGGTCAAAGCGGCGATTCGATCACCATCCTACTTGACTGCACCAAAAGTCAGACCGCGCACGAGGTACTTCTGCATCAGGAAGGTGAAGATGAGGATGGGCAGGATGGCGATAAACCCCACCGCCATGAACGGTCCCCAGTGAATTCCCATTGATGAGGAGAAGCCCGTGATGCCGATCGGAATCGTCTTCGCATTCTGTTGCGTCAGGATCAGGGCGAAAAGGAACTCATTCCAGGAGAAGATCGAGGCGAAGACCGCGACGGCGGCCAAGCCCGGCTTCACCAGCGGCAGCGCAATCCGGGTGAACACCTGCCACCGAGTGTAGCCGTCGACCAGAGCCGACTCCTCCAGCTCCGGTGGAATGTCCATGAAGAAGCCGCGCAGGATCCAAACCGAGAACGACAGGTTCATGCCGGTGTACATGATCACCAACGCCCACCACGTGTCCAGCAGGCCGATGGACTTGATGAGCACGAACATCGGCACGATAAACGCGATGGGCGGAGCCATGCGGGTGGAGAGGATCCAGAATGCCAAATCCTTCCGGCCCTTGAATTCGAAACGGGCCAAGCCGTAGGCCGCCATCGAACCGAACCCCACGGCGATGGCTGTGGCCAGGATCGTCGCGATCAAACTGTTAACGATGAAGCGCACCTGGCTGAGCGACCGGACCAGGAGCACGTCGTGGTAGCTCTTGAACGTGGGGCTGAAAAGAAAGACCGGCGGACGGGCGAAGATCTGCACGTCGTTCTTGAGCGATGCGGTCACAATGAGGTAGATGGGGAACAGGGAAACCCCGAGGAAGAGCAGGGCAACGGCGTACAATCCCGTCTTGGTGAGAATGCTGTAGCGCTGCCGCTGCAAGGCGAGCTGGCTCTTCCTGATCACCCTCGCCGCCTGCTCCATTCTCTCGTGTTTGTACTGCTCGACGGCTTCCATGGAAGCTGCTCCTGTCTCGAGGTTCCTGGCGGTCGCCTCTCCCATTAGGCCGCAGTGGCTTCCTCTTCCCGATACATCCATCGAACGAAGATCTGGCTGATGATAGTGATCAGAATCAGCATCAGAATAGCCAGTGCCGCCGCGTAACCCAGTTCGAAGAAGTTGAACGCCTGGATATAGATGTAGTACGACATTGTCTCGGTCGCACCGGCAGGCCCGCCCTGCGTCATGGTATAGACCAGGTCGAACATCTTGAACGCATCCATGATGCGGAGCAGCACGATGATCAGGATCACGGGCATCAGGAGCGGGACCGTGACGAGACGGAACTGTTGCCAGTTGGACAACCCGTCGATCTGCGCCGCCTCGTAGACGTATTCGGGTAGCGCATTCAGACCCGCTAAGATCACCAGCATGATGAACGGGGTCCACTGCCAGACGTCGGCTGCGATGATCGACAACGTCGCCAAGGTCGTGTGCGTGAGCCAGCCCTGAGGCTCGACCCCCAAGAAGGAGATGAACCAGTTCACAATCCCATAGCGCTGATTCAGCATGTAGAACCAAATCAGCGCCGACACGATCGGCATCACCGTCACCGGGGCGATGCTCAGCTTGCGGATCGTGTCCATGCCCCTCAGTTTTGTGTTCAACACGAAGGCCAGGCAGAAACCAATGACAAACTCGATCGCCACCGCCCCGGTGACGATGATCAGGGTCCGCACCACGCAATTGAGGAATCGTGGGTCCCGAAACGCTGCACCGTAATTGGCAAACCAAACGAAGCGGGACCCCTGCGCCGCCCTGGTCATGTTGTACTTTTGAAAGCTCAAGGCAAGAGCGTAGATGAAGGGGTACAGGTTAATGATGGCCAACAGCAAACAGGACGGCACAATGAGAATCAGCGCGGTCCTGCGCCTCGCCGCTTTAGAGCTTTGCAGTGGTGTGAACATGGTCTTGAGCTCACTGGAGCGGTGAGGGGCGCCCCACCGCTCCAGTCAGGACGATCTACCACTTGTAGCCATCTTCCTTCATCTTGCCGACCATTATCTCCTGCACCTTCTTGGTGGCCTGCTCCGGCGTGATGGAACCGGACAGCATTTCGTGGAAGACGGTGCCGAAGGTGTCGGCGAGGAACGGCCACTCCGGAATGGCCGGCCGCATCCAGTCCTTCAACTGGCCTTTCTGAGCGATGGCGTCCACTGCAGGGAACACCGGATACATCTTGATCAGTTCGGGATCGCGGATGATCGAATAGCGCGGCATGCCGCTGTTGCCGGCCTTGGCGAGCTCCTTAAGCTGCTCCTTGCCCGTAAACCACTGCACGAATTCCCAGGCCAGCTTCTGGTCCTTCACGTTGCTTGGGATGGAGATCGACCACTCGCCGTTGGGGGTTACGGCGGGCTTGTCGGGCGCATGAGGAGCAGCAACGTACCCAACCTTGCCAGAGACGACCGAGTTGGAGGGATCTTCCGCCATGAAGGATCGGGCGCCCCACTCGTAAACCATCGCCGCCCCGCCCTGAGCAAATTGCCGGGCGCGCTCGTCCCAGGCCATGTTCAGGATGTCAGGCGGGGCGTACTTCTTGAGGTCCATGAAATACTTTGCGGCGCGGACGCCGTCGGGCGTGTCCAGGGTGGGACGCCACTTCTCGTCGAATAGCCGCTGCCCGAAGGCGGCGTAGAAATGCGCCACCTGCTGACCGAGGGGCTGGCCGCGAGCGCCGTTGAAGGCGATGCCGTAGAAGTTACTCTTAGGGTCATTGAGCTGAGCAGCGATCTTCAGCAATTCGTCGGTGGTCTCGGGCGGCTTGATTCCCTTGGCCTGGAAGATATCCTTGCGGTACCAGAGAATCTCAGGGTGCGGCTGAAGAGGAATCCCCATTTGCTTACCCTGGCATTGCGCTTCACTCCAGGCTGCCTCGAGGAAGTCCGACTTGTCGAACTTCGAAGCGGCAATGAGGCCGTCCAGCGGCAGCAACGCGTTGGCCGCGCAGAACTCGCCTTCCCACACGATGTCAACGGATACCGCATCGTAAGCCGATTCCTTCTGCTGCGCGTTCAGCAGAATCTTCTGATGCACGGCGTCGTAGGGCACCACCTCCAACTGAATTGTTGCGCCGGTCTCCTCTTGCAGCCGGTCCACAATCTTTTGGGTGGCGAAGGCAAACGGGTCGGTCACGAACAGGATGCGAATCGTCTTGCCGGCGAACGGCTTGCCAGCTGCGGCCGCCGGAACGGCCACGGCCACCAGTGACAACAGCAGGGTCATCCGAACCAACAGAAAAGCCGAGCGAAAGACTTTACTCATCGAACTAGCCTCCTTTGGCTAACGACCGAGATCGGATCGCCGTCTCTGCCCGCTCTCAAGTTCTCCTGGTCATCACCTCCCATCCAAGCCTGTCGTACGCCCGGGCGATAGGGACCGCGCCCTTGGGCGTTCAACTCTGGCGCTCAGGTCGTTCAAAGGCCCGATTCCACCGAGCCAAGAGTCACCCGCCTGGAAAGTCGCCGCGGCTGGCCCTCCGACGGCGGCAGCTCGCAGCAATGTCCATGGTCCGCTGGAGGCCGGTGGCAGCCGTCCGCTGTGTAGCACCTGTGTCCGGCCTCGGCAACGCGTGCCTGCTCGAGCGCCACCCAGAGAAGGAACGCGGCGCCGCGAGGGAGTGTGGTTGCCAGTTCGGCATCCCCGTTGCAGAGGGCGGGGCTTGTCGGTCGTCATCTTCTGCAGGGGCCCGTTCGCGGGATGCGAGGCGCTTCTGCAGGTCGCCTCGTTCGCGCGGCAGCTACTCTCCCTCTCGGTGGAAGGTTCGGGTCGCGGGCGCTCAGCGCGGCGACGAGCTTTCTCCATCGAGCCGCGACCGCGCACGCGCCGGAAGCTCCCGGATGCCTCGCGAAGGGCCGCACCAAACCCCTGCAAGACCATCCTCCCCAAGCATCAGTGCTCAACTCTCGGTCGCATCCTGAATGAGCGAGGTGAGGTTCTCAACCGGATTGGTCATAGCGCAACTTCGGCCAATCTAGAAACCGACCTGCGCATGCTACACTACCTCGACGGTGCCATCTCGTGTGCAGACGCCCGTGCGGTTTCCGATACGACGTTTTGATCAAGTTGAGTAGTTTTCCTACGGCCTGTCAATCCGAGCTTGCTCTTGCGAACTCTGCCCGCACTAGCCCTCGCTCCTTTCTCGTCGCGATATGCCACGTTCTAACCGACGCCCTCCTGTTGGGGTGCCCTGAACGTAGCGCATAAAGGGGGCCTACCCAATCGGGATAACTTCGACCCAGGCAGCCATCTGGGCTCGGACGGTGCGTTGACAGACGTAGTAAAACTTCGGAAGTTAGCGGCGGTTACACCGTCGCGATAGCTGCGCCGAGGGTTGGATTTCGGCAGCCGGTCGCCGTCGATTGCTTCACAAGGAAGCCTTTTCAATGGCGGACCGAGAGTATCCCTATCTTGCCGGCGAACGGTGGCTCGATTGCGCGTCCGCCGGGGGCTGGATCGAGGTCGAGAACCGAGCCACTGAGGAGTTCGTTGACCGCGTTCCGTGCTGCTGCGTCGGGGACATGGACCGCGCGGTTTTGGTTGCGCGCCGCGCCTTTTTCGGGTGGCCGGTGCTCACCCCAAACCGGCGTGCCGAGTACCCGCGCGCCGCCCGGTCGGTGCGGGCCCAGCGGGGAGATGACGTCCCATGCATGGCGGAGGGCAAGTCGCGCGGCGAGGTCGAAACGCTGGTGAAGGCACTCTCCTTCTATACCGAGGAGCGCGTCCTGAGGGAGCCCAACAACGACGAGCCGGAGTCTTCGGCAGGGTCCACCGCGATCCCGTCGGCGCGGCCGCGGCCGTCGCCCCGCGGAACCACCCGGTCGAGCTGCTGGGGTGGAACTTGGGCGGCCGACTGGCCGCGGGCTGCACCTTGGTCATCAAGCATGCCTGCAAGACCCCCGAGGCCGGGATCATGGTGCGCCCTACTGGGGACGCCGCAAGAGCGGCATCGGCTACGAGCACGGCGCGAGGGTATGGAGGGCTCCCTGCCCCAGAAGCACCTCCGCGTCCGCCATCGCGTCGAGAGCCGGAAACGTGACCAGCCAGCCGGAATCGGCTGAGGCCCAGGAAGTGGAGTGAGCGACGCAACGGATAAAGGGAGGAGGCCGCCGAGTGGGCAGAGTCCCAAAGCGGAAGGAACGCCACGAGGCTCGACCATGCTCCTGCAAGTGATCGCCCGCGAGCGCCCCCGGCTTCCCTCCGCCGAGCGACGGATCGCCGACTTCGTCTTACAGAACCCCGAATCCGTGATCACCATGAACATGGCCGACCTCAAGGTGGTGGTCGGGGTCAGCGACCCCACCATCGTCCGCTTCGCCCGGCGCCTGGGTTGCCGCGGCTACGCGGAGTTGAAGGTCCGGCTGGCCCAAAGCTTGGCCCCCGCCGCCCCCTTCTCCCATGAGGCGACCCTGCCCACCGACAGCGTCGAAGCGGCGGTGTTCAAGACTCTGCGGAACTCGATCAACTCCCTGCGCCGCTTCGAGCAGGACTGCGACGCCGCCGCCGTGGGCCGCGCCGCCGACCTGATGCTCATGGCTCACGAGGTCTTCCTCTTCGGGCTTGGGATCTCGCAGACCATCGCCTACGACGCCGAGCACAAGTTCCTGCGCGTTGGCATACGCTGCCGGCTGATCGAGGGCCAGCAGCGCCAGGCGCTGGTGGCCACCACCGTGAGGAAGGAGGACGCGGTGGTGCTCCTCTCTCACTCCGGCGAGACCCGCGCTCTGGTGCAGTCGGCCGCCACCGCCAGAACCCGAGGCGCGCACACCATCGCGGTCACCGCGCCCCACTCGCACCTGGCGCGCACCTGCGCGTTGGTCATCGGGGTACCGCGCTACGAGCACAGCGAGGTCTATACGCCCCTCACCGCCCGCCTCAACCACTTCATCGTCACCAACATGCTGGTGGCGGTCATCGGGGTGAAGCAGGGCCAGCCCCGGCCGGACAACCTGGCCGCCCTCGACCCGTGGACAGAGAAGATGATCGACAACCCAATACCGGGCACGCTCGGATCAACCGACGGTGCTCGAGGCATGGGCGACGGAGCACCGCACCGGGCGAGGGCCAAGCGGACATGATGCCAACCGAGGTACCGATCGCCGCCGTGGTACCTCGCCAACGCTTCGCAGTGGTCTCGCATCAGCGTCGCTTCATGAACGACGTACAAGGGCAACAGCAGCGAACCGTGAAGGAGGACCCATGATTCTCGACAAGTTCTCTCTAAAGAACAGGATTGCCTTCGTGACCGGCGCCGGTCAGGGGATTGGCGCCGCTTGCGCGCAGGCGCTGGCCGAAGCCGGGGCCACGGTGATGGTCACCGACCTCATCGGTCCCCGAGCCGAGGCAACGGCCGCCAGGTTCCGGGAGGGCGGGCTGAAGGCCGAGGCGATGACCCTGGACGTCACCGCCTGGCGTGACGTGGACACGGCAGTCGCCCAGATCGAGACGCGCCACGGGCGCATCGACGTCCTGGTGAACAACGCTGGCATCGCCATCAGCGAAGTGCCGGCGGAGTCCATGACCAACGACCAGTGGCACAAGGTCATGGACGTCAACCTGCACGGCGTTTTCTACTGCTCGCGGGCGGTCGCGCGCGGCATGCTCGCGCGCAAGAGCGGGGCCATCGTCAACATCGGCTCGATCTCTGCCTACATCGTCAACAAGCCGCAGGAGCAGTGCAACTACAACGCGGCCAAGGCCGGTGTGCACCAGCTCACCAAGTCCATGGCCGCCGAGTGGGCCACCCGCGGCGTCCGGGTGAATGCCGTCGCCCCCGGCTACACCGACACCCCCCTCCTCTCCTTCGCCAAGGGGGGCCCGTCGTTCAAGGTGTGGATGGACATGACCCCGACCGGGCGGTTGGCCAATCCCCTGGAGGTGGCCGCGGTGGTGCTGTTCTTGGCCTCCGACGCAGCCAGCAACGTCACCGGCAGCATCGTCACCGTCGACGGCGGCTACACGCTCTGGTGAGCGCTGTTCCCGAACGGAGCGGCGCCCGGGTGGAGGAGCCCCGAACTGCGGAAGGGCCGTTCTCCCTGGCGCGAGGACTAGCCCAGGTGGCGCCGCTCCAGCTCTAGCACCGGGCAGGGCCGGACCCCACTGGGAGACGAGGGTGGTGGTGCGCGCGACTAGGAAGGCGATGCAAGATGAGGCATCACGCTGGGACCCCTATGGCGCTCGCCTCAGTCACAGAACATAGGGCCGTGTCGAGAGACGGCACGCTGATCGCCTATTTTCAGAGCGGCTCCGGTCCCTCGCTGCTTCTCGTCCACGGCACCGCGGCCGACCACGCACGCTGGGCGCCGATTCTGCCCCAGCTCGAAAGCCATTTCACGGTGTACGCCGTCGATCGCCGCGGTCGGGGCAAGAGCGGCGACGCGAAGACATACGCCGTCGAAACCGAGTTCGAAGACCTGGCGCGAGTGATCGACCAGATCGGCGGCGAAGTGTTCCTCCTCGGGCACTCCCACGGGGCCGTCTGCGCACTCGAGGCGGCGCTGCGCACAACGCGGATAGCGAAGCTCGTGCTCTATGAGCCGCTCGAGCCCGTGGGCGCACCGTTCTACCCACCTGAGCTCATTGCGGAGCTCGAGCGGCTTCTCGTGCAAGGCGACCGTGATGCCGTTGTAGAGGCCTTCTTTCGCGAAGTCGTGAGGACGCCCGAGAACGAACTGACGACCCTCAAGTCGCTGCCGAATTGGCCGGCGAGGGTCGCGGCGGCACACACCATTCCACGCGAGATGCAGCTCGATCGGACGTATCACTTCGAACCCGCGCGCTTCGCTACGATCCGTGTACCCACTTTGCTCCTACTCGGCGGCAATAGCCCCGCATTCGTGAAGAAAGCGACCGAAGCGGTGCACGAGGCGCTCGGGAACAGCGAGATCGGCGTCATGCCGGGGCAACAACACGCCGCGATGAACACGGCGCCCGCAATGTTCAACGAACATGTGATCGGCTTCCTCCTGCGAAGGAGTGACCGAAAGGCTTGACCCACGTTCTGCGGTCTATTCGCCTCGGGGTAACTCTGATACTGACAAGTCCTCGTAGTCACGGTCAGTGCAACGCGATCACGTTGTCAGGAAGGGCCACCTCGCGCTTGTAGGTTGCCCCCAGCATCTGCCAGGCCCGGTCGAAGCGGTCGCTCTGCGCCAGGGCCCGCAGCGTCAGGATGGCTTGCCCGCCGGCATGCCGCCACCTCATTCCCGACCTCTTCAGCCGCTGCGTCGCGAGCGTCTGGCACGCGGCCTCCACCACGCCCGAGCCGATGGGGAGGTTCTGTGCCTTCATCTGGGCGTAGCGCATGCGGTGCCGGTTGTTCCGGAAGTAGCGCAGCTCCTTCGCGATCTTCTTGCGGCCGGGGTGCTCGTCGCCCAGGTGGATCAGCGAGCGGATCACCTTCTCTACGCCGTCGTCGTCGTCACGCAGGACCTTATGCGACCGACAGGGCTGCCTGGAGGTGCTCGGCGCTGTGGAAGAAATCCACCACCTGCGGGCTTGGAGGATCGAGCTCGGTCAGGGACTCCCAGTTGTCCTTGGCCCCGTCCGCGAGCTTGGTCACCAAAAGGTCCGGCCGCTGCGCAAGGATCGCCGTCAGCTCCGCGCCGAGCGTCCCCTTCAGCGTCGCCTTCTTGGGCTCGGGCATCCGCGCCAGCCGGATCGTCCTGAGCCGCTCGTCTTCGGCGTCGTAGATCGAGAGCGTCCCGCAGCCCACCTCCTGGTGACCCGCCGGCCCGCGCTGGAGCTTCCCGTCGGCTTTCGCGCGGGCTCGCTTCTCCTCGCCCTGGCCGTCCTTCATCGGCACCATCACGCCGTCGAGGGGACACCGCCACCGATGCCGCCTCCTTGGGCACTACCTCCCCCTGGCGCAGCGCCGCCTCGAACCGCTCCCGCGCAGCTTCCCATCGCTCGCTCAGTTGCTTGGGCAGCCGGTCGAGGCTCGACTTCGACGGCTTCATCCCGCCCAGCATGGCGAAGAGGTCCTCCCCCTCCTTCGGCGTCAGGTGCGCCACCACCCACGCCGCCTGGCGCGCAGCCAGCGGAGTCCAGCGCCCCTCGACCATGCCGCCCCGCAGTTCCATCGGGCAGACCGCCCGCTCACCGTCCTGCAGGGTCGAGTAGAGGCTGCGCATGATGCGCACCGGGCCGGCCGCGCCGAAGTAGGTCTCCTCCCACCGCACCACCCCAATTCCGGCCTTCTTGCGCCGGAGGATACCGTTCACGGAACCGAGGTTCGGATCTCGGCGCCGCGGCTCAAGCTGTCCTGCGGCGAGAAGGATTGGTCGCCCGGGGCTTGTCGCGCACGGCCCGCCGGGTTCCCTCTATTTGCCATTGGTCGCTTTCAGCTCAGGCCTGCCATCGAGGCCCGCGCGACGAATGTGCGCTGCCGCCAACGCCTCCGCTCGCCCATGCAGCCGTGCGATCCTCGGCCGAGGCCGGTGGCTCGGGAGGCAATGGCTCGAGCGCCACCCACACGCCGGAGCCGATCACCACTGTGGCGCCGGCGAAGGCGAGCCCACCGAGCGGCTCGCCCAAGAGGAGCGCGCGCACACCCGCGGCCATGACCGGCTCGACGTAGGTGATGGTGGCGGCGATGGCGGCCGGCACGCGCTTCACCGCCAGGAAGAAGACCGTCCCTGCGCCGACGCCGAGCACGAGGCCGCCGAGGGCGACTCGGATCACGCCCGGCCCCGGGGGCGGCACCGCACGCCCGAACGCGGCGAGGAGTAGCAGCGCCGAGATCGCAGCGTGAACCGAACAGATGGCGAGGGGCGAGAAGCTCGTGGAGGCTAAAACCCGCAGAGTGCGATCAAGTCCCGAGTACTGCGTGAGTTCAGACGAGCGGTGAAGCCCTCACCTCGCGTGCTGGAGATTCTCGGGTCGCCCCCTTCCTCCGATCAGCCGCATGGGCCAACTCGCAAGCCCCTAGGGGTCGATACCTTCCGGCCCGTGGCCTACAGAGTCCGATGCCGGACGTGCGCGCTTGGCTGCGGCCTCCGTGCGTGTAGCGGCGAGGGCTCCCGGGCGGGTCGCCGTCCAGCACCCTGTTGAGCCGCGCCGCGCACTTCGTGTGGCGGCGGCGCCCGCGGCGCGACACCTTCGCCCGCGGTGCGGGTGTCTCGCCGACAGCGGCGGGCGCCTGCCGGGGAGTCGTCATGAGCGCGTCGATCGAGCACCTCCGGGTCCGGGCCAACGGCCTCGACTTCCACGTGGCCGCCAGTGGGCCGCCCGGCGGCCCGCAGGTCCTCTGCCTGCACGGTTTCCCCGAGGGATGGATGAGCTGGCGGCCGGTGATGGCGCGCCTGCCCGAGGTGCGGCTCTACGCGCCAGACCTGCGCGGCTACGGGCCCATGGACCACCCGCGCGGTGGCTACGACGTCTTCACCCTCACCGATGATGTCCGCGCGCTAATGGTCGCGCTCGGCCTCGACCGGCCGGTGCTCGCCACCCACGACTGGGGCGGCGCCCTCGGTTGGCTCTTCGCCCACCGCCACTCCGCGCTCATCCGCCACCTCCTGGTGGTGAACTGCACGCACCCGCGGACTCTCGTCCGCGCCGCGCTGACCTTCGACCACCTACAGCCGCTGCGCATCCCTTGGGTGCTGCCTTTCCAGGTGCCCTGGCTGCCGGAGGCCTTCATTGCCACCCCGCCGGGCCGGCGCCTGCTGCGCTGGAGCTTCACGGTGCGCGAGGGGCGACCGGGCACGATGGACCGGGCGCTGGTCGACGAGATCGTCGGCCGCTTCGCCACCAGCGGCGACCTGCGCGGCCCGATCCAGTATTACCGGGCTTTCTTCCGGACCCTCCTCTCGAAGCGAGGCCGCGCGGCACTTCACACCCTTTACGCCACACCCATCACTGCGCCGGTCACCGTGGCCTGGGGCGAGAAGGACGGAGCCCTGCCGGAGGCGGTCGCTCGCAAGAGCGCCGCCGACGCCGGCTGCCCTCTCGACTGGCGGCCGCTCGCCGGCGTGGGGCACTTCGTCGACCTAGAGGCGCCCGACGCGCTCGCGGCCGAGCTTCGGCGCGTGGTCGACCAGCGAGCGTTTGCACCCCAGGTGAAGTCGGCCCCGGATAGCGGGGCCGGATCCCGGGCCAGCCACGCCCTAGAAGCGCCACCATCACCCTGAGCCACCTCGCGCGGCGCTCTCGAACGCAGAGGAGAAGCCTCCGAACTGTTCGACCTAGTGGAGGAGGGAGGGTTGAGGCGAGTCCGCAGCCCGTGGCCACGCCGTGGCAAGGCGGCTCCACGACCTTGCCCCCCCCAAGGAAGCTGGCGGGAATCAACGATGTATCAGGGCTCGGGTTCTGGACCGTCTCCGTCCACGGGCATGCCTACGATGGTCTTCCCGTCGGTCCACCTCAGGCCCACTAGCCCGGTTCGCTCGTTGACGCTTGTCACCTCCCAGTGCTTCCCGTTCCCGAAGAGGCGAACGGGACCTTGTCGAAGCGAGGCAGGGCAGGGAAGTCCTCGGCCGGAAGGCCCACGATCCGGAACTCGGCCGAGCCGATCCGATGAAGCAACTCGCCGAGCTAGCTGGGCGTGCCCGGTTTCAACTGGAAGGCCTCTCGCGACGACCGGCGACACTGTTCGGTTACGCACAGACGGTCCTGGCGCTCGCCGCGTGACCGCGGCCCGGGAGCGACCTGCGAGAATCCCCGAGCGGATGCCCACCCGAGGGTCGATAATGCTGGCATGACGAACGACACCCCAGCGTCGATCCCGGAGCTGTGCGCTCAGGGACCGTATCCGCCGCACGCGGTAGCGCTGCAACTCTACGGACGACTCGTGGGCAGCTGGGACCTCGACGTGACCTGGCATCATCCCGACGGCGAAACACAAGAAGCCCGAGGCGAGTGGCACTTCGGCTGGATCTTACAGGGCCGGGCCATCGCTGATGTCTGGATGGTCCCGACACGTGCCGACCTTGATGCTGGTGCCAAGCTCCAGGGTTATGGGATTACGACGCGCATCCCGATGAGCACCGAGCCTGGTACGTGGAAAGTGACCTGGAACGGCGTCCTTACGGGTGATTACCTTCGTGGGCCGCGAAGTGGGCAGCGAGATCCTCCAGGAGGGGACCTATCCTGACGGGAAGCCGACGCGGCGGATCTTCTCGGAGATCACCGCGGACTCGTTCCGGTGGCGCAACGAGATCTCGACCGACGGGGATACACCTTCCAGCTTCAGCAGCACCTCACCGCGCGCCGGCGCGGCCGGACACGCGTGTGACTTAAAGTGTAGACGCGGTGAAGCGGCACGATCTTGCCTCCCCTACCCCGGCCCGTCTGGCTCACCAGGAGAGACCGATGGCCGGGGACAGCCTCCAGGCTGCCTTACCAGGCCCCCCTTCCGCCGTTTACTGGTCTCCTCCCCGTGCTCCGTGGTCCACGATGGACCACCAGGTTCCATGGGTATCTGGTGCTTCCTCCTTCTCCTGCCAAGCCCCGCTCACACTGCTTGTTTCACGATCGGTCGGCTCTTGACCCATTCGACGTTGGAGAGCCACCTTTTCACTGGGACGCCAAAGGGCGCGGGCAAGGTCTGCGTCCAGGTGGTCGGTGAGGTGACCTTTCTCGTTTGACCTGAGCCAAGGTCTACACCTCCAAAATGCCCATCACCGCCTGCGACGCGCACTACCACCGCGTCCTGCCACTCCACTCCGCTCTCGGCGTGGTAGACCATGGGAAGCAATGGTGGACCGACTTCTCTAGGACGCCCGCCGTCACGCGAAAGATGGGTGAAGGAGGACCCCCGGTGGAGGGCACTGCGGAAGCGCCGGCGCGCGAGCATGGTCTCGACGCGCTGCGCGTCTTCGCGTTCGCACTTCTGATCGTGTACCACTCCTGCCTGGCGTACGTGACGTGGCCTTGGCTCATCAACGACCCCGGTGGCGGCCACGCCCTCGAGCCCATTCTGCTGAGCATCAACCGCTGGCGGCTGCCGTTGCTCTTCTTCGTCAGCGGCGCGGCTGCGACCCTCTCCCTGCGGCGGCGGTCCTGGGGCGAGTTCGCACGCGAGCGAGCGGACCGGCTCTTCCTGCCCCTCGCAGTCGGTGTCTACCTGGTGTGCCCGCCCCAGACGTATCTCACGCTGCTAGTCCACGGCCACCCGATCTCGTACCTGGAGCTCTACCGCTCCATCCTCCTCCCCGCTCCGGCTGGCACCGCGAACTGGATACACCTCTGGTTCGTAGGCTACGTGCTGGTCTTCTCCTTGGTGGGCATGCCGCTGCTGATGCTGATCCGCTCCCCGGCCGGGACGCGCGTGCTCTCGGCCGCCGCCCGCGCCTGTGAACGCTGGCCGCCGGTTATCTACCTGATGGTGGTCCCGAGTGCGCTCGTGGCAGGACTGCTCGGGCCCCGGTGGCCCGTCACCTACAACCTCGTCGGCGATTGGGCCAACCTCTGCGCTGGCCTGGTCTTGTTCCTGTGGGGCTTCGCCCTTGCCTCCAGCACCGCTTGCCTCGAGCTCGTCACCACGCGGCGTCGGGAGTTTCTCTGGGTCGGTCTGGGCGTGGCCGCCCTGTTCTTCGCCGCCCGCGCCGCCGGGCTTGCCGAGCGCTGGCCAGAGGGGGCGCAGACCGCGTTCTGGTGCACCGTGAACGCGGCCTACGCGGTCACCTGGGTCCTGGCCCTGGTCGGCTTCGCCCGCGCTCACGTTACCCGACCGAGCGCCTGGCTCCGCGCGGCGAACGAGGCGGTGTACCCGTTCTACATCCTCCACCAGACCGTGACCGTTACCGCGGTGTACTTGCTCCTCTCCTGGTCGGTGAGCTACTGGGTGAAGCTCCCGCTGGTGTTGCTAGCGACGTTCCTCGTGTCCTGGGCGGCGTACGACGTGATCCGCCGCTCGCCCTGGCTTCGTCCGCTTTTCGGCCTGAGGCGGCAGGACGGCCCCCGCCCGAAGCTCACGGGTGCGCCTCCCCAGGCTGTTCCTCCACCGCCGCCGTGAAAACCAGGCGACGCCCATCGGCGCCTCGAGGGGGGACCGCCCGGTCGCACATAGCCCGCGGCCGGCACTTGGCGTTCTGGCCGACGGCAAGTAGCGCTGCGGCTTGGGCTTCCAGCCAACGCGTGTCCGCGCTCGGGGCACCGAGATACAGGGCTCTCGGACGCGGGGACGCGCAGCACCCACCTGCCCCTCCTCCGCGAGGAGGTCTTGGAGCCGTTCCGGGCCCAGCGCGTCGCGGTACCGCCGGGCATGGGTTTCGTCACGCTCCACCTTGCCTCCCCCGGTCCTACGTTCGGCCTCACGGGCGAGAGAATTCTGGCTCCACCCACCGCGATGGAGCCGACCCGGGCAACTCCCTGGACCCCGGTTCAGGATCGAAAGTCGAGCGCTGCGAGCGGGCGTACAATCGCCGTGCCCTCGTACTCGAGTGTCGGATGGGCGATGGCTAGGCTCCGTACGGCTGCATTGCGCTCCTCAGCCGTTACAGACGTCGCGGCCAGGGCACGCCCGCACAAACCAGCTGTACCGGAACGCCGGGCCTCTCCCCGTCCGAGTGAGGTGTTTTCTAGTAGTTGCAACCGCAACTATCTGCGGTTACGCTCCGAGCATGACCGGCCGGCTCCCCCGCCTTCCCCAACGCCGCAGCTCACTCTCCGGCGTGGAGCCGGACGGTGTAGCACTGCGCAGGCTCGTCCAGCAGTTCATCCGCGGCATGGGGCTGCTCGCCGCGGACCGGACGCCTTGCGGCAAGCCCCTCGCGGTGTCTCACGCGCACGCACTCATGGTTCTGCGAGAGCACCGGAGCGGGGAACGGGTTCTGTCTCAGCGCGAACTCGGCCCTGCGCTCGGCATCGACAAGAGCAACGTAGCCCGCCTAGCCCTGAAGATGGAGAAGGCCGGTCACTTGACTCAGGAGCGCGACCGGCAGGACGGCCGGGTGCGCCTCCTGATGCTCACCAGGGCCGGCGCGACACTCGCTGAGGCTGTGGAGAGGTCGAGCCGCGCCCGCTTCGAGATCCTCTTCAGGTCTCTCCCGCGCCCGCAGCGGTCAAGAGTCCTGTCTGCCCTGGAGGTCCTGAATCGAGCCGTCATGGCTTCGTCACTGCTAGTGGCGGCTTCTTCGAAGGGTGGGACCACCGGCCCCTCGCCTGCACGCGCACCCATGGAACGGAGGGTCGGCACATGAGCCCTTCGGCGCGCGTCGTCGGGGGCGTCGTCTTCCTGTACTTCATCATCGCTCTCGAAGTCCTGGTGATGATTAGCCCCTTCGCCGGGTTCTTCTACGCCGCCTTTAATCCGGTCCTGCTGTTTCTCACCTCTTCGACCGCCACGCGCTGGCTCGGGGGCTTCTTCCTGCCGCACATGGTCACGCCACCGGGTGCCCTGCTCCGATCCGTTCGAGTTGCCGGTTCGGTTCTGTTCGTCGGAGGGGTCATCGCCTTCTTGGCCTGCGCGGCTCAGGTCTACTGGAGCAAGTTGGCCCGTCGCGGTCCCGTACAGGGCGGACTGTACCGCTGGATTCGCCATCCTCAATACCTGGCACTCGCCGCAACCGGCCTGGGGCTGGCCATCCTGTGGCCCCGGTTCCTCACCGTTGTTCTGTGGGCGGTGATGGTGGCGCTCTACCGCATCCTCGCCCGGGATGAGGAGCGGCGCATGACGAAGCAGTTCGGAGAGGGCTATCAGTCATACCAAGCCGCCACCGGGATGTTCCTGCCGCGGCCAGTTGAGGCGGTTCTGGCGCGCGTGTCGTGGCCACGAGGCACTTGGGAGCGTACGACACTCCGCCTCGCCCTCCTGTTCGCGGTCGCGGTGGGGTCGGCCTTCGCCCTGCGCGCCTACACGGTGTCGAAGTTGCCCGTCTGGTCAGTCGGAGCCGTTACAGCTCTGCCCGTCCTGCCGGCCGACATGGCCCCGGTGAGTCACCGTATGGAGGCAGTGTTGGACATGCCCGAGGTACACGAACGGCTTCCGGCAGGGACGGCGCTCCTCGCCTACGTACTCCCAGTTGAGTACGTCATGCAAGGGATGATTGCCGACACCGATCCAACTTGGCGTCTATACCAGCGTCACCAAACCCTGCCGATGATAGCCGACTGGGTCGTCCACCCCTTCCGCCACCTCGAAGGTGGACACGCCGCCCACATGCACGAGCACGGGGACCTGGCTGCACCCATTGGCGGAGGCTTGGTGCGGCGCATCATCTTCGTCCGCGTCGAGACTGAGAACGAGGACAGGAGTCCTGCCGCGCTGTTCTCGATGACCGCGGCCCGTCGCCCGCTGTTCTTCGCTGACGTGGACTTCCATGCTTCGCGCCTTCTCAGGGTCCAAGACCTCGGGCCCGGCACCGGGTGGGGCAACCTACCCACACCGATGTTCTGACCACCGCTGTTCCTCTCGCGGAGGCTCCACCTGGCCGCCTTCATACCGGCCCGCGGCAACCTGGGTTCGGGCCCTGACCATTGTGTTCAGAATCGGTCTGTTGCGGGCCGGCTCGGCCTGAGAGGCGCAACCTCGGAGCGGTGCCCGGTTCTGAGCTTGAACTCGCCCGCGAGTTCTGGCGGATTCTAGCAGCTGCCCCATGTGCATCGAGACCACTGCGATGACAGTGGCCGGCCGTACCCCCCGAGCCTGGTCATGTGGTATCTCGGATTGATGCCTGGACTCGGGACGCTGGTCAACATGGGTGCCGTGCTTCTCGGCACGGTGGTGGGGCTCCTCTTCGGGCGGCTCATACCCGAGCGCGTGCGTGCCACCGCCATGGCCGCCATCGGACTCTCGGTGCTGGGGCTGGGCTTGCAAATGGCGCTCGACCCGCGCGTTGACCCAGACAAGCTGCGCTACGCGGGCACGCTGCCCTACCACGCGAACCCGCTGATCGTCATCGGTGGCCTCGTGCTGGGCGGCATCCTGGGCGAACTGCTGGAGCTAGAGCGTGCGCTCGAACGTGTGGGGCGACGGCTCCAGCTGATCGCCCCTCGGCTGCGCCTGGCCGCGCAGCCCGGCGCTGCCGAGCGTCAAGGCATCGTCGAGGGCTTCGTCACCGCCTCGCTACTCTACTGCGTCGGCGCCATGTCCGTCATCGGCTCCATCCAGGATGGAACGGGCCAGCCCCAAGTACTGTACGTGAAGGCACTGCTGGACGGAACCGCCTCGGTGGTCCTGGGCAGCGCGCTCGGTGCAGGGGTAGGCCTCTCGGCGCTCCCGCTCGGCCTTTACCAGGGCGGCATCGCGCTTGCCGCGAGCTCCGTGACTCGCTACCTCACGCTACCTGTGCTGACAACGCTGACCAGCGCAGGCGGCCTCCTCATCGCCGCCATCGGCCTCGACTTGCTTGCAATCAAGCGCCTGCCGGTCGGCAACCTTTTGCCGGGCATCTTCATCGCCTCCGCGCTGGCCTATTTCTTCGGGTAGCGACCGGGCCCAAGACCCCTCCCCGGCCCTCTTGTCTTTTTCGCCCCGTCGGTTCGGTCGTCACCCGCCGCCGTTCTTCAGCGCATAGGGCACGCTCTCAAGAGTCTCCGGCTCAACTGGAGTGCCAGGCCCGGACGGGCCCAGAAGTGCAACCCGACCCTGCGCCGTGCGGCCGCTCGACCCGTGAGATCGCAATGGCGGTGAAGGCCCCTCGATCGTTGCGCGCCGCAGCTGCACGAGTCGAGTTTGCCATATCCGCGACCTTGTCAAGGAGGCGAGGTCCCGGATATGGAGCTGGGTCGCGGGAGGAAGATGAAGCGCGCCACCTGAAGGAGAGCACCAGACAGCCCTACCGTGAACGGACAAACGCGAAGAATAACCCGCAGCCCGGATCCGAGTCCGGGCTGCGCGGTTGACTCAGCGTAACCGTAAGTCGTCAGTGCGGAGCATCAGCACAACCCTATTCCGAACTCCAGACCGCGAACATCCCGGCAAGTCCGTTTGGAACCACATCCGCGGCGTAGCCAGACACGATCCCAAGGTCGTTGATCCCTCGTGGCGCATAATGCTCCGACATAAGCAGGTTCGCGGGAATCGTGATGTCCTCGTAGGGGGAGGACCCGAGCTTTGCGACCTATCCTACCGGACACCCGCACCCCGTGCCACAGGGACAAGTGGGATCGAAATAGAACCAATCCCTGATCATTGATTTGTTGAGCGTCCGTATCGGTACCGTTCACTCGGAAATTCGCACCTTCACGTGTTCGTCGCCAGGCGTACCACCCCTCCGGAGAGCCCGAGTAGACGCCGTCGGCCAGAAGCCATGAGCCTCCGACCACGTCCCCAGAGGAATTGATCCCCGAAGCGATGGTCTCCTCGCTAGGGAGAGAGTCGGTGTAGGTCGTCTTTACTGGGTCGTAAATGAAGGCTGCAGTGCTGTTGCCATCATCGATGTCCGACCACCCGACCACGAACCCTTGGTCGTTGATGCCCCTCGCCTCTGTGAAGGAATACGCGTTCGGGTTCCAGAGCAGGTGGTAGGCACCGCTCGTCCCCTGAATGTAGCCGTATTCCGTGGAATAGTCGGGTGAATAGACGCCACCGACGATGAATCCGAGGTCGTTGATGCCAAACGGTTGAGGTTCGACAACCTCCGTCGGGGCAGGGAGAGTCCTGAAAGTCCGCGGCAAGATGCTATAGCTGTACGCTGCAATCCAGTTCCAGCCTTCGTCGTATGCCGCGCCCACCGCCGTGCCAAGGTTGTTCATCTGCCAGGAATGCCTCTGCGCCGCACCTGGGTACTCGTAGAACCGATAGGTCCAACCGGCCTCAGCTGAGACCGTGCTATTCGCCGCGGGTTCGAAAGAGGTCTTTCTCCATGAAGAACATTGGGTCAATGAATTGAGGTGAAGCCTATTGGAGCGAGCGCTGACACGAGCGGCTTGAGCCGTATTGCTCGGCGAGGTTGCAGCAAAGCCACAAGCAATTCCGAGCAGCATCGTCGCTGCAGCGGAAACGGCGAGAATCGAATTTCTCCCCTCCCTTGATGGAAGGGAGTGTGACCCTGACTAGCCTCGGATGGGTCTTAAGCTGGGACCACCAAGAACTGCCCTGCCCGGGCCGTACTCTGGGGCGTTGATGACCTGGGGAATACGGTGAGCGGACCCGGGAAAGGGCAGCCGGAGCGGTAGCCGTCTTCGTCGTTCGTTCGCGGATCGATGCAGCGTTTCCGCTCCACGACGTCGGTTGCGGTCCTCCCCTTCCCTCTCCTCGACGTAGAGCACGGGCGAGTCGGCTGCCCGCCGCGTGCAGCTCCTCGCGGGCCAGGGCGGCCTTTGGGGGTCGAGAGTCGAGGCCCGGTGGTCCACCCGAGACAGGGCTGCCGTTCGGCGCCTAGCGTCCGGCTCGGCGGCCGTTTAGCGCTGGTATGGCCGCACGCCAACAGCGTTCCCGCCTCGACCATCACATGAGTTTCTTGGGCGGCTTTCCGCTGAGGAGCGGACTTGGCGCGAAAGTCGACGCTCCGGTCCCCCCCCCCGCGAGTTCCCGAAGGCGATGGCGCTCCGCCGAATCGGTATGGGCCTAGATGCCCTACATCGGCGTTTCATAACCTCGGCGCATGGCTGCGGCCATCCTGCTGCTGGCACTCCTGGCTCCTGAACCAGCGAATACCATTCCGTGGTCCGACAAGGACCGCAAGACCCTGGTCAGCGACTGCCTCAAGCCCTTCACTGACCGTGACAACAACCTACCTCACGCACTGGAGAAGTACTGCCGGTGCTTCCAGCGGAAGGTCGAGTCGAGGTACCCCTCGCTCAAGAAGGCCCGCAGAGCGGACTCCGAGGACACGAAGAAGGTGGCAAGCTGGGCCCACAGAGTCTGCACGGTTTATCTCAGCATGGACGCCGGGCCTGACTGGTCCCGGGAGGCACGCCAGGCGGCGATGGCAGGGTGCCTCAAGGAAAGGGGAAAGTCCAAAGCGTTCTGCTCGTGCATCGTGGATCGAATGGAGAACCGCGGGTCACCCCTGGAGTGGGCCAAGAGCCTCAAGACGAAGGACGGACAGGAAGCCTACCTGCAGATAGAGGAGGACTTCTGCGCCGGCCCGTAGTGCCTCGGCCAGAGCTGCTCCTGGAAAGCCTCATCTGGTACGCGCGGTCCAGGTTCCCGGAGTGCTACGCCCCGCCGAACACGCGGCCGAACGCGCGAGCGAGCATCACTGCCATCAGCAGACCGCCGACGGCGACGGGCATAACGTAAATGACTCGGCGTAGCTCGAACTTGCCGACCCGGCAGATGAGCAGGTATGCGACCAAGAAGTTGAAACCGCCCCACAGCACGTTGACCGTGGGCGATGAAAGCCCCTGGCCGGGCGGTGACGCGAACGGGCTCGGGAAGGGTCGGCCGGACACCCCGCTCACGAAGTGGGGGACGGCGTTGATGAGGAACGCGCCGCCGAAGAAGTACGCGAAATAGGTGTACCAGCGCATGGAGTCCTCCCTGGCTCGGCCAGGAGGCCCAGCATATACGGTTCCCGTTGACTGGTCCCTTGCTCGCGTAGTCAAGAGGTCACCAGTGAAGGAGGGTGTTGATGCAAATGATCTGGGATCCGCAGTCAGCGCCTGGCAGCTCTGGGCGGAAGGATCCTCGAGCTCGTCGAGAATATCAGCAAACCGAGTGCCAGTAGCCTCGTGAAGGAGCGGCCAGAGGTGCTCCGCCGTGCTTGCGGGGGGACCGGTGTCCACTGCCTCGGCGAAGCGCTTCGGGGCGAGGGAGAAGGATCTCCCTGTCCACCGCGGGGAGGATGAGCCCCTGCACCTCGCCCCGCGGGGCGGACGAACAGGTATACCTAACCCACTGGTAGCGGCGCTCACCCACTGCCACTGGCCGTTCGCTAGGTAATGGCCCACACTCGAGCCGCCCACGGCACCTCGGTCGCGAGGCCAAGTCTCAGCCGGTTGGGAGGGTGCCTGTCGCCCCGCCTCATCGCGCTCCGCTTTCCCAGGCCCCGTCAATCAGCCCGGTGGCCCAGCATCGCGGCTCTGCGCCTGGCACCGGCTACGGGCGGAGTATCCCGACGGGGGGTGCGCGAATCGGGGCATGGCGGCCGAGCCTCTGCCAGAACTACTGGTTCAAGAAGGGGTATGGCTATGCGCCTCGAAGCTCTGCTCGTGGCGTCGCTGGTGTCGATTCCCGCAGCCACGAGGTCGAGTGATACCGACCTGGCCACCGGGGCCACCACGTGGTCATCGCTTCCTCCTGCGCCCACCGAGACGCCACCCGCTCCACCAACGAACCCGCTAGTCCCGCCAGCGAAGCCACTCATCATCGAGGTGCCGCCCGGGGGGGAGGTGCAGGCGGCCGAGGAACAGCCGGCCCCCACCGGCCAGTGGGTCTACACCGAGCAGTACGGTTGGGTCTGGATCCCCTACGGCGACGTCTACACCGACGTGCCGGCGGAGGGCTACGGCGCGCCCTACGAGTACGTCTACTACCCGGCCTACGGTTGGACCTGGGTGGTTGCGCCGTGGGTGTGGGGCATCGGCCCCTGGCCATCCTTCGGGGTGTGCGGCCCGTCTCTTTTCGGGTGGTATGGCCATGGATGGTGGCGGTCACCAGGGCGCTGGCATTACCGCGGGCCCGCTCCCTTGCGCGGCGGTTTCGCTCTTCACGGGGTTAGCCCGGCTCCCGTCCGAGGCGGTTTCATGTCTGGGGTCGGTCCGGCGACGTACGGGAGCGGGTTCGCCTTTCGTGGCGCACTGCGGAGCCCGTTCCGCGGCGGCCACTCGGGTCACGGTGGAGGCCGCTCGCGGGGGGGACACGAGTGAGTCGGTCGCTCTGGTTCTGGCACGCCTATGGCGGCCTCCGCCCAGGCCGCGGTGCACGGGCGGGCGCGCTGGCTCGCCTGTGCTATCCTCTTCGGCGCGATTTCCATCTCCATGAACTGACGCTCGGGCGTTTGGCTCGCACGTGGTTCCGGGGGACGCCCAAGCCGTGCTCGTCGCGTGCCATCCGCGCGATCGGACGATGCGCTGTGAGGTACTCTGAGACGTGCAGAGAGCCAGAATGAGCGAGCGAACCAAGCAGCCTATCGCAGTCGCAGCCGCATCTGTGCCTCCACGCACCATTTCCTCAATCCTGCCCGAGCCCTTCGCCTCACGGATGTCCCGGCGAGCGAGGCATCCGCTAGGCGACCTCTTTGGCTTGAAGAACTTCGGCGTCAACCTCACGAGGATGGCTCCAGGGGCGGTCTCCTCCCTCCACCACAGCCACACGCGGCAGGATGAGTTCCTGTACGTCCTCGAGGGCGAGCCGACGCTTCTGACCAACGGTGACAAGGTGAAGCTAGCTCCAGGCATGTGCGCCGGGTTCCCCGCGAACGGGCCGGCTCACCACCTAGAAAACCGCACCGACAAGGAGGTGCTCGTCTTGGAGATCGGTGACCGGGTAGCTGACGACCAGTTGTTGTGCCCGAATGACGACCTCGCCACGGTCGTCGGCCCCGACGGGAAGTGGCGCTTCACACACAAGGATGGGCGGCCGTACTGAAAGCTTCAGAAGCTTCCCACAGGTGATGGCGAGGAGGGCGTGACTACGTTTCACGGAGGCTATCTTGGTGGTATCCAAGATCGAACTCACCATTGGATACGAGACCAAGGACCGTGCAGTCCTGTGGAACGTAACACAGCGCTCTTGCGTCGATGCCCGCGTCGCGGGGATGGTCCACGAGTCCCAGCTTACGGCAGCCCAGAAGCAGAATCAGTTCGCCGGCCCCGAGTCCCGAATCGCTCGATCGAGAGCGGATTCGGCCTTCGTGCGATCGGACGAATCCTGACCTCTCATGGTGGCGAGCACGTGCAGTTCACAGGTTTCTGTCCCACCTCCGCGCTCCCGTAGCGGGCGACCCCGACGCAGAAGGCATCGCAAGGGGCCGCCTGACGCGGGCTCGACGTCCCACCCGACCGCTGCGGAGTGACCTCGGGACAGCCCGCGCAGATGCAGGTCGACAGGATGGCCGCAAGCAATCGCATGTCTTCCATGACACCCCGGCGCCGACATCGATCAACGGGCGCGGCCCTCGACACTGTGGGCTAGGCGCAGGCCGAGGTGAGTAAGCCGGCCTTGTCGAAGTGCGTCTTAGCCCAGCCGACCACTCGGCGCGATCGAGGTCACGTCAAACAGGTGTAAACCGGTATCAGGCGGCCGTGTTGCCGTGAACCCAGCCATTCTCGAACCCGCGTTCAATCGAAGTGCCGGAGCGACGGCGGCAAGGTACAAAGCGGCGCGGAGAGGCGCCGGCAGATCCAGATGGTATGCCCGGTCTCGTCGGGCATGGCGTACGGCAGGACGGGAAGATGCTCCGCGAATTCTTGCAGTTCCTGGTTCCCGAAGATCTCGCAGCCGTCGCCGGACGCCGTCACGAGGATGATCGGGTCGCAGCGCCCGGGCGGAACACCCCAGAACCAGAACTGGTTGTGGCCGGAGATGGCCACGCCGCGGGGGACGCCCAACGCCGGCCCGAGGATCTCCACCGCCGAGGCCACGCCGTAGTTGCCGGAATAGACGGCCGCGTGCTCCCGCTCCTCGGGCGGCAGGGACTGGTACACCCGTGCCACCGCGGCGACCAACTCGGGCCAGCCGAACATGTCAGCGTAGGTCTGCGGGAGCACGCCCAGCTTCCGCCGCTCGGTGGGGTTGGGCTTCACACCCATCGCGGCCTGGTAGGCGACGAACGCCTCCACCGGCAGGATTGGCACAGCCATGGGCGAGAAGACCAGCGCCGACACCGCCAGCACGGCGCAGTAGGTGCTCTGGATGGAGCGGGAACGGACGAGGCTCACGAAGGCCGCCCCGCCCGCCCCGAGAAGGATCGACATGAGTGACATGACGTAGTAGACCTTGCCGTGCCCAAAGGTGAGGAGCAAAAGCTGGATCAGCGCTCCCACCCCCGCGAAGCGGGCGTCGCGGGCGCTCCGCGCCACAAGCAACCAGGTCAGCCCGCCCAGCCAGATGGGAGCGTTCCCCGGGTTCGCCTCGAGGAGCACGCCGCCCAAAAAGTGGAGCGACGAGGTGGGCGCGTTCTTGTGGAGCACGCCGTTCCGGACCAGCTCCACGAACGGAAACCCGTGCGACGCCTGCCAGACGAAGTTTGGAAGGACGAGGAGCACACCGAAGAGGGCGCCGGCCGCCGCCCAGGGCGTCCACAGCGTGCGCCGCGCCGGCGTCACCAGGAAGGCGAGGATCAGCGCCAGGGAGAGCGGCGCCGCGCTGTACTTGAACATCACCGCCAGCCCGGCCAGGCCGCCGGTGGCCACCCACAGCCGCGGGTCCTCGCCGCGCGCCAGGCGCAAAAGCACGTGCACCAGGCAGAGGACCAGGAGCGGCTCGAACGCGTTCATGGAGAGCTGGTGCGAGGTCCCCGCCAGCACCAGGCACGCGAAGGTGGCCACCGCGGCAGTGGTGGCGGCGGCGCCGCTTCCGGAGAGCCGCGCCGCGAGCCGGCCGGCCAGATAGGTCGTGGCGGCCGTGGCCAGCCAACCGAAGAGCCGGATCCCCGGCACCCACGCCCCGAACAGCGCATGTGCGGCACCAGCCACCCACGCGATGCCGGGCGGCTGGTCGACGTAGCCTGTGGAGAGCCGCTGTCCGCAGACCAAGAAGTACAGCTCGTCGCGGAATACGCCGTACCGACCCCAGCATGCGGCGTGAAGGGCGAAGGTGGCCAGTGCGGCCAGCCCCGGCCCGAGCCGGGCGAGGCGCGGCTCCGGGGTAGGGACGGACTCCACGGATGCGGCTCCGGCGGCGGCTAGGCCAGGCATGGGTTCGAAAAGCCTACCCCATGGGAGGGATACTTGGACAACTACTTGAGCGTGTCGCACGCACGGTCTCTGGACCGTGATCGTGCCGCCCCGCATCGAAATCCGGCGCGGCTTGCCGTACCCGTTGCGGTAGCCAGGCGACGCATCCACCGTTTCACGCCGCACCGACTTCCCGCGCCCAAGCAGCGCCGTGACCTCCTCCTCCAGGAGGTCCTGGACGAATACCTGCACCTTCGCCCTGACGAATAGCTCCAGCGTCTCCCAGGTCACGATGGACGCCTTGGCGTCCACCGACGTATCCTACTCCACGGCGACTCTCCTTCCGACCGGGCGCCAACCCGGCCCTCGTTTCCTGGACTTCGGAAGGTGACGTCGCCTTCTGCATTTACACACCGTCCGAACCTACCTCGCGCGATTCGTCGGGTGAGTCTGAGCTCTAGCGCTCGTTGCTCCCGAACATCGCGAAAACCGCATATCTGCGCCTGCGCGCCGCACAAGCGGAACCCGGTCCCGCTGACGGCGTTTGCCTAACACGAGTCAAGGCCTGGACTCTAAGCGACTGAAAGTACAGCCTGGTGGTTGCCAACGCTCGGCCCCACTCTTAGTCGGTCACCAAACGTGATGGCCCCATCGTTTCCCCAATAACCGTTGATGCCGAGACGCAACGCTCTTGAGTGCTCGTCCCACCTGCCCAGAGGCCCATCATGAGAAATCCTGCGCTGTTCCTTTCCGTCCTGCTGCTCGCATTGGCGTGCTCAGGAGGCGGAAGCGGGGGCGATACTCGTTGCCATCGAGACTGTCTCTCCAAGTATTACGGAGATAGCGATGGCTGCGGCGGGATTTGCACCGTGGACTGCGGCGGTCGGTTCTGTCCTCCTCCGGTGGGCTGCAAGGAGAACTGCAATAACAAGTGCATCGGTGACTACGACGGCTGTGGCAGCGTCTGCAATTTGTTGAATGGGGCCAACAACTGTACCTGCGTACCAGAATGCTCGGGTCTATGCATCGGCACCGACGACCGGTGCGGCTTCGTCTGCCTCGCCGAACAAGGCGCGAAGAACTGCTGCGTCCCCGACTGCACCGGGAAGTGCACCAACGCCGATGATGGTTGCGGCTCGCCTTGTACGTTTGGTGAGGGGGCCGACTGCTCCTGTACTCCGAGCTGCGCGGGCAAGTGCGCCGGGGACGGCAACGGTTGTGGCGGCGCCTGTCCGACCAACGACCCCCTGGCCCAATGCTGTGCCACCGCTTGCGCGGGTCAGCCTCATGGCGCTCCCGATGGTTGCGGGGGCATCTGCACCGGCAGCTGACCGAGGGCTGCACCGCCTCGTTCGCAACCCCATGTAACATCGGCGTGTTGATTCTGGTAGTGGGGATGGTCCGCTGACGGACCCCGCCAGGTCGTGGGCGTTCACGCTGTCGGGTGCTGTCGGGTTAGCGGTAACCTCCCATGTTAGAGTCATCCCTTACGAGGAACCCTGGTTGGCCAGAACCTTCCCGGAGCAGTGGAACCGGTACGCGGGGGGTGCGACATTCGGCTCAAGCGGCTGCAGCCCTGCCACGAGGCAGGTTCGGGCTCATCGCCATTCGGGGCTCCGTATCACAGACTGCGGTGTTCGACTGATGTAGAGAGCGAGGTGCGGAGATGCCCACCGACGCTGAACTCCAGGCTGAGCTGGAACGACTCAGGGTCGAGAACCAGGCGCTGAAGGCGCGGCGGGACCAGCGCGTGTCGATGAAGGTGAGCGAGAAGGGAGGCGTCTCCGTCTACGGTCTGGGCCGGTTCCCGGTGACGCTCTACCAGGAGCAATGGAAGAAGCTCCTCGACATGGCCGACGACGTCCGGGCATTCATCAAGGAGAACGAGGCCCGGCTGAAGAAGAAGGGATAGTCGCCGTTCAGAGCGCCGCCGAACCAGGCTGGCCCCGAAGCGTTCGGCAAATGAGTGCGCAGCGGCCAAGACATGGAACCCCAGTGTCGCTTCCCGATGAGGTTCGGCCCGGTCTACCGAGCTCTCTCAACCTTGCTATTCATGAGGCCGGCAGACTCGTTCGTGGAAGTCATGGCTAACGATGTACGGGTCCGGTTGGGATGGAGCTTCCGAACGCAGTTTCCAAGGTCAGCCGTCGTCGCGGTGTCGGAGTACCGGCTTCCCGGCATCAGCCGCGGAGTTCGCGGGCTTGCACTTCAATGGCTCGTGGACGGGCCAGGCGTTGGCATCGTGAGCATCACGCTGCGGCCCGCTCAGCGTGCATATGTATTGGGGTTTCCACTGCGACTTCGGAACCTGCAGGTCAGCGTGGAGAACCCGGTCGGCCTGCTTAGCGCACTCAGGGGATAGGCGCGCACCTAACGTCATCCCGACCGTGAATCGGACTGGCATGGCCGGGTCGCGCTGGCGGGACCTCACCAACACCGGGTGGGAAAGGAGGGTGTCCGCGTCGGGCGGTCCGAGGGGCGGCGCGAAGAATCGCACACTGCAGGCCGCCGCGGCCAACAACGCCGATTGCCGCCCGTCTCCGAGATTCGTTCCCCTATAAAGCGCGAGAGGTGGCACGATCATGTCCACGAGAGTCAGGAGAGTCGTCGTGTGGCGCACTGAGGTCGAGAACAGACCGGGCGAGATGGCGCGTGCTTTGCGGGCGCTCGCCAAGCAGGATCTGGACATCGTCATCGGCTACAACGGCGCGGTCATCGACATCGCTCCAGTCGTAGGAAAGGCTCCGGCGACCGCAGCCAAGAGCGTGGGATTCAAGCCGCTGCCGACGCCGATGATTCGGGTCGAAGGCAAGAACCGGCCGGGAGTCGCCTTCGATTGCGCACGGGCCCTGGGCGATGCCGGCATTAGCATGGACTCGCTGGTAGTCCAAGTCGCCGGCAAGAAGTACCAGGCCCTCTTCGGCTTCGCGAGCGACGCGGACGCGAAGAAGGCCGCGAATGTGATCAGGAAGGCACTCAAGGCGACGAAGCGCAACAGCATGAAGTGAGGACGACCTCGTGCGGACAACAGCCCGGCGGACCCAGGAGCGGATCGTCGTGTCGGTGACGTTGGGCTCCCGGGCGACGCTCTAAACCTTTGGGCCAGACCGGACCAGCTCGGAGAACCTCGCGCGGAAGTCCGCAGGGCGCGCGGGCTTGCGGCCGGCTCTCCACGCTGGCGTCAGGCATGGGCGACACTTTCCCGCGTAGACGCCCCTTCGGGCCCCCAAACTGCGAGTGAATCTGAGCGACTAAGGCCCCGCCGGTAACTTCCGACAGGGCCCTGGCTGTTTCGAGTCGAGGTTTCCGAGCACGCGTAATCCGATGCTTACACGGCCCCAGCGACCCCGCGCCGGCACCTCCAAACCTCGACAGGGAATCGCTACCCCTCTCTGTCAACGTAGGTGAGACAGCAACCCCACCGAAGTTTAGTGTAGAAGGGCGAGCTTGGACCTCACCGTGAGTAGCGAAGAGATCGGGTTGGTTGCACAGGAGACCGAGGTGCCCGCGAAGCCGCGTCGCCGGCGGTTCACCGCCGAGTACAAGCGGAAGGTCTTGGCCGAGGCCGCGGCCTGCACGAAGCAGGGTGAGGTCGGCGCCTTGCTGCGTCGCGAGGGACTGTACTCGTCCAACCTCGTCGACTGGCGCCGTTCGCAAGAGCGTGGTGCGCTGGCGGGGTTGGCGCCGAAGAAGCGGGGCCCGGCGGCGAAGGAGGTCAACCCGCTGGCGCGCAAGGTGGCCGAGCTCGAGCGCGAGAACGCCAAGCTGCAGCGGCGGGCTGAACGCGCCGAGGCCCTGGTCGAGGTCCAAAGAAAAGTCTCGGAGCTGCTGGGGATCCAGCTCCCCAAGCCGGACGAGAAGAGCTGATGCGCACCGTTACCGAGATCGGACCGCGGCTCGGGATCGCGCCCACCTGCGTGGCCCTCGGGGTACCTCGGGCCACGTACTACCGCCGTCTCAAGCCGCACCCGACGGCGGCGAAGAGGTCGTGCCACCGCCGCCTGGGCGCCGAAGAACGGCGCGCGGTGCTCGACGTCCTGCACGAGCCACGGTTCGCCGACCTGGCGCCCGCCGAGGTGTACGCCGCGCTGCTCGACGAGGGCCGGTACCTCTGCTCCGAGCGCACGATGTACCGCGTCCTGGGCGAGAACGCGGAGGTGCGCGAGCGGCGCGACCAGCTCAGGCACCCGACCTACAAGGCGCCCGAGTTGCTGGCGACGGCGCCGAACCAGCTCTGGAGCTGGGACATCACCAAGCTGCTCGGCCCGCAGAAGTGGACCTACTTCTACCTGTACGTGATCCTCGACGTGTACAGCCGGTACGTGGTGGGCTGGATGCTCGGGCACCGCGAGACGGCGGCCCTGGCCGAGCGACTGGTCCGTGAAACCTGTCACCGCCAGGGCATCCAGCGCGACCAGCTCACGCTTCACGCGGACCGCGGCACCTCGATGACGTCCAAGCCGGTAGCGCTACTCCTCTCCGACCTGGGTGTCACGAAGAGCCACTCCCGCCCGCACGTCTCGAACGACAACCCGTTCTCGGAGTCGCAGTTCAAGACGATGAAGTACCGGCCCGACTTCCCGGACCGCTTCGGGTCAATCGAGCACGGCCGCGCCCACTGCTCCGACTTCTTCGCTTGGTACAACAACGAGCACCGCCACGGTGGCCTTGGCCTGCTCACGCCCCACGACGTCCACCACGGCCTCGCCGGCACCCGCCTCGAGGCTCGCAACGCCGTCCTGGCCGCTGCCTTCGCGGCTCGGCCGGAGCGGTTCCCCGGCGGCGCGCCATCGGCCGGT
>Ga0335071_10000887_pt1 | contig 32255 bp, 32 predicted proteins | sample Lox_Sample_15_FD_206724 | JGI IMG/M metagenome (GOLD analysis project Ga0335071, IMG submission 206724) | Soil microbial communities from Loxahatchee National Wildlife Refuge, Florida, United States - Lox_Sample_1.5 | ecosystem: Environmental > Terrestrial > Soil > Wetlands | place: USA...
AATTTTTCGTTAGGGCAGACAAATAGAGTATACGGAATAAATAGGTACCTGGCAACCGGTCTGCCCGTGTTGCATTTGAAAGCATAATGCGTAGGTCATGGACAAACAGGAGGCTTGGCATATATTACCCGGAATGAGTCGTGCAGATGATGAATTCGACCCCGGGCATACCGTTTAGGAAAATTCAAAACCTGAGGAATATACTTTGGACGACCACCTTAAGGAATACGCAGATAAATACGAGCGATGGCGGGAAAAGGGAGATTTCACTTATTCCTCGAAGATAATCCCGGTGCAGGAATCGTTCGCTGCCAGCCAGTGGGTCCTGCCCACCAGGCAGGTCCTGCAGATCCTGGAAAACGCAAAATCGTTTGCACTGACCGATTGCCGCTGCAGGGCACACTACGGCAGGTGCGACAAGCCGAGGGACGTCTGTTTCTTAATCGACGAATACAGCGACAAAGCCGTTCAAAAAAACAGGGCGCGAAGGATCTCCCTGCCTGATGCAGAGGAGGTATTACGCAAAGCCGATAGACACGGTCTCGTCCACCTGACGCTCTACATGCCCGGGCACCGCATATACGCCCTCTGCAGCTGCTGTTCATGCTGTTGTCACGATCTCCGGCTACTGAAAGAGTTCGACCGCAGGGACCTGGTAACGCGGTCTGATTACATCGCCGTAACCGACCTCGAGCGCTGTACAGAATGCGGGAAATGTGTCGACCGCTGCATGTTCGAGGCCAGAAAGCTTCAAAACGGGATCTTCTCGTACGATCCCGGTGCCTGCCTCGGCTGCGGACTCTGCGTATCGGTCTGCCCGGCAGAAGCAACGGAGATGCGGCGGCGATAGCATTATGTCCTTATTGCCGGGGAGCGGGCCCAAGCCCTGTTCTTTGCCTTGTGAGCACTCTTGCCGGCTGAATAAAAGAGAGCGGGTTCAATTCATGTCCCAAGTATTGGAGAGACCGCTGGATGCGGCCTAGCCGGGACGTTCAGGATCTACACGAAGATTCAGGCTCCTTATTATCGTTGTATTGTATCCTGGATAATTAAAGGAGTGTCCAGGCTGCATTTCGGTGTCCCACCAATTCATGGACGGGGCATTTTAATTCTTACATGATTCCCGGGCTACAGTTCAGGAGCGGTTGTCCCTGTACCGCTTTTGGCAGTTACCGGTACTCTCGACCAGGGTCTATTCATGGTCGTCGGCTGTCATATGTTCCGGCAGTGACTGGAACAGTTATCACAGCTATCTCATTGGCAGGACAAGGGACCCTCGGCCGGATACCATTAACCCACCGTTGGACATAACCTATTCCCGGAGGATACCATGGATAAAATCCCGATAGGCCCGATGCCGTTTATGAGTGTCATGCCAACCCTGCTGGTTGGCGCGAACGTGAAAGGAAAGCCGAATTATATGACCGCCGCGTGGGCGACAGTCGCCTGCATGGCACCCCCGATGGTCTGCGTTGCCATTAACAAGGCACGGTACACGGCAAGGGGGATCGAAGAGAACAAAACATTCAGTCTGAACGTCCCCGGAGAGACCATGGTCGTTGAAACCGACCATTGCGGGCTCGTGTCAGGATCGCATGAAGATAAATCCGGTGTTTTTGAGTCATTTTACGGAAAACTGAAGACTGCTCCCCTGGCCGCACAGTGTCCGGTAAATATCGAGTGCACGCTGTTCGAGTCGGTCGTTTGCGGCAGCCACCTGCTGTACATCGGGGAGGTCGCGGAGATCCATGCCGACGCCTCATGCCTGACCGGCGGGAAACCCGACGTCGAAAAGATACACCCGATCGTGTATGCCCAGCACACCTATTTCGGGCTCGGAAAACAGGTCGAAAAGGCATTTTCCGCAGGGAAAAAGTACCGGAAGTAAGGTCGACAGGTAACGCGAAAGAGGTATTGATGACACGTTTGCGCCATCCACCTGGGTACCGGTGGCAGAGCGGGTCCCGCCAGTGATCAGACCGGATCCCTGGAGGAGTATGCAGATCCTCTTCTCCTGACGAAGGTCGAGAACCGTTCTGGTTCCCCGTTTCTGTGGACATGGCACCCCCGTGGACCAGGATATCATCGACCATCGATACCAGCCGTACCGGCCTGCTTCCCCGGAATCACCGGTTTATAGTGCAACCCTTCCATTATCTTATCGGAGGAGACTAAATCTTTATCAACTTCCAGCCGGTTAGTAAAAACCGTATGGGGATAATTACTTCCTTCACCATCGTGTCGGTCGATGGTTATTTCGCAGGACCGAACGGCGAGATCGACTGGTTTAAGAATTCAGATGAAGAGGACAGGTTATTCGCAGCCGAGTCTTCGCAAGGATCTTCCACCCTGGTTTTCGGCCGCACGACGTACGAGATGATGGCGTCCTACTGGCCGACGCCCGATGCCACCAGGAACGACCCCGTTACGGCCGGGGTGCTGAACAATGCTCAAAAAATCGTTTTTTCAAAAACCATGAAACCGGTAAAGGACGGAGCCGTCTGGAAGAATGTCAGGGTCGTCCATGAAATCAACCCTGCCGATATCGCAATACTGAAAGAAAAAGGGGACATAGGGATTCTTGGCAGCGGCAGCATCGTGCGACAATTCTCAAACCTTGGCCTCATCGACGAGTACGGCCTTCTCGTCGTCCCGGTGGTGCTGGGCGCCGGTAAATACCTGTTCATGGACGTAAAAAAGATCGACCTGGAACTCACCGGTTCACGGATATTCAAAAACGGGAAGGTTTTCCTGAAGTACCGTCCGGCATGGCAAGATGTTTCGCGATACAGGCAGCCGGATGCCGATGCAGGGTAGATCAACCAGGGATCCCGTGCAACCCAGTTCAGGATTTCGGGCGCAATTCACGGAACCTGTATACATCTTCCGGTACGGTGATCTCGAAACGGGCACCGTGCCCAGGGACACCGGTCTCTTTGATGGTAATACCGGTGATGGCAAGGATCTCCCTGATCAAAAACAACCCGAATCCCCTGTTCTTGCCATAACCGCGTTCGAATATCTTTTCTTTCTCATCAGCCGGGATCCCGACGCCGTCATCCTCGCAGACGATGACGAGATTTTTTGCCGGCCGGCATGAAAAGATGCTGATCTTCCCGAGATCACTCCCTCCATGCCGCACTGCATTTTCGATCAGGTTGAAAAAGACCCTCTGGAGCAGCCGGTCTGCGAGTACCTCGATATCATCGAGATCGCATACATCGAGGCGGATGTTGCCCAGGTCGATCCCTGAGACGGAAGTCACGAGAGACTGCCGTACATTCTGCCATGAGGGGGCCTGGTTGCCGATGTCCTGGTACTCCTTCGTAAACAGGATCTGACGTTCGATCCGGGCAATCAGTTCTTCCTCTTTTCGATGGAATTCCTGGCACCTTTCATCGATGCCGCATTCATCAGAGAGGTCGACAAACCCTTTCAGCGCCATGAGGAGGTTGAGGACATCGTGACGCGTTACCGACGAAAGAAGGTTGAGTTTATGGTTTGCAAGTTTGAGGGCTTCTTCCGACCGCCTGCGTTCGGTGACGTCGCTGACTATCGATACCGCCGCGTTTTTACCATCGATTGTGGCGACCTGGGCATTGATCTCGACAGGCAAAATTGACCCGTCTTTTCGCCGGTATGTCGTCTCGAACGTCGCATGCCCTGACCCCAGCAGGTCCTCGCGGGCCCGTTCCAGGCCCTCACGCTCAGTTGCGATGTCGAGAGGGCTCATCGCCAGCAGTTCGTCCCGGCTGTACTGGAGCATCCTGCATACTACATCGTTAATCTCGATATACTTCCCCGGTAAGCCCTCCCCGGTGATCCCGACAATCTGGATCCCCTCGCTCGTATTATTAAAGATAGACCGGAATTTTAATTCGCTCTCAGCGAGTGCATGCTCGAGACGTTTCCGGTCCGTGATATCGCGGGCGATGCCGAGGATCCCGGTCAATTCTTCCGAGGCATTATATATTCCCGTGGTCGCCACGTCGATCGAGATCGTTCTGCCGTCCTTGTGACGAAACTCCATTTCTCCGCGAAAATCGGAAAAACGCCGTCCATCGCGAACCTCTTCGAGACCGGTCGCCAGTGCATGTTTTGCGATCTCAGCCGAGACCGGAGTGAGTATATCGTCAAACGACTGGCGAAGCACTTCTTCGGCCGTACTCCCGCACAATTTCTCGACCGATGGGCTTACATAGGTAAAATGCCCGGAGAGATCCATCGTCCAGATAATATCCGAAGCATTGTCGGTGAATAGGTGATGCCGCTCCTCGCTCTCCTTCAATGCCTCCTCCCTCCGGCGATCTTCGCTGATGTTGTGAAGCGTTCCTATCGTCGCAGGACGGCCCCCGAATGTTCCCAATCCGACGAGCATCCGCACCCTGACTCGTGTTATCCCGTCCTTTTTGAGAACGGAAAATTCGTACGATTCAGGTAACCGTTTTCCGTCGAGCCTTTCCTTATTGCGGGAGAGGACAAGGTCCCGGTCCTCGGGTGCGATCAGATCGGCAATGGGATATCCGATCAGTTCTTTCTTATCATAACCGGCCATTTCCACGAAAGCCCCGTTGAAGAAAACAAGCCGCCTGTCCTGCACAACAAACACCCCGTCCTGGGTATGTTCTACGAGCGTCCGGTATTTCTCCTCGCTTTCGAGGAGCGCTTTCTTTTCCCTTTTACGGTCGCCGATGTCCCTGCAAAGCGTAAGGATCTGGTAAGAGTCCCCGGACCTGATCACGGTGGCGTTGACCTCTATGGGCGTGACGGCTCCGGAAGCAGCTGTGTAGTCTATCTCCAGGTTGCGGATGTAACCGTCCCTGAAACACTGCCGGATCGCATCCTGGTTTTTTTCTTTGTCATATTCTGCTGTCCAGTCAAGGACACTTCGTCCTTCAATTTCACCGAGGTCTGCATGCCCGGTCAGGCGGACGTACTCTGGGTTTGCATCGAGGACCCTGCCCAGGTCATCAATGATCACATAGCCGGTCTGGGTGGTCTCGATCAATGCCCGGTACTTGTGCTCCCGTTCCTGTAGCGACTCTTCCGACCTGATTCGCCCGATGGCAGCTCCTATCTGGGTGGCAATAGTCTCCACGGCGATCCGTGTACTGGCGGGAATCTCGTTCACGCTGTGAGAGGCGATGTTAAGACAGGCAGAGACCGTATCGTCGAAGCTAATTGGAATGATGCCTATTGCTGCAATCCCTTCCCGTTCCTGGACGGGATTCGGAATGACACCGGCTGCCTTTGCCGATCGGTAGATGGGCTTTCCTTCCTTCACGGTCCTGGCATTGACCGAATCGGCCGGATAATGAGAGACCTCTCTGATAAACTCCCCGCTCAGGTTCGAGGAAACCGCGAGGTCTAAGGAACCTGTCTTATCGTCGACCAGATAGATCCCCCCGGAGTCCATCCCTGATATCTCGATCGCTGCCGAGAGACACGCATCAAGGGTCTCGCGGATAGTATGAATTTCCTGCAGTCTGAGTCCAAGGGACAACTGGGTCTGAATGATATGTTCCTGTCTTTTGCGTTCAGTTACATCGAGAATGACACCTGAGTAAACCCGTTCCGGACCGCTGGATGCCAGGCCCGCGATTCCCTCGAACCAGATCGTCTCCCCGGATGGCTTTACGAATCTCCCCTCGAAATTCCAGGACTCGTTCTTTTTCATCGATTTATCGACGGATTCAATAAACCGGTTTCGGTCGTCGGGATGCACATGATTAAGGAACCACCTGAACAGGTCTTTGTCAGATCTGTCAAAACCGAAAAAGCGTTCGGCAGCATGTTCGTTGATATAGGTTACCCCGATCCAGCCATCGGCCCTCCGATTGGCCTGATATACCACCCCCGGGACCGTTGCAGCGATTCCTTCTATCTGCTGCTGGTGATTGAGGATATCGGCCTGTGCGGCAACGAGCGCTTCATACTGCGCCCTCAGTTCTTCCTGTGCGGCAGCGAGCTGCTCGTTGATCGCCCGGAGCTCGAGCTCGGTCTGTTTTTGTTCGGTGATATCGATACCGACACCGAGTACTGCAGGTTCGTTGATACCGGGAGTGCGGAAGGGGACCTTGAATGTCTGGAGAATGCGATGCCTGCCATGGGCATCGAAAAAAGGTTCTTCGGGAATAACCTTTGTCTTTCCCGTCGCGATGACCTCGCGGTCGTCTTCGAGCATCCTCTCAAGTTCGTTCCCGTCCCTGTGGTACTGGGCCTGGGACTTCCCCTCGAGTTCCTCGACCGACGTATTGTATTCCTCCGCGAGGGCCCGGTTCGCAAGGATATAGCGCCCTTCCCGGTCCTTCGCGAAGATCATGTGGGGTACCAGGTCGATGATCTGCCGGAGCCTTGCTTCGCTGTTTTTCAGTTTCTCGATAGCCCTTCTCCGTACGATTGCAGTTTTTATCTTGTGGGCGAGCTCTGCGTACTGGGACCTCGGGTCTCCTCCTTTCTGGAGATAGAAATCCACGCCATTACTTATCGCTTCGATCACCACCTCCTCACGGCCCCTGCCGGTGAAAAGGATGAAGGGGATATCGCCATAGAGCAGACGTACTCTTTTCAAAAACGCGATACCGTCCATCTCGGGCATCTGGTAATCGGCAACGATAGCATCTATAGTATTCTGTTTAAGGATTTCGAGTGCTTCGGCTGCAGATAATGCATTAGTAACGTTAATCTCCGATGTCTTTTCGAGAAATATTTTCCCGACTTCAAGAAGGGGCGGTTCGTCATCGACGTAGAGTACGTTGTACATGCGATCGGGACCCTGAATATTGTCGGCTGTTCTGAAGACTGTGGTACTATGGATCATGAGTTTAATAAGGCATTAGTCTGACGCATGACACATGTGGAGCACATTGGCAGGGACATGATCGGTTTTCATCTTCTTTAATAGCGATCGGTGCGTAATCCCGATCGATAGACTATGGCACGTATCCTCGTAACGTACACAACGAGAAAAGGTACGACCAGAGAGATTGCCGAGGCGATCGGGAAGGAACTTCGGGCAGCAGGGCACGAGGCCGAAGTCTTCGGGATGCCGACCGTTTCGACACTCGCAGGATACGACGGGATCGTCATAGGCGGACCGATGTACATGGGACGAATGATCGCCGACTTTGGGAAGTTCGTCAGGCGGCAGGGCGAAGGCCTCGCAAAGCTGCCGGTGGCCGGGTTTATCGTTGGCCTGACACCGGTGAAAAAGGACCCTGAATCAATGGCTTATATGGAGAAGGCGCTCCATAAAGCCCTCGATCCGCTAAAACCGGTTTCTGAGGCGATGTTTGCCGGGAGGCTGGACCCGTCGGGACTCTCGTGGTTCCAGAAATGGATCACGAAGAATGTGAAATCGCCGGAAGGCGATTTCAGGGACTGGGCGGCAATTGCGGCCTGGGCCCGGGGGCTCCCGGGTAAAATGGGGATCTGATGAGACCCGGAGTTCTTCGTCAGGTGCCTGATGTACCATCAGGGATCGCCTGCTTCGGCGATCGTTTGCCTCGGCCATATATGAAGAAAAAGACCGGGGTTACCTGGTTAACCGGTCAGAAAAATTATGAGAAGCTTGGAATCCATTCGTATTGTGGTCAGTTTCAAAGAGAATACCGGGATTCTTAATACTCCTTGTCGGGTAATAGTTATCCGGAGAAACAGCAATGGTCGCACTGACAATGGAGATCAGCGAATCGCTGACCGGGACAAGGACCCTGTTCCTTGCGACATCGTCGAAGAACTGTATGCCAAACGTCGTCCCGATCGGAGCATTCAAGCTTCTCGACAATGAAACCCTGCTTATATCGGACCAGTATTTTAAAAAAACCATGCAAAACATGGCCGAGAACCCGGTGGTGGCCCTTTCCTGGTGGGGAGAGAAGGGCGGCTTCCAGATCAAGGGGCCGGTCACCATCCACGCTGACGACGAGATCTTCATGCAGGACGTTGCGTGGATGAAGGAAGTCAGGCCCAGCCTCACGCCGAAGTCTGCGATCGTGATGAAGATCACTGAAATCTACCAGGTGAAACCCGGCGACGGTGCCGGGAAGAAGATACTCTGAACCCATTTCAATTGTTTTTGAAGTTCAAATCTGAAGAAATACTCCATAGCGCCCTCGCTCCAATAAGGCCGGATGCAGAGGCGATAAATCCCAAAAGCGCCTTCGACCACCCCAATGTAACGTGGAACCAGGATTCAGCCAGCGGTGTATGTTGGTTTAAACGGACATTCGTATCCAAAGGCGGAACCCGGGAATTCCTGAAGGATTACCCTTTCCCGGGATACCACCGGACTTGGTTTTCTGAAGTTTCGCATCCGGCAGTCCGGTATGATGAACCGGCCCCGGTCAGGTCAGGGCATATGGTTTGCCGGGAAAGGGAAATTTCACTCTTACAGGAAAAGTATTATTATTCTCCATCACACTCCACTGGCTATGGCCGACGTTCATTATTATGCCCTGACGGATCGCTGGAGCAGCGGATCCAATAATGATGCCTATTGCGCTGAAAAGATTGGGAAATACCATGTCTTTGCCGTTTCCGAAGGACTCATCGATCTACCGGGATCGATCTCCTCAAGCGGCATTGCAATCGACAGCCTCCGCCGATCGGTAAAGACCATGGATCTGCCGCCGGCAGCTGTCCTCGAAACAGCTTTGTTCGACGCTGAATCACGGATCGAAAGGAAAGTCAGGACGTCGCCGGGTTTCGAAAAGGATGCAACGCACCTCAGTGCATGTCTTCTCGACGATGCAATGGAGAGCACAATCCTCGATACCGGTGAGGGGAATGCGTATGTGATCGATTCCGACAGCATCGGTATTCCCCAACACCATCCCGCTGCAGGTCAGACGAAAAGCCTCGATATTTTTTTACAGGGCGACAGCGAGGAGCAGAGGTTAAAAAAGATGATATCCCGTACCCTCGGCGAGCCCCATCTCCTGAAGATGGCGGATTTCATTTCCATCGATATCAGCAATCGTTTCCTTCTGCTCAGTTCGGGAGGCCTTCACGACTACGTTAAAAAAGAGCGGATCATGGAGATCGTTGCCGGGAATGGAGAGAACGTGGAGACGTCCTGCGAGCAGCTGAGAGAAGAGGCACTTCGGTCCGGGAGCGAACGGACCATTACCGTCGTGCTTGTTCACGGCCACATGCATTAGTAAACGAAGCACGGCAGCTTCGTCTGTGGATTGCTTTGAAATATCCATGAATGCAACCTGTCCGGGAATTTCAGTTCCCGGAAGGCTTTCCTCCTGACACGAGCCGTTTTCCAAGGTCGAAGGCCTTCCGGCAGTCCTTGGGAAATACCGTCCTGTGCCGCTCCTTTCGTTCTTCGGGGTCGAAGTAGTCGAAGACGACCTTGTCGTAGTCCTCGAACTGGAGCGTCTCGAACGAACAGAGGGTCTCGCATTGCCCGAAGGTCCGGGCCAGCACGTTCTCGTTCAGTGCGAAGTGCACGGGATACTGGTACTCGTTCATCAGGTTTTCGGGAAGGTTCATCGTGTAAATGAACGCCGTCGGCATCTTTCGTTCGAAAAGTGACGCAGGGGGACGGACGTATACCAGGTACGGGAAGAGGAGCCGTTCCATGAAGCTCCGCATCTCTCCCGTAACGGTCCCGAAATAAATGGGGGAGCCGAGGATGATCGCATCCGACCGGGCAATCCGGTCGAGGACCGGGGTCAGGTCATCGTTCAGGGCACATTTTCCGTAGCTCTTCCCGCCTTTCAGCTTGCAGGCAAAACAGCTCGTGCACCCCTTGAAGTCAAGGTCGTAGAGGTGCACGAGTTCTGTTTCCGCCCCGGTTGACGCTGCACCCTGCAAGGCATGTTCGAGCAACGTTCCGGTATTCCATTTCTTTCGCGGGCTTCCATTGACAGCGATTACGGTAGCCATGCTCGTTCACCAGGGAATTTCATTCCGGGTTCCATCTCATTTCCATGTTACCTGCAGCGGTTTCCGCCGGGGGATCCCGTATATCTTGTACTGCGGGTTGCCGAACATCATCGCGTAGGCACTCTTTCGTCCCGCAGGGATACCGAGTTCCCTCTGGAGCGGTTCGTAGGCCAGGGTAGCCATCGCGACGAACCCGGCCCAGCATACGCCGACACCAAATGCCGGTGCTGCGACATCGAAGTGGGTCAGGGCAATAATCGCGTCGGTCGGTGCGATGGGGTTCCCTTCGGGAATCGTTGCGACGAGCAGGTGGGGGGCTCCGCGGCAGATGGGGTCGTTCCCGGCCTCCCACGCGGCGATCAGGAACGGCAGGTAACCGCTCATCGGGTGGTCGGAACCGACGAGGGTCTTCAACCATTCGATGGTGAGCCCTGCGACCTTCTTCACCCGTTCCGGGTCGTGGACGACGATCCACTCCACCGGCTGCCCGTTCCCTCCCGACGCAGCGTACCGGGCGATGTCGAGGAGTTCGAGGATTTTTTCTTTCGACACGGGATCTTTAGTGAAGTGCCGGACAGACCGGCGTTTCTTCAGGTAGAATGCCATATCTTCGGATGATATGGTCCCGGCTCCGGCCGGGAGTCTCACCTTTTCGTCGGGCCTGACATTCAGTAATAATGCCTGCGACGGGCAGGAGACCTCGCAATGCCCGCACTGGATGCACATGCCGGCTTTTGCATCGGCAAGCCGGGGTAGGGCATATTCATCGGCAGGGGTGATCAGCCCCATCGTGCATACGGCCGAGCAGATCCCGCACCTGGTGCAGAGGTCCTGGTCGACGAGTATTGTTGTCATGTCAAATCATTCCTCAGTTACTTTTTGGTCATTATTGTTCATGCACATGCCGGATACTTCCGGCATCGTGCGTTTCTTTCCGTGCCTATCCCTCGCACCGGCTCATGATCTTCAGGACCCGGGCCATGCCCTGCCCGACTATCCTTGCGTTGGCAATCCCTTCCTCGTCCCCTTCGACGTCGCCGACCTCCCTCCCGATGCCGATCGCCGGGAAACCGGGGACGATCATCGCATTGGCGAGCAGGAAGTGGAGCATCGTGTCGGCTGCCCGGATCGCACCGGAACGCCTGACGGCAACGGCAACATTGCCTACCTTGTTTTTCAGGGGACGGTCATTTGCGAACGAGACAAAGCCGATACGGTCTATGAGCGCTTTCATCTCAGGGGTGACGTCGAGGAAGTAGACCGGGGAACCGAGGATGATCCCATCTGCCCCAATCATTTTTTCAATGATGGCATTCACGGGATCGTTGTCGATGGTGCACCTCCCGTCCCGGTTCTCGAAGCACTTCATACAGGCAGTACAGCCATGAATTTTTTTCCCGCCGATCTGGTATGTTTCGGTCTCTATCCCAACATTTTCGAGCTCCGCAAGGATATACCCGATGAGGATCGACGTATTGCCGTCCTTCCTGGGGCTCCCATTTATCGCCAGAACCTTCATCATGCTTTATCCCTCGATGAATTTGTTCCCGGCGCTCCATGCGTTGCCGGCGCATTTTCCGAAAGTCCAGTACCGGTTGTCGGGCATCGTCAGGATGAGCGGGTCGACGGCCTGAAAATCGGGCTTCCCGTCCTTTACGACCGCCCCGTCTGCATATGCCCCGGCGATCTCGCCGATGAACAGGTGGTGCGTCGGCAGAAAGACGGTCTGCACGAGGCGGCATTCCAGGGTGACCGGGCATTCCCTGATCATCGGGGCCGTTTCCAGCGTTCCGTAAAATACATCGAACACAAGGGACTTGTCGGTCTTCCTGCCCGATACGAGACCGCAGTAATCGGTCTTTTCGAGGAGCCCGCTCGAAGGGATGTTCACCGAGAACGTCCCGGTCTCCTCGATCCCCTGGACGGTGTAATGGTGGCTGTTCAACCCGCAGGCGATCATGGGAGGGTTGCCATTCGTGCGCATAATCCAGCCCACCGCCATGAAATTCGCCGTTCCCTTCACCTGCGTCCCGACGAGGACCACCGGCATCGGGATAAAGAAATTCGTTCCGATCTGTTGTTTTTCCATCGTGTTGTTTCCCCTCCCGCCCGTGCGGGATGTAATGAGAGAAAGCCATAAACAGGCAGCATACATACTAATAATCTGTAATGGTATTCTGAATCATTATGATAGATTCAACCTTAAGTGAATATATAGCAGATACTATACAAAAAGAAATCAACTTCCATTGAGGTAACCATGTCATTCGAGAAGAACGGCAAAGTCTACCACTGCACGGTCGAGGCGACCCTCGACGTGATCGGCGGCAAGTGGAAACCGCTCATCCTCTGGGCGCTCGGGGACAAGGTGCTCAGGTTCAGCGAGCTTCAGAGGGACCTTCCGGGCGTCAATGCAAAGATGCTCACGAAGCAGCTCCGTGAACTCGAGGAGGACGGGGTCATACAGCGGACCGTGTATCCCGAAGTGCCGCCAAGGGTCGAATACGCAATGACCGACTTCGGCAAGACCCTGATCCCAATCCTGCAGGCGCTCTGTACGTGGGGAGCCCAGTACCTCGGGATCGAGAACGGGCATTCGGGGTGTCCGGCGAAGAAGAAGGGGAATAAAAAAGAGTAACAAAAATTAATATCAATTCCGCAAGCTGATAGATCGTATCGATCATGAAAACACTCATCGAAGTCCACCAGGAAGGAAAATATTTCGTGGCGGTAGATCTCCTGACGAATGTGGCCGATCAGGGCCTGACCGAAGATGAAGCCGTGCAGAACCTCAAGAAGGGGCTTGAAGAGCATTACCAACTCCTCGTCGAGCTGACACCCCGGGATCATAAGCTGACCTACCTGGACATCGACGTAGATAATCTTGTCAAAAATTCCCCTGCTGTCAGCTCATGAGATTATCAGGATTCTGGCTCTTTTTGGATTCAGACCGGTCCGGCAGACAGGCAGCCATATCCATCTTTGGAATCCCAAAACCCGCCGTCTGGTGACCGTCCCAAATCATTCCGAGATTGCTATTGGGACGCTATTATCCATCCTCAAGCAAGCAAATATTGAGAAAAACATATTTTTAAAGCACGTGAAATGAGATGATCGCCGTCTGTTACCAAAGAAGACAACCGGCACATGATAATTATCTATTCCGGGCTTCATCGCTGGGTTTTATCCAGATAAGATGAATTCGGGCTGACCCACTAACCATAAATCATATTTGCGAAAATTGTTGTACTCCTGTTATTTTCCGGTAGGTTGAACCGCCGCCGGGGCGCCCTTCGGGGGCGGCGGCGTCTATCCTGTCTCGTTTGATGGGAGTGGTCCCCTTCAATTCTCTACTACTCACTCAAAATAGCAACGAGCCTCTACACCTCTTCTCCTGCTACTTCATCGCCGAACACGATCGTCTGCCAGGAGACCCGCCCTTCCTCGACCGCTTTTTTGATCAGGGACTGTTCTCTCGACAGTTTCCCTTTACCCTTCTTCACCTCGACGAGCACGACATCGATCGCATCGGCCTTCTCGTCTTTTGCCTTTGTATAACCGTCGAAGACGACAAAATCGATCGGGTTCCCGATGAACCGTGCATCTGCTGGTGAGAAAGGAAATTCAGGCAGGAGCGGGGCCATCTGTTCCGAGATCCGGCCCTTCAGGGTCGAACGGGAGCGGTTGACCGAATCTTTCCTTATATCTTTCTCGCACTCGACCTTCCAGCGTTCGAGGTCGTTTTTCGCCTGTTCCCTGATGCCTTTGATCTTCTGGCTGAAGTAGAGATACGCCACGAGGAGCCCGAGGACAAAGGGGATTACGATGGCAAGGAAGTCGAGAGGGGTCATTTTGCTCGATTATTATTGGTCTGACAGGGAGATTATGCTATCCGGACTGGATTCCATCATTCGGGAGAAAATCTCCTGCCCGGCGGGGATCCAAGGAGGTACATGATCCGATTCCATTTATTATGCTAATCTGATCTCAGGATCGTGATCCTGCCAAAGGACACCAAGATTTATCATATGGATGGCACTACAGGGGAACCGAAGAGGTTAGTGAATACCATGAACAGGATCATTCATTTCGAGATAGGGGCAGCAAACCCCGAACGGGCAGTGAAGTTCTATAGTGCCGTCTTCGGCTGGCAGATCAATGAATGGGTCATGCCCGGCGTGCAGATGAAAGATGAGAACCGCTACTGGCTCGTGACAACGGGGCCCGAAAACGAACCGGGCATCAACGGCGGTATCGTCTTCCGCCAGGGACCGGTACCTGCCGAAGGGCAGCCGGTGAATGCCTACCTCTGCACGATCGAGGTCCCTGACCTTGCGGAAGCCGTGAAAAAGGTGCTCGGTTCCGGCGGCAACGTTACCGTGCCACGGATGCCGGTGACAGGGATCGGCTGGTGGGCGCATTGCGTGGACACCGAGGGGAACCTCTTCGGGATGATGCAGGTGGATCCGAAGGCCGGGATATAGAAGGGGTATAGGGAGTAATCTCACCCCATTATTGCCGGATTTGGTGTAAAATGCTCAAAAATCGGTAATTTCTGACCGCAGGTTAATCAAGACAAAATTGACCCCTGTTAACTGACAATCCGGGTGCTTTTACGGGTCATCGAAGATACCTATGAAGACGATATCCGGATCCAGGGAAACACTATAAATTTGCCCTTATTCATCGCAGATTTAGAAAATATCCCGGAATTTAAACTTTTTTTAAAGGTAGGGCAAACTGGATCTTAACATCCGGAACCATTCTGCCACCAGATTACATGCCATATTGCCAGATTTCATCATGCAACAATTCCCACTTAAAAGCACGAAACCTCCATGAACTTCGAAGATATTACCTGTATCGGGGACCTGGAAACAGTATCAAAAGAATCTGCATGGCAGAATTTTGAGAGACTTGCAGGATTCATCTTCGAAAAACATGATTTCACCGTAAAGGTAAACGCGGTCAAGACATTGCATAAGTCACGAAGGCAGTACGACGTAATCGCCAGGAAGAACGGCCAGACTTTTTTAGTCGAATGCAAGAAATGGGCGGGCCACCGCTACCGGTTATCGGCATTGAAACGGGCGATCGAGCAGCACAAAGAACGGACCGCGTTTTATCGTGATGTCACCAATGAGGATGCGATCCCGGTTATCGTCACCCTTATCGAAGAGGAGATACTGGTCCATGAAGGGGTTCCCATCGTTCCTGTCTCGAAACTCGACGGTTTTATCCGTGAATTAGACAATCACCTGAACGACGGCGTTTATTCCATTTTTGAAGAAGAAATGCTATCGGAGAACGATAGAGAAGATGGAGAATGAGAATATTTTTTCCAATACTCGGGGAATACTATTGAGACCCTGGTTTCCGATAATTCAGCCATTCCGGTTCATTCCTGACATTGGATTTCCACGTCCAATCAGTCAATGCTTTAATAACCAGAACCCACAAATCACTGAACAGGGAATACCAATGAAAACCCTGGACCTTCTTCGCCAGCACGAACCCGAACTCAGGAAAAAATTCGGAGTCGCCAAAATTGGCATTTTTGGCTCTTTCGCACGTGGCGAGGAACGGGAGGACAGTGATGTTGATGTTCTTGTCACCTTCCAGGAAGGGAAGAAGACATTCGATAATTTTATGGGGACGAGGTTTTATCTCGAAGATCTTTTCAATCGCAAGGTAGATCTCGTCACCGATGCTGCTTTAAAACCTCTTATCCGTGAGCCCCTCCTCAAGGACGTAATCTATACCTAGGTCCCAGCTGCTCTATCTTTCTGATATTCAGGATGCCATCGGAAATATCCAGGTGTATGTAGGAGACCTGTCATTTGAGACCTTCAAAAAAGACAGGATGAGGATCGATGCAGTTGTCCGTAATTTTGAAGTGATCGGAGAAGCAGTCAAGAACTTAAGCGATGACCTGAAGGCACAATTTCCCGGGACCGACTGGAAAGCCGTGGCAGGGTTTCGGGATACGCTAATTTATGGGTATTTTGGAGTAGATATCGAGATCCTCTGGGATATCATTGTGAATAAGATCCCATTGCTGCAGGAAGAGGTTGAAAAAATCATCGAATTTGAAAAGAATCAAAATCTATAAATTTTTCCCCGGGCATAATCATCGACTAGTCGCAAATTACGCGGACTTTCCGGTGGATGGAATAATTTGAACCTCATTTATGGAACCCATGTTTCCTATCGAAAATACCGATGCTTGTGTTATCTTCACACCGCATCCGTTCCTATTTTTAAGGATCTTAGGTAACCATTAACCGTGAACTAGCCTGATGGAGAAAAACCTCTATCTTTTCGTGTGCGATAACCTGGCCGACTGGGAGCCTGCACTCGCAATTGCCATGATATCTGACCGGTATACTGTGATCCCGAAAAAGAACAGCTACCGCGTTGTCACATTCGGTCTCACAAAGGAACCGGTAAAAACATTTGGAGGCCTGACCATCCACCCCGATGCCGACATCACGGAGATCGGACTGGCGAACACCGCGATGATTATCCTTCCCGGCTCGACACTGTACGAAAAGGACGACCCCGTTCAACTCGTCCCGCTGATCGCGTCCTGTATCAGGAATAAAATCCCCGTCGCAGCCATTTGCGGAGGCACGGTGTTCCTTGCGAAACACGGGTTCCTCGATACCGTTCGCCACACCGGTGCCGGTCCGGGAAACCTTGCGAGCCTTGCACCGAAGTATCGCGGCCGGGAGTACTACGTGCACGAACCCAGCGTAATCGATGGCGGGATTATCACGGCGAACCCCCTTGGTTTTGTCGAATTTGCTTACAATATTATCAGGACACTCGACGTGTTCACACCGGAATTTCTCGAGTTCTGGATGAGTTCGGTGAAAAAGGGGTACCTGAATACGGATTCGTTCGGGGAGGGGTAATAGCATGGGCGTCTTCAGGTTCGAGAACAAATTTGCTGCACCATCGAAGGAGCAGCGTGAACGATATATGACCGGAGAGGCCAAGGAACACCTCTTCGGTCCTGACAACATGATCATGCTCATCGTTTACGACGAGGCGGCATACCTGAAAGACGACATCGACGGGGTCAGGATCCTCTTCACCGGGGCAAAGGACAAGGAGAAGGTCTATGACGAAGTCAGGAGGCTGATCGAGTATCACCAGCAGCCGGATGCCAATAAGGATGCATTCAGGAATGGAAATGAGGTTTGATAGCAGGGGATATGATTTGCCTGTATGGCGGACAACCCCAAAATTTTAATCCCATCGAATTCGATGGGATTAGAAACAGTTGTTGTAGAGGATGAAATTCCAACAAACGCAGCCCATTTATTTGAGATTCGGCTTATCCCATCACTTTCACACCATCAACCACATCGATATATTCACACAACCCGAAGGCTGAATATATGACGGAATTGGAAAAATATTTCCTGGATAATAATTCCTGGTCCTTCACAAAACATCGCGTGTGGAACCGTTGCCGACGCCAGTATTATTTTGAATATATCGCTCCCTACGTCAAGTCTCCGGCACCAGTGGACGTCAATAAGATCCGGTTGCTCAAGAATTATCATTCCAGGTTTGTCCTGCAGGGGCAGATCATCCACGATATCCTTGACGAACAAATCGGACTTTTCTGCAACAAGGAGCCAATGGACCCGGCCGGTGCAATAAGTCATTACTGCAAAAAAATTGCCCAAAATAAATCCATGGCCGACGAGTTGTTCACCGAATATAGGCATGGCGAACCGGTCGATGAGCAGTTTTTCCCCGCATTAGAAAAGAGCGGAAAGGCATGCCTGGATATGTTCTTCGGAACTATCTGGCCGAAATACCAGGACAGGGAACCCCTGCAACACGAAGAATACGACAGGTTTTCCATGGGGAATGTGGACGTGCTGGTCAAAGTGGATTTTGCCAGCAGGACAGAAAACGGCACAATTGTCCTGACCGACTGGAAGACCGGCACCGATAATGACGAATACGAGACCGAATTGCAGATGGCTGCATACGTCCTGTGGGCGACGCAGTTCTACAACAAGAGTCCCGACGAGATCAGGAGCGAACTGGTATTCCTGAAAACCGGGGAGACAAAGTCCTATCCCTTCTTCGAAGAGCAATTATGCGAGATCCAGGAAACGATCACGACGGATTTTGAAGCGATGAACCTTAGTTATGAGTACGAGGATTTTCCGCCGAGGCCGGTTCTCAGGGAGTGTTTGAGCTGCCGGTTTGCGGAGGTTTGTACGGAGTATTTCAATAACTAGCCGTCTTATCCCCTGTATTTGTTGATAGATCTGAATCACACCACTCTCACTTTCCCCCCGCCCACCTCTACCTTATATTTCACCCGGCACTAAACACAAAAGCATAGATGAAGATCGTTCACATCGCCGATACCCACCTCGGGCTTGCCGCCTTCAATAGGCTCGACCCCGCGAGCGGGATGAACCTCCGGGAGAAACAGATCTATGATAATTTCCTCCAGGCGATTGACCGGATCGTCGAAGAAAAACCCGACGCCCTGGTCCATGCCGGCGACCTGTTCGACACGGTGAAACCGAAGACCAAGGCCTATACGACGGTTCTTGAAGCGCTTGACCGGCTTCAGTCTGCCGGAATCCCTTTTGTCGTGATCGCCGGGAACCACAGCATGGTAAAGACCCGGTACACGACGTCCCCCTATGAAGTCCTGACCTATCATCCATCAGGGATAACCGCGGCCTATTTGTTCCGTTACGAAAAAGTCGAGATCGGGGACACGGTCTTTCACCTGATCCCGAACATGCTCCGTCCGGAGGATTACCGGACAGCCTACGACCAGATCGAGATCGCTCCCGATCATCACAACGTGCTGGTGACGCATGGGCTTGCCTCGGCAATCAAGGACAAGCGGCTTGCAACGGTCGCGGAACACGAACTGGACTCCACGATCCTCTCTGACCGGTTCGACTATATCGCCCTCGGCCATTACCACCGGCAGTCACAGATCACCGATAATACATGGTACTCGGGGTCGACGGAATTCCTGACCTACGGGGAGATCTCGGACACAAAAGGCGGGCTTCTTGTCGATACCGGCCGACACGAAGTCAGGCATCTCGAACTCCCGAGGACACCGATGATCGACATCGGGAAAATTCCCTGCGAAGGAGTCCATAGGAGCGAGATCACGAACGAGATTGTCTCCCGGATTACGAACAAGTGCATCCCGCCGCTTGCGATGGTCCAGGTCACCCTCGACGGCCTCTCCCGGGAGCACGGGAAAGGACCCGATATGCGGGAACTTGCAACAATCCGCGAACAACTGCTCGACCTGAAGATCAGGGTAATCTCAAATGATCCGGGTGAAGTGGCGGCACTCCAGCAGGACGTCCGCGTGATCGATTATCTCCAGGAATTCTCCTCGTTCATCGGTAAACAGCAGCTGAATGCCAGCCAGAAGGAATTCGTCGCCCAATGCGGTACCGACGTGCTGAAGACCGTGATGGAAGAGCACCGGGGGTCGGTCGAATGATCATCGACTGCCTGGTCCTCCACAATTTCAAACGGTTCCGGAAGGAGGAAATTCACTTTAAGGATGGGATCACGGGCATCATCGGCAATAACGGGACGGGGAAGAGCACGATCGTCGAGGCGATCCTGTTCGCCCTGTACGGGGTGCAGGCGACCGGGATCTCGGGCGATTACATCGTATCGTCGTTTGCGCCCCCAAAGGACGGTTGCCAGGTCAGGCTCGATTTCCGCATCGGAGGAGATACGTATTCGGTCATCAGGACCTTCAAAAAAGGAAAAAGCGTCCAGCACGATGTGATGTTCCACAAAGGTCCTTCGCTGATGGCGGCCGGAGTCTCGCAGGTCGATACCGAGGTGAGGAGAGTGCTCGGCATGGGTCCGGTCGATTTCCGGAACACGGTCTATGCGGCACAGAAAGACCTCCTGACCCTCCTCGACAATACCCCGGCAAAGAGGAAGGAATGGTTCCAGAAGGCGCTCGGTATCGATTTCCTGAAGACCGAGAGCGATAAGCTGCTGAAGGAACGGGTCGATGGAAAGAACGGCGACCTGAAACTCAAAGAAGGGGAACTGAAGGCACTTACCGACCGGCAGGACCCCGAAGAGCTGAAGAACCTGCAGGAATCCGTTGCAGGGTTCCGGACTGCTATCATCGACATGGAGACCCGCGGTAAAGACATCGCTGTGAAAAGGGCCGGGGCAGATGCAGAATACAAAAAGTTCCTCGGGAAAAAGACGGAATACACGAGCCTCACCTCGCGGTCCTATGCCCTCGATAACGAGGTCAAGGGACTTGTGTCCCAGAAGGAGTCGCTCGGAGGACAGATTGCCGGACTTGCAATGCTCGAACAAGAGCACAAGGACCTCGAACAGAAACTCTCGGGCTTCGATGCGAAGAAAAAGGATTTCGAAGAGGTCAGGGAGAAAAAGGTGCAATATGACCAGTACCTGTCCAGCCTGAAGTTCGAGGAACAAACAGCAAACGATTTAAAAGGACGGATCGGGAAGACAAGGGATAAGATTGGTCTCCTCGACAGCGAAAAAGAGCGTCTCGTAACGCTTTCATCAGGCATCAGGCATCTCTTCGGTCTCGGCCCGGATGTGGCCGACAACGGCCTTGAACATGCCATTTCATTCAGAGAGGCCGAGTTCAATCGCCTTGCCGGGACATTTTCTGCGCAGCTCGAACGTCTAACCTCCGAACGAGAGCAAATCATCAAAGACCGGGACACGATCCGCAACGCGGGTGCCGATGGCATTTGTCCGCTCTGCAAACAGACCCTCGGAAGCCACTATACGGGTATCGAAGAGGAATTTTCCGCCCGGCTGAACGAAATCGAGGGCCAGAAAGAGCGGATTTCAGGTGAACAGAACCTGGTAGCAGCAGAGAAGAGCCGGATCGCGAACCAGAAACCGGCGCTCCATGAGATACGGAGCCTTATCGAACATCAGAAAACGAGGGAGCAGCTCAATAAGGACCTCGACGCCCTCCTCCAAGAACAGCGTCAGAGAGAGGCGTCCCTGGAATCCATAAGGGGAAAATTAATAGACCTGGGTTTTGACGAGTCCGTTTTTCTCACAGCCGGAAAGGAGATCGCAGATCTCGAAAAGGTCTCGGCCAGGTATAACGAACTCGGAAAGAAGATCGCTCATGGAGAAGCCCTGAAATCCCAGCTCGCCGGCCTCATCAGCCAGATCGGAAAAAAACAAGAAGAATCTGGAATGCTGAAATCACAGCTCGAGAAGCTGGCTTTCGACCCTGCAGTCGGTACGACTCTTGAAAAGGTCCTTATCGATGCAGATACGGCTATCAGGACAACAGAAGCAGAGATCGCAAGGACAAAAGAGCGCCTAAGAAACGCGGAAGAAAAGATCGAACGGTACAAGCAGGACGAAACGAAGATCGCAGGTCTGAAAAAGGAATCCGAAACACTCAAAGAAGAGATCGACCTCCTCAGACTGACCCGGACCGTGATCTCTGATTACGTGGTCTACCTCATGCAGGTGGTCAGGAGCAGGCTTGAAGGAGAGGTGAGCCGGATCGTCAGCGAGATCACCGGCGGGAGGTACGAGCAGGTGCTCCTCGACGAGGACTTCAACCTCCTCATCCGGGACATCGACAATGACTATACCATCGACCGGTTCAGCGGTGGGGAACAGGACGATATCGCCGTCGCCCTTCGGATCGCCCTCTCGCGGTACCTTGCCGAACTGCACCAGGTACACGAGAGCACGCTCCTGATCTTCGACGAGATCTTCGGAAGCCAGGACGAGGAACGGCGTAACAACCTCCTCACCGCATTAAGAACACAGGAGTCGAGGTTCCCCCAGATCATCCTGATCTCCCACATATCGGAGATGCAGGGCGAATTCACGAATACTTTAGTCGTCGAGATGGGGTCGGACCTGTCGAGCACGATCAGGGAGCTCTCATAAATGTCGCACAACCCTGAATATGACCAGGCTATCGACGAGGCCATCGGGAGCATCAGGGCAACAGTCCCGGAAAACCTCGTGAAGGATTTCCGGGCGGAAAGCGGGATCAGGAAGGATGATTTCCAGACCTGCAAACCGGTAGAAAGCGGCGAGATCTGCGCCGTCGACGGGAGCAACGTCCCGCTCCTCGAATCGGGGAGCATGACACTCGTCGTATTCCGGGCTGCCCAGAGCACGTTCTGCAACCTCGAACGGAGCAGGAGGTCCCTGACCCCGCTGAAATTCGCCATGATAGGTTCGGAAGATACCATTAACCTGGATTTCCCCCTGTTATACGAGGAATGCTTCGGGGTATTGCCAGGGACACCGGTGGAAAACAGAGACCGGACCCGGGCTGCAGCAATTCTCCGGGACACCGTGGAATACTGGGTCACTGAAACAATGGCAAGCACCCTGAATTCTGGTGCGGTCCTGTTACGTGACGGCCCCCTCCGGGTCTCCCATGCCAGCCACGATATCGTCCTGACCAGGATCGAGAACGCATGCCGGCTCCGTGGAATCGACCTTGCCGGGGTATCCAAACAGACCACGGCCACATGGGGAGGAGGCCACCCCATCCTCCCTTCGGTAAACGGTCTTGCAAAGGAATTCGGGATAAAAGCCCCCTGGTGGATCAGGATCGATCCCGGGATCCCCGACCATGCGCAGTTCCCCCAGTGGCAGCACGGCCAGATGCACATCGCCTGCCTGCACCCCCGGGCGAAATCGCCGTTAAAAATCGACCTCCCGGTAGAGACATCGGGATCGAGGGTACCGGAATTCATGGACCGGCTCGCTGCATGCTCGGGCGACGGCCGGATCCCCGGTTATCCATACCCGCTCTTCGACGCCCATCGCACGGTCGTCCTCACCGAAGAAGTTGTTGAACAGGTCAGGTCTGACCTGATGCGAAAGCTGGCCGATTCCGGCATGGAACGACAGACCTATGACATCCTGTTCGGAGATTATCATGATGAATTTGCACGATACTGACCCCGGGGACCCTTCAAAATACCGGCTCATTGGAAAAAGCGTCCTCGCGTACCGCTTCATCGCACCCCACGATTCGACCCTGTATGTCGGAGACATCAAGAAGATCACCGATAAAACGAAAGGCGTCACGTTCTTTGCAAAGATCACCGACCTTTCCCACGACAGCAATTTTGCCGACAACCGCTGGGACACCCGGGTCTACGCAGAGAAATTTTACGGCCTCGGCGAGGACGTGTTCATCACGGTCGATGCAGTCCCACTCGGGTTCGTCGACGACATGGGCACGTTCCACAAGCCGAGGACGATACCCTCGAAGTTCTCCAACGTCGAAGACCCGACGGCAAAGGACTTCAGGTTCCTCACCGAGCAGATGGGCGAGATCGAGGTCGGCTTCATGCGGAGCGGGCAGGACATCATCAGGGACGTGGCGGTCCGGATCCCGGCACGGGTCCTCCCTCAACATATGGGTGTATTTGCAACGACCGGTATGGGCAAGAGCAATTTCATGAAGACCTTCTGTGCATCGTGCATGAAAGAGAAAAAATTCGGTCTCCTGATCGTCGACCCCCACGGGGAATACGTGAGCGGGGGGAAATCCTCGATCGGGGAGCCGACGAAAGGACTCGTCCATTATACCGAAGGAAAGGACGGGCTCGCCATATTCACGATACGCGGAGAGCAGGACCGGAGAAAATACGGGATGAACACGCTCTACCTTGAGTACGACGATTTCCGGATCAGCGACCTCTCAATACTCCACGACCTGACCAGCCCCCAGCACGACATCGTGGAGGCATTCGCGGACGTAAAAGGAAAAGAGATCATAGAATATTTCCAGGCCGTAGACCCGGCTATCTTTCCCATAAAAGACCCGGCTGCATCGGGCATTTTAGAAGGAAGTCTCTCATGGAAGATCAGGAACTCCATGGGAGGGCCGGTGATGGTGATCAAGCGGTACATCGACAACCTCGTCAATGGCAACAAGGCATTTTTCCGCTCACAGGGTTCTTCTGTCAACGATATCCTTTCAAACCTCCACAACAACCGGGTCGTGCTTGTCGATATTCCCGATATGAGCGAACGGAGCGAATTGTTTGTCCTCTCGATCATCACGAGGATGATTATGGAGAAACACCGCTCCGAGGCGAGGGGTTTCGGGATCGACGACCGTCACGATGCCTCCCACCAGGTGCTGATCACCATCGAAGAGGCACAGCGGGTACTGGCGAGCGGCGGTTCCTCAACGCAGGTGTTCCGGGAGTGTGCAATGGAGGGCCGGAAGTTCGGCGTCGGCCTCTGCGTCGTGACCCAGCAGCCGAAGAACGTGGACCCGAAGGTGCTTGCCCAGATCAACACCTTCGTCGTTATGGGGCTCGGCGACCGGGGAGACCGGGACATCATCATCGGGAGTGCAAAACAGGACCTCTCGAAGATGGAGATCGAGATCCAGACCCTCGACCGGGGGGAGGCGATCATCAGCACCATCGGCATTCCCTTCCCGGTCAGCACGAGGATCCACCGGTTCGAGGACTATGTCGCCGATCTGAACATGATAAAAAGGTCATCCATCGATGCCGGGCTCGACAGGGGGTTCTGATCGTGGTGTCACCGTGCACCGGCATCGACCCCAAAGAGATTGATGTCTCCTCCTATTTTCAGATTTACGAAGTTGGCGGAGATGCCCCGGGCTGCGTCTCCTCCTCTTTCCCGAATTTCCGGAAAAAGAAGGCATAGACTCTTTTCAGGCGTGTCTTTTCGAGCAGCAGCACGAGGATCGAGCAGATCACGATCGAGAACAGGATGATCCCGTAGGTCGTCGTCTCGATGAACAGGCCACCAACGACACCCATCTGGAGCGGGATCGCGGCAAGGACGGCCCCTGCCAGTCCTTTCGGGATCATGACCGCCGTTATGCTCGCATCCCAGACCGGGATTGATTTTGGGATGAAAAACCGTACGATCACGATCCTGGCCGCAAAGAGTATGACGGTGATAATAAGACCGATCTTCAGCGCTTCGGTATCGGTGAGGATGATCGAAAGCCCGAGATAGATGAAAAAGAACGTCTTCAGGAGTTGGACGAGTTGGGAGAGGAACGTGACTTCGAGCGTTGACAACTCCACCTGCTCGACGTGGGAACCCGGGAGCCACCGGCTGATGCTGAACGATTTCAGGTTTCCGAGCGTGATGCCGAAAGCAAGTGCCGCGATCGCCCCGGAAAATCCGAGCAGCGTGGCAATACCGTATATGATGAAGACGAAAGCCGGTGTCAGGAATATGCTTTTAATCGTCTTGAGATGGGGGTAGAGCACCGACCATAGAACCCCGCCGATCACGCCGATGACACCGGCCACAAGGAACGACGAGACCAGGCGGAGCCCGACGAACGGGATATCCAGTTCCCCGAGGTGGTACACGTCGAGCAGGGTCAGCATCACGACAATGCAAAGCACGTCGGTAACGGCCGATTCCAGGGAGAGGATCGCGTGGCTGTTTTTCCCTAGGTGCAGGAATTCGATCATCGGGATTACCACCGCCGATGAAGTACCGCCGATGGCAGCCCCGAGCATCAGGGCAGGGAGCGGTTCGAGGAGATGGAGGTAGACAAGGATGCCGGCTGCGATGAGCATCGTTGCAATAAAGGAAACGACGGTCAAGCTGATAGTGCCCCTGAATGCCGACCGTATCGTGGCTGTCTGGAGGTGAAGCCCTCCTTCGAACAGGATCACGGCGAGGGTAACCGTCGTGAAGAGGGGGCCTGCAATACCGAATGCCTCGGGTGTAATCAGGCCCAGTACCGGCCCTGTAAGGATGCCGATTACGATGAGAAGCAGGATATCGGGGATTCTTGTCAGGGCAAATATCCTGCTGAACAAATTCCCAAGAAAAATCAGGACACCCAGGAACAGGACAACGACGGCGACATCCATTGCCCACTGTATTTAGGAAACAGGGGCTTGAGTATTTCGGTTTTCTTGTCGCAGTCTCATGGATCATCGATCGGTGCCTCATCTGCATCGAACCATGAAAGGCGCGATAACGGATCCTGGTACCCGGGCAGGATGGCGCAGGTCTCCAGGCTAACCCACCCCATCAAGAAATATCGTCGTACCGAATTTTAAACAGGAAAGGGTTTTCTCTTTCCCTCCCCCATTCCTTCTGGATGGAAAATATCCTCGTGCAACCGGTATTCCAGATGTGCCTGCTCCTGTTCGTAGCCCTCGCCGGGTATCTGGTGGCATCGAGGATCAACCAGTCGGCCGTGATCGGCCTCATCCTCGTCGGAATCCTGGTCGGGCCGAGCGTACTCGGCCTCGTTACGTACACCGATTTTGTGAGCGGCCTGGCAAGCCTCGGGGCGGTCATCCTCCTCTTTGTCATCGGGCTCGAGTTCAAGGTAAAAGACATCCTCGAACTGCGCAACGGGGTGATCGCTGCAGTCGGGGTGATAATCCCGTGGATCGGCGGGTACGGGCTTTCGGTCGCGTTCGGCCTCGGCACCGCGAGCTCGATCTTTATCGGGACCGCCCTTACCGCCACGAGCATCGCAATCACGGCAAATGTCCTCCGCGAAATGGGAAAACTGAAGACTGCTGCCGCAAAGGCAATTATCGGCGCGGCGGTCATCGACGATGTCCTCTCACTCATTGCATTGTCCCTCTCCACAGGAGTGGTCGAAGGTGGGATCTCCCCTCAGAGTATCGGGCTCGTCATCGTCAAAGCGGTCCTCTTCATCGTGCTTGCAGGGGCGTTCGGTCTCTTCGTGGTGAGCCGTTATATCGAACGCCTGGACAGGTCCGCCTTCGTGAAGAGATACCCGGAATTCCTGTTCATCTTCGCGATGATGATGGCCTTCTTCTACGCGATGATGGCCGAACTTACCGGGCTGTCTGCGATCGTCGGTGCGTTCATCGCCGGAGTCTCGTTCGAAGGAGTGCGTCTCGTCCACGGCCGGGACATCAAAGAGGGCGCCGAATATCTCCAGATCATCTTTGCCTCGATCTTTTTCGTATCGCTCGGCATCCTTGCCGATCTGCGGCAGCTTACACCTGGGATCGTTATCTTCCTCACGGCACTCATCGTCGTGGCAATTATTTCCAAGCTGGTCGGGTGCGGGATTCCCGCGAAACTGATGGGGATGTCCACAAAAGATTCTCTTATTATCGGGTTCGGCATGGCCCCAAGGGGAGAGGTGGCGATGATCGTAGCCTTAATCGGGCTCCAGCAGGCGATCATCGACCAGGGCATTTATGTCTCGCTCGTCCTGATGAGCCTTGTTACCACGATCATCACTCCCCTTATCTACCGGAACTGGCTGTTCAGAAAAGAACATGCCGTTTCTCATGTGGGTATGGCTTAACACGGTTACGCAGGATTCCCTGCCTGATAAAATGACTAATTGGATATATCAACGCAATGGAGCCTCTTTTTTTTCGCAATTGAGGCGGGTAATTGAATTCACACTTACGATCATGAGAATAGATCGCGGCAAAAAGAAAATTTCAGGAGAATTGTCACGCAACTCGTGAATGCAAAAGCAACCCAATAAAAATTTTGACCGATATTTATAGCCATATCAGCCGCCGGATAGGAATTTCGTGACAATAACGCTATCCCGGGCATGAACCGTCGCCGGGAATTCCGAATTCGCTATTTCAAATCCTGCGAAGACTTTTTCTGTTCCCGTTGCCATTAGGAGAAAAAGAGACAGGACGCATGGACAGACCCCCTGATCAGGAGCCCGGATTATCCAAACCCCCGCAGGTGGACCTTCTCGAGGAACTGCTGGCTCTCGCACCGAGGGCCGATATTCTCGACCCCCAGCTCGTCATACTGACAGTCCTTTCAGGACTCGTCGCACTCGGGGGCCTGTTCCTGAATAGTCCGGCAATCATCATCGGCGCGATGGTCATTTCTCCCCTTCTGGAGCCCATCTATGCGGGGGTCGTGTTCCTCGCATACGGAAACATGAAAAAATTTTTCCGGCACGTATGGGTGATGGCGGTCCTCGTCACCGCACTGATCGCCTCATCTGCATTCGTAACAGCAATCGCGGACCTGGTTACGCCGCTTCCAATCACCCCGGAAATCCTCTCGAGGCTCGAGTTCCAGGAGATTTCAGCAATCCTGGCAATCCTCCTTGGAATCACCGCAATTTTTGCCCGCAAACGAGGGTTCGTCGCCGCGGTGATCGGCGTCGGGATATCGGTGGCTCTTGTACCGCCTGCAGTCGTCACGGGAATAGTTGCGGTGCTTCTGCCCGGACGGCTCTTCGATGCACTTTCTCTCACCATGAACAATATTTTCGGACTATTCACCGGAATGCTCATCGCAATCCTGCTGCTCGACATCGGTCCCGAGCGCCGGTCGGGACCTGACCTGTCCCGTGTGAATGTCCTCCTAATGCTGATCTGCATCGGCGGCCTGCTCCTCGTCGTCTTTTTCATGCTCCTGATACTGAAACATCCCTCCTGAGGACCTTAATGGCTGGAAATATACCGTTACCTATAAATACGGAGCCCGGCTGGAACATATGCTTTGGTGCTTATTCATGGATGATAAGGACGTCCTCATTTCCGGTGGCGGGATCGCTGGACTTACCCTCGCAATTCTCCTGAAGGAACGGGGCTTCGAACCCCTGGTGATTGAGCGGGCCCCCGCTCTCCGTACAGAAGGCTATATGATGGATTTCTTCGGGACCGGGTGGGACGTCGCCGAACGCATGGGACTTATCGATGACATAAACAAGCTCCCCCGCCCTATCGATACGCTCGCGTATATCGACCGTCGCGGATCTCCGCGTTTTCCCCCGGTCCCCATCGACCGGATCCGGAGAGCGCTCGACGGGAAATACGCGTACCTGAGGCGACCCGATCTCGAACGCATCCTCTTCGACCGGGCGACCGCCGCAGAAGTCCCCGTGAAGTTCGGGACGGAGATTGAGTGGATCCACGAAGGGAGTTCAGATGTCGAAGTCCGTTTCAGCGACGGGACCGCTGGCGAATTCGCACTCCTGTTCGGAGCTGACGGCGTTCACTCGCGTGTCCGTGAACTGGCCTTCGGGAAGGAATCGCAGTTCGCCCGGTTCCTCGGGTATTATGTCGCTGCCTTCCATTTCAACCGGGGGAAGTATGACACCGGGCGTTCAGTGAATATGTACGAAGAGCCGTGCCGGATCTGCTGGGCCTACCCGATCGGGCAGGACCGCATGGAGTCCGGATATGCGTTCTGCCACGATGACATCGGGCACATTCCCCGGGAAGAACGCCTCCGGTTCGTGAAAGAACAGATACGCGGAATGGGCTGGATCGCCGAAGAGCTTCTCCGTGAACGGGACGATGACCCCCTCTACTTCGATTCCGCGACCCAGATCGTCATGCCCTCGTGGCACACGAACCGGATCGCTCTACTCGGGGATGCGTGCGGGTGCTTAACGCTGCTTGCCGGCCAGGGGTCCCACATGGCCATGGCGGGAGCGTACGTCCTTGCACGGGAACTGGAAAAACACCGGGGGTACCACATCGAAGCGCTTTCTGCCTATGAAAATTTCTTAAAGCCGCATGTCGGGAAAAAACAGGACGAGGCGGCCCGGACCGCGAAGGAGTTTGTACCTCATTCGCGGTTCGAGATGCTGTACCGGTATCCTCTCATGAGAATTGCCTTCTCCGGATTCTTTGTCCGGAAGTTGTTCGCAGGTTTCGGTGCGAAAAGTATCCTCGCCGGCTACCGCTGATACCTGCTGGCGACCGCCTCCTTCTGGTCAGATCCTCATTCCTTCTATTCCGGCCTCTTTTCAGAATGCAACTCAGGTTTTATTTTCATTTCTTCGATTTTTTTGAGCCGCCTGATATTCAGTTCGAAGATTACAAGCCCGGCGGCAATCCAGATTACCCCAAAAACCAGGGCATAGCGGCTGAGATACGCGATAAGGAGAGCACACGATATAATGCCGAGGACCGGGGTAAGGGGGTACAGGGGGACAACAAACCCCCGCTCGGCCCCGGGGTCGTCCCAGCGAAGTTTCACGAGGCTCAGATTAATGAAAAAAAAGGTCATAAGTGTCCCGAAATTGAAGATCTGGGCGAGAGTCCCGAGGTTACCGCCCGATGCCAGCACGATCGCCGACATCGCAACGGAAACGAGGATAACGGAAATAAGCGGCACCCCGTCTCCTGAAACACGGCTGAGACCGGCAGGGAGGAGTTTCTGACGTGACATGGCGAATAACGCCCTGGAACCACCAAAGATGCTGGCCATGACGACCGAAGCGGTGGCAAAAAGTGCGGCAACTGAGACATACCCGAGGACCAGCGGGTTACTGGTGGCCACCGAAAGTGCACTCTCGAGCGGAGCGTCCGAGGTCGCGAGGACCGACCAGTTCACGAGCCCGATTGCGATAATTGAGACAGCCACGTAAATTACCGCGCTTACGGCAAAAGCGATGAAGAGAGCCCGCGGAACATTCCTGACCGGGTCCTTCACCTCCTCGGCAATCACGGTAACCGTGTTAAACCCGACGAATGCAAAAAAAATAACTGCGGCCCCGTTGAGCATTCCGGAAACTCCTTTTGGGAAGAACGGGCTGTAATTGCTATCCCACCCGTGGCCAAAGAGATACCACGCGCCGACGGCCACGAACAGGCCGAGTGCGATGACCTTTAACAGTACGAGCAGGGAGTTTATCCCTGATGCCTCCCTCATACCCTTCAGGTTTACGAGCCCGAGGGCAAGGGGCAGGAGGCACCCGATGAGGATCAACGCCGCGGTTGTCTGTGGGACCTGGAGGAAATAGATGAGGTATCCCGCAAAACCGATCGAGACGGCACTCGCCCCGATGATGTAGTCGGCCGACTGCATCCACCCTACCACGAACCCCCAGAACCTTCCGAACGCGTGGTGCGTGTAGATGTAGGAACCCCCGGATTCTGTGATAAACGAAGAGAGCTCGGCAGCACTGAGCGCGGTAAACAGCGAGGCGGTTCCGGCAAGGATAAAGGAAAGTATGACAGCAGGTCCTGCAATCCCCGATGCAACACCGATCAGGACGAATATACCGGCTCCTATGATCGCCCCGATACTGACCGCGGCCGCCGACCATACGCCCAGGGTCCGTTTTAATGCTGCCATCTGGATCCGAACGGTATCTGACAGGGGGATTATTTATTTTTTTTCCAGCATCAGGGGTCAACCCCCCGGTGCAGACTGGAAGACATTCCTGGTAATCGAAACGGATTCGACGATCCCCTACTGTATTCATTCCAGGACAATGAAAAAAAGATTGGGTCAACTGAATGCCGGGTTCGGTACAGTGGTCACAGGCCCGTTGGCCACCACGTTGAGCGTACCGTACATCACGGTCGGATGGACATCGCAGCGGAACCAGTAGCTCCCCGGCGTGGACGGGGCCGTGAACGTGTAGGTAGTCGTCCCGGGACCGTTAATGATCTGCCCCACGAAGATCTTCGTCGTGGCCTGCTGGTTCGTGTACACGGCGAAGTTGTGAGGGATGCCGGCGTCCTGGTTGTCGAAGTATACCGTTACCGTTGCTCCCGCAGGGACGGTGATCGAAGTCACGTTGAAAAGGACGTTCTTTGCAGCGATGGGCAGGGTCACACCCGGTCCCGCACCCGGTGCCGATGCCGGTGCAACGGTTCCGGTTGCCTGCGGAACGGTTGTCATTGCCATCGCCATCGTTGTAGGCGTGGGGGTCGGAGTCGGTACCGGGGTCGATGTGCAGCCTGCAAAAGCCACAATAATCCCGACGAAGAGGAGGGCAGTTACCATGAAGACTGAAAGTTTCATGGAGACAGTAATACCCGAAACCGGTATATACGTCTTCCCTGTACCGGACGGTCCCCCCGGAATTCCCCCGGGATTTTTGGCTGGCCGATTTTTCAGGAAATAGGAACAACAGAAAGACCTATAGTATCCCTGGCATAAATGCGGTGCCATGGCAAACATTGCTTACTTCGAAATCCCGGCCGATGATGTCCCAAGGGCAAAGAAGTTCTATCACTCGCTCCTCGGATGGAAGATCGGACCGACCGCAAGCATGGCTGACCCGGAAATGAAAGAGATGATGGCGTCGATGCAGTACCAGGACGTCATCCTTGGCGAACCTGAAGAAGGGACCGTAAACATGGGTGGCATGTACAAGCGACAGATGCCAGGGTCGCCCATCGTCACCTATGTCCTCGTCGACGACATCGATGCAGTGCTCGCAAAGGTTGTCAGGCTCGGCGGGAGCGTTGTCGTGCCTAAGAACGAGATCAAAAATGTGGGACTGATCGCACTCATCCAGGACACCGAAGGTAACGTGATCGGGCTCTGGAAATCCGCGATGACGTGAAAAACCTGATATTTTTTTCATATTT
>Ga0335071_10000888_pt1 | contig 32243 bp, 27 predicted proteins | sample Lox_Sample_15_FD_206724 | JGI IMG/M metagenome (GOLD analysis project Ga0335071, IMG submission 206724) | Soil microbial communities from Loxahatchee National Wildlife Refuge, Florida, United States - Lox_Sample_1.5 | ecosystem: Environmental > Terrestrial > Soil > Wetlands | place: USA...
CTTCCCTGCCACGGCTCCATTCACGATCCGGACGATCTCGTTGCCCGACCGATCGATCAGGGACATCTCCGAGTAGAGAGGCACTGCAACATTCTGGATCTTCCCGTCCTTGTCCTTAACCCAGAGATTTCGCTTCTTCTGATCAACGAAAGCCTTGAAGGCCCCCTCGGAGCCCGGGAGGATGGAGGCGACGAGAACGTCATTTTCCCTCTCCCGGAGGAAGTTGGCCACTTCGTCTGCCGTGTTGATCGCCCGACTCTTGATCTCTTCCTGGGATTTCTGGTCCAGAACGGTTGTTGCTCGCTCTCTTGCGGTATCCCCCACTTTGAAGATGCCGTTGGCGATGAGGAAAGCCATGAGAGACAGGGGAATGACGATAAGCAGGAAGAAAATCCTTCCGATGGAGAAGAACTGCTTATCTTTCTTAGTCTCTGCCATACTCTTTTCCCCCTATTCTATATTTTTTTCAGAGCGGATCTTACTTGAGGATCATCGCCGCGTAGGGGTTGGCATAAAGAATGACAAGACCAATAACCAGAGCGTAAATAACGCAGGACTCCGCCATGGCCATGCCGACGAGCATGGTCGTCATGATCTTGCCCTGCACGCCGGGATTGCGGCCAACGGCCATACAGGCGCCGTTGGCGGCGTTGCCGATGCCCGCGCCCGCACCGATTGCACCGAGACCCACACCGATACCGGCGGCCAGCATGGCGCCGACAGCAAAGAACACCTTATTGTAGCCATCCCCGGAGGGAAGCGCTTCCGCCGCGAGCACCGCCGGGGCGGAAACCAAAAGGGTGAACAGTGCTGAACAAATGGTAAAGAACATCTTTTTGAACATGACCTCTTTCTCCTTTCATCTTATATTGATGCAAAAAAATTTTGTTCCCTGAGTAGCACAACCGGCTCTCGAGTTAAAGGGAAATTTGCTCAAAACGGCGAAAGAGTTTGCAACCGATATGCCATGGGGTTGCCCCGACCTAACTTTCCCGTAACAACCTGAAATTCAAGTATTTATCTGAAACGGCGGAGATGGAGAGAAACGGTATGGCAGAGGTTTCATTTAACGTTTCATTCAACTGCGAGCCGAAATTGAACGAATCGTGGAATCGTCCTCGCCCGCCGACAACGCAGGACTGAGGAACGATGCGCGAGGTTCGAGGTTTTCCTGCCTCGGTCCTCGATCCTCGGACCTCGGGCCTGTATGCAAGGCATTTTTTTTATTGAAATATTCCGCTCGGGAGGCTAGTATCGGGCGACTGCCGATCCAGTTTTTCGGGGCGGGCTTTCGGATACACCGGATCGGTCTTCTTGCGGGAGGGAGGGCTGCAATGCAGGAGATTCTCACGGCCGTCACGTACGTCGTTGCATGGCTTGTTTGCGACAAAGTCATCGGCATCGAGAGCGGCCTCATTAAACTGATCATCTCGTTGGGACTGGCCATCGCGGTCTACGTGGCCTGTTGGTACGAGGAGAAAAGGAGAAAGAAGGCAGGACAAGAGGAAGACGAATCGTGACGGTTTCCCGGACCGATAAGAAAAAAAGCGTCCGTCCTGTGCTGAACCGCACGGGCCTCTCTATCGAGAGTATTCTCGAGGGGTCTCCCATTCCCACCTTTGTCATCGACCGGCACCACAAGATCATCCTCTGGAACAAGGCCTGTGCGGAGCTGACGGGTCATCACGCCCGCAACATGATCGGCACGGATCATCATTACAAACCTCTCTACCCGGAAAAACGCCCCCTCATCGCGGATCTCATCGTCGACGGTGATATCGAAGGACTCGAGAGATACTACGGCGGAAAGCGGGTTCAGAGATCCTCCGTCATCGAAGGGGCTTATGAGGCCACGGATTTTTACGAGAACCTGGGAGGCAAGCCGCGCTACCTCTACTTTCTGGCGGCCCCCGTCTACGATGACAACGGAGTGGTCATCGCCGCCATCGAGACTCTTCAGGACGTGACCCGGGAGAGGGAACTGGCGCGCTACCTTCAAGAGAATGCCGAGACCCTGCGACGGGAACTCGACGGGAATATTCTCCTTCGGAAAACCATTGCGGGGATCATCGAGGGATCGCCCATTCCCACCTTTGTCATCAATCGCGACCATAAGATCATCCTCTGGAACCGGGCCTTCACAGAGCTCAGCGGCATCGACGGCTCGACCATGATCGGTTCGGACAATCAGTGGATGCCTTTTTACAAGGAGAAGCGTCCGGTTATCGCCGATCTCATCGTGGACGGCGACGCCGAAGGCCTGGAGACATTCTACGGAAAGAAGAAGGTGCATAAATCCTCGGTGATCGAGGGGGCCTACGAGGCGGCGGATTTTTACGAGAATCTGGGGGGCAAGCGGCGGCACCTGTACTTTCTGGCCGCACCCATCCGCGACGAACGGGGGGAAATCATCGCCGCCATCGAGACGCTTCAGGATGTAACCCGCGAGCGGGAGCTGGAACGGTCCCTGATGGAACAGACCGAAACGTTGAAGCGCGAGCTCGAGGGAAACATCCGACTGCGAAAAACGATCGAGGGGATCATCGAGGGCTCTCCCATCCCGAGTTTTGTGATCGACCGTGACCACAAGGTCATTCTCTGGAACCGGGCTTTCACGGAGATGAGCGGATACCCGGGCTCGACCATGATCGGGACGGACAATCAGTGGATGCCTTTCTACAAGGAGAAGCGCCCCGTCATCGCCGATCTTATCGTGGACGGTGATGCCGAAGGCCTGGAGAAATTCTACGGAAAGAAGAGGGTGCAGAAATCCTCGGTGATCGAAGGGGCCTACGAGGCGGCGGATTTTTACGAGAATCTGGGGGGCAAGCGGCGGCACCTGTACTTCCTGGCCGCGCCCATCCGCGACGAAAAGGGGGAAATCATCGCTGCCGTTGAGACGCTTCAGGATGTGACCCGCGAACGCGAAATGGAGCTCAGCCTGAAGGAATACGCCGAGACCATGCGGAATGAACTCGAAGAGAACATCTATCTGCGGAGAAACATCGAGGAGCTGCACAACTTCCACCAGTCCGTCCTCGATGCTTCACCGGATCTGATCCTGCTGCTGGATGCCGACGGGACCGTGCGGTACATGAGCCGCGACATCGATGCCGAACGCGGGCTCACCGCAGAGAGGCTGAAGGGAAAGCATTTCTCGCAGTTTGTCTCTCCGGAGCGGCGCGAGCTGCTGGAGCAGCGCTGGGACGAAATCCGCCGTGGCAATCTCAAGCCGTTTGAGATCGAAGCGACAGACAGGGATGGAAACAGGCGAAACCTGTTGCTGACGGCGCGCCCGATCAAAGGAACGGACCGCCTGCTGGTCCTGCAGCGCGACATCACCGATTTCAAGGAACTGGAGAACCGGTACTTCGAAAGCCAGAAACTCGCGGCCGTGGGCCAACTCTCAGCCGGGATTGCCCACGAGGTCCGAAACCCCCTGTCCTCCATCAAGATGAGCCTCCAGATCCTGGAAAAGAGGATGAACCCCGCCGGCAACGATCTCAAGCGTTTTCAGATTGCCCGCAAGGAAGTGGAGCATCTGGAGAAACTCGTCAGCGACATTCTCGTCTTTGCACGTCCGACAGAGCCGGAGATGCACCTGGCCGATCTCGGTATGTGCCTGGAGTCCGCACTCGCAATGGCGGAACGGGAAGTGGAGAAAAAGAGGATCCAGGTGCAGATGCAATTCGACGACCGTATCCCGCCCCTGTCCTTCGATTCGTCCATGATGCAACAGGCCTTTCTGAACCTGTTCCTGAATGCCATTGATGCCATGGAGGACAACGGGGTTTTGACCATCCGCGCCGGGCTCGCCGAAGGGACAGGGCAGGTACGGATCGAGATCGTCGATAACGGGGCCGGCATAGATGAAGCCTCCCTGCCGCACGTGTTCAATCCGTTCTTCACGACGAAGAAGTATGGCACGGGTCTTGGATTGTCCCAGGTGAAGAAGATCGTCGATCAGCATCGGGGATCCGTTGAAGTCCAATCCCGGAGGGGCGAGGGCACGAAGGTCATCGTCCTGTTGCCGGTCAAGTGAGAACGATGCAGGATCAACGCAAGGGAACCGATCGACATGAGCAAGATACTCGTCATCGATGATGACCGCTCCATCTGCGAATCGCTCGAGCTCTACCTGACCGAAGAGGGTTACGAATGCCAGACGGCCCTGACGGGGACGGAGGGTCTCAACAAGTTTGTCCAGATCCAGCCGGACCTCGTCATTCTCGACATCCGCCTGCCTGACATCGACGGCTTCACGGTTCTGGAAGAAATCCGCGAGGAAGACGAGGATGCGAAGGTCATCATGATCACGGCCTTCCATGACATGGACACGACCATCCGGGCCATGAAGGCCGGCGCTTTCGACTACATCCACAAACCCATCAACATCGACGAGCTCGAAGTGTCGCTGCAGAAAGCCCTCAAGACCCTCGAGACGGAGAAAAAAATCGGCGGACTGCTCACGGAGTCCACGCACGATTACAAGGTAGGCGACATCATCGGCGCCACAAGGGCCATGCGGGATATCTTCAAGACGATCGGCGTCGTTTCCCAGAGCCGGGCTACGGTTCTCATCCAGGGAGAGAGCGGCACGGGCAAGGAGCTCATCGCCAAGGTCATCCACAACAACACCAACCGCAATGAGCCCTACATTGCCGTGAACTGCTCCGCCATCGTAGAGACCCTGCTCGAATCGGAGCTCTTCGGCCATGAGAAGGGATCCTTCACGGGTGCCATCGGCAGAAAACTGGGGAAATTTGAACTGGCGGGATTCGGCACGGTGTTTCTCGATGAGATCAGCGAGATGTCCGTCAACCTTCAGGCAAAGCTTCTTCGCGTCCTCCAGGAGATGGAATTCGAGCGGGTCGGGGGAAAGGAACGGGTCAAGGTCCGTGCGCGGATCATCGCCGCCACGAACCGCGATCTCAAGGCCATGGTGAAAGAGGGCAAATTCCGGGACGATCTGTACTACCGCCTCAATATCGTGACCATCACCATCCCCCCGTTGAGGGAGCGGCGCGAGGATATCCCTGTGTTGGTGGATTTTCTTATTCGCAAGATCAACAAGGACCTCCACAAGAACATCGCCGGGGTCTCCAAGGAGATGATGGAGATCTTCCTTCAGTACCGGTGGCCCGGAAACGTACGCGAGCTCGAGAATCTGCTTGTACGCGCCTCCGTGATCTCCCACGGCCAGGTGCTGGGGAGGGTCGAGTTCCCCGATCTTCTCGGTGGGGCTCAGGCAGAGATTGCGGGGGAGGGTGCCGGAACACAGACCGGCACGGATGCGACAGGCAGGCTGCTTACGCTCGACGAGGTCGAGGAGCGGCACATCCGTCTTGTCATCTCGAAGATCGGCCGGAACAAGGGAGAGATCTGTGAGGCCCTCGGCATCTCCCGGCCTACACTGGAGAGAAAACTCGACAAGTACAAGATCTCGTTCGAATAAAATAGGCCACAGGCGACAGGCCGCAGACTTGGAGAGCATCCTCCCTTTCCTCAAGAGACCTGAAGCCAGAAGCCCGAATCCGGAATCCCTCTTTTATGAAGATCACCTCCGCCGAATTTGTGAAGAGTGCCGTCAAGCCCGATCAGTACCCCAAGACGGGCATGCCCGAAATCGCCTTTGCCGGGCGCTCCAACGTGGGGAAATCCTCTCTGATCAACACGCTGCTGGGCCGGAGGAAACTCGCCCAGACCAGCGCGACCCCCGGTAAAACAAGGCTCATCAACTTCTTCATCGTCAACGATAAGCTGTCTTTCGTGGATCTGCCGGGCTATGGCTATGCCAAAGTCTCCCGGGCGGAGCAGGAAACATGGGGGCCCATGGTCGAGACCTATCTTCGCGAGCGTGCAAACCTCCACCTGGTGATTTCCATCCTCGATATCCGCCACGACCCCACGCAGCAGGATCTCGACCTGATGGAATGGCTCCGTCACTATGGGCGCAATCGTCTCATCGTCCTGACCAAGTCAGACAAGATCTCCCGTGGGGAGGCGATGAGACGACGCAAACAGATCATGACACGCCTCGGCCTCGGGGAAGGCGAGATGCTCGTTCTTTTCTCGGCTCAGACCGGCGAGGGAAAAGCGGATCTCTGGAGAGAAATCGACAGGATGCTGCGAACGGGCGATGCCCCTGTACCGGGCTCGGAATCACGCTGATCGCAGGGGATCAACCCTCTCGGATCAAGATCGTAAGGAGGCGGTCCACGGAGTCGATCAACGGTTTGAAGCGACCCCCGTGGCTCATAGCCGTGCCGAACAGATCCGATCGGAGCCGGCTGATTTCCGGATCGGGGCATTCCAAGGGAGATAGCGGTGTCGACCGCATGAACAGACGCTCCCTGTCCAGTAGCTCCTTCGCTGTCTCGACAAAGGGAACGATCTGTTCCCGGATTTGCAGCAAAGCCTCTTCTTCCTTTAACCCATTCTCTGAGACCGGAAGCGCCGCTCCGCCCTCAGGTCCGTCCGGGCGGAGAATCTCACGGATCTCACGGATCATGACGGCCAGCGTGCCGTACTCCAAGCCCCGTACGCCCCGGCGCCACTGCAGCAGGAATGGATTGCGCCAGCGCCAGAGGGAGTAGTTCGATCCCGTCTCCATCAGATCCCCCACGGTGGACTCGATGATCCCCAATTCAACAGCCAGCTCGGACAGAAGATGCCGAAGGGGGCGGCGATGGGGAATTGCATCACCCGTCTCTGCCTTGGATTGCCAGCCGGGCGACAGGTATTCCCACAGGTTTCGCAGGACAGCGGAGCCGTTGGGGTCGCCCGGCGTGTCGAAATGAACCAGTGAAAGAATCACACGACCCCGGCCGAGGCTTCCTTCCATCACAGCCGGCTCGTGGCGCAGACGGTCCGGGTCCAGGAGGATGCCGTAGCGTTTCTCCAGAGCATGCCAACCTTCTAACGTTCCGACCCTCACGGGGATGTCGGCGCTGAAGGCTTCCGGCTGAGCCTCTTCGTACGTGGCAAGCACGCGGATCCGATGATCCCCGGCTTGGAGCTGCGAGGGCCACCAGACGAAGAATAGAGGCGATTCGACGCCCCGCCAGATCCGGTGATCGGCGAGAGTGAGCCGTATGGGACCGCTGAAGCTCGCAACCCTTTCGGATGTTGGTTTTCTACGGACGGACAGAAGGCGAATCCCGTCTCCAGTGGCCAGTCCGGCGCCCCCGCAGATTCCCAGATAGTTGCCGCCCGCCTCGACAAATCGCCGGATCTGGGCACATCCCCGATCGCCCAAGGCGCTCCGCTTGTTGGATGCCCAGCCGCCGGGGACAAAAAGCATCCGGTATTGGGACAATACCCCCCTGCGGATCTCTTCCGAGTTGAGCAGGTCGAAGGGCAGGCCCGCCGCATGCAGCGACCGCCGGGCCATGAGTCCCCAGGCAAGCGATTCATCCCAGAGCAGGGCGCAGGCTCTTTTCGAAATCTTCTCTGCCTTTCCCGGGGGTCGTGTTTTCCTGTCGGTCATTGGATATCCCTGCTTGGGACTCCCTCCGAGGGGGTCAAGAGATTCCTACACCGTTTCCGTGACTCATTTCCAGATAAATATCCGGCGCCGTTATGCGACCGGCCGGACCACGGCGGCAATCATCCTCTGTCGGCGCATGCAGAAAAAAAGTACGGTTCAAGCCCTCTGAATCCGGTTGTCTAATCATCAGATGATCATGCAAATGATCGCTTGACAGGAGATTGATTTCTCATTTATTGTACAAAGAAATCGGCTCCATCCCGACATCGAGATCGGGTGAAGCAACGGCAGTCACAGACGCGATATACCCATGGAAAGGAGGGTGCCATGAACGAATTGCAGAAAATGTGGAAGACGGAAGACTGGTGGTCCGTATGGCTGGGAATCGGTATCATATTACTAGCGCTGTTTGTCTTCTGGGCCGGGGGCTCCATCAAGGGGTGGGTCGTCGTCCCGGGCAAGCTTGACGCATTCAGCAAGGTGATCGCGGACCTGACGAAGAACGCGGGGAACTACCTGATCATCTTCCTCCTCTTCGGATCTGTGTTCAGCGTCTCCATGGCGATCATGGGCCACAAACTCGGTCACTTTATCCCCGGATTCATCATCCTCTTCGTCGGCTCTCTCATCATTTTTTACCTTGCCGGGTGGAAGGTGATGGAGGATCTCAACATCGAGGCCCCGTTGCTGGCCCTCATCATCGGGCTGATCATCTCGAACGCAATGAAGATCCCCGCCTGGCTGAAGGTCTCCCTGCGGACGGAATACTATATCAAGACCGGTATCGTTCTTCTCGGGGCGACACTGCCCCTGACCATGATCATCACGGCGGGTCCCATCGCGATGCTGCAGGCGACCATCGTATCGGTGGCGACCTGGCTTGCCATCTACTTCGCGGCGACGAAGCTCTTCGGTCTTGAGCCTAAGTTCGGAGCGGTCCTGGGCGCCGGAGGCGCCGTCTGCGGCGTCTCGGCTTCCATCGCCGTCGGCGGCGCCGTCAAGTCGAAAAACGAACACATCTCCATCTCCATCGCTGTCGTGACGGTCTGGGCTATCGTCATGATCTTCATCCTGAGCTTTGTGATGAAGCAGATTGTCCCGGGGACGATCAGCCCGGGCGTGGGTGGGGCCATCGTCGGGACCTCGGAATTCGCCGATGCCGCGGGATTTGCCGTTGCGGCCGAACTGGCGACCCGCTTCGGCGAGGCGCCGATCCACACCTTCACCTTGATGAAGGTCATCGGCCGGGATATCTGGATCGGCATCTGGGCCCTCATCCTCGCCATCGTGTCGGTCATGTACTGGGAAACCAGTGAGGGTGAGAAGAGATCCGCCGTGGGCGCCGGGATCATCTGGGAGCGTTTCCCCAAGTTCGTCCTCGGGTTCCTGGCGGCATCCCTCATCATGAGCTGGGTCTCCACCATGGTTCCCGCCGACTACCGGGGAAAGGCCAACCTGGCCGGAAAATTCAAGAACAAGGAGTACAAGGCGGACTTCACGAATTACCAGGTCCCCGCGCCGTATGCTGACCGGATCAAGATCGACACGGAAAAAGGTCAGGCCACCGTCAAGGGAGAGCTCACTGACGAAGACCTGAAGGTCCTGACAACGGGCGCCACTCCGGATCAGGCTGCCGTGTTCAGCCAGCTCGTGGCCAACTCGAGCTGGTTTGACAGGGTCTTGAACCCCGACGTGATCTCGCCGATCAAGAAGCTGCGTTCCTGGGCCTTCGTATTCTGCTTCCTTTGTATCGGCCTGTCGACCCGGTTCGCGGAGTTGGCCCATTTCGGCCTGAAGCCCTTCTGGGCCTTTACGGTCGGCGTCCTCATCAACGTCCCCCTGGGATTCATCCTGTCGGCGATCGTGTTCAAAGACTACTGGATGAAGATCGGATAAAAAAGGAGGTAGGTCCATGTCCAAATCAGATACGCCCCTTCTCGACCAATTGGCGGGAGGGAAATGGCCAAGCTTTGTCGACGACATGAAGCAGGCTGCCGAAAAAAAGCCCATGGCCAAGGATCTCCTCCGGCAGCTGGAGCGTTCCTATAAAGACAAAATCGGTCACTGGAAGCACGGCGGTATCGTCGGTGTGAAAGGCTACGGCGCGGGGGTCATCGGCCGCTACTCGGACATCCCGGACGAGTTCCCCAACGTGCAGGCCTTCCACACGATGCGGGTCAATCACCCGACGGGCTGGTTTTACAAGACCGAGGCCCTTCGCAATCTCTGCGATGTCTGGGACAAACACGGCAGCGGACTCACCAACATGCACGGCTCGACCGGGGATGTTATTCTCCTGGGGACCACGACAGATCATCTTCAGAACTGCTTCGACGATCTCTCCGCAAAAGGTTTCGACTTGGGCGGCTCCGGCTCGGCCCTGCGTACACCGAGTGCCTGTGTGGGACCGGGGCGCTGCGAGTGGGCCTGCATCGACAGCCTCGATGCCTGTTACAACATCACCATGAGCTTCCAGGACGAAATTCACCGTCCCATGTTCCCTTACAAGTTCAAGATCAAGATCGCGGCCTGCCCGAATGACTGTGTCGCCTCGATTGCCCGGTCCGACCTGGCTGTCATCGGCACGTGGAAAGGGGACATCCCCGCGGACCAGAAGGAAGTGGCGGCTTACGCCGCGGCGGGCCTCGATATCCAGCGGGAGGTCTGCAACCTCTGCCCGACGCGTTGCATGGTCTACAACGGCAAGGAACTGAAGATCTACGACGAGGACTGCACCCGCTGCATGCACTGCATCAACCTGATGCCGAAGGCCCTGAGGCCGGGAGATCAGCGCGGCGCAACCATCCTCATCGGCGGCAAGGCCCCGATCGTCGAGGGGGCGCTTCTTTCCTGGGTCATCGTGCCCTTCATGGAGCTGAAGCCCCCTTACCAGGAGCTGAAGGATCTGATCCTGAAGATCCAGGACTGGTGGAGTGAGAACGGCAAGTCGCGCGAACGGGTCGGCGAGCTGATCAAGCGTGTGGGCATGAGAACCTTCCTTCGTGCCGTAGGACTTCCTGCCGTGCCCCAGATGGTTAAGGCCCCCAGGACAAATCCCTACGTCTTCTTCTGGCCTGAAGACATCAAGAAGGAGGTGAAGTGATATGCCTACCGATATCGGCCCCCCTGACTACAAAAAGATGCTCCCCCCTGTGATTCAGCGCAATTACGGGAAATGGAGATATCACGAGATCCTCCAGCCGGGTGTCATGGTGCACGTCGGCGAAACGGGAGAAGCTCTTTACACGGTGCGAGCGGGATCGCCGCGTCTCATGTCGACGGATCATATCCGGGAGATCTGCGATATCGCCGAGAAGTACTGCAACGGATATCTTCGCTTCACGAGCCGCAACAACATCGAGTTCCTCCTCGAGGACAAGGGGAAGATCGCCCCCCTGCTGGCCGAACTGGCCCAGAAGAAATACCCTGTCGGCGGGATCGGGCACGCGATTTCGAATATCGTACACACCCAGGGCTGGGTGCACTGCCACACGCCGGCCACGGACGCTTCGGGTCCTGTCAAGGCGTTGATGGAAGAGATCCACGAGTACTTCGTGACGATGAAGCTGCCCAACCATGTTCGGATTGCCCTGGCCTGCTGCCTGAACATGTGCGGTGCCGTCCACTGTTCCGACATCGCCATCCTGGGCATCCACCGAACGGTTCCCAAAACCGACAATAGCCGTGTCCCGAACCTTTGTGAAATTCCGACCACGGTGGCTTCCTGCCCGACCGGGGCCATCCGCGGGGACATGAAGAACAAGACCGTCACTGTCAACAACGAGAAGTGCATGTACTGCGGGAACTGCTATACGGTGTGCCCGGCCATGCCGATCGCCGATCCCGAAAACGACGGGATCTCCATCTGGGTAGGAGGCAAGGTGTCGAATGCCCGAAGCAGGCCCATGTTTTCCAAACTGGCGATCCCCTTCTTGCCGAACAATCCCCCCATGTGGCCGGAGACGGTTGCAGCGGTGAAGAACATCATCGAGGTCTACGCCGGCAATGCCCGCAAGCATGAGCGCGTAGGCGAGTGGATCGAGCGCATCGGCTGGGAGCGCTTCTTTTCGATGACGGGCATACCCTTCACGGACAAGCACATTGACGATTTCGATTTGGCGACGGAGACGTTCAGGTCTTCGACGCAGTTCAAGTGGAGGTAGCCCATGGGTGATGATCTGAAGGCGAAGGTCCTCGAGGCGTTCCAGCAGAAATCGATGGGTGACAAGAAGATGTTCTACATCCGGGACGTGACCAAGTGGTTTCCCGATGAGGACCGGCATGCGGTCCAGGATGCCGTTAAGGCCCTCCTCGATGAAGAGTGTCTGAAGTACTGGTCGAGCGGCAGCACGACCTATCTCGTGCTGGCGGAATGTTATCCGAAGGAATAGCGACTTTTATGCCCACAGGTGGTGGAGCATGAGCCGATCCTGCCCCCGGATGGTCATTGCTGCGCTCCGAGGCAGTGCGGGCAAAACGACACTGTGCGTGGCCCTGGCCGCAGCCTTGGTACAGCGAGGCTTACGCGTGGCGCCCTTCAAGAAGGGTCCGGACTACATAGACGCTGCCTGGCTATCCCTGGCGGCGGGACGGACGTGCCGCAACCTCGATACCTTCGTCATGGGGCGTGAATTAGTTGCGGGCTCCTTTTCCCGGCATGCGCCCATGGATGCCGTCTCGCTTGTCGAAGGAAACAGGGGACTCTACGATGGCTCCAACCCCGAGGGGGAACACAGCTCGGCTGAACTGGCCAAGCTCCTGAAGGCTCCCGTGGTTCTGGTCGTTGACTGCGACAAAGTGACCCGGACGATGGCCGCCATGGTCTTGGGCTGCCAGCACTTCGATGCGAAGGTCAACATCCGCGGCGTCATCCTCAACCGGGTGGCTGGACAACGCCATGCAGCAGTCCTTCGCAGGAGTGTTGAAGATCACTGCGGTCTGCCGGTTCTTGGGACGGTGCCGAGGATGGCGGACATCCCATTCTCGGAGAGGCACCTGGGGCTCATCCCGCCCCAGGAGCAGGACCGGATCAATCAGACGCTTGAACGGGCCGCAAAGATCGCCGTGGACTGTCTGGATCTGGATGGCCTCATGGGTGTTGCTTATACCGCTCCGCCCTGGAACGACGTAGCCCCTCCGGGAGGGCTCCATGCCGACGAAACAGCGGGGGAACCCGTGACGATTGGGGTCATTCGGGACAGGGCCTTCCAGTTCTACTACCCGGAAAATATCGAGGCCCTCTCCGAACGGGGTGCACGCATCCTCGAGATCAGTGCCATCAGCGCCATCACGCTGCCTCCGGTCGATGCGCTATACATCGGGGGCGGGTTCCCGGAGACACAGGCAGAGCAATTGGCTCAGAACGAAACCTTCCGCCGCTCGTTGCTGGAGGCCGCGGAGGGAGGTCTGCCGATCTATGCAGAGTGCGGCGGCTTCATGTACCTGGGGGAATCCCTGATCGTGGGAGAACATCATTACCCCATGGTCGGCTTTCTGCCCGTCTCCTTCGAGATGGAAAAGAGGCCTCAGGGCCACGGTTACACCGTCGTGGACGTGGAAGGGGAGAACCCCTTTTTCCCGATTGGGACAAGAATTGCGGGCCACGAGTTTCATTATTCCCGGCTCCTCTCCCGAAACCTTTCGGAAGGGCATCTGGCGTTCCGGGTGCGGAGGGGAGTCGGAATCGACGGGAAACAGGACGGGCTGTGCCTCAAGAACGTCCTGGCCAGCTTCACCCATCTCCACGCATTAGGTACACCTCAATGGGCGGAGGGACTGGTTGGGAGGGCTAGACAGTATCACGACGGCAGGCAGGACATCAAAAAATCGATGCAGAAAAGAAATATGCGAATAGATCACGGAAGGAGGTTTCAGGCATGCCCCAGATAGAACTGGCGGGAAAAACCTATGAAGTCGATGAAGACGGGTTCCTCCAGGAACTCGACAAGTGGAATGAGGAATTTGCACAGGCCTATGCGTCATCGGAAGGAATCGAGGGGCCGCTGACGGAAGAGCACTGGAAGCTCATCCACTATTTGAGGAACTACTTCAAACAGTACGGGATTGCACCGATGATCCGCAAGGTGTGCAAGGACAACGGGATGGATCTCAAGAAGCTCTACGAACTGTTCCCGACGGGCCCGGCCAAGGGCGCCTGCAAGCTGGCCGGCCTTTCCAAGCCGACGGGGTGCGTCTGATCAGGATCTCATCAACGGACCGGCTTGCGTGCGGATCGACCGGTTGTGCTTGCCACGGAAAGAGGCGTATGGCCGGGTAACGTGAGGATTCACCGGGGGAAGGGTATGACAGGATCGGAATTCATTTCCCGTGTTTATCCCTATCTTGCCATCGGACTTTTCGTTGCAGGGACTGCATGGCAGTTTGTGCGCTGGCTGAGAATGCCGGCCCATGTGAAGTGGACTCTTCACCCCGTGCCTGAGGGAATTGCCGGGCAGTTGAAGTACATGCTCAAGGAGATGCTCACCTTTGAGACCCTCTATCGCTTCAACCGCCGTCTCTGGGTCGGGACGTTCTGTATGCATATGGCCATGCTGGGGGCCGCGGTCTTTCTCGTGCTGAACCTCATCGGTTGGACGCAGGGGTTCCCCGTGCGATATTGCCTCTGGCTCCTCGCCGTTTCGGTGATCTACATCCTCTGGCTGCGGATCATCGACGGCAACCTTCGAGTCCTGTCCTCTTTTGAGGAATATTTCAATCTCGCTTTTCTCGCGGTCGTTGCGACCGCGGGGCTCTTGGCTTCGACGCCGCACTCGTCGTCGTCCTCCCTATCCTATCTGCTGGGGCTCCTGACGTTCCAGCCAGGTTCGACCCCCCTGGCGTGGGATCAGCTTCTGGCTGTTTTCCTGGGAGGGCTTTTCCTGATTTACCTGCCCTGGAGCAAGATGATTCACTATATTGCCAAATACTTCACCTATCACCATATTAACTGGCAGAAGGACTGACAGCGGTGCCGATATGACGGAAAAGAATCCGCAGATTCAGGATCAGGATCCGAAGTACTCGTTCCGCAGTGAAACGATTCTGCCACGTGAGGAACGGGCGGCTCGTTTCCTCGAGACCCTTCAGGAAATCCTGAGTGCGAAAATATACAATCTTCCCCTGGAGTTGTATCTGGGCACCTGCGCCAAGTGCAACAATTGCGCCGAGCAGTGCCAAGTCTACCAGGCCTCGGGCGATCAGCGGGATCTGCCCGCGTGGCGCTCGGATCTGCTCCGGAAGGTCTATAAGAAATACTTCACTCGATCGGGAAGACTCTTCGGCAGTCTCGTCGGGGCCAAGGCGCTGACGGAGGATGACATCGACGACATGGTGGATGCCTTCTACCGGTGCACCATGTGCCGCCGCTGTGGCGTCAATTGCCCCCTTGCCGTCGACAACGCGCTGATCACACGCGTTGGCCGGGTGCTTCTCGCGAGCCTCGGCTTTATCCCGAAGAACATGACCGTCAGCGTCAAAGCACAGCTCGGCGAGGCGGGGAACACTTCCTCCATCCCGAAGGCAGCCTTCATCGACACGCTTGACTTTCTGGAAGAGGAACTGGCGGAAGAAGCGGGCATTCCCATCCCCATTCCTCGTGACGTGGCGGGGGCCGAGTTCTTTTTTGCCGCCCCCGTGAGCGATTACATCATGGAAGCGGACACCCTGATGGGCATCGCGAAGACCTTCCACGCCGCCGGAGCCAGCTGGACCGTCAGCACGGAAAATTTCGATGCCATCAATTACGGGCTGTTTTACAGCGACGAAGTGCTGGAAAAGGTTCTCAACCGTCTCTTGGAGGCAGCGGACCGCCTGAAGTGCAAAACCATTGTGATCGGCGAATGCGGTCACGCAACAAAGGCGGGCCTTCTTTTCAAAAAGATCTACGGGCGGCCGGAATACCAGGGAATCCAATTCAAGAACATTCTGGAAGTCAGCCATCGATTCCTGAAGGAAGGAAAGCTGAGATTTGATCCGGGGAAGAACACCGACACCTACACCTACCACGACCCCTGCAACCTCGGCCGCGGCGCGGGTCTCTATGAAGAGCCCCGTGAACTGCTCAAGGCCGCGGTGCAGCACTTCGTTGAAATGACGCCGAACCGCCAGATGAACTACTGCTGCGGCGGGGGCGGCGGGCTCGTGATCGTCGAGGATCTGCATGACTGGCGGATGTCCGCCGGCGGGCTCAAGAAAGCGGATCAGATCCGTCTGACCGGTGCGAAGGTTGTCGTGGCCCCCTGCGCCAACTGCAAGAAACAGCTCAAGGAGCTTGTCGCGGGTCACCGCCTGGACGTGGAGATCACGGGTCTCCACGATGTGCTCAGCAAAGCCCTTGTCTTTCAAAAAAGCAGCTGAGAGGATCCGAACGAAGCCGGCAGAACGCAACATGAACCTTCTTCTATCTCTTGTCGCCATGCTGGTCCTCACCCTCGTTGCCGTTGCCGTTGCAACCAGCCAGGGGATGACGCCCTTCCTTTTCATGATCCTGCCCTACGGCGCCTTTGCCGTATTTGTGGCGGGTTCGGTCTGGCGTGTCGTGACCTGGGCCCGATCGCCCGTTCCCTTCCGCATCCCGACGACCTGCGGCCAGGAGAAGTCGCTTCCCTGGATCAAATCAGAACCGCTGGAAAGCCCCTCAACGACAGCGGGCGTAATCGGAAGGATGGCCCTGGAGGTTTTACTTTTCCGCTCGCTCTTCCGAAACTCCCGGATGGATCTCGTCGACGGACGGACGGTCTACGGCAGTGCCAAGTGGCTCTGGTTCTTCGGGCTTCTTTTTCACTGGTCGCTGCTGATCATCCTTGTGCGCCACATGCGCTTCTTTATCGAACCGGTCGGTTCCTTCCTCAGTGGCCTCATCGCGGTGGACGGGTTCTTCGAGATAGGAATCCCGACACTGTTCCTGACGGATGGCTCCATCCTGCTTGGGCTGACATTCCTGTTTGCGCGCCGGGTGCTCGACCCGCAGCTGCGCTACCTGTCACTTTTTACCGACTACTTTGCCTTGCTGCTGCTTCTCGGTATTGTGGTTACCGGCATCCTCATGCGGAGTCTCATGCCCGTCGATCTCGAGCAGGTGAAGACCCTTGCTCTGGGGTGGGTCAGCTTTTCCCCCGTCGTGCCCAAGGGGATCGGGGTTGTGTTTTCCGTGCATCTTCTCTTCGTCTGCGCTCTGCTTGTGTGGTTTCCCTTCAGCAAGCTGATGCACCTGGGGGGGATCTTCCTGAGCCCCACGCGGAATCTGGCTAATGACAGCCGCATGCGAAGGCACGTCAACCCCTGGAATGCCCCGGTGAAGGTTCATACCTACGAGGAATACGAGGATGAGTTCCGGGACAAGATGAAAGCGGCCGGGCTGCCCGTGGAGAAGGAGTAGCGATGTCTCTTGACAAGATGCCGAAACCCGAAGAACTGATCCGGATCGGCTATAAGCCGCCCAAGACGGCCTGGATGGATACGCCCGTCGACTTCCGGCCGGGGACGTGGAGCTACAGCGGAGCCGCAAAGAACCTGACCTACCTCGGCCTGCCGAATCCTCGGGCATGGCAACCCCCGGATGCAGATTGGAAACTCCCGGAGAACTGGAAGCAGATCATTCTGGACGGGATGCGGGACCGTCTGGAGAAATACCGCTCGTTTAAACTTTTCATGGACCTCTGCGTGCGTTGCGGGGCCTGCGCGGACAAGTGCCATTTCTACATGGGCAGCGGCGACCCCAAGAACATGCCCGTCCTGCGGGCCGAACTCCTTCGGTCTGTGTACAGGCGCTACTTCACGGAGACGGGCCGGCGCTTCGGCAGACTTGCAGGCGCGAGGGATCTGACCGAAGATGTCCTCAAGGAGTGGTTTTACTACTTCTTTCAGTGTACCGAATGCCGCCGCTGCTCCATCTTCTGCCCCTACGGCATCGACCAGGCCGAGATCACCATGATCGGCCGGGAGCTCCTCAACCTCGTCGGATGCAATATCAACTGGGTGATCGAGCCCGCGGCGAACTGTTTCCGGATGGGCAATCACCTTGGCATCCAGCCCGGCGGCATCAAGGACATGCTCGAATTCCTGGCAGACGACATCGAGGACCGCACGGGGGTCCGGGTGGATGTCCCGTTGAACCGAAAGGGCGCCGATATTCTTTTTGTCGCTCCGTCAGGCGACTTCTTCGCCGACCCGGGCACCTACACCTGCATGGGTTACATGATGCTATTCCATGAGATTGGCCTCAACTACACCTTCAGCACCTATGCATCCGAAGGGGGTAACTTCGGCCTTTTCACGTCCCATGAAATGATCAAGCGTCTCAACGCCAAGATCTACGCCGAGGCAAAACGACTTGGCGTCAAGTGGATCCTCGGCGGTGAGTGCGGCCACATGTGGCGGGTTCTTCATCAGTACATGGACACGATGAACGGCCCGGCCGATTTCCTTCAGGAACCTGTCTCCCCAATTACGGGGACTCGCTTCGAGAATGCACGCTCGACAAAGATGGTGCATATCTGCGAGTTCACCTCCGATCTCATTCGCAACGGAAAGCTCAACCTCGATCCCCGCCGCAACGACCACCTGCGGCTCACGTTCCACGATTCCTGCAACCCGGCGCGCGCCATGGGCCTCTTCGAGGAGCCGCGATACGTCATCAGGCATGCCGCTCGGCATTTCCACGAGATGCCCGAGGACACCATCCGGGAAAAGACGCTTTGCTGCGGCAGCGGGGCAGGGCTTGGCAATGAAGAGAACCTGGAGATGAGGATGCGAGGGGGGATGCCCCGGGCGATGGCCGTCCGGCACGTGAAGGAGCGGCACGACGTGAACCGGCTCGCCTGCATCTGCGCCATCGACCGGGCGACGCTGACCGCCCTGATGGACTACTGGGTGCCCGGAGTGACTGTGATGGGCGTCCACGAGCTTTTGTCCAATGCCCTGGTTATGAAGGGCGAAAAAGAGAGAACGACGGATTTGCGTGGCGAGCCGTTGCGGGAGCGAACAGACGATGAAACTCTATGACCGGGGAAAGATCGTCGCCGGCATTCTGATCTTCGTGATCGCCGTCACCTTTCCGTTCTGGTACGGCACAGGGAAGTCCGTTTCCCCTCCCCAGCTCGATCTGGATACACCCGCCATTCAACAACTTGCGGACAAGCGTTGTGTGGAGGACACCGCTTTCATGCGCGCCAATCACATGAAGCTGCTCGCCACCTGGCGCGACGACGTTGTCCGGGACGGGAAACGCTACTACACGGCAAAGGACGGCAGGGTCTTCGAGATGGGACTGACCGGGAGCTGCCTGAAGTGCCACTCGAACAAGGACCGATTCTGTGATCGATGCCACGATTATGCCGGGGTCAAGCCGAACTGCTGGAATTGCCATATTGTCCCCGGGGAGGTGAAGTGATGCCGCCCAGTAGGAGGGAGTTCCTGATTGTTGCGGGACTGACGGCCGTCGGCATGGTGTGCCCGTCCCTGACCCGAATCCTCCACGCGAAGACGGCTGTGACAGCATCCGGTATTGTGACGGCTGTCGACGGGATGACCCCGGCCCTGAGAGCAAAACGCTGGGCAATGGCGGTGGTCCCAGGCAAATGCCCGAGTGATTGCAGAGCCTGTATCGATGCCTGTCACCTCACGCACAATGTCCCCGATTTCGGCAACCCGAAGGACGAAATCCAGTGGATCGGTCTGCAGCCCTTCGAACGGATTTTTCCCGGGCAGACGTACCCTGAAATGCCTGAGGCGTCGAAGAAACGCATGCTGCCGATTCTGTGCAATCACTGCGACAACCCTCCCTGCGTGAGGGTCTGCCCCACGCAAGCCACGTTCAAGAGAGCCGACGGCATTGTGATGATGGACTATCATCGCTGCATCGGCTGCCGGTTCTGCATGGCCGCCTGCCCTTACGGGGCCCGGAGCATGAACTGGCGCGATCCCCGGCCCTTCATCCGCAAGATCAACGACGACTATCCGACCCGGACCAGAGGTGTGGTGGAGAAGTGCACGTTCTGCGAGGAGAGGCTGCGGAAGGGGATGCTCCCCGCTTGTGTGGTTGCCTGCGAGGAGAAGGCCCTCCTCTTCGGAGATATCGACGATCCCCGTTCGGAGATCCGGCGGCTGCTGGACAAGGAACGCCCGATCCGGCGGCGTGCGGAGTTGGGGACGAAACCGCAAGCTTACTATATTCTGTGAGGATGCCGTGCTCGAGAAAGCGCTGACGGGAAATCGCCAATACGGGTTGTGGGTCGCCGCTTTGCTGGCCCTCGCCGGGCTCGGGTTCTTTTTCTACCTGCGCCAGCTCGACTACGGCTTGGGTCTCACCGGGATGAGCAGGGACGTTTCCTGGGGGCTCTACGTCGCGCAATTCACGTTTCTGGTCGGCATCGCCGCTTCGGCCGTGATGCTGGTCCTGCCCTACTATCTCCATGACTACAAGGCCTTCGGGAAAATCACGATCCTGGGGGAATTCCTGGCCGTTGCGGCTGTGATCATGTGCGTCACCTTCATTTTCGTGGATCTCGGTCAGCCCTCGCGGGTCATGAATGTTCTTCTCCACCCGTCGCCCACATCGATTCTCTTCTGGGATATGATTGTCCTGAACGGCTACCTGTTGATTAATATCGTGACCGGTTGGACGGTCCTCCAGTGTGACCGGAAGGGGATCCCGCCGCCGGCCTGGGTAAAGCCTCTGATCTATCTGTCCATTCCCTGGGCCATCAGTATCCACACCGTAACGGCCTTCATCTACGCGGGGCTTCCGGGCAGGGGGTTCTGGCTTACCGCCATCATGGCCCCTCGGTTCCTGGCTTCGGCCTTCGCCTCTGGACCGGCCCTGCTGATCCTGTTCTGCCTCGTGCTGAAGCGTTTTACCGGATTCGATGCCGGCAGGAAAGCGATCGGTGCGATGGCGACGATCGTGACATACGCCTTGGCCACGAGCATCTTCTTCGTGCTGGTCGAGATCTTCACGGTCTTCTACAGCCAGGTGCCCGAGCATGTGGAGCACTACCGGTTTCTCTTTGCCGGTCTGCATGGCTATGACACAATCGCCCATTGGATGACCGTCTCAGCTCTCTGTGCCCTGGCGGCCCTCCTGTTACTGATCTATCCGGAAACCCGTCAGAAGGATCCCCTACTGGCCATGGCCTGCATCGGCGTGTTTCTGTCCCTCTGGATTGAAAAAGGCCTGGGTCTCATTGTGACCGGCTTTGTTCCTTCCCCGTTGGAAAAGGTTACCCGCTATGCCCCCACGGGGCCGGAAATTGCCATTACACTGGGTGTCTGGGCCGTGGGGTTCCTGATCATCACGATTCTCTACAAGATTTTCATTTCCGTACGCAGAGATGTCGATACCGTTTAATCCATGATGAGCTTGAGGCAACTCCGGCATCGCGGGTGGGGTGTCTTGCGGAGGGAGCGACGGAATGAGGCATACGGCTCGCTTCGCCAGATCGACGAGAGGGATTCGTCCGATAGATTGCCGAAGGAGAGCCTCTGCCAGGTTTTTTCGCGGACCTCTACGGGCTGAGTTGCCCTAGAGGCCGGGATGTTCGTGAACACGCAGGGGGAAACTCCACCGTCCGCGGCTACGACGAGAGTCCTTCCGATGTTTTCCGTGCAGGTACGGTTGCTTCTCCCGGGCCTGGCAAGGTGATAGTGAACCGTCAACCCCGTTCGCTTTCCCTCGTCCACCAACCGATCGAGTTTTGATTTCCATTCCTGATACTCCGCTTCGTTTTTCGGCAGGATCTGCTCGCTTTTGAGGCTTCGTGACGGGACGAAGTCTAGCGTGCTGATGATGATATTCTCAATCCCCCGATTCGCCAGGGCAGGAACGATCTCCGGCAGGGATGAGGCCTGCGATCGAAGGAGCATGTAAGCGATGCCGACGACCGGGGTAGCCGAGCACCGCTCTTTTTTCGCCGATGCGATCGAGTCAATAGCCGCAAGAACCGCCGCAAATGATGTTCCCCGTCTAATCTCGTCGTTTCCTTCGCCGATTGCGGCCAGGGAAAAAGCCACGTCATCGATCCCGCTGGCAACCAGGCGGGCGGCCATTTTCCGGTCCAGGAGCATCCCGTTGGTCGCCGTCGTGACGCGGCAACCCGCTTTCTTGGCCAGTCCGATCATTTCGAAGAAGCCGCCGTGCAGCAGCGGCTCCCCCCAGCCCTGGAGGTGAACCATGCCTGTCGTGGCAAAGTAAGGTGCAAGGGCCTCAGTGAGGTTCCGGGAGAGGTCTCTGCCCGGCCAGTGGTCGCGGTATGCCGTCCTGGGGCAGTACAGACAGGAGGCGTTGCATCGCGAGGTGATCTCGACCTGGATCCAATCCAGCATGGGCATGCGCTGTACCCCCCACCAGAGGGACAGGCTTTTTATCAGTTTACGATTTCGTGTCCCCATCTCTCATAACCAGAAGTTTCTTACCCGGTATCCGCAGAGAATTCCCCACGGAAAAATGTTTCGTCTGATCACCTGTTCGCATAGATCCTGATTAGCATGCAACCGGGGGCAGGGCAAGTACCGGGTATGGATGCAGGAGACAGGGATCCGTCCATTCGCTCAACCCATGGAGTTTCCTGCACATTGCTCGATGCACGCGGCTTTCCAATGCGAGCGGCAATGACTATATTAACCTCGTGAAGGGAGTGGCCGGCCTGGACGATCACTTCCCTGCCGCGAAGAGATGCTCAACCGGACGAACATGGCCCGGGTGCAGATTATGGTGTGCGGGTAACGGACAGATCCCGGGAGATGTTTCGCGGTCGCCGGATGGGAACAGAGGCGCATCACGCGAAGATGACTGAAAGAATGGTATTTTGCTTTTTTTCAAGTGAATTCACCTTGACAGGGTGGTGGTTTTTTGCTAGGGAGCTTGCGGTTTGACGTGTGTCGCTCTGTGAAATAAATCGTTTCAAATTTGACTCAAAGACCGAGGTGGTAACGTGTCGGATAATAAGAAGAATGGAAAAGTCGGTGCCGTTATGGTGGTGGGATCCGGGATCGCCGGGATCCAGGCCGCTCTGGACCTTGCCAATTCCGGGATGAAGGTCTACATGGTCGAAAACGGGATCAGCATCGGCGGGGTCATGGCCCAGCTCGACAAGACGTTCCCCACCAACGACTGCTCGGCGTGCATCCTCTCCCCCAAGCTCGTCGAGGTCGGCAGGCACCCCAATGTCGAGATCCTGACCCGCCGGACGGTGGAATCCGTCGAAGGCGAGGCGGGCCGCTTCACCGTCAAACTGACAAAAGCGCCCCGGTACGTCGATCTCTCCAAGTGCACGGGCTGCGGCGACTGCGCCACGGTCTGCCCGATCACCGTCAAGTCCGACTTCAACGAAAACTTGAGCGACCGCAAGGCCACCTATCGGCATTTTCCCCAGGCCATTCCCAGCGGATACGCGATCGACAAGCTCGGCACGTCGCCCTGTAAGGCGGCCTGTCCCACCCATATCAGCGTCCAGGGCTACGTGGCCCTGATTGCCGTCGGCAAGTACAAGGAAGCCCTCAAGCTCATCAAGCAGGAAAATCCCTTCCCGAGCGTGTGCGGGCGTGTCTGCAACCATCCCTGCGAAGAGGCCTGCATGCGCGGCAAGGTCGAGCAGCCCATCGACATCATGCATCTCAAGCGCTTTGTTGCCGACCTCGACCTCAACGACGCCACAAAATACGTCCCCGAAATCAAGGAGAAGAAGGGCAAGAAGGTCGCCGTCGTTGGCGCCGGCCCCGCGGGCCTGTCCTGCGCCTATTACCTAACGATCGAGGGCTATGACGTCACCGTCTACGAAAAGGCCCCCATCCCCGGCGGCTGGATGACCCTCGGAATCCCCGAGTATCGTCTGCCCCGCAACGTCCTCAACGCCGAGATTAAGACCATGACCGACATGGGCGTGAAAATCCTCTGCAACCAGGAGGTCGGAAAGACGATCACCTTGGAGCAGCTCCGCAAGGATTACGATGCGGTGTTTCTCGGCGTGGGTGCACAGCTCTCGAGCAAGCTCGACATCCCCGGCGAGGACATGCAGGGTGTGATCCACGGAGTCGACTATCTGAAGCGCGTCAACCTGGGCGAGAAGGTCTACCTGGGCGAGAAGGTCGCCGTCATCGGCGGCGGCAACGTGGCCATGGACGCCGTCCGCACGGCCATTCGCACGGGCTCCAAAGACGTCTTCATCCTCTACCGCCGATCGCGTGCCGAGATGCCCGCTTCTCCCGAGGAGATCGAGGAGGCCGAGGAGGAAGGGATCCGCTTCGAATTCCTCGTGGCGCCCACCCGTGTCGTCGGCAAGGACGGCAAGGTGACAGGGATCGAGTGCCTCCGGATGGAACTGGGCGAGCCCGATAAGAGCGGCCGCAGGCGCCCTGTTCCCATCAAGGGCTCCGAATTCATCGTCGAGTGCAACGCCATCGTTCCGGCCATCGGACAGGCCTGCGACCTGGGCTTCGTCGGGAAGGACAGCGGTATTGCCATCAACAAGTGGGTCAACTTCGACGTCGACGAGGTCACGTTCGCTACGAGCGCCCCCGGCGTTTTCGCCGGCGGCGACGCCGTGACGGGCCCCGCCACGGTCATCAAGGCCGTCAACGCCGGCAAGGAAGCCGCCAAATCCATCGACCGCTACCTGCAGGGCGAGGATGTCAAGGCCGGCCGTGCCAGGGACTGGAAAAAGGGACTTGCCGACCAGGCGGACGTCAAGGACGTCAAGAAGGTCGCCCGCATGAAGTACCCCCACGCCGACCCGGCCGTGCGACGCGCCAACTGGATGGAGGTCGGTCTCGGGTTCAGCGAGGCCCAGGCCGTTGCCGAAGCGAACCGCTGCCTCACCTGCGGCATCTGCTGCGAGTGCTACCAGTGCGTCCAGGCCTGCATCGCCAAGGCCATCACGCATGACGATACCTACGCCGAGGAGACGATCGAGGTCGGTGCTGTCATCGCCGCACCGGGCTTCGAGATCTTTGACCCGAAGCTCCGCGGCGAGTACGGATTCGGCATCTACGACAACGTCGTGACGAGCATTCAGTTCGAGCGCCTCCTCTCTGCCTCGGGCCCCTACTTCGGCCATGTACAGAGACTCTCCGACCACAAGGAGCCCCGCAAGATCGCCTTCATCCAGTGCGTCGGCTCCCGCGACACCTCCTGCGGCAACTCCTGGTGCTCGTCGGTCTGCTGCATGTACGCCACAAAGGAAGCAATCATCGGCAAAGAACATCTGAAGACCCTAGAGCCCACGATCTTCTTCATGGACATCAGAGCCCATGGAAAGGACTTCGACCGTTTCGTGAATCGGGCCAAATCCGAGTACGGCATCCGTTACCTGCGCTCCATGCCCTCGACGATCAAGGAGCTGCAGGGCTCGAAGAACCTCCTCATGACCTACGTTTCCGAGGATGGCAGGCTCATCGAGGAGGAGTTCGACATGGTCGTTCTCTCCGTCGGGCTCACACCCCCGAAGGATGCCGCCAAACTCGCCAAATCCCTCGGCATCGAGCTCGAGGAGCACGGCTTTGCGAAAACACATCTGGAGAATCCCGTCGAGACAAGCCGCGGCGGCGTCTATGTCTGCGGCGCCTTCGCGGGTCCCAAGGACATCCCCGAGACTGTCATGGAAGCGAGCGGTGCGGCCGCCTGCGCCACGGGGCTTCTGGCCCCGGCGCGCGACACGCTGGTGACGGAGAGCACGCTTCCGGCCGAGAAGGATCTGCGCGGCACCGGGCCGCGGATCGGCGTCTTCGTGTGCCACTGCGGCATCAACATCGGCGGCGTCGTAAACGTCCCCGAGGTGGTGGAGTACGTCAAAACGCTTCCCAATGTTGTCTTCGCCACGGACAACCTCTTCACCTGCTCCCAGGACACGGCCGTTAAGATGGGCGAGGTGATCAAGGAGAACAACCTGACCCGCGTCGTCGTGGGGTCCTGCTCGCCACGGACCCACGAAGGCCTCTTCCAGGAGAACTGCGAGAAGGCGGGCCTCAACCGCTACCTCTTCGAGATGGCCAACATCCGCGACCAGAACTCCTGGGTCCACATGAACGAGCCCGTCGAAGCTACCGAGAAGGCCAAGGATCTCATGCGCATGGCCGTCGCGAAGGCGCAGTTCCTCAAGCCCCTCAAGCCCGGCCAGCTCGGGGTGAACCACAACGCGCTGGTCATCGGCGGCGGTCTTGCCGGCATCACGGCGGCCCTGTCGCTTGCGGACCAGGGCTTCGAGTCCTGCATCGTGGAAAAGGAGAAAGAACTTGGCGGCAACTACCGCAAGCTCTTCTACACCCTCGAGGGGCTCGACACCCAGAAGCATCTCGCGGGCCTGCTTGCAAGGGTCAAGGCCAACCCGAAGATCCGCGTCGTCACCGGCGCCGAGATCAAGAAGATCGACGGGTTCATCGGCAACTACAAAACGACCTTCACGGCCGGCGGCCAGGAGCAGCAGTACGAGCACGGCGTCGTCCTCGTCGCCGCTGGCGCCTATGAGCTCGAGACCAAGGAGTATGGCTACGGTACGAGCGAGGCCATTGTAGCCCAGCGCGACCTCGAGAAGATGATCCACGACAAGGACTACAAGGTGGGTGCCGCCCGCAACGTCGTCATGATCCAGTGCGTGGGCTCGCGGTCCTTCGAGCGGCCCTACTGCAGCCGTTACTGCTGCAGCGAGGCTATCAAGAATGCGCTGAAGTTGAAGGAACTCGACCCCGAGAAGGACATCACGATTCTCTACCGCGACATTCGGACATACGGGCTCAAGGAGGACTTCTACAAGAAGGCCCGCGAACTCAACGTGAAGTTCATCCGCTTCGACGAGGAGCGAAAGCCCGAAGTGAAGGTGGACGGCGGGAAGGTGACCGTGAGCGTCTTCGACCCGGTGATGAACGACCCGGTGGACCTGCGGGCCGACGTCCTGGCGCTCTCCGTGGGGACCGTGCCCAACCCGGAGAACGCCGCTATCGGCCAGATGCTCAAGGTCCCCACGAACCAGGATGGATTCTTCCTCGAAGCCCATGTGAAGCTGCGTCCCGTGGACTTCGCCACTGACGGCGTCTTCATGTGCGGCATGTCCCACGCCCCCAAGATGAGCGAGGAGACCATCTCGCAGGCCCAGGCGGCCGTTTCGAGGGCCTGCACGATCCTCACAAAGGACTACATCGAGTCCGAGGGCAAGACGGCCTACGTGACCAAGGACCGCTGCATGGCCTGCGGCCTCTGCGAGGCCAACTGCCCCTACGGGGCCGTCGCCGTGGATCTGTCCGAAGGTGCGGCCGTGGTCAACACGGTGCTCTGCAAGGGCTGCGGAGTCTGTACGGCCTCGTGCCGAATGAACGCCATCGATCTCAACGGGTTTAATAACGAAGAGGTGCTGGCGCAGATTTCCTCGGCGATGTAGCCTTTACCTTTCAGGCTCCCTTTCCCTTGAGGGGAGAGGGCCGGGGTGAGGGTGAAGAAAGACGAAAAATACAGGTCCCTGACCTGAACTATTGGAGAAAGCTCAATGTCACATCACGACAAGCCGGCAGGCAAGAAATCCGAAGGGTGGGAACCGAAAATCGTCGCCATCGTCTGCAACTGGTGCACCTACGCAGGCGCCGACCTGGCGGGGATCAGCCGGATCCAGTACCCCCCGAATGTGAGAATCATCCGCGTGCCCTGCACGGGCCGGATCAACCCCTTCTACATCGTCAAGGCGCTGCAGTCCGGCGCGGACGGCGTGCTCGTGTCGGGGTGCCATCCCGGCGAGTGCCACTACATCACGGGGAACCTTTCGGCCCGCCGCAAGTTCGCTACCCTGAAGAGCTTCCTCAACTACATCGGGCTTGAGGACGGGCGGACGACCTTCACCTGGGTCTCGGCCTCCGAGGGCGAACGGTTCGCCCAGGTGATCAAGGGCGTGACGGAGAGGGTAAGGGCGCTGGGCCCCGCTACAAAGCTTATCAAGAAACTGCGCGACACCAAAGTCGCCGTTGCGAAATAACCGGAACAGAAGGAATCGGGAACGTGGAAAAAGTAGAAAAGAAGCTGCGGGAAGAGGCGAAGAAGCTCCTGGCCGAAAAGAAGGTGGATGTCATCGTGGGATACGAGGCAGGGACCCTGCCGCTCACGGCGACCCCGGTGTTCATCGCGACCCCCGAGGAAGCAGACAAACTCGTCTGGAACGCCTTCTGCCAGCAAAACCTCGCCAAGTACGTGCACGACCTGATCAGCGCCCACAAGGATTCTCAGAAGCGCCTCAAACCCGAGGACCGCAAGCGCAAGGTCGTCGGTGTCGTGACCAGGGGCTGCACCTCGCGCTCGCTCACCATCCATCTGCAGGAGCGGCAATACGAGCGCTTGGACGTCTCGATCCTCGGTGTGCCCTGCACGGGTTACGTGGACCGTAAGGAGCTTGCCAAACAGTTGAGCGGCGAGGACATCCTGGAAGGCTCGCTTGAGGGCGCCAACCTCAAGGTGAAGACCGCAAGCGGCGAGAAGACCATCGCCCTGAAGGACGTCCTGGCCGAGAACTGCCTCACGTGCCGGTTCAACAACCCCATCATCTCCGACATGATGCTGGGAGAGCCCGCACCGGCCATGGACGCAGCGGCGGAATTCGCGGGAGTCGACGCGTTCGAGAAGCTCTCGGCCGAGGAGCGATGGGCCTACTTCACAAAGGAGATGGCCAAGTGCATCCGCTGCGCCGCCTGCCGGCAGGCCTGCCCGTCTTGCTACTGCCGGACGTGCTTTGCCGATCAGAGCATGCCCCAGTGGGTGGGCATCAGCGAGGACCCGTCGGACACGCAGGTCTTCCAGTTCATGCGGATGTACCACATGGTGGGCCGCTGCGTCGACTGCGGTTCCTGCATCAGTGTCTGCCCCATGGGCGTGGACTTGAGAAAATTCCTGAAGAAGCTCGACAAGGACTGCTTCGTGCTCTTCAGCCAGCGTGCCGGCGAGAAGATTGATTTCCCGGCGCCCCTGCAGGATCAGAGGATGGACGACAAAGAGGAGTTTATTTTCCACCCCGGCGGAGGCGGCCATTAATCGCAGGCTCAAGGAAAAAGGTTCAAGGCGAAAGATTTAGGAGAGGACATGAAAACGTTTCTGGACGAAGTCAACGAGAGGATCGACGGGGTTCCCATCCAGCGCTGCTACCACTGCCGGAAGTGCACGGCGGGCTGTCCCATGGCGTTTGTGATGGAGTACAACCCGAACAAGGTCATCAAGATGATCCAGATGGGCAAAAAGGACCAGGTCCTGGGAAGCTCCACGATCTGGCTCTGCGCCTCCTGCGAGACCTGCATCACACGCTGCCCCAACGAGGTGGACATCGCGAGGATGATGGATGTGCTGAGGCAGATGGCCCTCGAGAGCGGCAAGGGTGCCAAGGAGAAAAACGTGCTGGCCTTCCACGAGGCCTTTCTGTCCAGCGTACGCTCCGGCGGCCGTCTCAATGAGCCTATGATGATGGTCCAGTACAAGCTCAAGTCGGGGGATCTCTTCTCCGACATGGCCTTGGGCCTGGACATGTTTACAAAGGGAAAGCTCTCGATCTTCGCCCCCAAGACGAAGGACGTGGCTTCGGTCCGGAAGATATTTGAGAAAACGAGGTAAGACAGCCAGTTCAGGAGGAATTCCGTGAAGGTTTCTATCTATCCCGGTTGTTCCGCGCACGGAACGGCAAAAGAATACAGCCAGTCTATCGAGGCCGTGAGCCATGCCCTGGGCATCGAGACCCACGAGATCGAGGACTGGTCCTGCTGCGGGGCAACGTCGGCGCATAGCACGAACTACAAGCTCTCTGTTGCGCTGCCGGCCAGGAACCTGATGATCGCGCAGAAGAAGGGGCTCGACGTCATGATCCCCTGCGCGGCCTGTTTCAACCGCTTCAAGTCCACTCAGCACCACCTCAAGAAGGACAAGGCCCTTCGCGCGGAGATGGAGTCGATCATCGGCGCCAAGTTCACTGATGGGATCTCCATCCGGAACCCCATCGACATCATCGCCAACGACATTGGCATCGACGCCCTTGAGAAAAAGGTCGTCAAGAAGCTCGAGGGGCTCAAACCCGTTTCCTATTACGGGTGCCTGCTGTTGCGGCCGCCCGAGGTCTGCCATTTCGACAACTACGAGAACCCGGTGCTCCTCGACAAGATCTTGGCGGCCTGCGGGGCTGACGTGAAGAAATGGTCCTTCAAGACCGACTGCTGTGGCGGGAGTCTCTCTATCAGCCGCACAGACATCGTAGGCAAGATGGTCAACAAGCTCACTTCGATGGCGAAGGAAGCCGGGGCCAATTGCATCGTGACGGCCTGCCCCCTTTGCATGGCCAACCTCGACATGCGGGCCGACGCGGAGTTGAAGACGCCCGTGTTCTACTTCACGGAGCTCTTGGCGCTGGCCATGGGACTTCCCGGACCGGAGAAGTGGTTCAAGCTCCACATCACCGACCCGATGCCGCTCGTGCAGTCGCTGAAACTGATGTAAGGATGGAACCCGTTCCCTGCCGCGGGGGACTGAAGAATTTCTCATACAAGGATCGCCATGGAAACGAAACTGCTCAAGAAGGACAAACTTTCCGGCATCGTGAAGAAGATGGCCGCCGACAAAACCGTCTATGCGCCGGTGAAGGACGAGGACAACATCCTGTGTAAGGTCCTCGAGCCGGGGATGGAACCGCTGGTCTCCTTCGCCAACACGAAGAACGCGCCCAAGAAGGTCTTCTTTCCCCACTCGGAGCTTCTGCTGAAGTACACGAGGAGCCCCAAGGGGATGGTCTTTGCCGCCGCGCCCGCCGACGCCAAGGAATTTGTGCTCTTCGGGGTGCGCCCCTGCGATGCCCGGAGCTTTGCTCTCCTGGACATGCTCTTCGACCAGGAGAAGTGGAAGGATCCCTATTACATTGAGAGGCGAAAGAAAGGTACGGTCATAACGCTGGCTTGCGTGCACCCCCCCTATGCGGCGTGCTTCTGCACCTCCGTGGACGGAAACCCCACCTCAACGCAGGGCTCCGACCTCCAGCTCACGGACTTGGGCGAGAATTACCTCGTCGAGTTCCTGACGCCCAAGGGAGAGGCTCTGGCGTCCTATTTTGGCGAGGCGACGGCCGCCGACGCCTCGGCCGAGGCAAAAAAGAAGGCCATAGCCGAACAGTCCGCTGCCGAGATCAAAAAGAAGATCCCCGGGCGGGCCATCAAGCCCATCCTCGATGTGAGCTTCGAGCACCCGTTCTGGGACACGATCTACGCCAAGTGCCTGGCCTGCGGGACCTGCACCTTCATGTGTCCCACGTGCCACTGCTTTGACATCAGCGACGAGATGAAGGGAGACGATGGGGTCCGGATCCGCAACTGGGACTCCTGCATGTTCCCGCTTTTCACGAAGGAGACCTCGGGGCACAACCCCCGCACGAGCCAGAAACAGCGCTGGCGCCAGCGCTTGATGCACAAGTTCAAATACTACGTGGACAACTTTGACGCCATTGCATGCGTGGGCTGCGGGCGCTGCGTCATGGCCTGTCCGGTGAACATCGACATCCGCAAGATCGTCGAGGATATTTCGAAACTTTAGGATCAGAGGAGACGCTCAGATGCAGAAGCCGTTACAGCAGATTGTCGCCGAGAACCCTTACGTGCCCATGCCCGTCGAGGTCATCAAGATCATCACGGAGGTGGACACGAAGGACATCAAGACCTTCCGCCTGGCCTTCTTGAACAAGGAGGACGAGGAGCGTTTCAAATACATCCCCGGGCAGTTCGCCGAGCTTTCCCTCTACGGAAAGGGCGAGTCGCCCATCGGCATCGCCTCCTCGCCAACCCAGAAGGGCTACATCGAGTTCACGGTTCAGAAGGCGGGTGTCGTCACCTCAGCCCTCCATGAGATGGAAGAGGGGACACTGATGGGCGTGCGGGGCCCCATGGGGAATTCCTGGCCGATCGAATATCTTGAGGGGAAGAACATCGTCATCGTCGGCGGCGGCTTTGCCTTCACAACGCTGCGTTCGCTCATCAACTACATGATTTTCGAGGAGAACCGCAAGCGCTTCGGGAAGATCACTGTCGTTTACGGTGCCAGAATCCCCGGATTGCTGCTTTACAAGGACGAACTCGAGGCCTGGGGCAAGCGAGGCGATATCGACCTGAACGTGACCGTCGACAAAGGCGACGCCTCCTGGAAGGGGAGGGAAGGCTTCGTTCCCACCGTGTGCAAGGAGGTCGCCCCGAGCAAGGAGAATGCGGTGACGGTCATCTGCGGACCCCCGATCATGATCCGCTTCACTCTGCCCGTATTCTTCGACCTTGGGTTCTCGAAGGAGAACATTATCACCTCGCTCGAGATGCGGATGAAGTGCGGCATCGGCAAGTGCGGGCGCTGCAACGTGGGCAGCAAATATGTCTGCAAGGACGGCCCGGTCTTTTCGCTCGCGGAGTTGGATAAGCTGACCAAAGAGTATTAAGACGCGCACCGCTCAACCTGTACCGGATGTGGGATCAAAAGTAGGAAGGGGGCTGAAAGGCCCCCTTCTTTTTGCGACTTCGAGGGCCTAATTGCGTATCGGTCGAGCGACATTTTTTTCTAAAAAGACTCTTTTCCTTCGACCGGAAATTTGGTATGTTGAGCTCAATGGAAAGGTCTGATGATCAGTCAACTCCCCCGAAACAGTGAATTCGCGGGGAACTGAAGGAGGACGGGGACATTGCATCGAGTCACTGAAAAAGTCATGCTTTCGGAAAACATCGTCAAAACGGTCTTCGAAGCCCCCGAGATTGCGAAGAAGCGCAGGGCCGGTCAATTCATCATCCTCAT
>Ga0335071_10000889_pt1 | contig 32233 bp, 27 predicted proteins | sample Lox_Sample_15_FD_206724 | JGI IMG/M metagenome (GOLD analysis project Ga0335071, IMG submission 206724) | Soil microbial communities from Loxahatchee National Wildlife Refuge, Florida, United States - Lox_Sample_1.5 | ecosystem: Environmental > Terrestrial > Soil > Wetlands | place: USA...
TTTTCGGAATGACCGCGGACCGGGCGCAACTGAGTGGCAGCTGCTCAAAGGGCCAGTTGGTTAGGGGCGGGTCATTGGAATCGAAGTTGAGCAGCTATTTTGATGCCGCCTGTTTCACGAATCCGCCGATCATCGGTGCGGATGGCATCGGCACCGGATTTGGGAACAGCGCGACTGGAATCGTAGACGGGCCAGGTCAGGCGAACATAGATCTCGCCTTGTCAAAGAGCATTGCATTGAATTGGCCGCACGAGAAAAGCAGTCTTCAAATTCGGGCCGAGTTTTACAACGCTCTGAATCATCCGCAATTTGCGCCGCCGGACACTAATTTCACATCTCCAACTTTCGGCGTTATCAGCAGCACGGCGGTCAGTGCGCGCGTGGGTCAGTTAGCAGCTAAGCTGGCGTTTTAGACACCGAGAAAAGAGAGCGCAAGGAGCAGCGCCCGAAACGGCACCGCCGTTGTTCCCCGGATTGATCTCCTACAACTCTATCTTTACCATGCGGGGCGCACTGTAGGTTCCTTTGCTCAAGACGGCCTTTTTAGAGTTGGCTCCTCTAAACAATTGCAATAAGCGCTATCACTTCAGACAGTTGCTGCGTTTCTTCCACCAGCTTTATGGTTCAAAGATGCTTTTATTAGACGGCATTCCATGTCATTCCTCTCCCATGACGAGGAAATTGACCCAGCGAATAACCGCTGGGCGGTTCGTTTTGCTAAGTAGCCGAAAGTAAGTCCGGCTGAACTATGAACCTCTACCCGAAAGGGAAAGATGTTGAGGATGTCGCCTGCGACGCAAGTCACCACACACATCGGCAGGGTCCGACGAGCTGCCTGAAAGGGTTCACACGTGGCATATCTCCGGGGATGGTGGACTCGATGCTTTTAACATTGGAGCTTCTGCGTGGCTGTCACGCAGGATATGGATAGGCTTTAATTACGATAAGACGTTGCATTCGGAAAGTGACATCTGACACCCAAGGACCCGAAGCCGAGCAATACCCAGAAGCGCGCAATCGGCGGCCCCACATACTTAAGGAGAGCAGTATGAGATTCCGAATAATTACTTTAGGCCTCGCTGTGATCCTGCTCGCTGAAGGGTTGGCGAGCGCCGGAGATTCGCCCGACAAAAAACGCGAAAAGACTCGCAAAATGGCGGGTCAAACACTGCAAGAATTGTACAAAGATGCACCCGGAGCCAAAGCGGCTATCGAAAAATCTGCCGGATACGCCGTCTTCAATAACATGGGAACGAACCTATTGCTTTTGAGTACAGCACGAGGCTCAGGAATCGCCGTAAACTCGCAGACCAAGCAGGAAACCTTCATGAAGATGATTTCGGCCGGCGCCGGTCTGGGGGTGGGAGTAAAGGACTATCGGGTAATCTTCTTGTTCGAGAACGATAAAGCGCTATCTCAGTTCCTCGACTCGGGCTGGTCGGGTTCAGCACAAACTGATGCCGCAGCCAAAGCCGGAGACAAGGGCGGAGCTTTCTCGGGAGCAGTCGAAGTTGCCCCCGGCGTTTGGGTCTATCAGATAACCAAGAATGGTCTTGCCCTCCAGTTGACGCTGCAGGGTACGAAGTACTACAAGGACGACGACCTCAATAAATTATAGCTCCTCGTCGCGAGCGTAAGGCTAGGTGATCGTGTCTTGCAGGAGCAAGAGGATGGGTGCGCCACAGTGGTGGACTCGCCCTGGTTGTTATAGCAGATCGTCATTGCTCTTAAACCCCATCCTTTTGTGGCCACTCGTTCAAGTCTGGAGTATGAGTGCGGTAATCGCCGGTTACACCGGTGTCCTCTAGATACACGTGGATTTACATGTCCGAGGCTTAGCCAGTCAACCGTTGGGCCATCCTCACAATTTGAGTTTTACCGTGCTTGAGCAAAAAGGCGGCAATGTTGCGTCGAGGAGAAAAGTATGAATCTTAGAAGGTACTTCGCGCTCCCAGTACTTGTTCTCGGTTCAGTCCTAAGTACAAGTGCACAAGAAAACTCGACACAGGTAAGCGTTTCGTCAGTCGTTACCTGCGTTTCTACAGGTGGTCAGCGGCAGCAGTGTGCCGCCGATACCAGTGCGGGCGTAGTACTGTTGCGGCCAACGGGCGAAAACGCCTGTCTGCTAGGCAGAAATTGGGGGTATGACGCGCAGGGAGTATGGGTGACAGAAGGCTGTGGGGGTCAGTTCGGTACCGGCAGCGCATCGCGATCAGCTAAGGTATCGGTCAAAGTGAATGCGTATACCGACACAGCCGACCAGAGCGCGGACTTGGCTACCGTCACAACCGGGACCAATCCCGAGGTGCACTATTTCGGAATGTTCAATCCGTACGGGAGCCTCCGTAACATTGTGAGCATTTCGGACTCCGGAGCACAGGTACAGGACAATGCCAGCCGCGTGGGGATCAATTTCTCCACCTTCGGACCCATCAAGGTATTTGCCACCGGCGAGTGGGGGGTGAACCTGGTTCGAAGTGAAACCACGTTTAATGCCGGTGCAACCACGGCGGAAGGGTTCGGTGTGCTCAATCAGGACACGACGTCTGTTTTCGGGGCACGGCTTGGTTTCCTTGGCGTCGACTTCGGCCGCTTTGGACGCCTGTCTTTTGGTAAAGAGAACTCTACCCACTACGACATCGCGGGATACACGACGGACCGCTTCAACGTGTTTGGCGGCACGTCCACCACAACTTATGTTGCTGGGACGGATGGCGGGCAATCCGGTACTGGACGCGTTGACCAAGCCATCATGTACCACGTGAAATTGGCCAAGATTATTGAATTTGGCGCGCAGGGACAGTTACGCACTGCCGACACTCCGCAGGCCTTCAATGGTTTCGGTTTTTCGGTTCAGGCGACGGTGCTTCCAGGGCTGAAGATTGGCGGAGCCTATAACAAGACCTACTTCAACCCGCAGCTTAACCAGGCGGTCTTTAATGGTGGTCACACGGATTACTGGACGTTGGGCGGGAAAGGCAATTGGCGCAATCTGGAGTGGGGCGCCGTTTGGGCGCGGCAAACCAATGGCGATATCGCATTCATTCCCAACCCGGGAGGAGGCCCGGAATCCGTGGCCGTAGGATTCTCGGCTAACGGAGTCGAGATCTACTCGAGACTGAAGTTCGGGAAGTTCGCCGCGGTCCTGGGCTTTGAGGACTACATACCGTTTGACCTTAGTCCTGTCATCAACTCGGACTTTAAGACGCGGTACGGGATCTTGGGCGCCGAATGGCACATCTCAAAGTCCGGGTACGCGTTCGTAGAAACGAGGCTCGGTGACTCGGTGGATGCCGCGGGAAAAGACATATCGCAAGCTGCGGCCATCGGATTCCGTTACGACTTCAGCTGGAAAACTGCGCATACCGAGTAACGGTGCGAGTCGCGGGACGAAGTACGCGAAGCTAAGAATCGAGGAGGAGTTGTGTCTCGCGGCTCGCGCTGTAGTGACGGTTGTAGTCAACGGGCGTGGTTATTGAAAAACTCCTTAGCGCAAGATTCGCAAAAGCAAACATCGCGTTGGGAACGCCCAACAAACTGCGCTCCCAATTTTCTAGGCATTCTGTATCCCTCAAATTTTAGAGCTTGGGAGGAAACTGGACTCTTTCAACAGCCAGAGCTGATTTCGTCAACCAGTCTGGGTGCTAGCCCGCAATATCGGATCTTTTTACCGCAATTCCTGCACTTATTGCCAGTTTGAATTCGCGCTGAACTTCGTAAACCTGTTGCAGTGATGATTCGACGCCTCTCTTTTATGAGCCGATTGACGACATGGCTTTTGATTGTAGGCAGCTACGGTACCGCAACACGTCAGCCGGGAGTGTCATGTCTTGCCCACGATGCTCGTCGCTGAATGAGGCTGAATTCACCGGGGAGGTAACGCTCCATTTCTCCAGCCCTACACGTGGTACCGGGCCCGGCGTCTTAACGTTCCCGGTGGTATTGGTTTGCCTGGATTGTGGGGCTGCGCGATTTAATACGCCAACCAAGGAATTGTGGCTGCTACGAGAGGGGGCCGGACCATCTGCGGCCGCTTGACGTATAGTGTCCGCGTTGATCGCGGAGTGCGAGAATACGACTGAGCCATTGGCAATTTCTTTCTCAGGAAGGTAACCCGTCGCTTCATTGCTTCCCCATTCGCCTAGTGAACGAGTCAATCTTCCTGCTGGGACACGCTAGGTCCAAACGCCGTTTCGAGGATGCTTCTACGGTCCCGCGGTTCTCGTCATAGCCTCAGACCGTAGCTGTCGCTGTTCGACTGCCATCTTGTAGGCAACGTAATACTTGTAGACATTGCTGACGTACTGCACCGTTTCCTGCCCGATGTTTTTGGCAACCATAATCTCCATATTGCCGAACCATTCGTTCGGATTGAGCCCTTCTGCCGCCGCCTGCTTGCGCAGGCCCTCAATGCGGTTCTGTCCGGCATTGTAGGCCGCGAAGGTGAATAGGGTTTTATTGATGGGAGTAATGGCGGGATCGTTGAAGTTCGTCTTAGCGATCTGCGCCAGCATCTTTGTGCCCGCGTGAATGTTCGGCTCCGCTTGTCGGACATTGGGAATGTTGATGGGACGCGCCGCCGCATATCGCGGAAGGACTTGCATGACTCCGACCGCGCCACGAGGGCCGACAAGTTCCTGCTGAAGCTTGGACTCCTGGTATCCCTGGGCGGCGAGCATCAGGTAGTCAAAATTGTATTCAGCCGCATATTTCTGGAAGTACTTCACGTACGACTCGAATTTCCGGAGTTCCTGCCGTGAAGTGGCATTCTTGATGAACTTCTTTTTCGCGTAATACTTCTGAAACATGATCCTGCCGAAAACCGTGCCTTGACGATGATCTTTCAAGAAATCGTCCATCACTGCTTTTAGTTGTGGGCTGTTCTTGCGCATTGCAAAGGCCAGGTTCACACCTTCGCTCAGGGGGATGTCGGAGTGAATGATGATGTCGGGCAGAACCGCCGACCAGAGGCCTGCACGGTAGCTAAACGTAACCGTCGCCGGAATGACCCCGGCATTGGTCATTTCCAACAAGTCTTCGTCCGTCAGGTTGGGATCGGATTCCTTGACGCTGATCTCAGGCTTGCCCGCCTGCTTCAACTTCTGGCTCTGTTCCTTGAGGAGTTTGTAGGAAAGAGTGACTGGATTGACATAAATTTCCTTACCACTCAGATCGTCAAGGCTCGCAATCTGCGGTGCGTTCTTGGCAGTGACCACCACCAGTTTCGCGTACTCGCCCGACAGAATCGGTATCGTGAATTCCATTTGTTTTTCTCGTTCGGGAGTCACGATAATGCTGGTGGCGATAAGATCTCCAGACCCATCGTTCAGATATTTCTCCAACTGCGCCGGTGATACCGGAATAAACACGACTTTGAATTTCTTCGCCCGGGTCTTCAGCTTTTGGTGCACGTAGCGTTCCATCTCTTCTGCCATATCGGGAACTGCACCACGTGGCTGTCCCTTGTCATAGAAGAATCCTGTCTTGTTGTAGAGAACCAGCATACGCAGCATGTTGTGCTTCGCCAGTTCGTCCCAATCGCCTGTCCAGCGACCGAAGCTGGGGGGTAGATGGAGCGAATATCCGGGAGCCGCGCTGTCCGCCGATTGTAGCGATTCATCCGGTGCTGCTTCGGTCGCCGTTGCGGACGGTTCCGGTTTTTGTGTCGCTTGTTCTTTAGAACTGCAACCAGTAAAACTTAGGAACACGACGCCAGCTGCTATTGAGATGTAAAACTTCCGTTGACGCGATGATGACATGGGATCGTCCTTTCGTGCCCAGGAAACTGAACCTCGAAAACGTCTCCACTCGCAATTCTGGCGTTTCAAGATTGCATACATGCTGGAACTGCCGCTGCGGTACTCTCCTGTACCGTTCGGGAGTCTGTTAGCAGACTTGGCTCCACAAGATTCATAGGGCAGTGTGCGGCTTTTTGCCACTAGACAAATCCCTAGGTTGGCGATAAATCCCATATCGCTCATTGATGGGTTTTGAGCGTTATGGCTGGCTTACATTACCCGAGCAATCTCGATGAAATAGGTCGTTTTGACAGTTCCCATGTGCCTCGTTGGCTACTCATCATTGAGTATAAAGATCGAGCAAAGGCAAACGGTCAGAAGAGTACATGATGACATCAGAGGTCTAAAGACAGCGAAGAGTTTGCTCGATGGAACGGAAAATGGGGTGCAAGAATCCGAAAGCATCGTACCCCTGTTGACCAGACAGCAAGGTCGGCGGAGCAAAAGCGTCTCCCCGGGTACAGATCCAAGGGCTGAGGCGAACGAGAAAGATTTGCCGGAGACGGGATAGCACGCATCATTAATGATGAAACGAATTCACGCATCTTTACGACCGCTCAGCACGTTGCTGCTCGCCATGCTTGTCCTGCAAGGCTGCAACGCCCTCAATCCCCTCTGCGGAAGTGCCCGTCCCGCCCCGTCCATTTCCTCTCTCTCGGTCGCCACAGTCACATTCGCGCAAGTGCAGCAGGGATTCTTGCTCACCGTGAATGGCAGTCATATCGTGTCGTCCTCAGTCGTGGTTATCAACGGGACAACCTTGAGCACGCAGGTCCTGAGCAGCTCCCAGTTGCAGGTCACGCTCACAACCGCAGTCATCTCGGGCCCAGGGACGGCCAGCGTTACCATCAACACTCCAAGCGGAAACACCGGCAACCTCGGCTGCACTAGCGGCGGAACCAGCCAAGCCATCGCCCTGACCATCACGTAGCCCCGCCAGACGAATCGAAACCCTAAGGCAGTTGCCGCGCTTGCACCATGCGGTGCCGATGCCACAGAAGTTGCCGCAGATCCCCGTTCTCGGCCTCAGGCACCCAATCCGCGGAAAGTGATTCTCCGACATCAGTCGCGCTAATAGCTGCGCATCCTGCCGAACTCTTCTGCTTGGGCACTCGCTTCGCCCGAATCTCGGCCGGATCTCCGATCCACAACTCAACCCTTAGCTCGTGGTTGAAAGCCCTGCGAGCCATTAAGCGAAAATCTCATTCACCTTTTCTCGCACCTTCTCACTGCGCGATGGCTTCAGATAACGCATCGTCGATTCCATATCGCTGTGGCCCAGCCACTGCTGCACGGTTCGCAGATCAACTCCTGCCCATAGGCATCGAGTTGCAAATGTCGAGCGAAACTTGTGCAGCCAGAAATCGTTCTTATCGAGCTCGGCGCGTTCAGCACAGGCTTTCAGACAATCGAGGAAATCCAGCTTCGGGTTGCACCCAGATGTCGGAAACACTAAACCGCAAGCCTTGTCAGCTTTCGTCTTCCTCAACTTAAGTTTCTTTACGAGTTTCGTTGGAATCGGAATCTCGCGCTCCTTGTACGCCTTCGGAGTCCAATTCCTGTCGGGCTTGTGGCTCACGCGAACCGTAGAAGCCGCGAAGTTAATATCCGACCAGTACGTGTACATCACTTCCTGTTCTCTCATTCCGGTCATCAAGAAGAACTCGTACCAGAGCCGCTCTTCCTCATTGCAGGCTTTGAAGAGCTTCTCCAGTTCCTGCTGCTCGTACATCTCCGGCTCTTCTTCGGTGTAGCGTGGCCAATCATTCTTTCCAGCTAGCCCACGAATGCCATTCGCCTTCAGAAAGGTCATCACGGTTTCGAACTTGTTGTAGACGGAGCGCGGCGACAGCTTTTTCTCATCCCGAAGAAATCCGGCGAATTTGAGCAAGTCGTATCGCTCAATCTCGTGCAGATACAACTTTCGGCAGGACTCAGTGAAGTAGGTCAGCGCAGTCGTATATGCTGCGATGGTCTTTGGTTTCTTCGTGAGTTCTGTTTCTTCCAGGAACGATGCGACGGCCGCGGTGACTGAGCGGTGTCCATTGCCAGGTTCTGGCAGTATGGGAACGCCATTGTTCAGTGCACGCAGTTCAGCCTCTTTCCTCTGACGACGGGCGGCAGCATCTTGGGCATCCTTGCCGACCGACAAGCGGACACGCCTGCCTTTCTCGCGCCACTCCAGGTAATAGGACCCTTCAGGATGCCTCTCTGGTTGGCCATTTACCAGGACAACATCGGGGCGGATTCGGCCATTTGCAGTCAGAACAACCGGGCAATACCGCATTCCGCGGGCGGTTTGGACTCGTTTGGTGAGATTTACTTCTCGCGACTGAGTGTTGGGCACTGGGACTACCTCCCGATTGAACTCGGTATCTCGGCAGGTATCACAGTGTACAACTTATTGATAACAAAAACAATGGCGGAGAGGGAGGGATTCGAACCCCCGGTACCCTTTCGGGCACGCCGGTTTTCAAGACCGGAGCCATCAACCACTCGGCCACCTCTCCGGCTACTTCTACGAAAACCCAATTCTGCAGGGTCCTCCTAGTTTACATGAGGAGCCTTCCCGGTGGTCCTCTGCGTCCTCTGTGGTTAAGGTCTTGGACGCGCACGACTCACTTGCCTGGGACCAGTCCAAAAGCTCGCGAATGAAATTCCAGCACCTCAGCGAAATGCGACAAGAAATAGGTGATGCTGTGGTCCCCCGGATATGGATGATATTCGTGCTTCACATGTTCTCTGGTCAGCTCATCGTGCAAGGCAGCGGCACCCTTTTCAAATCCGTAGTTGTCATCCTGACCACAGTTGAAATAGATTGCCATTTTTGGCAGTTCGGCTTCGTTCTTCTTCGCAAGCGCAAACGGACTATTCTCGTTCCAATGCCGCACATCAATTGGCATACCGAACACAGGTGCAAGTACATTGAGCAGAGGGGCTCCTGAGCGAGCCGCCACATCGAGTTGCTGTGGCGATTCGGTGATAAGGGCAGCGCTTTGCGCACTCACCGCCGAAAACAATTCTGGATGCGCGAACGCAAACCTCAGTGCCCCATATCCGCCCATCGAGATCCCGCTGATAGCCCGATCCGCTCTTCCGCGAATACGATACTTGTGCTCAATCTGCGGAATGAACTCCTGCAAAAAGAAATCGCTGTAACGCACTGATCCATCCGCCGAATTCACGTAGAAGCTGCGGCCTCCCTCCGGTGCGACAATCAGAAAATCACCCAACTGGTGCCGGTTTCGCAAATCGTCAATCAGCGTCCATCCGCCGCTATTGAAGAGCGTCTGCTCGTTATCACCGAGTCCGTGCAGGAAATATAAGATCGGATACCTGTGCGCAGGATTCTTCTTCACAGCACTGTCGTAACCTGAGGGAATGTACACGCAATAGTGCACTGGCCGTTTGAGAATGTTGCTTTTCAGGGCGCTGCAGTCGATGCGGCTCTGTCCCGGCGCGGAAATCGCAAGCGGCAGGAAAACTAAGAGAAGACGGAACCAGAAGGGAAATCTCATCCCGCTATTCGTATCTCAACGCCTGTACGGGATCGAGCCGAGCGGCTCGACCCGCAGGATAGAGCCCCGAAATCAGGCTAACAACAAAAGCAAATCCGATCGCGAACGCGACCAGCCACCACGGCACAGCCCAGAAATGCTCCGGGGGAATGGATTGGCTCTTGAGATAGATATTCGTCCCGAAGTTGATGACCTGTCCAATGGCCCATCCAAATATCACCCCAAAAATGCCGCCGATAATGCCCATAGCACCGGCTTCAGCAAAGAACAGCTTTCTGACGTCTCCGTCGCTCGCTCCGATCGCCTTCATGATCCCTATTTCTCGGCGCCGCTCGAGAATGGCCATGACCAGCGTATTAACGATTCCAATCGAAGCAACAGCGAGGGCAAGGCTGCCGAAGATTCCGAGAAACGCGTACAGGACTTTGAAAACCTGCTGCAGGCTGCGGCTTGCGTCGAGAATAGAAAATGTTGTAAAACCCATCTTCTTGATGGCATCTTCAACGCCCTGAATTTGCGATGGGTTTTTCACTCGAACGCTGATCGATGAATACACCGGCTCATTACTGGCCGCCCGTGAGATCTCTCGCAAATCGGTCGGCTGCATTACGTGAAGGCTCTCGGCTAGTTTTAGAGGCAGGAGAACTCTGGCTCGAGTTGGTCCCCGCATGCTTTCCGGATCAAGATCGGCAATCCCAACGATCTTTAGCTGTTGTTCCCGCGACACCACAGAGTAAGAAGCACCTGAGATATCGCTCGCACCCAGCCCACCAGCTGTTGGGTCAGCAGTCGTAGACCGCTGCGCATAGCGCATCGTCAATTCTTTGTCGAGCAACGGCGCTGCCAGCTCCGATACCGCAGGCTCCGGAACTCCAAGAGGAGGCGTCTTGCCCAGCAATTCTTCGGCGAAGGACTTCTGCAGAATCACCTCAGGCGCTGTATCCGATGAGAAAAAATGTCCCTGGAGATTTTCGAATGCGTCATTCGTCCTGGCTGATTGAGGCAAAGCCGAAATCATCGTCAAATGAGGTTTGTCTTCAAATCTCAACTCGGTAGCAAACCGAATATCTGGATAGGCCTCGCTCACATTCGCAAGATGCTCAATCTCAGATCTTGCTGCTTCATCCAGTACGCGGCTTTCGCCCGGTAAAGGTCCGTTCCGTTCTTCCGCGCGTCCCATGCCGCGCATTTCGCGACGCGAGGAAACGTAGATCGTGTCGAACAGTCCTGATTTTGCGAGCCGCCGCGTGAACAGTTGTTGCAGGCCTGTTCCCAGCGAGAGCATTGCAACCAACGACGCGACTCCGACGGAAATCCCGATAGTGGTAAGCGAATTTCTTAGAATCGACTCGCGAAGATTCCGGAGAGCCAGTTCCGTCAAGTCAGGGAGCTTCACGCGTGGCCTCCCGGAACATTTGAACGATCGTCAATCAATTTCCCGTCCGCCAGGAAAACTAGCCTTTCCGCATACCGCTCAGCGAGTGCGCGCTCATGCGTCACCATCACAACCGTCATGCCTAATTCCCGGTTGAACTCACGCAGCATGTCCATGATTTCGGTTCCGGTGTGGCTGTCGAGGTTTCCTGTAGGCTCGTCAGCAAGCAGAAGCTTTGGCTTGTTAATCAGAGCTCGCGCCAGCGCGGCACGCTGCTGTTCTCCACCAGAAAGCTCGCTGGGCCGATGATGCAGCCGTGCCTTCAATCCGACCTGCTCCAGTGATTTTCGTGATAACGATTCCCGCTCTCCACGATCAACCTCGGCAAAGCGCAGTGGCAACTCCACATTTTCCAGAAGCGTCATGCTGGGGATCAGATTGAAGGACTGAAATACCATCCCCACAATGTGCAAGCGGTATTTGGCAAGTTCCTCGCGCGAAAGCCGGGCCAGATCCCGATCCTGTACGATCACGCTGCCTGCGGTCGGACGGTCGAGTCCGGCGATTAAATTTAGCAACGAAGACTTTCCTGAGCCCGAACTTCCAAGCAGGGCCAGAAACTCTCCAGCCTTGACCTCGAGAGAAACGCCGTCCACCGCTCGAATGAGCGTCTCGCCCATCCTGTAATGACGGCTAACATTCTCGCTACGGATGGCCGCTGCTGTGTTTGGAGAGGAAATGGCGGGAACCGTTGTCATGTGCTAGCGAATCGCTCCTCGCAACACACTCAACGCATCCCCGGTCTTCGCGTCGCCATTCTTTTCTCCGGCGCCATTCGCGCCACCGACCACCGCGTCGCCTTCGCCGGGCGCGAGGAATAGATTCTCCTCGACTCCGTGCTGCCGCATGTACAGGTCGTAATACCGGCCGTGCGCGGCGTAGAGTTGCGCGTGAGTTCCGCGTTCTATGATGCGTCCCTGCTCCATGACCATGATTTGGTCGGCACGCCGGATCGTCGAGAGCCGGTGAGCGATTACAAAAGTGGTCCGTCCCTGCATCAGATACGAAAGCCCCTGTTGAATCATCTGTTCCGATTCCGAGTCCAGGCTTGACGTTGCCTCATCGAGTATAAGAATGCGCGGCTCTGCCAGAATCGCCCTCGCAATTGAAATCCGCTGTCGCTGCCCTCCCGAGAGCTTCACACCCCTTTCTCCAACGACCGTGTCGTATTTCTCGGCGAAGGTCTCAGCGAACTCGTCGACCCGAGCAATCTTGCATGCCCGCATGATCTCTTCTTCGCTGGCCTTGGGCCGCGAGAACGCGACATTTTCCCGAATCGTTCCGTCGAACAGAAAAGACTCCTGCAGCACCACTCCCAGCCGAGTTCTATACGAATCCAGGCGCACTGTACTCAAGTCCACGCCATCGATGCGCACCATGCCTTTAGTTGGAATATAAAAGGCCGAGATCAGCCCGATTGTCGTCGATTTCCCTGACCCCGAAGAGCCGACCAGAGCGGTCACAGTCCCAGGCTGTGATCGGAAGGAAAGATTGTGCAACACTTCATGTACTCCGTCGTAACTGAAACTCACATCGTCGAACTCGACGAGACCCAGAATGTCTTCGAGCTTCTCCGAACGATTAGGGTCCTGATCCTCGGGCCTTTCATGCATGATTTCCTGCGTACGTTCCAGACCCGCGAGCGCCTCCGTGAGCTGCGTCCCGATCGAGACGATCTGCATGATCGGAGCGACCAGAAACACCAGCAGGAAGTTGTACGAAAAATAGCTTCCGGGAGTCAGAGTGTGCGCTACCATCTGGCGTCCACCGATATACATAGTGGCCGCGCCGACGACTCCCAGCAAGACGCTCGCCGAAAGACCCATCAGCGATGTCGCCGTCAAAGTCCGCATCACATTGTCGAGCAGTCGCCGCACTCCGGCTGCAAAGACCTTTTCTTCGCGCTGCTCCGCGTGATAACCCTTAACGACGCGCACCCCGCCCAGCGACTCCGTGAGTCTTCCTGTGACCTCGGCGTTGATCTTGCCTCGTTCTCTGAAAATGGGACGTATCGTGGCGAATGCTTTATTCAGCGCAAGTGCAAAAAAACCAAGAGATCCAACCGCAATCAACGTTAGCGGAGTACTGATGCGAAGCAGCAGAACCAAGGCAATCCCGGATGCGATCAGTCCCCCCACGAACTCAACCAGCCCGGTTCCCAGCAGGTTGCGCACACCTTCCACGTCCGACATAATGCGTGCGACGAGCACTCCTATCTTATTTGTGTCGTAGAACGAAACCGGCAAGCGTGAAATGTGGACCTGTACTTGCTCGCGCAGGTCGGCAATCAACCGTTGCGCTGCTTTCGACAGAAGCTGAGTCAGAGAAAAAGATGTGATGCCCTGAACCACCGTGGCGGCCAAGACGGCTACAACAATGGGCCGTAACAGCCCGGTTTGATGCCGTGTGACGACATTGTCGATTAGGAACTTGGACGAGTAAGGAAGCACAAACCCGGCTAGCTTATTGATCAACATCAAAACGAAGCCGACCGCGAGCAGCCCTTTGCGCGGCAGCATCAGCTTCCAGACTTCGGGCAGAACTGCCTTCAGGCGCTGGATCTTCGGAGGCTTATCGGCTTCTTTTGATGGAGAACTCAATCTCCCTTTTGACTCCATTCCGCCCGGTACGGCTTCATTATTACTGCATTGTCACACATCTCCGGACGGCCTGTATTGCGGCTTTGAGCCGCCGCTCGCTGTGACAGTCCGCCTGCCGACGTTGTATGCTCGGGGCGTGTCCCACCCGCCGTCGACGGACCGGTCGCCTACCATTGGCCTGGTTTTAGGTCTGCTCATCACTTTGTCGGCCGTAATTGCCTATTCCGCTTACATAACCTGGCAAGTTACGGGCCTGCGCAAGCTTCAGACTGGACTGGTCGACCGCAATCGCAAGGACTCTCTTCAACTGCTGCGCATTCAGAATGATCTCAATTTGTTGGCTGTGGCCATGCGTGACATGGTCAGCAGCGATGAGCCTTATCCGCTCACCGCCTGGTCAGCGCAATTCCAGCGAATCCGTACCGATCTCGACGACGCTATGCGCCTCGAAGCCGGTTTTGCCGCCGCAAGTCGTACCCCCGAGCAGAGTGCATTCCTGGCGAGTTCTGTCACTCAATTCTGGGATGCCGTCGATCGTGTCTTCGCTCTTGCACACCAAGGCAAGGACAAAGAGGCGCGCGAACAGATCCAGTTGTCGTTACAGGAGCGGCAGGCCGCGCTCAGCACAGCCGTAGCCCGTCTTCTCGTTCAGAATAGCGAGAATGAGGAGCAGGCCGGCCAGCGCATTGTGCAGATCTATGACCGCGTGCAGCGCCAAGTGTATTTTTTTCTAGGTGTAACTCTGTTGGCGATTTTGCTGAATGGCCTGTCCCTGATTCGCTGGAACCGCCGCCTTTTTGCCCGTCTTGCGGAAATCTCGGAGCGCCGCAGCGAACTGGCTCAGAAGCTTATCTCCACGCAGGAGTCGACACTTCGCTACATCTCCCGCGAGCTTCATGACGAATTCGGACAGATTCTGACGGCGATCGGATCCATGCTCCGAAGGGCCGGCTCGCACGCACCTGAGGGTTCGAGCCTCCGGGCAGACCTGCAAGAGGTCCTGCAGATCGTCCAGAGTACCCTCGAAAAAGTCCGCAGCCTTTCGCAAGCGCTTCATCCTGTGATGCTCGATGAGGCGGGACTTGAGAGCACGCTCGATTGGTATATCCCGACCGTAGAAAGGCAGACGGGAATTACCATATCCTATGAGAAGTCGGGAGAGCCCTTCCCGGTCGACGGTGGCGCGGGCGTTCATATCTACCGTATTCTGCAGGAGGCGCTCAACAACGCGGCGCGTCATTCGGGTACAAAACAGGCATCGGTACGTTTGCGTTTCCTGCCGCGTACTCTTGAGCTCGAAGTACAAGATCATGGGACGGGTTTTCCTGAGCGCCCAAGCAGGCGAGGTATTGGTCTTGTTGCGATGCGCGAGCGTTCAGAATTAATGGGTGGTCAGCTCATATTTTCGCGTCCGCCCGACGGCGGTACATTGGTGCATCTCATCGTGCCGAGGGAGAAAGCGGAGTCTTATGCAAAAGAAGATCACAGTGTTGCTCGTGGATGACCACAGCCTGGTACGCCGTGGTTTCCGCCGCATGCTGGAAGACGAGCCCGACATGGAGGTCGTCGGTGAAGCCGGCGACGGTGAAGAGTCCGTTAGACTGGCGAAAGAACTCCAGCCCCAGGTTGTCGTCATGGATTGCGCCTTGCCTGGCATGAACGGACTGCAAGCGACCCGGCAGATCATCGAAGCGTCTCCCGAAACCGCTGTGCTTATGCTAAGCATGCATAGCGAGAGCACTTGGGTGCGACAGGCAATTGAGGCTGGTGCAAAAGGATATGTTCTAAAGAATGCGCTCGATCTCGAACTCGGCACAGCAATCCGCAAAGTCGCGGATGGAGAGACTGTCTTCGATCCCAAGGTTGAGCAGAAGAATGTTCTGCGTGGCGAGCGCAGCTCTGCGCTTACCCAACGCGAACTTGAGGTGCTGCAGATGATCGTGGACGGCAAGTCGAATAAAGAGATCGCCACCGCTCTGGATCTCAGCGCCAACACCGTGGCCGTCCACCGCGCCAACATCATGAACACGCTCGGCATTCACAAAACCGCCGAGCTCGTTGTCTATGCCATTCGTGCCGGGCTGGTGAACGTTCCGTGAATCGCAGGTCTTTCCTGGGTGGAATAGCAGGGCTCGTCTCTTGCTCGCAGCTCTATCGCTTGCCAGGATTTGCCGCGCAGAGCCGTGCGTCGAATCCCTTCGGGTTTCGGTTTACCGACGTCACTACCCAAGCTGGCATCCTGTTCCAGCACAATAGCGGTGCGTTCGGCGGTAAGTTCCTTCCCGAAACCATGGGTTCTGGCTGCGCCTTCCTCGATTACGATGGCGATGGCTGGCAGGACATTCTATTGATTAACGGTGCCGACTGGCCCGGGCACAAGAAGAGCCGCACAACTCTTCGCTTGTATCGCAACAATCACGACGGCACCTTCACGGATGTCACGTCACATGCCGGGCTTGACATTGAAATGTATGGAATGGGAGTCGCCATAGGGGATTACAACAATGATGGCTTCCCCGACATCCTCGTCACTTGCGTTGGACAGAATCGGCTGTTTCGCAACACAGGCAAAGGCACATTCATTGACGTGACCAATGCGGCGGGTCTTGGCAAGCGCGAAGGCTTCAGCACGTCTGCCCTCTGGTTCGACTATGATCGCGATGGTTTGCTGGATCTGTTCGTTTGCAATTATGTGAAGTGGTCCATCGAAAGCGACATCTTCTGCAGTCTCGATGGCAAGCACAAGTCGTATTGCACGCCCGAAGCATATCGTGGCGCAACCTGCTGGCTTTTCCATAATCGCGGGAATGGGACATTTGAAGACGTTACTGCCACAAGCGGCATCTTTGACAGCAGTTCCAAATCCCTTGGCGTAGCGCTGCTGGATGAAGATCATAACGGCTGGCCCGATCTCCTCGTGGCCAATGATACCCAGCCTAATAAGCTCTATCGTAACCAGCACAATGGCACATTCAAAGATGTGGCCGTTGAGGCCGGCATCGCGTTTAGCAGCGACGGTAAGGCGCGCGCAGGTATGGGAGTGGATGTCGCGGACTTCGACAACTCAGGCCAGCCGGGCGTCGCAATCACCAACTTCGACAACGAAATGATCGGCCTCTACCGTTTGACTGGGAAGAATTTCGAGGATATCGCTCCGCAATCCGGCGTGGGTCTAGCTTCCAGAAACAGCCTTGGCTTTGGCTGTGCTTTCTTCGATGTCAACCTCGATGGCTGGCTCGACTTTGTGGTCGCCAATGGCCACATCGACGAGACCGTTCGCAACATTCGTGGCAATGTCGGTTATGCGCAGCCGCCACAACTATTTCTGAACAACGGCAAAGCCAGTTTTCAGGACGTCGCTCCGGAAGTGGGAGGACATTTCGATCTTCCGAAAGTAGGGCGAGGACTGGCCTATGGCGATTTCGATCGTGACGGCGACCTTGACTTACTCATTACAACCAACAATGGTCCAGCGTACCTCTATAGGAACGACCAATTCAGCGGAAACCACAGCATCAGATTCCATCTTGTCGGTACGAAATCAAATCGCGATGGGATCGGCGCCACTGTTCACGTGTATGCAGGTGGGCTGAAGCAATCTCGCATGGTCAAAGGCGGCTCCAGTTATTTATCCCAGTCTGAACTCCCGCTCACCTTCGGCCTCGAGAAACAGGATCGCATTGAGAGAGTCGTAATCAATTGGCCTAACGGACAAACGGAGGAATACAAGAATCTTGCCCCTGGGCGTTCCTATCGATGCGTAGAGGGGAAAGGCATTACACCTCAAAACGGCTACTGAGCAGATGCCGCTGCGGGCGGAGCGATCGTTCCTGTAGCCATAAGATCAATCTCCACCGAATCATTCACTCGCAAAAACAAAGTGCTGGGATTCTTCATGCCCCACTTCTGATATGGCACGGTGAAGTGAACGTTGGCTGTCCACCGATCCGTACCCATTTCGACTTGTGCGGGAACGGTGATCTCTCGGTCCACCCCATGAATATTGAACATGCCATGAATCTTCACGGAAGAAGTTCCCGAACTCGGCACGGGGCCTTCGATCCGGTCGGGGTGAAACGAAATCTGCGGGTACCGATCGCTCTCCAGCACTTCCTTGTGCATTTTGTGATCGCGCATTCCACTGCCACTCTCACCGCTCTGTGCGTCGACCAAAATTTCCCCGGATATTTTTCCTCCGGAATCAATGTGCAAGTCTCCACGGGTCACCTTGAAAGTGCCGTGCACAGTGTGAAGCACATCTCCCAGAGTAAACTTCACCGAACTGTGGGACGGGTCGACCTGAAACTCTCGCTCTTGAGCCCAGCTTGAAGCGCCGAAAGCAATCAGTGTCGCTAGAAGGAACAGAGACTGGTGGCGAACTCGCGTGTAGGTCATGCTAGACGGTAAGAAGCTCCCATCCCAGAGCAAGACCATTCCACACCAAATTCGAAGGGGAAAGTGCTCCGACGTGCAGCGCCAGGAAACGCCGGAAAATCTCTGGGCGCCTCTGAAAAACTTGCAACACTCGATCCTGAAGCCGTGGCCTGCGGTCCAGCAGCAGCATCAGCCGTGCCATGATTACCGGGCGCAACATTAGGCGATGGTGGATTTCCTGATAGCGAGCCAGATCTCCGGTTTCCATGCACTCGGCCAGTGCTAACGCTTGGTTGAAGGCTAGTCCCAAGCCTTCTCCGGTGATCGCGTCGACTGTGCCTGCAGCGTCACCAATCAAAGCCACATTGCTGCGGCATACATGCTTGAGCCTTTTGTTGCCCGTGATAGCCCCTCGTTCTGCCGTGGAGGGAGCGGCTCCTTGCAATCGTGCATGTAGCCATCGCAGTTCTTTCAGTGCCGCCGGCAAACGCAGACTGGTATCATCCGATACTACCGCGATGCAGACTTCATTCTCGCCGACAGCCGTTGCGTATCCCTGGCATCGCTCACCCCAATGCACTTCCATATGATCCGTCCAGGGCCTTACGCGGTAGTGCCTTCGAAACGCATAACGGAGCCGCGGCCGATGGCTGGCTTCAAGGCGCGCCCAACGTCGCACTCGAGAATTAGCCCCATCCGCCCCGACAATCCAGCGTGACCGGAAAAAGTCCGCTCCTACCTGAACTCCGTCGGCCCTTATGCCCGTAACAGTGTGTCCCCACAACAACTCCGCTCCTACCTGCACCGCCCGCTCTGCCATGACCCGGTGTAACACGGGACGGCGCGCTGCAAGCCCAACGCCGCCATCTGGGAAATGTGCATTCGTCGCCAAATTCTGACTGAGAAACCGAATGCCTCGAAATGGAAAACATTCTCTTAGCGGTAACTGAAGACCCAAACGCTCAAATGCAGCCAGTCCATCAGGCATCAAGCCTTCGCCGCAAGCCTTATCGATCGGCGGACACATGCCATCAGCTACGACCGCCCGAAGCCCCCGTTGGCGCGCTGCAATCGCTGCCGCCAATCCTGCCGGCCCTCCCCCGATCACGAAAACGTCCGTCGACCTTACCAATCAAGACCTCACCACTTTAAGAGCACAAGCTCGGAACAAAATCCCGGGCCCATCGCTGCCAGGATTCCCCACGTCCCAGGAACTGGGCGGCGATCTCTCATAACGTCCTCAAGCACAACCAGCACAGAAGCCGACGAAAGGTTCCCCACCTTCTTCAGGCAACTCCACGATGCGTCGAGTTGCCCGTTATGCAAATCAAGCGCATCTGCGGTGGCTTCCAGCACCTTTGGCCCTCCAGTATGCAGGACCCAACTTCCGATATCGCCTCGCTTAAGCCCGTGCTCCGCGAGGAATGCGTCCACATCCTGTCCGAGGTGTTCCCGAATCAGCGTGGGTACTTCCGGCGAAAGTACGATCTCAAATCCCTTCTCGCTGATTTTCCACCCCATCATCTGCTCAGTCTGGGGATAGAAGACGGAACGCGTTGCGACAATCTCCGGGCCTGTAGCATTGATATCCTTGCCTGCTACAACGACCGCTGCCGATCCGTCTGCAAACAATCCGGAAGAAATCAGATTCGCAACCGAAAGGTTCTCTCGCTGAATCGTTAGCGAGCAAAGCTCCACCGAGACCAGGGCTGCTGCTTCCTTTGGATAGGCGCGTACATAATCCGCACAACGTGCGATTCCAGCCGCCCCAGCCACGCATCCCAATCCGAAAATCGGAACCCTCTTGATATTCGCTGGCAACCCCATCCGATTGATCAGTAGTGCGTCAATGGACGGACTCGAAATCCCTGTTACCGACGTGAAGAACAGCGCGCCCAAACTGCTCTTCTCGAGCCCCGCACGACTCAAAGCTTGGCAGAGCGCCTGTTCGCCCAATTCTTGTGCCACCTGAATCCAGGCATTGTTCGCGCAACCCCAGGTCTTTAAGTCGTAGTACTTTTCATAAGGAAGTGCGAGGTGACGTCCCTCGACCGTGACATTCCGATGCAATCGCGCCAGCATTTGCGGATTTCGCAGCCGGTCGCCCCAATATGCCCGCAGCTGATCCAGAAGAAATTTCTGGGAGTAGTACTGCTTCGGAAACGCGCTCGCGGCACTGGCTATTTGCATGGTGTTTGGTCCTCGCTTTGGACATTGATCCGGCGGCCATCGCTCAACCCGCCAACTCAAATTGAGCGTTAGATGACCCCGGTCTGACTTCAGTTGTTCCCGTCACCCCTTCCGTGCCTTCACCAATATTCTCTCAACGGAAAATACCCGAGAATGTCACGGGTTCGTCAAAAAATCAACCGCGACGGTCAGGAATCTGACAGGAATGTACATACGATAACTCGGAAAAGCACGCCGCGTCGGCCCGATAGACTTGAAAGCACCAGACGAGTTTCGCAATTCCATCACATTCCGCACGACCATGGCAAATGTGACGGTCAGCGCAGCGTCAAAAACGAGTATTCTCAGGCGGTTTCTCCTGCTTTATCGCCTGACTTATTCCGAACTACGGCGTGATCACGATAGAAGTCGGTGTCCCCGGCACTGAATAAGAGGAAACAGAAGTTAACGTCCCGGTACTGTCATCCAGGCTGAACGACTGCACAACCGGCGTCGACTGATTCCCAACAAACAGGTATTTTCCGGCTGAATCTCCTGTAATGAAATTCGGCTGGGAGCCCGTTGCGAATGGAGAATTTGCCAGCAACGTCAAGTCCCCATCGGAGCCGATCGAAAACGCAGCGAGGTTGCCCGAGCTTTGCGAATTGGCGACGTACAGATATTTTCCGGATTTGTCGATAAAGAGCGCTACCGGCCCAGTGAAGGTTTCCCCAGTGGTCGAAATCAGCGTCAAGGAGTTATCCGAATTGATCGTGAAGGCAGAAACGCTATTATCGATCTTGTTGCCGGTATATAAGTGTGTTCCGCTTGAGTCGATCGCAAGTCCATATGGGGTGTTTCCGGTCGCGCTAACGACAGGCGTGCCAAGAATCCCATTGCTCACCGGGAATGCTTCGATTGTTCCTTGCCCCACGACCGCCTGTCCGGTGACGAAGAGAGTATTTCCTGATGGCGAAAGCTGCATGTTCAGCGGGGACATTCCGATCGGAGCGGTTGCGCCGCCACCCGATTGCGGGATCGGCGTTAGATTCCCGCTACTCGAGTCAATCGAAAGCACCGAAATGTCGAACGATCCGGAATTGCCGACATATAAATAGCTGCCACTTGGATCGATCGCCAACAATGTCGGCGCAGTCCCGACGTTATAGCGCGGAGTCTGTTCCGTTAGCGCTCCGGAGCTTGCAATATCGAACTGAGATACTGTTCCCGTCGGCGTTGCTCCCGAATTCGCCGCATACAAGAATTTTTTCGTGGGATGCAATACCAGTGACTGTACCGCCTGTCCCGCGGTAATCGGGCTCCCCACCAGTTGCGTTAGCGCGCCTGAGTTTGGATCCTCTCGAAAAATTACGATCTCATTCGAGGCCGGAATGGCCGCGTACAAAAATTTGTTGGTTGTCGTTCCACATCCCACCCATGCGACCATGCTTGCGCAAACAAGCAACAGAGCCGCTGCTTTCTTTAGCATCCGTCACTCCTCTTGGAATTGATCGAAATAACCGAAAACTCGCCGCCACCCCGGAGAATTTTGGACAACCGGGCATCAAGTGGGCAGCGTTTTGCGTGCCCACTATCATACGGGACTGGGGGCACTTTGCGCAGCCGATGGGCTTCCTCCCTGCGATGCGCGACTTTAGCGTGCTGGTTGTACCGTAATTAGTCTGAGTGGACAGGACTAGGCGAGACCGGCGGAGTCGTACTCGGCAAAGCATGATCCTCTCCCCCACTTAACGCCAGCCTTAGCCGATCGAGATACACATAGACCACGGGAGTCGTGAAGAGCGTCAATGCCTGACTGACGATCAGCCCGCCTACAATCGTGATTCCGAGAGGCCGGTGCAACTCCGATCCTGTTCCTGTAGCTAACGCAAGCGGTAGTGCGCCCAACAAAGCTGCCATTGTTGTCATCATGATCGGCCGGAATCGAAGGAGACACGCATCATAGATCGCATCCACTGGCTTCTTGCCCTGATTCCGCTCCACTTCCAGCGCCACATCAATCATCATGATGGCGTTCTTTTTCACCAGCCCAATCAGCAGAATGATCCCGATCATCCCGATTACGTTCAACTCATTGTGCGTGAGGAGCAGTGCCAGAAGCGCTCCCAGTCCCGCGGACGGGATCGTCGAAAGGATCGTTATGGGGTGCATGTAGCTCTCATACAGCATGCCCAGGACGATATACACCGCTCCCAGCGCCGTAATAATCAGGATCAGCATGTTGGATTTCGATTCCTGAAATGCCGCGGCCGTCCCCTGAAAACTCGCGCTGATCGACGGCGGGAATCCAATACTGCGTTCAGCATTCAGAATCGCGTCGGTCGCCTGCCCGAGCGATACTCCCGGCGCCAGATTGAACGAAATCGTAACCGAGGGCACCTGCCCCTGATGGTTAACAGCGAGCGGGGTATTGGACGGCTGAAAGTGAGTGAACGCTGCCAGCGGAATCGCAGACCCTGTTGCCGACTTCAGATAGATATTCTGCAGCGCCTCCGGCGTCTGCTGAAATTGCTCCGCTACCTCCATGACTACGTGATACTGGTTCAGCGGCTCGTACATCGTCGAAACTTGCCGTTGTCCGAACGCGTCATAAAGAGCATTGTCCAGTGTCTGCGGCGTGATTCCGAGGCGGCTGGCCGTATCCCGATCGATGACTAGCTTGGCCTGCAGCCCCTTGTCTTGCTGATCGGAGTTCTGATCTCGTAATTCCGGCAACTGCCTCATCTTTTGTAGCAGCCGCGGAGCCCACGAATTTAATTCATCAATATCCGCACTTTGCAACGTGTACTGATATTGCGCGTTGCCATATCGTCCGCCAATCGAGAGTTCCTGAGAAGATTGCAAAATCAGAGTCGCTCCTGGTACGACCGCCAGCTTCCCTCGCAAACGATTGATGACGTCATCCGCAGAAGGGTAATGGCATGGCTGCCAGAAATGCTGTTTCTGGCATTTGCCGCGCTGCCCCAGGTCCTTCAGCATCACGAAGAATCGTCCCTGATTGAGAGCCGTATTTCCGCCTGTGAACCCCGCCATCGTATCCACGGCAGGATCTGCCATTACGATTTGCACGTAGCGCCGCATCTTTTCGGACATCGAGTGGAACGAAATATCCTGTGCTCCGATTACCGTCCCTTGTATGCGGCCCGTGTCCTGCTGCGGGAAAAAACCCTTCGGTACCTTGTAATAAAGCCAACCGCTAAGTATCGCAACCCCGATCGTGACCACAAGCGTCACCAGTTGGTACCTTAGGACCCACCTGAGGGCGTGCGTATAACCTCCGAGCAGCCCGTCGAATGACCACTCACTGATTCGGTAGAAAATGTTGTGCTTCTCGTCTTTTTTCGGCGGCCTCAGAAACTTCGCGCACATCGTTGGAGTCGTGGTCAAAGAAACGACCAGCGACACTCCAATCGCCACACTCAACGTAACCGCGAATTCGCGGAAGAGTCTTCCTACAATCCCGCCCATCATGAGCAGAGGAATGAACACCGCCACCAACGACGTGCTCATCGACAGCACGGTAAATCCAATCTCCGAGGCGCCTTTGAATGTTGCCTGCACGACTCCCATTCCGTGCTCAATGTAGCGTGTAATGTTCTCCAGTACGACGATGGCGTCATCTACGACGAATCCCGTCGATATCGCGAGTGCCATCAGGGATAAGTTGTCGAGGCTGTATCCCAACAGATACATCACGCCAAACGTTCCCACGAGCGAAAGCGGCACTGCAATACTGGGGATGATCGTGGCCCGCACCGTTCGCAAGAACACGAAAACGACCATGATTACCAGTGCTACTGAAATCAGCAGCGTTCTTTCGATATCTCTGACGGACGCTCTCACTGAAACCGTGCGGTCCATTACAACGGAGAGCTTCATCGCCGGCGGAATCGACGATTGAAGGTATGGAATGACCGCCTGCACGCGGTCCACGGTATCGATGATGTTCGCTCCGGCTTGCCGGAAAATCGCCAGCATCACCCCCCGCTGCCCATTGATCAGTCCCAAATTGCGTATATCGGTTAATGAATCTGTAACGTCGCCGACATCGCCAAGACGCACCGCCGCCCCATTGTTGTAGGCCACAATCAGAGGGCGATATTGGTCCGCCGTAAACAACTGGTCGGTGTCATCGAACATGTACGTTCGCGAACCGTCCGAGACTGCTCCCTTGGGTCGGTTCGCATTGGCTGCGTTCAGGGCATTGCGTACCGTGTCCAGACCGATTCCAAGCTTGTTCAACAGGGTCGGATTGACTTCCGCACGTACTGCTGGCTGCGAGGATCCCCACACGAAAACCTGCCCCACTCCGTCCACCTGCGCCAGTTTTTGCGCCAGGATGGAGTCGGCGGCGTCGTACATATGTGGCACAGTCGCGATATCCGAAGTCAACCCCAGCAACAGAATGGGGGCATCCGAGGGATTTACCTTGCGATAGCTGGGATTGCTCGGCAGATTTGCAGGTAATTGGCTGCGCGCTGCATTGATCGCCGCCTGCACGTCCCGGGCCGCCGCGTCTATATTCCGGTTCAGATCAAATTGCAGCGAGATTCCCGTGCTTCCCAGTTGACTCGAGGAAGTCATCTGGTTGATTCCCGCGATGCGCCCGAACTGTCGCTCCAGCGGCGTTGCTACCGCTGAGGCCATGGTTTGCGGATCAGCTCCCGGCAGCGATGCACCTACGCTGATTACCGGGAAATCCATTTTCGGAAGCGAGGCGACCGGAAGAAAATTGAACGCTAGAATTCCTGACAGCAGCAGCGCTGCTGCCAACAACGACGTTCCGATCGGTCGCCGGATAAATGGAGCTGAAATGCTCATTGCTTAATCCGCTGACATCGGCTCCGGAGGGATCTCGTTTCCGATGCTGTATTTCGAGAATCTCTGCGCGAGCCGGTCGAACCACAGATAGACGACAGGTGTCGTGTAGAGAGTCAGTAATTGGCTGAGCAGCAATCCGCCGACAATGGTAATGCCAAGTGGTCTGCGCAATTCCGCGCCTGTTCCTGTCCCCAATGCTAGTGGTAGGCCGCCGAGCAGCGCGGCCATCGTTGTCATCATGATCGGCCGGAACCGCAGCAGGCACGCTTGGTAAATTGCTTCCTCCGGCGGCTTGTGTTCTACGCGCTCCGCTTCCAGCGCGAAATCGATCATCATGATGGCGTTTTTCTTCACGATGCCGATCAGAAGGATGATGCCGATTAGCGCCACGACGGTGAGATCGTTCCCCGTAATCATCAGTGCCAAAATCGCACCCACACCTGCCGATGGCAGCGTCGACAGGATCGTGATCGGGTGGATATAGCTCTCGTACAACACGCCCAATACGATATACACCGTAATCACAGCGGCCAGGATCAGGTACGGTTCCGACGATAGTGAATTCTGGAACGCCGCCGCCGTTCCCTGGAACGAAGCGTGAATACTGGGTGGAAGTTGAATATCTTTTTCCGCCTGCTGAATTGCCTTCGTCGCATCGCCCAGTGAAGCTCCGGGCGCCAGATTGAACGACAGCGTCACTACCGGAAATTGCCCTTGATGATTGACTGACAGAGACGCGCTCGAAGAGCCCATGTGTGTAAATGTGGAGATCGGAACCGGCGCGCCGCTTGTCGTTACCGTCGCGCCATTTGCCGTTGGAGCACCTGTATTTTGGGCTGCCACGCTCGGCCGGATGTAGAGATCCCTCAAGTTTTGCGGCTCTTGTGCGAAATTAGGCAATACCTCCAGCACAACGTGGTATTGATTCAATTGCGTGAAGATCGTGGAGACCTGCCGCTGTCCATACGCGTCGTACAAAGTATTGTCGATCGCCTGCGGAAAAATTCCGAGCCGTGATGCCGTGTCGCGATCAATCGTGATCTTGGTTTTCAGGCCGCCATTCAATTGATCGGTAGCCACGTCACGCAATTCCGGAAGCGTTTGCAGCTTCGCCACCAGCTTTGGCGTCCACTGCGCGAGTTCTTGGCCGTCTGCATCTTCAATCGAATACTGGAACTGCGTCCGGCTCACGCGATCTTCTACCGTGAGGTCCTGCACCGACTGCATGTAGAGCGTGATCCCTTCGACTTTCGCAAGCTCAGGCTGCAGCCGCCGGATGATCGCCGAAGCATCACTCGACCGCTCATCCCGCGGCTTGAGATTAATCTGAATACGTCCGGAGTTCGGCGTCGTATTCGTTCCATCAACACCGATGAATGACGACAAGCTCTCGACGTCCTGATCTTTCAGAATGACCTTAGCCAATTCCTGCTGTCGGGTGGCCATTGCTTCAAACGAAACGTCGTCCGGAGCCTGGGAGACTCCAAGAATGACTCCCGTATCCTGTACCGGGAAAAAACCCTTCGGGACGATCACATACAGCGCTAAGGTCAGCAGCAATGTGGCTGCTGTTACCATCAAAGTAGCCGTCTGGTGCTTGAGCACCCACTTCACCGTGCGCCCGTAAAACGCAATGATCCGGTTGTAATAATCCTCGGTGACTTCGTAAAACCGTCCCTGCTGGCCTTCTTTCCTGTGTTTGAGCAGCTTGGCGCACATCATGGGAGTCAGACTTAGCGAGACTCCTGCAGAAACCAGAATCGTCACTGCTAGCGTCACTGCGAACTCGCGGAACAGTCGCCCAACGATGTCGCCCATGAACAGCAAAGGAATCAGCACTGCGATCAGCGATACCGTCAGCGAAACGATCGTGAATCCAATTTGCCCCGATCCCTTTAGCGCCGCCTCTAGCGGCGTGTCTCCCTCCTCCAGAAATCGGTCGATGTTCTCAATCATGACGATCGCGTCATCGACAACGAATCCCGTGGAGATCGTCAACGCCATCAGCGTCAGGTTGTTCAGGCTGTACCCCAGTAGGTACATCACGGCAAATGTACCGATAAGAGATAACGGAACAGCAACGCTGGGAATTACCGTGGCTGATAAATTCCGCAGGAACAGAAAGACGACCATGACCACCAGCCCGATGGCCAGCATCAGTTCAAATTCAACATCTCTCACCGATGCTCGGATCGTCGTAGTCCTGTCCGTCAGGATCTGCACTTTAACCGCGGACGGCAACGAAGCCTGAAGCTGCGGCAGCAGCTTCTTGATCCGGTCCACAACCTGGATGATGTTGGCTCCCGGCTGCCGTTGAATGTTCACGATGACTGCCGGTGTCAGATTCATCCAGGCGGCTAGTTGATCGTTTTCCGTGCCGTCCACGACGTTCGCGACATCACTGAGCCTTACCGGAGCACCGTTGTGATACGCAACTACAATGGGTTTGTACTGTTCACTGGAAAACAATTGATCATTAGCGCCGATCGTGTAGGACTGTCGTTGTCCATCGATCACTCCTTTTGCCTGATCAACGTTTGCCTGTGCCAAGGCCGCTCGAAGATCTTCAAGGCTGAGCCCATACGACGCCAGCGCTGTTGGATTCGCTTGAATGCGGACCGCCGGTTTTTGTCCGCCGCTGATCGAGACCAACCCAACTCCCGGTAGCTGAGAAATCTTCTGCGCGAGGGATGTGTCGGCTAGGTCTTCCACCTTCGAGAGTGGCAGGGAATCCGATGTCAGCGCCAACGTCAAAATCGGCGCGTCGGCCGGGTTTACTTTGTTATAGATCGGCGGATTTGGCAGGTCCGTCGGCAGATAGGTTGAACCTGAGTTGATCGCCGCCTGCACTTGCTGCTCTTCGACATCGATATTCTGATCGAGGCCGAACTGCAGCGTGATCATCGACGCTCCATACGAACTCGTCGACGTCATTTGGGTCAGGCCGGGTACTTGCCCGAATTGCCGCTCCAGAGGAGCGGTGACCGACGATGCCATCACATCGGGATCGGCCCCCGGATAAAACGTCACCACCTGGATTGTTGGGTAATCGACTTCCGGCAGCGCTGAGACTGGCAGTTCGTTGTACGCAACGCAGCCCACCAACACCACGCCAACCATCAACAACGTGGTCGCGACCGGCCGGAGAATGAATATTCTTGAAGGACTCATGACGCTGGGCTCGCCGCTGGCTGACCTGCAAATCCCGCCGTTCCTGCCGATCCCGAATTCTTTGCGTTGCGCCTGACGCTTCCGCTTACGGCAGAACCTGATCCTGTTGCCGGTGCAGTATTCCGCGGCTCAATCCGGCTACCTCGCTGCAGCTTGTCTTGACCGTCTGTTACAACCGTATCTCCGGGGTTTACCCCCTCGGCCACTACGGTCGTGTCCCCTTGGGTCAAGGCGATCGTCACAGGTTTGTCCTGCACCGTCTTGTCGGCGTTGACTGCATAAACGAATGTTCCCTGAGGGCCTCGCAAAATCGCTGCTGTCGGAACGACTGTGCTGTTCTTCCGGGTCTCGAGCAGCAAATCCGCATTTACGAACTGATTCGGCCACAGCTTATCGTCCTTGTTGTCAAAAATAGCCTTTAGCTTCGCCGTTCCTGTTGTCGGATCGATCTGGTTGTCGATCGTCAGCAGTTTCCCATTCGCGATCTTCGTCTGGTCGTCGCGACTAAAGGCGTCGACCTCTAGCGTTCCCTTTTTCATCTGCCCCGCAACCCGGGGGAGTACATCCTCCGGCAGGGTGAAGATCACCGCGATCGGCTGCAATTGGGTCAGGATCAACATCGGGTTCGTATCGGCGGCGTGCACGATGTTCCCCGGATCCACCTGCCTCAATCCAACTCGCCCATTAAAGGGTGCGGTGATATGGCAATAAACGATATTCAGTTTCGCGCTATCGATCTGCGCCTGATCATTACGCACAGTTCCGTCGAGTTGATCTACGAGCGCTTTCTGCGTGTCGACTTGCTGCTGAGCGATGCTGCCGGAAGGAATCAGCGACACGTACCGATCCAGATTCAGCTTTGCATCCCGCAGCTGTGCCTGGTCACGGAATAGCTGGGCCTGCATCTGCTCCAGTTGTACCTCATACGGACGTGAATCGATTTGGATCAAGAGATCGCCCTCGCGAACGTCCTGCCCTTCGCGAAAATTAACTTTCATGATCTGGCCATCCACCCGGCTCTTGATGTTCGCCGTATTGAACGCCGTCACCGACCCTAGCCCTGAAAGGTAAACAGGTACGTCCAGTTTCTGCACCGGAGCAACCGCGACTGAGACTGCTCGCGCCGGTCCGGCGGCCTGCGCTTTCTGAGATTTGGAGTCTCCCGAACTGCAAGCCACGAAAAACGCGCTAACTGCCGCAAGAACAAAAACGATCGTCGCGCGCCGGATTGTCACTCTGCACGCTTCGGTTTGATGCCGGTCTATGATTTTCACAGGTTATCCATTGCTGTCTTTCGACACGGGCTCGGTAGACGCCCAAGTGTTAGACGTATGCATTGTAGGCTCGGTTTGCGGCAACTCGGTGCGGGAGGTAGGAAAATTCCACGCAGGCCTCCCAAGGTCTCAGGTCGGACGTTCGTGCAGTTGCTGAGGCAGAACCGCGCCCTTCTAGGATCAACTGTGCGCCTATAGCGGGTCAATACTGGCGCTCAGGTTTTACATACTTTTACTCGCCTTGACCTTGCCTTGACTCAAGCATTGCCAAGGGCCGCCGAAGGCGGATGTTGAGCTTCATATGCCGCAATTTCTGCCTCGTGCTGCAGCGTCAGGCCGATGTCATCAAGGCCGTGCAGCAGGCAGTGCTTGACAAAATCATCGATCGGGAATCTCGCCTCTAAGCCGTGTTCGTCGTGAACCTCGCACTTCTCCAGATCGATCGTGATTTCGTAATCAGCAATATCCTGAGCGCGCCGCATGATCGTTGAAACTTCATCATCCGATAGGCGGACCGTTAAAAATCCATTCTTGGTCGAATTATTCGCAAAAATATCGGCGAACGACGATGAAATCACCGCGCGGAATCCGAAATCCGCCAGAGCCCACACCGCATGTTCGCGCGATGACCCACACCCAAAATTCTTTCCGGCGACCAGAACAGTGGCACCTTCATACCGCGGTTCATGCAGCACGAAATCCGTATTCTTCTTCCCATCTGCTCCCAAGCGCCAGTCGTAAAAGACGAACTGCCCAAACCCCGTCTTCTCGATACGCTTCAGAAATTGCTTAGGAATGATCTGGTCGGTATCGACATTCACCCGATCCAGAGGTGCTACCCTCCCGCGATGCACTGTAAATGGTTTCATGTGTTCTATGAAATAACTCTACTGTTTGTCATCCTCAAGCGCGCGGTGTTTGCCCACTCAAGGACCTAAGCGAACCGTCGGAGGTGTCGTGTCCTTTGCGACGCAATTCACGCGCTTGGCTCGCTTCATGTCGAAGTAGCCGTCACTGAAACTTCCAATTCCTGATATCCGTAAAATGTCCCGTAATCGCCGCCGCAGCCGCCATCATCGGGCTTACCAGATGCGTTCGCCCGCCACGGCCTTGCCGCCCTTCAAAATTCCGGTTACTTGTGGAAGCGCACCGCTCTCCCGGTTGCAGAATGTCCGGATTCATCCCCAGGCACATCGAGCATCCTGACTCCCTCCATTCAAACCCCGCGTCCTGGAAGATCCTGTGCAGCCCTTCCTGCTCAGCCGCGCGCTTCACCGCTTGCGATCCCGGTACCACCATCGCGCGCACCTTGGAACTAACACGATGCCCCTTCGCAACCCGTGCCGCCGCCCTCAAATCCTCAATGCGCGAATTCGTGCACGACCCAATAAACACGCGATCGATGTCGATGTCTTGAATCCTCTTACCCGGTTCCAGCGCCATGTACTGCAACGCCAATTCAGCCGCTCGCCGATCGGTTTCCTCAAGGCCGTTGACCTCTGGCACACGCCCGGTCACAGGGGCGACCATACCCGGATTCGTTCCCCAAGTCACAAATGGAGATAGCTGCGCTGCATCGATCTCCACCACTTTGTCGAATTGCGCTTCCGCATCTGAAGGCAAGCTTCGCCAGTATGCAACCGCTTTCTCCCATTCCTGATCATTAGGAGCGAATCTCCGCCCTTTGACATAGCGGATCGTCATCTCATCCGGTGCGACCATTCCTGCTCGCGCCCCAGCCTCGATGCTCATATTGCAAAGCGTCATCCGGCCTTCCATCGATAGCGCTTGCACGGCGGGCCCGGCGTACTCGATGACGTATCCAGTGGCGCCATCCGTTCCGATTTGTCCGATGATGCCAAGGGCAAGATCCTTTGCCATAACGCCCTCTGCCAGCCGTCCTCGAACGTCGATTTTCATCGTCCGTGGCTTCTTCTGCGGCAGGCACTGCGTTGCCAGCACATGTTCCACTTCCGACGTTCCGATGCCAAATGCCAACGATCCAAACGCCCCGTGCGTGCTGGTGTGGCTGTCTCCGCAAACAATCGTCATGCCCGGCTGCGTCAGTCCAAGCTCCGGACCGATCACGTGCACGATCCCCTGTTCCGGCGAATCCATGTCAAAGATCCGGACGTCGAACTCATTGCAGTTACGCCGCAATGCGGAAATCTGATTGGCCGCAATCAGGTCAGTAATAGGAGTGCCTCGGGGTTCCGTAGGCACATTGTGATCAACAGTGGCCACCGTTCGCTGCGGTTGCCGAACCTTTCGACCTGCCGCCCGCAACCCATCGAAAGCCTGCGGCGACGTCACCTCGTGCACGAGATGGAGGTCGATGTACAGGATAGGCGACCGACCGGTCGGTTGTCCGACCAGGTGCGCCTCCCAAACCTTTTCAAATAAAGTTCGCGATCCTGACATATCCAAGGGATTGAAAAATGGTACACCTAGTTTTTCACAGGGTCTAACTTATGGGCAAGCCTCCGCCGTCCTTTCGAATTTCTGGGCCTCCTTAGCGGAAGTTCTTCGCCGTCTTTGTGGCTAACGTCTCCTGCTGCCATCGTGGAACTCATGTCTCTCCACGCGAGGTCCCTCCCGATGAACATACGGCCGCGCATATGGATGCACATAGTAGCCCCGATTCACCCACCTCCGCCCCCAAGGCACAGCATCGAAATAGATTCCATGGGCGCGCCAGTCGAAATAAGGATGTGCCCACCCCCACGGCGCAAACCCCACGCCTAGGACGATGGCAGGACCGAAATGAATCGCTCCTCCCACAAAGAATCCCGGCCGCGGCGGGCCAAACACCACAAAGGGGTCGTACGTTGGCACATAAATGTAGGCGGGATTTGTCGGCAGAATCTCGATCTGGTCGGGCGCGGTCACAACGTTGTCATATGGACTCGACCTCAGATAGCCATATTGATAGGCCTGCCGCCGCATGCGTTGAATCGCATCCATGACATCGCCGCGCTGAGCTAGCACTGCATCTCCTAGCTGCTGTGTCCATTGCCGGTCTTGCGCCATGGTGCTCAATACCGACGGAAAC